>OLIQ01000064.1_pt1 | contig 74525 bp, 72 predicted proteins | sample 1609631 | NCBI WGS metagenome assembly OLIQ01 (sample SAMEA4350114, study PRJEB24818) | metagenome | biome: human; feature: gut; material: faeces | place: Denmark | collected 2013-09
GTTATTGCTTCAATAATACTAGTACTACAAATAATAACAATAATAATAAAATCAATTTTATATAATATAACCACATAAGACATTATACCTAATATATTAACCATAAAACGGCCAAATATATTAATAAAAAAAGCACTTGCAGATAATGTTCCGTCAACAAATTTTCTTGCTAATTCTAATCTCTCACGTCCCTCAAAACTTTCTAAAAAAGAATAATTAACATTCATGGTTTTTTCTAATAAATTAATAATATATCTTTTTCTAATTATTTGAGCCGAACCAGCAATCTTTTCATATAAGTATGGCGCTATCCATGATAACCCAGCAAAAACGGAAGACAAAATTATTACTATTAAAACCATTTCTGACATTGTTCCGTTACTTGTTATACAGTCTATTATCGCCTTTGGTACAAATGCAGTCACAATTGGAAGCAAAACAATTGCAGGAACTCGTACAGCTACATACAAAAAGCTTTTTTTTTCCCAATCCCACCAATTTTTCATCATATATTTAAAATTATCTTTGAAAATTTGTAAGTTATTTACCATTATATTCTCCTTTTATATTTACTATTTGGGCAATTACAAGTAAAAATGTAACTATAATAACTCCAATACCCATAGAATAAAATAGGGACAATATATCAATACTTAGATACATTAGAAACAATAAAATTACTGACATAAATATGGAAATACATTTATAAAATGTTTTTTCTTTTTTTGACAATTTTTTGTTTTTATTATCAACCGGAGAAAACGAGCACAAAATAACTACTGCCATTATTACTATCATAAAAAAATATATTGGATTACAAAATTCCATCAAAGTATTAATTACAGACAATGATATGGCCATAATTAATGTTGAATATATTAAACAAAAAATATATTTAGATGCATGGACTCCACCTGTGAACTTTCTCAAAACAAAAATTGTTAATAGTAAACACATACATTCTTTTACCATGCCATAAAACAAACCAATTAAAATTGATGTTATAATGTTTAATAAGCCATGAATTGTAATTTTAATAGCATATTCATATATATCACAATCCTCAGGTTTTATTAAATTATGACTACTTAAATACAATGAAAATTTTTTATAGAACTTATCCATTTATTTGAATATTTTAAATTTGTTAATTAAATTAGGTTCTTTAGGTTCATTAAGAATAAAACAACTTGCTGTATTAGCATTAATAGTTAAAACTAATGTCAAACATCCAACTATTACTGGTGAGATTTTTTTTATAATGTTTTTTGTTTTTTTCATAATATATCACTCCTTGACAAAATAATATCATATTTTTAATTATTTTTATTAAAAATATTCAAAGTGATATTCGATTTAGAAAAAGTGCTGATTTTCGCCAATGAAACGATAGGAATTTTAATTATAAGTGTATTTATTTTTGAATATCCAATATTTTTTGTTTTAATAGTGTATTTTACACTTATACTTTGTTAACAATATTAATCAATCTTGTTACTATAAAACTAGGTGATTATTATGTATATTGACTTTGAATATTTAGGCAAAAGGATTGCACAACGACGACACGAATTAGGATATAAACAAAATGAATTAGCTGAAAAAGCCGACTTATCTAACAATTACTTATCAAATATTGAAAACGGACGTTCAATTCCGAGTTTAACAACATTTGCAAATTTATGTATTCAATTAGAAACCACTCCAGATATGTTCTTGCTAGGTACAATAAAAACAAATGATATACCTCAATCAATTATAGATAATTTAAAACTATGTGATGATAACTCATTAAAACTTATTAATGATATTATTCAATGTGTAATAAACCAAAATAAATAATGACAAACCCCTTCTATTGATGTATAATAACATCAATAGGAGGGGTTTTGTGATTAATATTCTTGTTTGTGATGATAATAAAAAAATTTTAGAAGAAGTATATAAATTGTTAAAAAACATAGAAAACAAAAGCAAAAACGAATTCAATATAGATTTACGAAGCAGAGGTGATTTTGTTTATTCGTATAATGACCCTTATGATATTGCTATTGTTGATATAGAAATGCCTGGTATTAACGGATTAAAATTATCTGAAAAATTAAAAGAATTTAACCCCGATATTATAGTTATAGTATTAACTTCATTTCAAAACTATCTTGATAATGCAATGAGAATTCACGTTTTTAGATATCTCTCAAAGCCTATTGAAAAAAATAGATTTTATGAAAATTTTAATGATGCACTTATCGAATATAAATATTTAAACAAATCATTAAGTGTTCTCTTTGAAGATGAAGTGCATCAAATAAAAACAAAAGATATATTGTATTTTGAAAATTTAAAATACGGATCACAAATACACACAAAACGAGGAACATTTAGGACTAATAAAAAAGCAGATGAGTGGTTATCAATATTAAATCAATATGAAAGTTTTGAATATTCTTATAAGGGAATTCTTGTAAATCTCCAAAATGTAATTGATTTTAACAAAACCTATGTTTATATTAGAAAGAACGAATCTGAAATAATTACTGTTTATATATCTCAACGAAAATATGGTAGTTTCAAAAAATCATTTTTTCGTTTTATTGGAGGTAATAAATGAGCACAATTTGTTATTTATTTATATTTATTTTTGAACAGTTTATTTCGTATTTATATTTCAAAAGCAAATATGAATTAAAACGAAAAGCATGGATTATTTTTATTTGCTATTTTATTTCTTTTATTATTCAATATATAATAAATCTTTTTAACAGTCCTTATTTAAACCTTCTCAGTTTCTTTATATGTAATTTATCTATTGTGCTCATTTGTTTTAATTCAACTCTAAAACGATCACTATTTGATGTAGTCTTGCTTGAAGGCATTATGATTACAACTGAAGTTGTAATTATGTATCTATTTTCTTCAATACTTGAAATAGATTTGTTAGAATGTAAAAATAACAAATTAATTATTTTTTTAGAAACAGTTGCAACCAAAATACTATATTTTATCATAGCTTATATTATTTCAAAATTTTCAAAAAAAACAGACAAATATAAAAGTGTTATTAACAAATATTCAATATTACTTTTCTTAATGCCTGTTTCCTCAATATTAGTAATTTCTAGTTATGCCTATTTATCTTTTAATTATGATATAAACAAAACAACTAATTTTCTTTTCACCTTTTCTTCTCTAATAATGCTACTATCAAACATAATTATTTTTATAATTCATGAAAAAATTATCGATGTTTTAATAAAAAATACAGAACTAGAACTTGAAAAGCAAAAAATACATATTAATAAAGAATATTATTCAGAACTTGAAAAACAATATGATTCTTCAAATATTTTAATACACGATATAAAAAGGTGTCTTGGAAATATAAAAGGTTTATTGTTACAAAACGATAACAAAAAAGCAATTGAATACATTGATTCAATATATGATGGATATGATATAAAACAAATAAAAAAATACAGTAATAATAAATTAATAAATGTTATCGTAAGCAGATATGCCCAACTATGTCATAATAACAATACTGACTTCAACGCAGATATAAGAAATGTAGATTTTTCATTTATAAAAGATAGCGAAATCACGGCTCTTTTTGATAATTTATTTGAAAATGCTTTTGAAGCTACAAAAAAATGTTCAAATAAGTTTGTTAATATTAAAGTTGATTATAGAAATGAAAATTATATTTTTATAAAAATGCAAAATTCAATTAGTAACAAACCTTTGTTCCAAAATGGTCTTCCAATCACAACAAAAAATGATAAAAAGGGGCACGGAATTGGTATAAAAAGCATTTTGAAAATTGTAAAAAAATATAACGGTGATTTGGATTATACTTATGTTGAAAATGAGAACATATTTGTTACTACTATTTTACTGAAATCAACTTAAATATTTAAGAGAAACCATGCTCATAAGGTTTCTCTTATAATCTACACTAACTCCTTACCATTCTCCCAACCCCAAGCAAAGCCTTTGTAAGCTTTAACCCAACTTTCAAGGCTTTGTATTTTTATTTCACCGATATTATGAGCGACCATACCGTTTCCGATATAGATACCGACATGACCGTATTTGCTTGATGAATAGCCGTAAACGGTTGCGCCGACAGGAATTTGAGAGAAGTCGTTTGATACTGCCCACATATCTGCTGCACATAAGGCGCAGTGAGCAGAACCTCTTGAACCTGTAACAGCTTGGTATACATCTGCAACCCAAGCCTGACAGTAACCCGAACGGGCAGAAATACCGTATTTAGCCGAATTTGTCGCTACTGCAACTATTTTCTTCTGCGTGTCATTGACCGTTTCGTTTGAAAAGTCAAGATCTTTAATATCAATACTGCCACCACCCGATACTCCGCCGATATTATAGATAAGCGACGCCCAAAGTTTGTTGTTTTTGTCACTCATCAATTCGGCTAAATATTTCTTTTGCGTATTATTAAATGAGTAAGAGGTTGACATATCCTCAGCAGTCTTGCCGGATAAGGTTATTACAAGATATTTCTTTTCAACTTGCTCTGTATTTTCGACCTTATTCCCCTGCCCGTCGGTTGATTCTTTCGTTATCGTTTCTGTCCGTGTTTCAACAGATTTTGATATGTTGTTCATATCCCAAAAGATTGATGATAAAATTGCCTTTTTGTTTTCGTCAACAGTAGCGACTTCCATAGGATTGTTTTCATCGGTAGTAGTCTTAACTGCATAGATAGATAAAATATCTTTCCAATTAGAGCGACTGCCGATTACTTCTACTCCGTCAAAACTGCCCGATGATTTAATTTCGTCAATCTTGTCGTCAAATTCATTGTTGATTTGTTGAATTACAGAAGTTATGTTCATACCGCTTTGCGATGTTTCGCTTGAAAAGAATATACCGTAAAATGATGAACACAAAGCAGCTACAAGACATATTAAAATGATTATGACAACAGATACCCAACCGCCTGCAATAATCGCATTAACAAGTGCCTTGGTGCTTTCAATCATAGCCTTGATTGCTCTTTTAGTTGCTCTTGCAGCTTTCTTTGCACCTTTGGCTGATTGCTTTGCCGTTTCTTTAGCTATTTGAGATGATTTGTTAATGGCTTTTGCTGTATCTTTCGCAGATTGTTTGCTTGCATTTATGATAGGTTGTTTTGATTTAACGGCAGATACGGTTTCTTTTGTTTTGATACTGCTTGTACCACGGACTTTGTTTTGAGTATTCTTTAGTGTGTTTTTAGATACAATATCATCGGTCTTAACTGTATCATCAGGTGCTTTTGGTATATATCTATCAGGGTTATTTACCTTGCTTTTATCTTTGTTAATCTTTCTTTTTGCTCGAACTTCTTCAATAGATTGTTCGAGCTTTTTTGTATTCTTAACAGTTTCGTTTACACTCTTTTTGCCTTGCTTGTTGAAAAGATATATTGCGTCCTCAGAAACGCTTTTAGCATCATCCTGAACTTTATCAACAGCATAATTAACAGGGCTTTCGGAATTATCGCTGACATTTTTCGATACCTTTTCTTTTGCTTTTAAAGTTATCCCTTTTGCCTTTTCTGTCGCTATACCAAGATTGTCGGCAGTTTTAAGAGTTTTCTCGGCAACCTTTTTGATTTCAATCTCTCTCATATCACTTCACCTTTTTGGCAACTACTACAAGCCTGCCGTTTTCTTGACTGTATTCGCAAGTAGATAGCATTATTAACTTATCACCGTAGCCGCACGATACATCGGTGTTGTAGTATTCGCTTTCTTTGCATTTTGATATATACGAACTAAATTCATCGGGAGAATCAAAGACAGTATAATTTTGATAATCGAATTTGCTCGGTGTGGTTTTGAATACACATATAACCTCATACTTTCCTAAATCTACAAGCGTATCAAAGTGAATGTATCTGTGCTTTTCATAAAACTCTTTTGATTTGTACTTACTCAAATCACCGAACATAGTGTTATCTCGCATATTGTGACCGTAGATAACTATATTGTCGGTAAGTTTCATCATATCGCTTTTTTCACTTAAATACGGCGTGCCGTAATATGAATACTCTTTATTAAAATTACGGTGCAAATAGTAATCAGGCGTACTGCTTTTCATAACAGGATAATTTATGTGCGTACCGTCAATTTTTATCCAACCTACAAAGTCGGAATTTTCCGTGTTCAATTCGATATATCTTTTAAGTTTCTCATCTGTATAATCAGAACTGTCATCTTCAACTTGAACAAATGAAACAATATTTTCAAATACTTCATATTGCTTTTTATCCTCAACAGTTTCTTTAACAACAAAGTACATACTGATTGAAAAAGCAGATATGAATAATACGAGTAAAATAACAAAAACAGATTTTTTCATAGTGTATAACTCCTTAAAAAACAATGCCACCGACTTTAAGTCAGCGGCACTGTATGATTATATTTAATAATTAGATAGCCTCTCCCGGTTTTGATGTCATCAACTTGTAGAGTTGTGTATCCTTTGGAAATTTATTTACAAACGGCACAAGATTACTGCCTATCTTCATTAGACCTTGACCTGCGTCCTTGTTTGTAAAATATTGCGTTTGATTAGGTGTGATTTCAAGAAGCCTTGAAAGCTCAAGCACATCACTTGCCTTTTGATTAAGCATAATAACGAACTCGGAATTTGATACCATAGTTCTTGCCGTGTTGCTTTCAAGCATATCCCCTACATTCTGTGTAATGCCGATTGCAAACGCTCCGTATTTTCTTACTCGTTTCCAAATACGGTAAAGGAATTTTGCCGTATATTGATGAGCAAAAAGCAGATACATCTCATCAATAAAGATATATGTTTGTCGCCTTTTTTCTCTGTTTGAAGTAATCTTGTTTAAAAGATTATCAAGTACGATAAGCATACCTACCGGCAGAAGCGAATCACCGAGTTCGAGAATATCATATGATATTAGCCTATTGTTAATATCGACATTGGTTGGCTGTGCAAAAGTGTTAAGCGAACCGTCGGTAAATAACTCAATGGCAAGTGCCAAATCGTGTGCCTCGGTTTCCTTTTGCTTTAACAGTTCTTCTCTAAAATCCTTAAGAGTGGGCTGCTGTGTACTGTAATTGTTTTTGATATATCCGTCATAAACATTCTTGCAACACCTGTCAATGATGGACTTATCTTTAGCGTCGGCAGATGTACCGAGCAACTGTTCACATAGTGACATAATGAATTCGGATTTAGTGGTTACGGGATTGCCCTCATCTTCATAGTTCGCATTCATATCCATAGCGTTAATATGGTTTGGTGAATTTGCAGATATGTTGATTACCTCTCCGCCGAATGCTTTAACAAGAGCGTTGTACTCTCTTTCAGGGTCTATAATTACAATATCGGCATCGGGATTTGAAAGAAAGATTGATACAATATCTTCTTTAACCATAAACGATTTACCGCCACCGGGTACACCGAGTACGATACTGTTACCGTTAAGAAGCGAATGCCTATTAACAAATATCATATTGTTACTGATAGCATTTTGACCGTAATACGCTCCACCCGGATGACTGACCTCCTGAGCGTGAAACGGCATAAAAGACGCAAGTGATTCCGTAGTAAGTGTACGGTAGCACTCAATTCTTTTGACGCCAAACGGTAAAACAGTATTAAGTCCGTCAAGCTGTTGATAACGAAGTGTTGCAAACTGCGCCGTGCTGTTCTCGGACGCTTTTGCAAAAATACTTTCGGTTAAGTTATCAAGTTCCTGCTTACTGTCGGCAGTTATTACCATTGAAATTATCGTATCATAAATTCTTTGGTCACGGTAACGCATATCGTTTCTGATTTCAAGTATTTCCTTTTCTCTTTGCTCAAGGTCATAATTGGTAGCACCGTAGTTTTGGTTTTGTGCCTGACGGCGATTGAAGTTCGCCTTATCCGATTGAACGCCAAGCAAAATGTTATCTATATCCTTGTTAGCTTCATCAACGGGAATAGGGATAAAATCAATAGAGAGCATTAAGTTTTTATTTATTGAAGTAAGCTCGGTTATGATATTATCATCAACAAATGTACCGTAATTACGAAGAAAGACAGTTCTGCAATACTGACCGTTAATCATCATGTAATCGCTGTTAAAATCCATTGAATCGGGAGAGATATAGTCACGAACATCACAGCCTTGATTTTGCAAAAGCTCAAAATCGAGATTGAAGTTTTCTTCATTACCGGCACGGTAGAAATTATGAAATATTTTAAGTCTGTCGGTTGCGTTTAACGGCTCGCATTTACTTCCGAGTGCAAAAAGATTTGTTGACAGATTCTTTTCAATGCGAGTGAAAAAAGCTCTTGCGTCTTCATAGCACTTTTTATTTACCGTAACGGTAAAATACTTATCCTGAACAATACACTCGGATGTTGCCGCTTTATTAAGCAACATTTCGTTATATTCCTTACGATACACATCAAGATTATCATAGTAATACGGCATAAGAATTGATTTTTCAAATTCTTCCTTATCAAATCTATGGTTATTGATTGTGAGTTTGACGGTAACACCGTTTCCGAAAGAATTGATAACTGCCCAATACTGACGCATTAAATCATTCTTTTCGTTTTCGCAGGCGATATAGTAATTAACATCGGTAAAAAGGAATGTTTTGGAATACATATTTTTACCGACAAGAAAAATGCCGTCTTTGTAGACGGCTTTAATAGGGATAACATTTTGAACAGTTTTGGGTATAACGAACTTTTCCTGTTCAAGTTTTTTCATTTTATTGCGAGTTTTCATTATTCTTGAAAACCTCCTTTTCTTTTTGTTTAATCATTTCTTTATTCTCAATATGAGTTTTGCTTTCCGCTTTAAAAACAAGCCTTTTGGGAATTAAGACTTCTGATTTTATCCACGCACAGGCAAATTTTTCAAAAGTCATACCGTGGTATGTTACAAAACCCAAAGCAGCAAACGGTGCGGCAAGCAGTATACACAGCCAAGATATTGTATCGGTACTGAGTTTATCTTTAAGCAATATATATGATACTATTGCAACGCCGACAGCAAGAAATGAAAATATCAACTGTCGCATACTCAGTCCGAAATACACCTTTTCCCGATAATCTCTAAACTCTTTATTGATTTGTATTTGCATTATTTACCTCCTTAAAGTCCCATCATTTCCCGTACAATACGGTCTGATGTTTTAACTGCTCCTACAAGTACAAGCATATTGAATATGAGTTCACCCACATATTTCCACACCATAGTTACCGCAGGTGCAGTTGTATCAACTTGCGGCGGTGATGCTGCAAAGAGTGAGAATATGACACAGGCAAGAACAATAATTGCACCTTCCAAGCATACTGCACAATAGCTTTTGATAAAAGACTTACCGACGTGCTGTGACGGCTCTCCTGCGAATGTTGAAAGCGGTATCGGTGCAATGGCAGTATACATATACAGCTTAAAAAATCTGCCGTAGACAGTCATTATCATAATAAATGACAAAACTGTTATCAGCAGACTTCCGATTAGTGTTACTGCCCACAACGGTATACTTTCAAAGAAATCGCAGTTTTCAATAGCCGTAATCATTTCTTGCGGCAATGTCGTTTTGTTTGCTTGTCCGAATCCGGCAGAAGTCATTATTGTTGAAATTGTACCTTGAACAATTTTAAATAAAGAAAGCATTAAATCAAGTCCATAGGTTATTGCACCTTTTGCAAGTGCAAAACGGATAAAAAGTCTTAATGCGTGTTCGGGCTTCTTGACTTCGGCAAATGAGCCGCAGGTTTTCATAACGCCGACAACAAAGAACAAAACAAGCAGAGCTGTACCGATTACCTGCAATGCTCCGTTAATATCGAGTATTACATTCCATATTTTACCGCCTTTGAATTCTTCGGGTGTAGCGGTCAGCAATTCCCATATCTCTGTCAACTTGTCGTTCCAAGTTTCAAGAGCATTTTCAAGATTGCGTACTACCCAGTTATCTGACATAATTTCATCTCCTTTTGTAAAATAGAAAATCCCAAACGGTATTGATTTTCCGTTTGAGATTTGTTTGTAGTAATATATTTGGTTATTTGAGGATTTTACAGTACCTAATCTAAAAATCATTAAGCAAAAATCCCATATAAAGCGGTAAGGTTAAAATATTATTCTCTTCACCTATATTATAATCACCAAGTTTTATTGCGCTGTCAAGGTGATATACCTCTGTGTTTTTTAAAACAGTTTTCAGGCTTTTGGTATTTCCTTTAGTTGCTTTGACTTCTATAGGCGTACATTTACCTTTATATCTTATGAAGAAATCAATTTCAAGTCCTGAATCTTTATGGAAATAATAAAGTTTTCTACCCATTTTTGTAAAAAAGTCTGCCATAAGATTTTCAAAAATTGCGCCTTTATATCCCAATAAATTTCCGCTTAAGACATCAAACTGAGTGCCATCCTCAAGCATACTGATAAACAAGCCTGTATCCACCATGTACACCTTAAATATGTCTTCGTTAGCATTGCCTTCAAGCGGCAATTCTGTAGTAAAAAGATTATAGCATCTTGTAATAATTCCCGCATCTTCAATCCATTGAAGGCTACCCGCAAATCGGGATGCGGTTGACCCCTTTTTAATAACTGAATACTGAAACTTTTTATTTTCTTTCGCTAACTGTTTCGGTATAGACTGAAAGCACTCTTTGATTAATGATTTGTCCTTTGAGTTTGCGTATTTCACCATATCATCTTCATAAGAACGAACAATATCTCTTTGCATTTGAAGAACAGTATTCATTTGCTTTGTATCGACAAAAGTCTGAACAACATCAGGCATACCGCCAACTGCAACATATTGCAAAAGTAATTGGCGATACCTGTTATGCAAAGCCTCTTCAACAGGTGTTTTTGCAATCAAATGCTCTTTTAATTTTTCAATCAACATTTCATTAATTCCGTTAGCCCATAAGAATTCTTCAAAATCCAGCGGATACATAGTTATTACTGTTTCATATCCAACAGGCACTGACTTAGGTTCTTTACCATAGCCTTTAACTCCAAGCAGCGAGCCTGTGCCGATAACATCATATCTACCATCTGTTTTGAAAAACTTCAATGCTGTTCTTGCCTCAGGACATTCCTGAATTTCATCCAAAATGATCACTGTTTCATTCGGCACAAACATTACATTAGGTCCTAACACTGCAGACATCATCATTGTGAGATTATCCACCTCTAATGAACCGGAAAATACAGACACATAATCAGGATTTGAAAAGAAATTGATATACACCACATATTTATAATTTTCTTCTGCAAATTTCTTTACAGAGTATGTTTTGCCGCACTGACGGCAGCCTTTAACAATTAACGGCTTATGATTTTTAGTGTTTTTCCATTTAATTAAATCCTGTTCAATTTTTCTTTTTAGCAAGTCCATCACCCTTTATATTATTGCTTTATACAGTCTTATTATACAATAAAATTAAACTTTTTCAAGGGAGTTTTACCAAAAAGCATAAACTTTTTCGAACGAGTTTTTTGGACTTTTGAATATTTTTCGTCGAAGTATAGAATAAATGAAAAGGAATTAAGAAGTCATCAACGCACAGCCGTTGCCAGAAAGGAGAAATATAAATAAACGTTTTATACTGCCTGTGTTTATGTGAGAAACGTCTTCGTTGATATCATATTGAACTAATTTATCCCGTAATAAGATTAAGGATTTCTTTTGTAAATGTGATTACAACACCTCCGGCAAGGGTAAGAAATCCGTTAGAGCGCTGTGACGGATCGTGAGTTTGAAACGATAAGCCTACCTGAACAATACCCCAAGCAAGAATGATAAGTCCTACTGCTCGGATAAGGCCGAAAATAAAGGTTGAAAGATTGTTTACAACCGTAAGCGGGTCATCGTCTGCAAAAGCTGTAACAGCAAAGCAGAACATTGTTGCAACAAGCGTTGCAAAAAACATAGTTGCCTTTGCGACAGCATTTGATTTTTTAGTGAGTGGTGAAGTTTTAACTTCATCACTCTTTTTTGTTTTGAATTTAAGCATAAGTTTTCCTCCTAAATATTGAACATCAGTTCAAGTTCTTCTTTTGTAATTAAGTCAAAATCATAATCGTCGGCAATGTCATCTTTTTCTTGCTTTTTATCACTTTTAATAAAAGTAAAAGTGATTGAAGCAACAGAAGATTTTTCTTCACCGTAAATGAAAGGCTTTGCTCCACCGTCTTCTGTATACTTCAAATTCGGATGTTTAAGAATATCATACTTGAGGTCGATAACAGGTTTTTCACCACGGATAAAGAGAATTGCATATCGGTTATCAAGCATACGCACTTCGGCAGGCGTCATTAACTCTCTGCCTGATATTTGGTAGTTGGTAGAATAGTTACCGTTTCTGCCAAAACTTCGTGCGTATGTGTTTGTGTCGATAGTTTCCTTGCCGAGTTGCTCGGAAACATATTTGTGTGTTGATTGCTCATTTCCGCCGAGATAAAGAAATTGGTCGCAGTTGCCGACAATACTTTCCCATTGCTTTTCGAATAAGGCTTTAAGCTGAGAAAGATTTTGAAGTATTATGGATACGAAAATGTTTCTTGAACGCATTACGCTGAGTAGCTTATCAAAATCATCGGGTAATGATACATTCGCAAATTCATCCATGAGAAAGTGTACGGGTATCGGCAACGCTCCGCCGTGCTTTTTGTCGGCGCAATAAAAGAGTTGTTGAAACAGTTGAGTATATAAAATAGAGATAAGAAAATTAAAACTTGTATCGTTGTCGGGAATAACGGCAAACAAGGCTGTTTTCTTTTCTCCCATAGTTGATAAATCAAGTTCATCTGTCTTGGTTAAAGCTGCAAGGCTTTCAAGATTGAACTTTTCAAGTCTTGACATCAAGGTTATTTGAATTGATTTAAGCGTCTTTGACGAGCCTGAATGATAAGACTTGTAATACTTAACTGCTATGTGTTCGGGTTTCTCGGTTTCAAGATTGTAAAACAGTCGGTCAAGTGGTGTAAGGCACGGGCCGTCCTCATCATCTTCAATAGCACCTGCACGAAGCATATACATTACCATTGCAAAATTCTGTTCTTCTTCGGGTGCTTCATAGTGAAGATAAAAGATTAAAGCAAGCAAAAGCATTTGTGCTGCCGTATCCCAAAATGGGTCATTGGTTTGCGAGCCTTTCGGTGTTGTGCTTTTGAAAAGGTTAGTTATAAGCTTTTGTATGTCATTGTCATTTTCAAGATAAACAAACGGATTGTAGCAATAGCTCTTTTCCATATCTATCAAATCAATAACCTTGACATCATAACCTTTCTTTACAAGCAGATTGCCGTCAGCCTTAACTATTTCGCCCTTTGGGTCGGGAATGACAAAAGAGGTGTTGCACTGCATTAAATTCGGCTTTGCATAAAATCTTGTTTTGCCTGCACCGGCGCCGCCGCAAATTATCGTATTAAGATTTCGCCTGTGCTTTTTGCAGTTCATACCGATAGCGACATTATCGGTCAATATCTTGTTTTGGTTTATCGGCTTTTGAATATACTTTTTGCCAACCTGTTTTGCTTTGCCCCATTTTGCGGAGCCGTGTTCTTCACCTCGTCTGTAATTTTTCTTTGAAGAAAAATATACCAACAAAGTAATACCGTAAATTAAAAGCAAAATGAGGACAGATTTTAAACTGTCCTCACATAAGGTTATCTTAAACGGTTGTGCAAATATTTCACCAAAGCTATTAAGAATTGATATTAAACCGTTTGACATATACGGTGCAATTTTCAGTCCCATATATATCAACGGTACAACAAAGACTGCGAAAGCGATAATTTCTGCCTTTTTGTTATCGTTCCTCATTCTGCTTTACCACCTTTATCTTTTTGGTAGGTGCTTTGCAAACCTTTAACAGCACTTCATCTACTGCGTCGGTTTCTCTTTTATTGCTGATTAAATCTGTGCGTAAATCATTGAGAGCACGAATGACTACGCCTTGTTCAAAATCATCAAGAACTAAATGGTAGCGTTCTTCTTTCATATATTATCGCTCCATTTCCTTGCTCTTTGCCTGCCTTTGGCGATAGATTTCATCATTAACTCTGCTAACAATTTCCTTGTATGTAGAATTTACAGAGGAGAGTTCACGGCGAATATCTTTTACGTCCGCCTTTTTCCAATTATCCGGCAGGTTTTCAATAGCGAAAGCATTTTTATCAACACCGTATTTGGTGCAAATCATATATGCAAGACAAACTGCTTTAAACCCTTCATCTCTACGGTTATATGATTTCTTACCGTCGGCAAGCTGAGCAAATGCAACCTCTTGAGCAAGGCACTCAAAAATCTGTTTTGTATCGGTAAGATTTTCATTGAGTGTAATTTGCTGTGTTTCAAAGTTGTAGAACGCACCGAGGTTTGAATTTGGTATTTCGCCTACAATGATTTCAACAGGCGAAGCATTTACAAAGTTTTTGAGAGTATGTTTCAAATCATCGGTCTTTTGAACTGCCTCTCTTTTTGAATTTGTTTGCGAACGGTCAAACACTCTTTTGACATTATAGCCAAGACCCGGTGTGCCGTCGCTCTTGGTATATTCGACAGGCTCAAGAATTGCTATGCTCTTTTGCTTTTGACGAACTTGGACACCGTCCTTGTTCCAATCTTCAAAAGATTTAAGCTGTGTGGCATTAGGCATTTGCTTAAAGATAAGCAAAGTGTTTGCCGCCGAATACATATCAAACTTTGCCTGAACTGCAAGAAATTCTTTCAGCTTGTCGGGACTTCTTGACACCTCGATTGCCGTATCGTCAATCATTTGATATGTTCTTTCCTTTTCTGCCTTTCGATTTTCGGCATACTTTTGTGGGTTATATCCTTTTTTGTAACCGTAACTCATATCAATTACCTTTCCTTTATTGATTTAGCAGATTTTACTACGGTATCTGCAACCGTTTTTGATTTGTCTGCAATATCTTTTGCTCTGTCGGCTTTAATCTCATCTTTATAACCGTCAAGCAATTCTTTAACAGACTGTTTTTTGTCTTTAGTGTCCTTATTATTGATAGCTTTCGATGAACTCTCGGACAGACTGTCTTTTTCCGTCCGAGATAAAGAGGGGTTTTTATCCGTTTCCTCCGTACTCTTTGCCTCAATATGCTCAAGGATAAGGTCGCCGTTTGTTTTTTCTTCGTTGCTTTTGTTTGTCTTTTCGCTGACAGACTTTTCAACCTCATTGGTGATAGAGCCTTTGTCAACCGTACCGAGTTTAAATCTTTCGATAATTCTATCGATTTTGGATGCGTCTTCGGCACGGGCAATAATATCAACGGTGACATTTTTACCTTTTGCATTTCTGTCTTTAAGAACAGAATACAAAACACCATATCTCTTTGCCTGCTCTGTAAACTTTTTCAAATCCTTTTGTGGAATTGAAAAGACTTTAAGTTCTTTGCCGGACTTAATCAGGTTTGAAAGTCTTGCCTTACCTTTGGCTTTTTGTTCCTGCTTTAATGCGGCAAGTAAAAGAACCGCAATATTCTTTGCAGCTTCTCCCGATACCTTTGCAACAACCTCAAAGCCTTCAAGTGACAGTCTTACAACTTGTTCGGCGGCGTCGCCTGAGTTATTCACGATACTTTTCCTCCTTTTGCAATTTCTTTTGCTCATCAATTTCTGCTTGCTCTAATTTTTCTTCAATTTCATTTGAACGCTCGGCAATATCGTCAATGAGCAAAATTTCCTTGCGTAATTCTTTTAACCGTTTGCCGATATCGGATATTTCTTCTTTAACCTCATTCAGATTCGAGCAATTCTTTCTTTTTGATTTATTTCGCAGTTGCTTTCTGTTTTCGGTTAATATTTCGATTTCCTTTTCGGCTTTCGATTTATATGAGAAAAGCTCCTCAACAGTATTTATCCGATACTGTTCAAGGAGCCTTGCCTCGTTTGATAATTTATCAAGCTTCATCAAATCTTCTCTTAAAAGATAATGAACTCTTGAAATGTTTCTCGACTTATTCTTTGGCAGATAACCGAGTTTATATAGGTAATAGAAATACAAGCCACGAAGTCCTTTGACCTTGCGTAGTCTTGTACCTCTCGTTGAAAGTTTATATTGCCCCTGACCTTGCACAAACGGTTTATATTTTACAGGTCTGTTATTTTCCAAAACGGCATTCGAAATATTTTCCTTTGAATACTTTTCACCAAGCCTATATGTTCTGATAGGTCTGTCATATCCTTTCGGTGTCACAGTCCAATACTTATGATTTACATTAAAGTTACAACTGTAACCGAGTTTTTTAAGATTGTATTCAAGTTCTTTTATACTCTTACTGTTTTCGATTGCAACATCAAGTGCTTCTTTTGCAAGGTTATATCTTGTCGGCATTCCTGCTTGTTCTTTTGCAGTAAGGTATTGAGGTGTTGAATTTCTTATACCGTTTTCCACAACAGACAAGTTATGCTCTTTGCAAATCTTATCTATTTCGTGGCGAAGAATGAACCAAGTTTTTTCTCTGCATCTTTTACCGTCAACAAAAGAAACCGAATTGACAACAAAATGATTGTGATAGCAGTCTGTGTTTAAGTGAGTTGTGACAATAACTTCATACTTATCTCCCCAAACACGCTTTGCATATTCAACACCTATATCGTGTGCTTTTTGTGGAGTGATTTCACCTTTTATATAACTCATATATCCGTGATAAGCAAGTATACCGTCAGTTTTATTAAATCTCTTTTTTGTATTTTGAAACTGTGTATATGCTATTCTCGGATTACAGTTAATTCCCGTCACAAATTTTTCGCCGTCTGTTTTATCAAAGTTTTTGGCATAGTCAATTACATCTTTCAATTCATCTTCGGTAAAACCTGTTTTATCAGGATTGGCGGCATAGTCAAGCACTTTATCAAGTCTTGATTTAACAGCCCATATTTTACTTACCGCCATCTTTCATCAACCTTTGGTGAGAGAAACTCCGTTTCGAGTTCAAGTTGAAGTTTGTCAAGTTCATCAACCTTTTTGAAAAGCCGTTCCTTTTCGGCAAAGCCGAGTGAATTACACTTAACTGCAATTTGATTTATATTATTACCGATAGCCGACAGTTCTTTTGTCAAGCTATATATTTTTGCATTGTCTTTTGACGCAGGAATGAAACCTGTAACAAGAAGTCTTACCAAAGCCGCTTCGGTAAGGCAGGTAGCATTTGCTTTTTCTTCAAGTGCACCGGCTTCTTTCTCATTAAACCAAAACTGCTTTTTAATATCTCTCCTCATCAAAGTCATCCTCCTCAAATCTTTCGTTACCGTTTACACGATTGATTTGAACCAAACACATAGTAACTATGCCTGAAACACCTCCAAGAATAAATGCTACTGTTGATATTAAAATTGTTTTCATAATGTTTGTCCTTTCTGTTTGTATTTATGGGGTATTAGGGGGGCAACCCCTAACGAGCTGTTTATACTCATTAGGAGTATAAACGGACTGCTCGCTAAGACAAGTCAGCATAGTATTATGCTGATTCATTCACTGAATAAATCCATATATTTATCAATCAAATTATCATTTAACGAATGATATTCGGTATCAAATTCGCTTGCACCTACAAGGATAAAACTGCCGTATATGAGTTCTGTTTTACCTGTTTCAATATCGGTTACGGTGTGACTTGCAGAAAGAGAAAGTCTTTTACCGTCAACGTTACAAAGCAAGGCGACATCATCTTCAAACGGCATATATTCGTCTACATCACCGCAGATAATTTCACTAATCGCTTGGTAATTGTTTTCGATTGTAATCATCTTCGGTTTGCTAAACGGTTCAACGAGCAATACCTTTATCAGGTTTTCTTCGTCCACTTGGTATTCTCCTTTCAGATACAACCGGCTTCATACCTTTACTTAAAAGTAAAAAATCGTTGACATCTTTCCCTCTCGGAACAGGGTTGTCAACGATTTCAATATTGGGATATTCAGTTGGTAAAATGATTTTTAATGTTTTTGTAGCTAATCTTCCGGCATAATCGCTGTCAAGATGCAAATATATTTTTTCAATGTACGGATGAGTTTTAAGATATGTCACAAGTGCTTTAGGTATCTTGCTTTCTTCAATTTTTTCTTTAGGTGTATACACACCTGCAAGAGAAATCATTGAAACATTTTGCCAATCGTTACCGTGCATTTTAACAAGAGTGGCATAAGACAAAAGGTCGATTGCAGATTCAAACAAATGAATATTTGCATTATCATTTGTCAATTTAAAGGAATATGACTTATCGCTTCCCTCACATTCGCCCATAATTCTTTTGTTCTCCGTTGCACGAAACGCCGCATACTTAGGTTTATTTTGTTCATTTAAACCTACAAAGACGGCGTTATGATACGGTAAACTTTCAAATATGAGGTTGTGCTCAAGGCAATAATCTATGATACTTTCGTCAATACCTCTGCCGGTCAGATACTTTTTAACCTTATCATCTGTTGGACTTTTTGGTGGAAGTTTCAGGTTATATACCCGTTTCTTTTTAGGTGCAATCACTTTAACAGGTGGTTGCAATTTTTCTTTTTCAACGATAATTTTAACTGCGTCGATAAAAGAATATCCCTTAACATCGGTCAAATATTTAACTGCACTTTTGCCGCCTATACCTCTTGAATTCCAACACCAAAGCCCATTTGATATTTTCAAGCTGTCGTGTTCTTTAGTGCAATAGGTATCTCCTGAAAAGTGAACAAGCTCATTAGGTTCATAGTTTTTAAGATATGTGAGCAAGTCCATTTCCTTTGCTTTTTTGATTACTTCTTTTGGATAATATGGCAAGGTCATCGCTCCTCTCTATTCTTTTGTTTTTGCTTTTGCTTCACTTCTAAATCGTGCCCGGTACTGTCCTTAATACAATCACGAATCATTTGCATATGAGTACAATCAGTCGCAAGCCACTCTTGATAAAGAAATTCAAGCGGTCTTTTCTTTGACAACAAGTGTTTCTTTTCTTTGTAGCTTAAGTCCAAATCATCATCTTCAAAGCAATACAAAATGTCTTGCTTATATACGATTTCATAAGCCGATTCAATAGCTTGATTAGAGTTTACCGACTGCTCGGATTTGATTTTTTCAAGAAACAAATCATACTCTTTCTGCATTTTTTCATAGAGCATATTGTCAAACTGTTGATTGTTAAACATATAAATTCTCCTTGTAAATAAAAAAGCCAACTGTTTTACAGTTGGCTGAGTAAATAAAATATTTTTTGTTTTTTGGATTACTATGCATTGTCCTTAACAAATTTTATTATGTCTGAATTTTTTTCCATAGCGCTACTATCATTTTCAAGATCAATGATGCTATTCCAAAAATAAGTACGTCCATCAATAATAAACAAATCTGATTTCATAACTTCTGGAAACTCGTTAATAGTAACCATAAAAAGTTTATGACTATAAACCTTATTTTGTCCATCACTTCCAGAAATTTTCTCACTAATTAATTGTGAAACATAGTCAATCTTCATATTTGATTTTTCTATTTTTAATTCTCTAGATAGATGATCTGTTATAAAATCCGCATTATTGATATTATCTTTGTAATTTAAGAATAACTTGCATTTCCAACGATTATCATAATAGACCAAATATTTATTTGGATATTTATTAAAAGAATCTCGAATTACAATTATAGAATAATTATGAGTTATTTCATTAAGTTTATTTATATCTTGCAACAAATCTTCATAACTATAATTATTTTTCTTGCTTTTGTAAATGTCAATAAATACTTTTATGGTAAAAAACAAACCAGCTATTAAAAATATAATTTTAAATAACTTCGCAGGGATTATCCAAATATCATTATAAGATGCAAAAACAACGCTAATTAAAAAGGAAACAGCAGAGAGAATACTATCCCATGCCACCCTTTTTCCGATAAAACTCTTTTTTGCTTCCAACAAAAGATTTAATTTGTCATCGTCTATTAGTATTTTCATCATTTTTCCATTTCTAAAATAAATTCATAGTATAACTTATTTTATTATTATATAGTAATATTACTATTTTTTCAACATTTTTTTATTTTTAGTTTAAATATTATTATATATTAACGATTGCTTTATTTCTAAAACAATCGGCTGTGTTCACCGTGATTCCCTGTCAACTTCACTTCGTTGAGGAGAATCATTGATTATTTCATTGTCATCATTAACAATCTCATTTTCTTTCTTATCAACATTAAGAAGTGCGTTAAGTTCGCTTAACCGTGCTTCTTTTTGTTTGAGTTCATCTTCTCTTGAAAAGGGCTTTTGGAGTTGTTCTTTTGCAATTTCAAGTTGCTTTTGAGTGTTTGAAAGCTCTGCTTTTTCATTTTCAAGAACTTTTTCTAAACCGTCAATTACATTATCAATACGGGTAATGTTGCCTAATGGGTCAGAACCAAGCACACCTTGATGAGAAATTGCACCTTTGATTTCAACTCTGTGCTGATGACTGAACGGCTCATAATGAACTTCCATTTTGAAACCTCTGTACTCACCGAGGGGATAAGTATTGCTGTCAGGTAATGTCTTGCATACATCAATTATAGCTTGACCTGCGTCTGCCTTTTCGTCATACCTTACACCGTTTACAAGTATACCGACAAAGGTATCGGCAATACTCTTTGGGTTTTGTTTTACAGTAGCTATGTCCTTAATAAAACCGTCAATCCTTGATGTGTATCTTGCAATATCACGGGGAAAGTCTTTAAGCACTTTGTCCTCAAGCGAATATCTTTCCGATAAAAAGTTTGATTTTAACATACGAAGTTTTTGCACCTGAATGTCAAGGTCCATCTTTTCTTTGATGTAGGGATTGCCTGTTGCAAGCATTTTAATCTCGGCATAGGATAACGCTGTTTCGTCAATGTCTTCGGCAGACCTAACGGGAGATTTGCTCGACATAATTTGCGAAGCAAACTTTTGCTTACCCTCGACAAGCTGATAAAGATATGCGTCAAAGGTTTGCTCTGTTACATAACGGTAAATCTCCACCTTAGAGTTTTCGTTACCCTGACGAATAATTCTTCCGGCTCGCTGTTCCAAATCGGCAGGTCTCCAAGGGCAATCTAAATCGTGCATGGCAATCAATTTGTTTTGCACATTGGTGCCTGCACCCATTTTTTGAGTTGAACCCATAAGAACTCTGACTTCACCTGAGCGTACCTTTTTGAATAACTCGGCTTTCTTCGTTTCTGTGTTTGCATCGTGAATAAATTGCACCTCATCGTGTGGAATACCTTTTTTAATCAACTTATCTCTAATATCGTTATACACGGAAAAATCATTAGATGATTTGGGTGTTGATAAGTCGCAGAAGACAAGCTGTGCCGACTTGTTCGGTGTTGTTTCATTCCAAATACGATATACATTGTCAACAAGGGCATTGACCTTACTGCCCTCAAAGTCGGGTAGCAATGGGTCAATCATTCTTTGGTCAAGAGCAAGTTTTCTGCCGTCATTTGTGATTAGAAGCATATTATCCTGACTGCTGTCAACACCGCCGTTACGCACTTTTTCTGCACGCTCTGAAAGTGATTTAACCATTTCACTTTGAATGTCCGACGGTTTAACGGCAATATTTTTGTATTCAGCTTCAGGTACGGGAAGTTTAAGCATATCGGCAGTTTGAATGTCAGCCACCTCTTTGAACATTGACATCAGTTCAGGTAGGTTATAGAACTTAGCAAAACGGGTTTTCGGTCTGTAGCCTGAACCTTCGGGAGTTAATTCAATGGCGGTTATCGTTTCGCCGAATGTTGACGCCCAAGCGTCAAAGTGCTGTAAATCGTGTCGGCAAAGCGTGTTGTACTGCAAGTATCTTTGCATTGTATACAGCTCAACCATACTGTTACTGATTGGTGTGCCTGTCGCAAATACTACACCTCGACCTCCAGTAATTTCATCAAGGTACTGTGTTTTCATAAATAAATCACTTGACTTTTGTGCTTCTGTCTGTGCTATACCGCCGACATTACGCATTTTTGTATACAGGAAAAGGTTTTTGAAATAGTGAGCCTCGTCAATAAACAATCTGTCTACACCAAGCTCCTCAAAGGTCACAATATCGTCTTTTCTGCTTTGGTCGTTTAATTTATCGAGTTTTGCTTGAATGCTCTTTTTAGCCTTTTCAAGCTGCTTTACGGTGAAGTTTTGACCTCTTTGGTATTTGAGTTCAGAAATACCCTCGATAATTTCATCAAGTTGTCTTTGAAGAATTGTTTGCTGCCTTTCAATACTCATAGGCACTTTTTCAAACTGCGAATGACCTATAACTATCAAATCATAATCACCGGTGGCAATTCGAGATAAAAAACGCTTTCTGTTTTTCTTTTCAAAATCCTTTTTGGTTGCCACAAGTACCTTTGCATTCGGATAGAGAGTGAGAATATCTGCACCCCATTGTTCGGTAAGATGATTTGGTACAACAATCATACATTTACTTGATAATCCGAGACGAATTGATTCTTCGGCTATTGCAATCATCTCATAAGTCTTGCCTGCACCGACAGCGTGAGCAAGAAGTGTGTTGCCACCGTAAAGGCTGTGAGCGACAGCATTTAACTGATGAGGCCTTAAAGTGATTTCGGGATTCATATTTGGAAAGATAAGGTGACTGCCGTCATACTCACGAGGTCTGATTGAATTGAATTTCTCGTTATACATTTCACACAAACGGTTACGCCTTTCAGGGTCGTTCCATATCCAATCCTTAAACGCCTGTTTAATTGCGTCTTGCTTTTCCATAGCAATAGCTGTTTCTTTCTTATTAAGTACAGGCTTTTTCTTGCCGTCGTCATCAATAACATAATCAAAGATACGGACATCTTTAAGATTTAATGTTTGCTCAATAATTTGATAACCATTGATACGGCTTGTACCGTAAGTGCTGTTTGCTTTAACATTTCCTCTGTCGCCACTTTTGTTTGTAATGTTCCACTCACTGCTAAAAGGTGAAAAATTCACCTTAATATTTAACTTGCAATAGTACGGAGTTTCAAGTAATTCATACATGAAATTCTCAACAACATCAACAGGAAGCCAAGTAGCACCTAACCTGACATCAATCTCACTTGCCGTTAAATCTTTAGGCTGTACCTTTTCAAGTGATTCAACATTGATTTGATATTCAGGCTGCGTCTTTGCAATAGCTTTTGCAAAACGCAGTTTTGCTCTTACATTACCCGAAAGATATTCGTCTGCCATCAAGTATTTTTGAGCAGTAGGATTATCGGCATTGTATTCAGGGTTAAAGAATATTACGCCTTGAAGTTCATCGTAAATCTCTTTTTCAGGCTTATGGCAAAGACTGCTCATATATTCAATATCAATCTTTGCCCTTTCACCCATAGATACTGCAAGTGCTTCCGAAGGAGTATCAACTTCTGTTACGGGAATATGAGGTTTAATAGTTCTTTTAGTGAACATATCTGCTTTTCGTTCAAGAGTGCCGTTTTCTCCGAGTATTTCAAGAGCAGAGATAAGATGATATGAAGCGTCTTCGCCGAATGCCGACTTGTTTGCTCTGCTGTTTATTAAGCCGTACTTTGCCGTAAACTTATCGTACAGTTCATTAAGATTTTTCTGTTCTGCAAGTATATCTTCTTTGGGATAATCATCGGTTTGGAGTTCAATGAGTTTTCGGGTACTGTCCCTAATGGAAATCATACCTTTGATTCTGTTCTCGGCAGTAGCGGATACATCAACAGGCGTCATTCTTGAATTTTCTCTAAAGTATATCTTTCCGTCTACAACAGTATATGAAAAGTTACGAACATCAGGTAATGCAGGAATAGATAAATCTTCTTCAAATTCATCACCGATTTGCACCTCTGTAATTTGTCCTTGAATATTCTTAACAGCCACATAAAGCAGTTCTTCAAGACTTCTATCCTCATATGGAATACAAGTTGATTCCGGACCGAAACGACCTGAAACCATTTCCATATTACCGAGCACCATATCCGGATTATCAACAAAGTATTTATTCATTCTGATAGCGTCTTCGGTATTATCAAGCTGTACCCAATCAGGCTCAATATCAAGCATTCTGTCACGCTTTTGAAGAACAAGAACATCCGATACTACCTCTGTGCCTGCATTGCCCTTAAAAGTATCGTTAGGAAGTCTTATTGCACCGAGAAGGTCTGCTCTTTGAGCAATATATCTCCTGATATTACTGTTTTCTTTATCCATAGTACCTTTAGAGGTAATGAGTATCATTATGCCGCCTGTTCTGACTTTATCAAGTGACTTCATAAAGAAGTAATCGTGAATAAGCGGGTTATGCTTATCGTATTTCTTATCCGATATTTTAAAATCGCCAAAAGGTACATTGGTAGTGACAAGGTCATAGAAGTTATCGGGTAAATCCACCTTTTCATAGCCGTTATTAACAATACTTGCAGTTTGATAAAGCTGTTGTGCAATAGCTGCCGAAACAGAGTCAAGTTCAATACCGTACACCTTACTGTCAGTCATACTCTTTGGTTTCATACCGATAAAATTACCGATACCGCAAGACGGTTCAAGAATATTGCCTTGCTTGAAGCCGAGATTTTCGGCAATATCATAACAAGCCTTAACTACTTCTTGAGGAGTATAGAAAGCGGTTAATGTGCTTTCTCTTGCTGCCTTGTATTCTTCGGGCGATAAGGCTGATATGAGCTCCTTGTATTCATTTGCCCAAGACGAATTGTTTTCATCAAACGCTTCAGGAATACCGCCCCAACCGACATATTTTGAAAGAACGATTTGTTCATCGGGTGTTGCAAAACGGTTATCGACTTCACATTTCTTCAGAACCTTGATAGCCTCCATATTTCTGCGAAAGCGTTCCTTTTTGCCTACAACCTCAACAGGATGTGCCGCAAAATCAAAATCGTGCCTTTGTTCAACAGGAATTTCGGGATGAATATCCCACTGACTATGTTCAGTATGCTGTTTTGTGTTTTGAGTGGGAATTATCTGTTCTTTTTCTGTCGGTAAATATTGTCTTACAAATTCAACGGTTTCTCTGCGAAAGATAGGAAAGCCTGTCCCGTCGGCAAAAGTTTGGTCAGCCATAGATACATAACCGTTACTGACAGAATCAACAACAAAGTGCCTGCCGTCAATATCTATTTCTTCATCGATTAAGTCTAAGCCATCATCAACTTTCGACACAACGGGCTCGGCTTCTGCATCAACCTTTTCTTTTTCTGCCGGTTTAGTAAACTTGCTCGGTTGTTTTACTTTTGGTGCAAGGTTTGGATAATCATAAAGTTTGAATGTGCCGTTTTTGTAAGCAACAAAGTCATCATAGATTTGCTTACGGTACTGATACATTCTGTCCTCTTTATCCATAAGAGCCAAGGCATTTGACATCATATTTTCAATATCATCAAGTGCCTGTGGGTTATCAAGTTGAGCCTTGATAACTCTTGAAATCTTGTATGGCTCAATATCATTCGGATAAGGCTTAGCGTCATTCTCAGATAAATTTTCAAAGAACGATTCCAAATCTCTTGTTATTTCGTTTTTGTATATATCGGGTATAGCGTCAATATCCTCTTGCGTTACAAATTTGTTTTGCTTGATAAGGGCATCAATTCTTTTTGCAACATCGCTCCATTTAATAAGAACTTTTGCATAAGGCTCCATGACCGAGCCGTGGCTGAATTCAATACCTTTTATTGTTTTATTAACGCTGTCATTACCGCCTAAATATCCGCTTTGATTGTCCTTGCCTACATATTTAATTCTGTCTGTTTTATCAGGGTGATTAACAAAATAGGTGTAGGTTTCAAGCCTGTAAGCGTGGTTGTTTTTGCCATTTGTGATAATCTTGTCTATCTCATCTTGTGAGATAAACATTTTTCTGTCAGGCAGATAACCCAGTTCAGCTTTAAACTGAATAGGTTCTCGTTTCATACCCTCAATAATTTCTGCAATATATGGTATAGAATATTGAGTTGCATAATTAAAACGAACGATTTTCATACCGGCATTGTAGTCATCCATCAGCTTGCCGTACTCTTTGAAAATTTGAACACGCTTTTCATCATCCTTAAGCATATCGGTAATTTTTTCAACCATATCGGGATAGACTAAAACGCCGTCAATTTCTTTTTGTATTGATTGCAAACAATTATCTTTATTTGGATAATCGTCACTCAAATCTCGGATAAATTCTGTAAGCCTGTCGGCAACTTTATTCAGTTCGTAGTCATCAACCTTATCAAGTTCATACTGCGGCATATATCTGCCGACATCAAGAAGTTCACGAATACGAACAGCCGCTTGCTCCCAAGTGAGATGTGTTGCTGTACTTGTTTTAGCCGATGTGCCTTTAGCAATACTTATACCGTTTTCATCATACCAAAAGGATACCTTTTCACCGTTAAAGACAAAGCCTGCACCGTTAGTGCCGTAAAGAAATTTGAGCATTTTTGCGTTATACTCAACATCTCTGTCCCGTCTGAAGTGCATAGCAATTTGTACTCTGCTGTTTTTATCATTAAAGCCACAGCAAAGTGCTTCATCAATAATCTGTTGTGATATGCCAAAATCGGTAAAAAGTGATGTTTGAGGTATTTCATCATATACAGGCTCGTTATCATAAGAAAAGCTGAACAAATCAAGCTGTGTTTTTTCTTCCTTTTCCGTATCAAGATACTTGCCGTCATTGATAAGTTCTTTAATGATACCGATAACAATATCCCACGAAAAAACGGACTCCTTAGTTCGGGTTTTGTAGTTACCCTCATACATAAGAAGTCCATTATCAGCTAATGTAAAGCCAAAGTGTTTATTGAATTTATCGTACTCGTCAAATCGTCTTGGATACAGCGTTTTGGTATAGTTTATGAGTTCATTATCCTTTTTAGTGGTTTGGTAAGCCTTGATGATTGCAGGCTTTCTTTGTACCAAATCATCATCGGGATTGCTGAGCATATACCTGATAGCCTGTTCGTCAACAAACGGCGGCAGTTCATCGGTTACATCGTGTAAATCAGTTCGTTCAAGACTGTTTCCCTCGCCGAGTTTTTGATATTGTTCATCATTCCCGCCCAAGTCATCATATTCGTTTGCTTGAGTTTCTCTGTCACTCCCTGTGTTTTTGCCATCTGAGTTATAATTTGTTCTTCCATCTGCTGTGCTTGCTCCTGAATCGACATCAGATGTTCCGTCAGCTTGCAGGTTGTCAATAAAGTTGTGAATATCGCTTTCTTGTGATTTTTGAGATATTCCTGTCTTTTCTGTGCGTAATATCCCATTTGTTCCGCCTTTGTCGGCATAATCAAGTTCGGATAAAGCTGTTCTCCGACTTGTGTGTATGTTATCTTCATTTGAATTGCTCCTTTCGTTTTTGTTTTCATCTTTATTGTAGGGACTTGTTGAAGTTTTTTCAAATATGCGATTTTCTTTTTCAAGTGCAAATACGGTTTTTGATATTTCAAGGAGTGCTGTTTTTGAAATATTGTTTGTTGCTTCACCGAGGGCATTAAAAGTATTTGGTGTATTGAAATTAACAACATTCTCAAAATCTTCCGTATTAAGCATTAAATCAGCGTCAACACCAAGCCTTGAGAGAACCGTATACGAAACGCTGTTTGAAACCAATTTACGAAACTTTGATGAAATAATATCATCGGAGAAATCTTCAAGAAAGCTGTCTTGCTTTGCGTTGCAAAGTTCAAAAAGATAATCGGATAAACTGTCGCTTACAGCGTTTTCACAAGCAGAGATGACGGCACTGCTTAAATCGAATTTATCATCAACTGCACCGAAAATGTTTTCAAGTGTCTTAATAACATTATCGGTGTAATCGTCTTTCATATGCCAAATAGGGACTTCTTTTGCCTGCTCGCCCTCGTGGGTATCGCTGACATCAAACACATATTTAAGCCTTGGGTAGTTTTTATTTGACACATCAAAAAGTGCAATGCCTTTAGCACCTTTATTTACCCATCTGCCAAATTTTCTATTCCAGCTTGCCATAGGTAAAACTGCAACAGCGTCAGGTTTTTGAGCATAAACAAGAAGTTGCTCACTAAAAGGCAATCCGTAGTTATTGCAAGAACTTTTCAAAAACTCCTGCCAATTACTTGGTGAACGGATAACATCCTTTGAAACATCATCATAAAGAGCAGAAATAAGTTCAAACCTTGTAGCCATAGTCATCACCTTTCAATTTGCTTACCTCCGAGATATGAATAGAGCGTGTGCTTTTTTACATTTTCTTTAATGGCACATATAACCTTAATTTCTTTAATCGAAACATTAGGCAAATCGAGCATTTCTTCCGTTTTCATATTCAAAATATCTGCCTCACTGCATTTACCTGCCTTAAAAAGTTTTAAAAGCACTTTCATTTTTGTTTGGAAATCTGTATCCATTTTTACCTCCGTATATATTAAGGGCGGCAACCGAAGTTACCGCCCAAATAAGTTTAATTATCGTTTTTCTTTTTGTTTCTGACTTGAAGAAATACAAGCCCTGCAACAATAAAGACAACGAGTACAATAAACACAATCGTTTTAACTGTCATTATCTTTTACCTCCTTTTTTCTTTCTCTTAATAAAGAAATATACACAGCCTGCGATACCGACAAGTGAAGCTTCTGCAACACCTAAAATTTTATTGATATTCCTTTCGTCTCCTGTCTTTGGATTTTCAAGTTCAGGGACTTTAATCGTTACGGTCTGTCCTTTATCGTCAATATCGGCATGAGCGGTTAACTCAACACCGTCACGATACAATGTCTCAAAGACTACAAGTTTGATATCCTTTTTAATAGCTGAACCGTTAAAAGTAAAGGTGACTTCTACTTTGCCATCAGTCTTATCGGGTACAAACTTAACGGTTGAAGTAACCTCTTTACCTTTCACCATAAACGGCTTGCCTGTGGCTTTATCCATCAATGTACCTTTGATAACATATTCGGTATTAGGTACTAAATGCTTGTACTCAACAGTATCTTTTATTGTTATTTCGCCTTTTGCGATGACTTCTTTTTTGCCATTGACGGTTGCCGTTGTTTTTAATTCTGGCACTTTATCATTGATTGCAGTAAGTTCAACCACTTGCTCGTTATCTTTGATTGTTACAGTAAATACATCTTCATTATCAAGATAGCCATCGGCAGGTTTGATTTCTTTGATAAGGTATTCACCGTAAGGAATGTTGCTAAAGTTGAAGATGCCGCTTTCATCGGTGACAGCAGTTAAAATTGCGTTGTTTTCTGTGAATTCGGTAATGTCCGATTTGAACAAGCCAAAGGTTGCTCCCTTGATTACTTCCTGCGTTTCTCTATCGACTTTTAAGCCTTTAACAGAACCATAAATGAGATTGTTTTCGATAGCTTTATCGTTATTGATTTTAATATCAATAACCTTTATGTCCTGACCTTGATATTCGGTATCAAACTCATATTTTGTGTCAGACAAGATATAATGCATATCTGTGGCAATCTCTTTTACATACCACTTAAAGCCTACGGGCAAATCACAGTCAAAGACAATGATTCCATTTTTATCACAATTTGCAAAAGTGATAAGAGCATCTTTTGGAATAACATCGCCGTTGCTTGCTTTAATGTCCTCATCGGCATAAATACCGAATCTTACAGAAGTGATTTCACCGTTATTGCCGATACCGAATGTCTTATCATTTGCCATAATCTTTTTAAGTGAAACCGAAATCTTCTGTCTATCGTTATACACCGAAAGTTCGGTAGAGGTAACAGAAACATTCTGTCCTGCATAGGTGAGTTCAGCATCATACTTGGCGGTATTATGAACATATCCGTTTGGTGCAGTTTTTTCAATAACTGTATATTTACCGAGATAAAGTTCTTTTGATTTAGCCACGCCGTCATCGTCGGTTGTGATAGTATCAACCAAAGTGCCTTGCTCATATCTTACCGTACCGTCGAGAGTGGTTATATCTTCGGCAGCATAGATTTCAAAAATTGCTCCTTTAAGATTACTTATACTGTATTTCGGAGTGTATACGCCTTTGTTTTCTTCAACAGATGAAAAAATCTCACCTGTTTTAGTGATATTGATTACACCTTTTTGTGCAACATCTCGTGCCTTAACTTTAACTACGGTAACACCTGTATCGGTTGATGAATTTTCTTGACTGATAGAAAACGGAATCGGAGTATCGTCAAGAACATATCCATATGGTGCTTGTACTTCTTTAAGAGTATAATCACCATACGGCAACTTTTCAGGTGTGATTAAATATCCCTCTTTGTTGGTGTAAAAGGTATGAATTGATGTTACTTGAGGGTAGGTGTACTGCATTGTAATTCTATGATTGTTGCTATCGTAGATTTCAAAAGCAGCACCTTCGTATGGGATTCGTTTACCCGTTTCCTTATCAAGTTTAACTACCTTGAGATACGACTCGAAATTTTTATTGTTGATAAGGAATTTGTAAGTCTTGCCGTCTTTATTGATGAAGACATCGAAATCGGTGATAAGTTCTCGTCCTGCCCAGCCTTTGGTTTGATGAACTGTATATACTCCATACGGAAGTAATTTTGTACTTGCAAAGCCGTCTTCGTCACAAACAATAGTATCTCGTTCGTCTTTGTCGGCATTTACAAAAGAACCTGCCGATTTAAGATAGACTTGGAACTCCGCACCTTTTTCGGGTGTTTCAATTTTGGTATCGCCGTTATCCGTATGTTTGATAATGCTGATTTTACCCTTGATAACTTGCTCCATAACAGTCATATCGGGTGCTGTGTTATATTCAATGTTGTAATCCCTTGGATCCGCACCGACTCTATATACGGTATCATTTAAAAGATAACCCTCACTTGGACTAATTTCTTTTATTGCCCAATCAGTACCACATACATAATAGTCTGTTGTAAAAGAGCCGTTACTGTCGGTTGTATATTGTGCAACAAGTTCATCGCCTTTATACAAACCATAAACAGCACCACTGAGTTTAGCGTCACCTTGTGCGTGTCCTTTTTCGTAGTCTTGTTTTGTGACATTAACCCTAAATTTTTTAAGAACATTAGAAAACTGAACCGAAGCTGTCTGACCGCTTACAATAGTTACTGTTTGTGTGTCTTGCGGAACATATTTGACATCCGTATATTCAGAAATCTGATAATTGCCGGGTGCAAGATTGGCAATGTTTATTTCACCATTGGCATTAGTTGTTACATCTTTAGAAATGCCATTACCACTTATATGAAATCTTACGTTGGCAACCTCTCCGTCTTCGCTGACTTTCTTCAGCTTAGCATTACCCAATGAAACTTTAACATTTAAGTATGCTTTCACAGGGTCTGAAACCGACTGCCCGAAAGTAACGATGTCTTGCAGCTGTCCGCTTTGCGGTCCGATTTTTTCATCAGTCCATGTGATAACGGCTTTACGCTGACTGTTCTTTTTATTTACAGTAATTAGTACATCATCTTTTGGTGCTTTTTCTGCTGTGATAGTAAGCGAATTACCGGATTTACTGAATGTAAGTCCACTACCGCTAAAATCATAGTTTGAAAGCACTCCGTTTGTATCGTTTATGGTTGTGCTGTAGTTCTTACCGTTCCATTTTAATTCAATGCTTCTTGCTTTGCTTTTACTTCTGCTTGCAAAACTCGGAACAGTTGTATGCTGCTTTACACTTTTTTCAATGCGAGAATAGTGGCTGAAAATTTTACTTCTAAGCGGATGTTTACTTGAAATGATTTCTTTAATATTGTGCTTGCCATGTTTGGTAGCATCAACATGGTTGAAATTCTCGTCACGCTCTCCGATTACCGTTTCCCAAACAAGAAGTTGTGTTGCAAGATGGTTGGCACAGTCGTCAGCTTTTGATGAATTCGTAGAAACCCAATCTACTGAGTTTTTGCCTGTGTAACCATACTGCATAATTCTTCCGAGATAAACTTTTATTGTGTCAGGATCAATTGTCTTATTATATTTACTTGGATAATTATCCCAAAAGCTCTCTGCTTCCTTTGAAAGTTTATCTCCCGTATATAGTGAAACACCGGGTTCGATACAGTAACAGGAATCGCCCTCATAATCGCCAATTGCTTTAACGGTTACATAATCCGTGTTAAAGGTGCTCCAACCATTCATAAGCTCGTATGCAGGATGTCCCCAATGTTCCTTGTTTGTTTCTTTACCTCTCGGCAGGTCAATAATATATACATCCTGCTTAGTGGCAGCGTGCGCCGTTGCAGTTACGCCAATAAGAGAAGAAAAGCACATCAATACTGCAAGAAACAATGATGTACTTCGTTTTATAAATTTCTTCATTTAGATAATTCCTCCTTGAAAATGAAAAAGCACACCGAAAAACGATGTGCTTTAACAATGGTTATTTTTAGTTTTAATTAAGCATAGCCAATATAAATATCATAGTTACCATTTCCTGTGCTTTCCGCCCAAATCCATACATCAGTAAATCCTTCGACATTCTTATATCTGTTCAGTCTGCTCTTAATATCTCTTTCAATATTAGAACAATTGGCATTTGCATTGATAGGATTATCCCAACAATCCGTGCAACTGCTGTCAAGATTTAAGCCGATACTTTTAGCATAATTCTTTGCATAGCTTACATAGTGGTTTACATCAAAAGATTTTTGAGTAGTAGTATGTTTCTTTGTGGTTGTCGGCTTAGTGGTAGTGGTAACTTTTTTGGTAGTTTGTTTTTCTGTTGGCTTAATTTCAGTTGAATTAGGCGTTGATTTTGCTTTGGAAGTTTGTACCGTTTTTACAGCCTTTGTATTTGATGAAATCGGCTTATTTGTACTCGCTTTAGCTGTTTTATCAATTTCAACACCGCTTGTTTTTTCGCTGGAATTAACATTAGCATTTTCTTTTGTGTTTACTGTTGCAGTATTCGTTGTATCGGCTTTCGTATCATTTTCAGCAGTCGAAATAGGCAGTGTTGTTTCTTTACTTGCAGAAAAAGAACTTGTTTCTGCATTTTCATTTACATCACTGTTCTTAACCGAACAACCTACAAATACGCTGATTAGCACAACTGCAACCATACACAAAATCACTGACTTTTTCATTTAGCATTCCTCCTTTGCTTTCACCGCCAATTTAACAGATTTTGGTAATTTCAGCAAAGGTGCGTTTATTAAATCATACACATCATTCCTTTATTTGATTTATAAGGCTCTTTCTTTTCTGCAAGTTTGTATGTTTATTAGGGGGGTATATTGAAAAGAGGGGGGATAGAAATAACATACTCCTGCTATCTGCTGTCCCTTTCGGCTCTGCTTTTTAGAAACTTGTTGTAATGCTCCAAAGCCTTGCATACATAATCTTGCCTTTTCTCAGGTGCAACGGATTGCGGAATATACTTTTCAAGCGTCTTATGTGGAATTATGAGCCTTTCCTGTTGATTAGGTTTCAGTTCGCACATAATATCAAGGATAGTATCGCTGTTGAGCTCTCCGTCATTAAACATCTTGTGCATACGAATAGCCTGTGCATGAGACGGAGTACAGCACTCGCTTTCTATTGCTTCCAACAAATCTTGTTGACATTCTTTATCAAGAAATGATATTTCAACAGCCGGCAACATTTTCATTTTACCCTCATCAACCATTTGCAACAATTCGGGTATAAGATAGGTAAGGCGAATATATCTTTGTATTTGCCTTGCACTATCATCACTATTTTCTGCAAGCTTATCTATTGACAATAACTTCTCGCCAAAATGGCGAGAAGTACTAAAACTCTTGCCTTGATGTTTCATCGCATCCAATTTCATTTTGTACGCAAAGGCTTTTTCACTCGGCAAAATGTTTTCTCTTTGGATATTGCTGTCAACCATAATGACGGTTGCGACGTCATCGTCCAAATTTGAAACGATACAACGCAATGTGTTTTTACCGGCAATCTCACTTGCAAATTTTCGTCTGTGTCCTGAAATAATTTCATAATCACCATTATCTTTCTCACGAACAATAGCAGGAACCAACACTCCGTTTTCAGAAACACTTTCAACAAGTTTATTCATTTCCTCATCATCACGCACTTTAAACGGATGATTAGGAAACGGCACAAGTTTTTCAAGCGGAATATCTTTTATAGTCGGAGTAAGTCCGTTTTCTCGCTCACTTTGTGATGTGAATAAATCATCGAGCCTGTTCAGACTGAAGTCTGTTTTTCTCTTTTCACTCAAGTTTCAACACCTCCTTCGTAAAGTCCTCATACGCTTTGGCAACCTTACTGTTTTTATCATAAGCGAATATTGATTTGCCGCTTATTGCAGTTTCAGCCGCTTTAATACCCATAGGTATCTGCGTATCAAAGATTTTAAGATACTTGCCGTAGTCGTTTACAATAGCTTCCTTTGTACTTTTGGAAAGGTTAGTTCTGCCGTCTACAAGTGTAAGCAAAATACCGTCAATTTTAAGCGACGGATTGATTTGTCTTTTAACTTTACTTATAGTTTTAACAAGTTGTGTCATACCTTTAGCCGCAAGGAATTGCGACTGCACAGGAATGATAACCGAATCGGCTGCAACCAATGCATTAACTGTAAGAACACTCAAAGACGGCATACAATCAATAACCACATAATCATACGCTGCTTTGATTGAATTTACATAACCTTTCAGCACGGTTTCACGGCTCATTGTGTTTACCAAACTAAGTTCAAGTGCCGACAAATCAAGGTTAGCCGGAAGCAAATCAATATTCTCTTTATGGTGAAGAATACCGTTTGTGGGGTTCTTATTCCTTTCTTCGATATACTCGACGAGTTTGTCTGCAAGAGTAACCGAAAGTTCGTCTGTATCTTTCCAACCCAAAGCTGTTGTCAAATCACCTTGTGGATCACAGTCGATAAGCAAAACTTTCTTACCCTCATTTGCCAGACCGACTCCAAGATTTAAAGCAGTTGTGGTTTTTCCTACACCGCCTTTTTGATTGCATATTGCAATTACTTTTGTTTGTTTCGTTAAAAACACCTCCGTTTTAGTTCTATATATACAAAAAAGCCAACTGATTTTCTAATAAAAACCAGTTGGCTCATATATAATAAGTTTTATATTTAGATATACTAAAAATTTTATTGTTTTTTTATAACAACATTATAATCTAATAATGAATTATTATACTCCACAATAAATTTATACTGTGTTCCTTTTGTTAATTGTACTTCTTCAGGCGATTCACAAGTAGTAGAAAACAATTCAGTATTTTCGTTATTTTTTAATGTAAGTTTGCACGCAGCTTCTTTGTCACTAAATATAATTGAAATATTATATAATCCACTTTTTTTAGGAATGAAATAATATATATTTTGCTGATCAACAAATGTTATGTTGCCAGAAAAAGATTTGCTTACATTAGCCGGTGGAAGAGGTGCAGAAATCAATATATCATATTGAGGAGTGCCTTGTTGTTGTATAATTTGAAGTTTATAATCTTCATTTTCGTTTAAATAAACACCTTTTCCATGTGAATATGTATTATAATCAAGATCAAATATTTCTTCATTAATTGAATTTTTCAATAAAACGTTATAGTTATAATCAGAATTATCCGTCTTGAAATCAAATCTATATATTCCAGATAACTCTGTGTGAAATACATAAGTATCTTCTTGATCAATATAATTTATTTTTCCAGAAGCTTTATTATTGCTTATGTTTTTTTCTTCATTTGGTATTCCTATAGTTATAGCTGCTGTCGGAAAGCCTTCAATTTGTGCTAATACAATTTTATATGTCTCATCTTTATTCAATGTTAATGTTTTGCCATGCAAATAACAGCTATAGTTCTCATCACACATTAAATCTTTTATAGAATCATATATTTTTAAATTATAATCACATGTAGCATCATCTGTTGACATATCAAAACGATATATGCCACTAACTGGTGCTGTATAATAAATAATATGTTCATCATCTATATGATTGAATTTAACAGAAAATGGATTTTCTGTAATTACATCTTTTAGTTCTTCAGTAGTTTCAATCTCGGTGGTTTCTGGAGCTATTGATATCGTATCATTTAATGTAGTATCTTCACTCACGCTTTCAGTATTTGTATTTTGCTCATAATCACTATGATTACAACCGATAAAAGAAACCACGATAATAAAAATTAAAAATATAACTTCAATTTTTTTCATATGTACCTCCTAATTTTCAAATTGCAACATTGCTGATTCTGAAGGAACTCCTATTTTTATAGTTGCAATTGGAAATCCTTCCAATTGCTCAACTGTTAGCGTATATTTCTCGTTTTTTATTAATATACAGGTATTTCCATTTCCATAAACACTATATTCAGAATCAAATATTATTTCTTTTTTTGAATCCATTAATACTACCTTATAATCACAATTGACATCATTTATTTCATAATCAAAACGATAAGTGCCATCTGTAGGGGTAATAAATTTAACAGTATAATTTTCGTCTTCATAAGATAATTTTTTTGAAAATGAATTTCCATTAATTGTCGATTCTTCAGTTGTTTCATTCGATGTTTCGTTATGTGAGCTTGATACTGTGTCAGAAATTGATGCAGAATAATCTGAAGTTGATGTTTCTGATGTTTTATCTGAAACTCCAACACAAAAAGACGCAATAGAGAATGCCAAAGACAAAAGAAATGAAAAAATCAATTCAAGTGTTTTAGAAGGATCTTTTATAATTATTGCAATAAAAACCGCTAATGCAATAATAGCAACTGTAACTAATAGTATAAAAATAGGAGTATTCATCAATATTCCTCCATCAACATGGTTTATTACTGTTATTCTATAATTATTTGACAATAATTTCAAGATAAAACCATAAAAATATTATACATTGTTTTTACTTATTACCAAATTTTTTAGAGTAATATATTTATACTTTATATTACAACTTTCTATAATGATTAGGTACATATATTTCTCTTAGCAAAAAACAGCATTTTTACAACAATAAATAAGAATCACTTTTGATTTTTATTTATTTGCCATAATTCCATTTAAAAATTTGTGGTTTATTGCGAAAATCAAAATTCAATTTATCTGATCAATCTAAATTTATAAAAAAAACAGGTATGCTATTTTTCAATAACATACCTGCTAATTTCATATTACCACGCTTACGGTTATATCTTTCCATTGATATGGACGAAGATATTGATTTGTTGCGTGTCTATAGGCTTTTGCCTGCTCAAAACCAATCTTAAAACTAAAAGTAAGATTAGTCCTCCATTTCTGCAATTGCTGCCTGAGCAGCAGCAAGTCTTGCGATAGGAACTCTAAATGGTGAGCATGATACATAATCAAGACCAATCTTATGGCAGAATTCTACTGAAGATGGGTCACCGCCGTGTTCACCGCAGATACCGCAGTGAAGTTCAGGACGAGTAGCCTTACCGTTCTTAACTGCCATTTCCATAAGTTGGCCAACACCTGTTTGGTCAAGCTTAGCGAATGGGTCGCTTTCAAAAATCTTTGCATCATAGTATGCATTAAGGAACTTACCTGCATCATCACGGCTGAAGCCATAAGTCATCTGAGTAAGGTCATTTGTACCGAAGCAGAAGAATTCAGCTTCCTTAGCAATATCGCCTGCTGTAAGAGCAGCACGAGGGATCTCAATCATAGTACCAACTTCATACTTCATATCACTGCCTGCAGCAGCAATTTCAGCATCAGCAGTTGCAACAACGATGTCCTTAACATACTTAAGTTCCTTAGCGTCACATGAAAGAGGAATCATAATTTCAGGAGCAACATTCCAATCAGGATGAGCCTTCTGAACATTGATAGCAGCACGGATAACTGCTTTAGTCTGCATCTTTGCAATTTCAGGATATGTAACTGCAAGACGAAGACCACGGTGGCCCATCATTGGGTTGAATTCGTGAAGAGAAGCGATGATAGCCTTAATCTGCTCAACGCTCTTGCCCTGTGCATCAGCAAGCTTCTTAATATCTTCTTCTTCAGTAGGAACGAATTCGTGAAGAGGTGGGTCAAGGAAACGGATTGTTACCGGGCAGCCTTCAAGTGCTTCATAAAGCTTTTCAAAGTCGCCCTGCTGATAAGGAAGAATCTTTTCAAGAGCAGCTTCTCTTTCTTCAGCTGTATCTGAACAAATCATTTCTCTGAATGCAGCGATTCTGTCTTCTTCAAAGAACATATGCTCTGTACGGCAAAGGCCGATACCTTCAGCACCGAGTTCACGAGCCTTCTTTGCGTCAGCAGGTGTATCAGCGTTTGTACGAACCTTGAGCTTTCTGAACTTGTCAGCCCAGCCCATAATTCTGCCGAATTCGCCGGCAATAGTAGCATCCTTTGTAGGAATTACGCCGTCATAGATGTTACCTGTTGAACCGTCAATTGAAATATAGTCACCTTCGTGGTATTCCTTACCTGCGAGAGTAAACTTCTTGTTTTCTTCGTCCATATTGATGTCGCCGCAGCCTGATACACAGCAAGTACCCATACCACGAGCAACTACTGCTGCGTGAGATGTCATACCGCCACGAACTGTGAGGATACCCTGTGAAGCTTTCATACCTGTAATATCTTCAGGTGATGTTTCAAGACGAACAAGTACAACCTTTTCGCCCTTTTCGTTCCATTCTACTGCATCATCAGCAGTGAATACAACTTTACCGCAAGCAGCACCAGGAGATGCGCCGAGACCCTTACCGATTGGTGTAGCCTTCTTAAGAGCATCAGTATCAAACTGAGGGTGAAGAAGAGTATCAAGGTTACGAGGGTCAATCATAGCAACAGCTTCAGCTTCTGTCTTATGTCCTTCATCTACAAGGTCACAAGCAATCTTAAGAGCAGCCTGAGCTGTTCTCTTACCGTTACGGCACTGAAGCATATAGAGCTTCTTGTTTTCAACTGTGAATTCCATATCCTGCATATCGTGGTAGTGATTTTCAAGAGTATCACAAACCTTGATGAAATCAGCATATGCTTCAGGGAATTCTTTTTCCATTTGAGCGATAGGCATTGGTGTACGAACACCGGCAACTACATCTTCGCCCTGTGCGTTGATAAGGAATTCACCCATCAACTTATTTTCACCGGTAGCAGGGTCACGAGTGAAAGCAACACCAGTACCTGATTCATTGTTAAGGTTACCGAATACCATAGGCATTACATTAACAGCAGTACCCCATGAATATGGAATATCGTTATCTCTACGATATACATTTGCACGAGGGTTGTCCCATGAACGGAATACAGCTTCAATAGCAAGCTTAAGCTGTTCAACAGGGTCTGAAGGGAAATCTTCGCCGAGCTGCTTCTTATATTCAGCCTTGAACTGAATAGCAAGCTCCTTGAGGTCAGCAGCTGTAAGCTCTACATCGTACTGAACGCCCTTTTCTGCTTTCATCTTGTCGATAAGCTGTTCAAAATATTTCTTACCAACTTCCATAACTACATCAGAGAACATCTGGATGAATCTTCTGTATGAGTCATATACGAAACGCTCGAAAGCAGGATCATCGTTACCTGCAATCATAGTTTCAACTACCTGGTCGTTAAGACCGAGGTTAAGGATAGTATCCATCATACCAGGCATTGATGCTCTTGCACCTGAACGAACTGATACAAGAAGAGGATTTTGATGATCACCGAACTTCTTGCCGTTGATTTCTTCCATCTTCTTAACGCCTTCCATAACCTGAGTCATGATTTCGTCGTTGATTTTGCGACCGTCTTCGTAATACTGTGTACAAGCTTCAGTTGTAACAGTGAAACCCTGTGGTACAGGAAGACCGATTTTAGTCATTTCTGCAAGGTTTGCACCCTTACCGCCGAGCAAATTACGCATGGTCATGTCGCCTTCTTCAAACATGTAAACCCACTTGTTTGCCATTTGAGTTACCTCCTAAAATTATTTATAGCTTTAATATTCTTATACTCGTTTTTAAGGCCAAAATTTATTGCCGTAAAAATAACAATTCTTGCCTTCACAGTATAATGCGATAGAATTATAACATACTATAAAGCAAATTACAAATATTTTTCTAAAAAAATTAAGAAAATATGTAGTTTTTATAATAATACTTGCAAATATTTGCATTTTGTAGCATAATTAGAAACGATAAAAAGTGTGCGTTTTTATAAATTATATATATTTGAGAGGAAATACATTATGAAGTGTGCAATAATTTTAGCCGGCGGTAAAGGCACAAGAATGAAAGCAACTTGCCCGAAAGTTATGTGCGAAGTGCTTTTTTCGCCTATGATTAGCTATGTTGTTGACGCGGTTAAAGAAGCCGGAGCAAAAGATATTTGCGTAATTACCGGATATAAGCACGAAGTTCTTGAAGAATACCTTGCTAAAAAGGACAGCAATATTGTAACCGCACTGCAAGAGCCGCAGCTTGGCACGGGCCATGCAGTTATGCAGGCACAAAAATTTATTGATAAGCATCTTGATGATGATATACTTATTTTAAACGGTGACGGTCCGCTTATGGACGCCGAAACGATTAACAAAGCTTATGATTATCACAAAGAAAACGGTAATTCAATTACGCTTATCAGCGCGCTTGTTGACGATACAAACGGAATAGGCCACATTAAGCGTGATGAAAACGGAACTCTTTTGCGCATAGTTGAGCATAAAGACGCAACAGAAGAAGAAAAGAAAATCAACGAATCAAATGCAGGCTGCTATTGGTTTAACGGTAAAGATTTAAGCTATGCGCTTTCAAAAATCACAAATAACAATGTGCAAAACGAATATTACCTTACCGACAGCCTTGAAATTTTAATTTCAGCCGGCAAAAATGCAGGGGCATATGTGGTTGAAAACAGCGAAGTTGTACTTGGCGCTAATGACAGAAAGCAGCTCAACATTCTCAACAACATTATGAGAAGAAATATAAACGACAACCTTATGCTCGGCGGGGTTGACATTCCGTGCACTGACGGTGTAATAATAGGCAAGGATGTAAAAATCGGCTCATCAACGGTTATTTTGCCTAACACAATTATATTAGGCGACACAGTTATCGGCGAAAACTGCACAATCGGCCCTAACACATATATTGATAATTCAAAAATCGGTGACGATGTAATACTTGATAACTGCAAAATACTTGACAGCACGGTTGAAAGTGGTGTTGATGCAGGCCCGTTTGTAAAAGTAAGGGCAAATTCCACACTTAAAAAGGGTGTGCATATCGGCAATTTTGTTGAAGTTAAGAATTCAATTGTGGGCGAAGGAACAAAAAGCGCACATTTAACATATATAGGTGACAGCGATGTAGGCAAAGATGTAAACTTCGGCTGCGGCACCGTAACCTGCAACTATGACGGTAAAAACAAATCAAGATGCACCATAGGCGACGGGGCATTTATCGGCTGTAACACAAACCTTATTGCTCCTGTTGAAGTGGGCAAAAAAGCATACATTGCAGCAGGTTCAACCATTACGGATGACATACCCGGTGATTCACTTGCAGTTGCAAGAGCAAGGCAAGTTATAAAAGAAAATTGGGTTAATATTAAAAAGCCATACAAGGAGAAAAAATAAGTGAAAAAGATATTGGCTGTATTTTGCTCACTGGTAATTATTGCTACAATATTTATTGCGTGTTCAAACATTCAGCAAACCTCGGGCGATAACAAGCAAGAATCGGAAAATTCAAGCTCCACAACCGAATCAACAACAGCGAGAACAACCGAAGATTTATCAACCAAATTTAAAGAAGCTGAAACGAATAAAATTTACCCGGCACTTAAAAAAGATTTTGATTCTTCTTTCCCATATGAAATAGCAAGCTACACAAGCTACTACCTTTCATCTAACGAAACAAGAACGAAAAATATTCACGAAGCGGTTGACCATTTAAACTCCGTGGTTATTCCTGCCGGCAAAACCTTTTCTTTCAACCAAACGGTAGGCAAAAGAACTGTGCTTGCAGGGTACGAAGCCGCTAAAGTAGTGCAGGGTGACGAATTTGTAGACGGACTCGGCGGCGGAATATGCCAGGTAAGTTCCACAGTATTCCAAAGCGTACTGCGTGCAAATTTGCAAATTAAAGTCAGAGCCTGCCATTCGCTTGAAATAAGCTATGTACCGCTCGGCGGTGATGCAACTGTTCAATGGAACAGCCAGGATTTTCAATTTGTAAATAATTCCGACAGTGACATAAGGTTGAGCGTTACTGCAAACGACGGAACATTGACCTGCACGGTTGAAGCGAAAAAAGACATAAATCCGGGCAAGGTTGACATAAAGATTAAAAAGGACGGAAAAAGTTATGTACTCACCCGCAGTGTTAACGGGGAAGTAAATTACACAACTTACAGCAAATATTCCAAGCCTAAAACAGAAAAAACAACCAAAAAGAGCGATAAAAAAGACAAAGATAAAAAGGATAAGGATAAAAAAGACAAGAAAAAGAAAAGCACCAAGAAAAAATCAGATTAAATAATTCAAAAAAAGAGGTGAAACGGTGAAAAAATACAATTATTTTGATGATGAAGCAGACGAAATTGAAGAAGTAAAAAAATCAAATTCCAAAAAACCAGGTAAAATAGATTTATCCACTATTATAAACGAATTCAAAAAAATTGAAGCCACCGTTCACGAAGAAGCCGAAGAAGATATTGAAGTGGTGGAGAAATTTCCGCTTTTGCGCAGTGCAGTTATTAAAGGATTATGGATTGCAGGCGCAATACTTATAGCGATAATAATGGCAGTTTCGTTTTCCATATCACTAAACAGCAAAAACAAAAAAGCTGAACAGTTTAACAAAGATGCAGGAAATGTCTGCATAAACTACATAAAAAAATACGGTTCGGTTAAATGGGAGGCTCTTGACGAAGCAAAGTACGGTGAAAACAAAGCCAAGCTTACCGGTGTTTGCTATGCAAGGCAAATGGATTTTAACGGCAACGGACGCGATGAACTTATGCTTTGCTACAACAGCGATAATGTTTATTACCTTGAAGTTTGGGGCTACCACAATGGTGATTTCAGCCAGCTGTATAAAGACGAAGCAAACTCCACGCAAAAGGAAACAGAGGGTTACTGGGTATCGTTTTACAGAAAAGGAAATAAATACCTGATTTGTAAAAATGACAAAAACAACCCACGAAACCTTACAACATACACACTGAGAAACGGAAAATTCAGAAAAAGCGGCACTGCAAGTTACGACATTGCAAGTGACACTTATTCTATAAAAGGCAAAATTATAAAAGATAAATTTGAAACTATTGAACTTTCATGTTTCAGAAAATCAAAGGCAGAAATAACTACCGAACTTGTGAGCGCAAATATTGACGCATTCGGCAACATCAGTTCACAGGCAATTGCAAACACATTAAGTGAAAAAGAAAGAAAAGCAAATGCGTATTACGAAGTAGTTAGAAAAAGGCTTGAAAAATACGGTCAGCCAAGTATTAAAACCGATGATGACGGAGAAAAATACATTGACGGTGTTGCATATGTTAAGCAAATCGACTTTGACGCAGACGGCAACGACGAACTTTGTATGGTTTACAGAACATACAAGAGTATGAGCAAATATGACGAATACTCCGGCGATTACATTTATTATGACAAGCCGCAGTACAGCCTTGATATTTACAAATGGGACGGAAATTCGGCAAAGCGTGTAATAAATAAAGAATGTGTTTCCGTTTATTTTGATGATGACTCGGTATTTTACTTACTGCTTAAAAAGGGTAAGAAAACGACTAATCTTTGCACAAATAATTATGATAAAGAAAACAATTACAACTTCACTGCAAATTCAAAAGAATATGCATATAAAAAAGGTGTATTCACCCCGATTTACAGTGCAAAAGAAGTTAACGATTACGGATATAAATCATTTTATATAAATGATGAAAGAGTATATAATCGCGAGTGGGAGCAAAAAGGCTACAATGTACCGCTGTTTTTAAATGATGAGGACAGCGTGGACACATCAAAATATGACTTGACATATTTTTCAGGTGAAAATTCAAGCGACTTTGAACAAACGCTGAAAAATACAATTGATGAAATTCAAAAACTTAACAAAGAATACACACAAGAGAACAATACAGATTAAAAAAAGCGTTGGGATAAAATCCCAACGCTTTTTAGTTATGCTTTATTTTTTGACAGATTCAATTATGCCTTCGGCAAGGCCTGCAATGCCTTGAATTTCTGACGGAATAATGATTTTGGTTGCCTGACCGTCGGCAGCTTTTGCGAAAGCTTCGAGTGCTTTGAGCTTAAGAACAGACTCATTTGCATCTGCTTCATTAAGCATTTTGATTGCATCTGCCGTTGCTTTTTGCACCTTGGCAATAGCTTCTGCTTCACCCTCTGCTTCTCTGATTTTAGCTTCTTTTTCAGCTTCTGCGGCAAGGATTGCCGATTGCTTATCTGCCTGCGCTTCAAGAATTTTTGATTCCTTATGGCCCTCTGCCACAAGAATGCGTGATTGCTTTTCACCCTCTGCACGAAGTATAGCTTCTCTTCTTTCACGCTCCGCTTTCATTTGCTTTTCCATTGCGTCCTGAATTTCTCTCGGCGGAATAATATTTTTAAGTTCAACACGGTTAACCTTAATGCCCCAAGGGTCAGTTGCTTCATCAAGAATTACTCTTATTTTTGCATTGATTGTATCACGGGAGGTAAGGGTTGAATCAAGCTCAAGTTCACCGATTATATTACGAAGAGTTGTTGCCGAAAGATTTTCAATAGCGGAAATCGGGTTTTCAACACCGTAACAATAAAGCTTTGGGTCTGTAATTTGGAAGAATACTACCGTATCAATCTGCATAGTTACATTATCTTTTGTAATAACCGGCTGCGGCTTAAAGTCTACTACCTGCTCTTTAAGAGAAACTGTTTTTGCAATTCTGTCAATAAACGGAACTTTAACATGAAGCCCTGTTTCCCAAGTAGCAAAATATGCACCGAGGCGTTCAATTACAAAAGCTTTTGACTGCGGTACTATCCTGATGTTTGTAAGTACAAACAAAATAATTACTGCAATGATTACTAAAAATACAATTACCAATTTCATAATTTTCTCCTTTTCTATCTTTTATATAAGTATATGCTATTCTTTTTTTACTATCAATTTGACTCCGTCAATTTTTTCTATAATAACTTTTGTTCCTTTTTCTATGATTGATGAATCCGAACTTCGTGCAGTCCATATTTTTCCGTCTACTTTCACAAGTCCGGTGCCGTCAATATTGTTTATATCTTCAATAACGGTGGCAATTAAGCCTATGCATCTGTCTGCATTAGTCGGCTCAACCTTAACGGTAAGCTTCTTTTTAACAATCGGCCTTGTTATCAGCAACATTAAAACAGATGTTACGATAAAAACAATTATCTGCACATAAAGTTTTGCACCCAAAAGGCTTGAAACAAGCGCGGCACACGAACCGATTACAAACCAAACAGATACAAGCTGAACTGTTACCGCTTCAAGCACACCGAAGATTATTGCGGCACAAATCCAGACTATATACATTTTTTCAAAACTCATTATACCACCTCCGTTTTTAATTAACACATAAAATGCATTTCCATATGTTGTGCTTATTATACCATATTTGGTGCATATTTTCAATATATAGTGCAGTTGCAAAAATGAGATTTACAATCTGTTCATAAACAATACTACCCCGATAACACAGCGTTTTTCAAACCACAAGGACTTGTATATAAAAAAACCACCCTTACGCCATATTGCATAAGGGTGGTTAATAATTTTATTTATCTTATTGCGTCTTTCATTGATTTAACATAATCAAATACATATTCAGGTGCGTCTTTACCATGCTCTGCCACAATATTTACTATTGCCGAGCCGACTATAACACCGTCGGCATATGCTGAAAATTCCTTTGCCTGCTGCGGCTTGTTAATACCGAAGCCGATTGCAACAGGAACATCCGTTACACTTTTGATATGTGAAACTATTGACTGCAAATCTGTTTTGATTTCATTTCTCATACCGGTAACACCCATTGAAGAAACGGTATAAATAAAGCCTTTTGCGTCACTTGCTATCATTTTAATTCTGTCTTCACTCGTAGGTGCAATAAGTGAAATTACATCTATATCATATTTTTCGGCAACGCTTTGAAGTTCGTCCTTTTCTTCATATGGTAAATCGGGTACAATTACACCGCTTATTCCGGCATCCTTTGCATTTTGCAAAAATTTATCATATCCGTATTTAAAAAGAACATTAAGATAAGTCATATAAACCAAAGGAGTATCTACCCTGCCGCTGAGCTTTTTTGTAAGTTCAAAAACTTTATCGGTGGTAGTGCCTTGCGCAAGGGAACGCAAATTTGCTTCTTGAATAACAGGGCCTTCGGCAATAGGGTCTGAAAAAGGAATACCGATTTCGATTAAATCACAGCCGCCGTTTGCCATAGCTGTCATAATTTCAAGTGATGAGTCAAAATCAGGGTCACCCGCTGTAACAAAGCCGATAAAAGCTTTTCCGTTTTTAAATGCATTTGAAATATTACTCATGTAAATCAACTCCTCTGTATCTTGCTATTGCGGCAACATCCTTATCGCCCCTGCCTGAAAGGCAGCAAATAATAATATCATCCTTGCTCATAGTCGGTGCAAGTTTCATAAGATGTGCTACTGCGTGAGCCGACTCAATTGCACAAATAATTCCCTCTGTTTTTGCAATATATTCAAATGCTTCAACAGCTTCATCATCAGTTACAGCCACATATTCCGCCCTGCCGATGTCATGCAAATATGCATGCTCCGGGCCGACACCCGGGTAATCAAGCCCTGCGCTGATTGAATATACAGGGGCGATTTGGCCATATTCATTTTGGCAGAAATATGATTTCATTCCGTGGAAAACACCTAAAGAGCCGGTTGAAATAGTTGCGGCAGTTTCGCCTGTGTGAATTCCCCTACCTGCTGCTTCACAGCCGATAAGCCTTACATCCTTATCATTTATAAAGTTATAAAACATACCCATAGCGTTTGAACCGCCGCCTACACACGCCATTACGGCAGTAGGAAGCTTGCCCTCTTTTTCAAGTATCTGCTCTCTCGCTTCTTTTGAAATTACGGATTGAAAATCCCTTACAATCATAGGAAAAGGATGAGGTCCCATTACAGAACCCAAAACATAAAGGGTATCATCAACACGGTTTACCCATTCACGCATAGCTTCGTTTACTGCGTCTTTAAGAGTCATTGTGCCTGTTGTAACCGGATGAACCTTTGCGCCCAAAAGCTCCATTCTGTAAACATTGAGTGCCTGGCGGATAGTATCTTCCTTGCCCATAAATATTTCACATTCAAGCCCCATAAGAGCAGCGACAGTTGCAGTGGCAACACCGTGCTGGCCTGCTCCGGTTTCGGCAATAACTCTTGTTTTGCCCATTTTTTTGGCAAGCAGGCACTGGCCGAGAACATTATTTATTTTATGTGCGCCGGTATGGTTTAAATCTTCACGCTTTAAATAGATTTTTGCACCGCCCAAATCTTTAGTCATATTTTCGGCATAATAAAGAAGTGAAGGTCTGTTTGCATACTCCCTAAAAAGTGTATCAAGTTCAGATACAAATTCAGGATCATTTTTATAATGTTCATATGCATTTTCAAGATTTATAATTTCGTTCATCAAGGTTTCCGGTATGTACTGGCCACCGTGAACTCCGTAGCGTCCTTTACTCATTTTTCATAATCTCCATAATTTCTTTAATTTTATTGTAATCTTTATTTGAATTTGTTTCCACCGCAGATGATAAATCAATGCAATACGGATTTACCTCATCAATTGCGGCTTTTATATTATCTTTATTTATCCCGCCGGCAAGGAAAAAAGGTTTTTTGCTTTTCGGCAAAATGCTCCAATCAAATTTCTTGCCTGTTCCCGTGCCTGAATCAAACAGAAAATAATCTGTATCATAATCGTTAATTTTATCAAACATTTGGGGATTAAAATATTTTATAACCGGAACATCAAAGCCTTTGCAAAATTCAGGTGTTTCATTACCGTGAAGCTGTATGGTATCTATTATACCGTTTTTGGTAAAATATTCAATATTTTCTCTGCTGTCATTTACAAACACGCCTACCGCATTTATACCCTTATCCAAATGCTTTTTTAAAAGATTTGCAGTTTTTCGATTTATACTCCGCCTAAACCCCGGTGTTAAAATAAAGCCGATATAATCAGGTTTAAGCTCATTTACATATTCAATATCTTCAAGCCTTTTAAGCCCGCAAATTTTAAGCTTTGCCATACAGCAACTCCCTGAGCATTTCTTTTTTATTACTGCTTTTCATAAAAGTTTCGCCGATAAGCACCGCATTTGTCTTATTATTTTGCAAAACTTCTATATCTTCGTGTGTTTTTATTCCGCTTTCCGATACAAAAATTATATCTTTAGGAATAATAGCTCTGTACCTTGTGGAATTATTTACATCAACGCTGAAATCTTTAAGATTTCTGTTATTAACACCTATAATTCTTGCGCCCGAAGCAATTGCTGATTTTATTTCTTCTTCATTATGCGCTTCCACCAGGGCGGATATACCCAAAGTATCGCAAATTTTGATATATTCGCTGATAGTTTGCGTATCAAGAATGGCACAAATAAGAAGCACTGCTTTAGCCCCAAGTACCTTTGCTTCATATATCTGATAATCGCACACCGTAAAATCTTTTCGTAAAACGGGAATTGATACATTTTCGCAAATTTCTTTTAAATATTTATCACTGCCCATAAACCATTTCGGCTCGGTAAGGCAGCTTATTGCACTTGCGCCTGCACTTTCATATTCCTTTGCTATTTGAAGATACGCAAAATCCTCGCTTATCACACCTTTTGACGGCGAAGCCTTTTTCACTTCGCAAATAAACGAAAGGTTTTCGCCTTTAAGTGCTTTTTCAAATTCAAAATCACCCTTTGGCATTGCAAGTGCCTGCGCTTTGATTTCATCATAAGGCTTGTTTTTTATTATTTCTTTATATCTTTCTCTCGTGTTTTGTGCAATGGTATCAAGTATATTCATTATTCATTAGTTACCTTTACAAAATTTTCAAGAACCTTGTATGCTTCGCCTGATGTTATTATATCCTGTGCTTTTTTAACTGCGTCTGCAAGCGAAATTCCCAAAATGCCGGCGTATATTGCCGCTCCGGCATTAAGAGCTACCGCTGTGTTTTGTGCGGCAGTACCTTTGCCCTGAAGAATTGCTGTTGTAATTTTCGCATTTTCTTCAGGTGTTCCGCCGATAAGGTCATCTTTATTTACTCTTTCAAATCCGAAATCTTCCGGCTTGATTGTATAATACGAAATATTTTTGCCCCTGACTTCCGCAACCTTGGTTTCTGCCGATGCACTGATTTCATCAAGGCAATCCATTCCGTAAACCACCATTGCGTCCGTTACACCGATTTTAACAAGTGCCTTTGCAATTTTTTCAACATATTCTTCGCTGAACACACCAAGCACCATTCTGTCTGCTTTGCCCGGATTTGTAAGCGGGCCTAAAATATTAAATACGGTGCGTATACCGATTTGCTTTCTGACCGGGCCTACAAAACGCATTGCAGTGTGATATTTTTGTGCAAAAAGGAATGCAATATTATTTTCATCAAGTGATTTTTTCATAAGTTCGCTTTCGCAATCAATTTTTACACCGAGTGCTTCAAGGCAATCTGCTGTGCCGCACTTTGATGATGCCGCGCGGTTACCGTGCTTAACTATTGTAACACCGGCACAAGCTGCCACAAAAGCGGAAGTTGTGGAAATGTTAAACGAATTTGATTTATCCCCGCCTGTGCCTACTATATCAAGTGCGTGGCCGCCGATATTAAACTGTGCTGCCTTTGCACGCATTCCGGTTGCGGCACCGGCAATTTCTTCTTCCGTTTCGCCCTTCATTGCAAGTGCTGTAAGAAATGAAGAAATAACCGCATCACTAACTTCGCCGCTCATAATTTCATCTATTGCCTGCCTTGATTCTTCAAAAGTCAGGTCCTGCTTTGCAGATACCTTTGCAAGTAATTCTTTAATCATAACTATACCCCCAAAAAATTCCTGATTATATCTGTTCCGTTCGGTGTCATTATTGATTCAGGGTGAAACTGAACGCCGAATACATTATATTTTTTATGTTCAACTGCCATTATTTCACCGTCAGGCGTTTTGGCTGTGATTTTTAAGCAATCGGGCAATGTGCTTTCATCTGCCGAAAGTGAATGATACCTTGCCACATCAATTGAATTTCCCAATCCTTTAAAAAGCTTTGATGAATTATCAATTTCGCATTTGCTCTGCTTTCCGTGCATCAACTGCTTTGCATACGATACAACCCCTCCGTACGCTTCGCAAATTGATTGATGCCCAAGGCAAACGCCTAATATTTTCATCTCGCTTCCGAGTTCTTTTACCACATCAATGCAAACGCCTGCGTCCTTTGGCCTTTTAGGGCCGGGTGATAAAATAATGTGGCTTGGTGCAAGCTCTTTAATTTCATCCACCGTCATTTCATCGTTTCTTATGATTTTAATATCGTCATTGATTGCGCCTACAAGCTGAAAGAGGTTATATGAAAAACTGTCATAATTATCTATTAAAAGTATCATTATTCTTCCTCCCCGCTTGCGTTTAAAGCAGTCATAACCGCTTTTGCTTTATTTATGCACTCATTATGTTCTTTCACTGCAACGGAATCGGCTACAATGCCTGCGCCGGAGCGAACATATACCTTTGAGTGCTTTTTATATGCCAGGCGAATTGCAATGCAGGTATCAAGATTTCCTGTTAAATCAATATATCCCACTGCACCGCCGTAAATACCGCGCTTGTTATTTTCAAGTTCGTTTATTATTTGCATAGCCCTGATTTTCGGTGCGCCTGAAAGTGTGCCTGCCGGCAAAACCGCGTCTACCGCGTCAAGCGCCGTTTTATCATCTCTTATTTCACCCGTCACGGTTGAACCGATATGCATCACATGGCTAAACTTTAATATTTGATGATATTTGCTTACCTTAACACTGCCGAACTTGCTGATTTTTCCTAAATCGTTTCGCCCTAAATCCACAAGCATATTATGCTCTGCAAGTTCTTTATGGTCTTTTAAAAGTTCAGCTTCAAGCTTTAAATCTTCCTCACTTGTTTTGCCCCTTGCCCTTGTGCCTGCCAGCGGATAAGTGCTTAACTTTCCGTCTTTTAGCTTTACAAGGGTTTCCGGTGAAGCGCCTGCCATTTCAATATCATTACTTGAAAAATAAAACATATAAGGCGAAGGATTAAGCTTTCTTAAAATCTTATATGTGTTAAAAAGCGAACCCTCCATCTCGGCTTCAAGCCTGTTTGATAAAACAACCTGAAAAATATCGCCCTCTTTTATGTAATCCTTGGCTTTTTCCACCATATCGGTATACTGCTTTTCATTAAATAAAGGCTTAAATTCGGTTTTTATCTTCGGCTTTTCAATTTCAGCTTCTTCACCGTTTATAATAATGTTTTTCATTATTTCAAGCTCTTTTGATGCAATCCTGTAATTTTCTTCAAGATTATCAAGCTGCATATTTACTATAAGGATGATTTCGTTTTTTCTGTTATCAAACGCTATAACTTTATCAAACAGCATTAAATCAACATCTTTAAAATTTCCGTCGTCATTGGCGTCAAGCTTTAAGCTCGGCTCGGCATATTTTACATAATCATATCCAAAGTAGCCTACAAGCCCGCCCGTAAAATTAGGAAGTTCCTCAATCTTCGGTGCTTTATGCTCGGCAAGAATTTGGTTAATATATTTTCTTGGGTCGCCCACACATTTTTTAACACCGAATGAATCAATAACCGTTACATTGTAATTTGTACAGCTTACTTCTGCTTTAGGGTCATATCCTAAAAATGTATAATGCCCTGTTTCATTGGCATCATCGCACGATTCAAGCATATAGCAGTGCGAACTCACATTTTTAAGCTTTTTTAAAACCTTTAGCGGTGTTACATCTGCCTTAAGCCTTGTGCTTAAAGCTACGGTGCAATAATCTTGATATTTTTCTTTGATTTCATCAACAGTCGGTTTAATCTTCATTTTCATTCCTCTTGTCTTTCCTCTTGCAAAAGGGTAACAAAAAAGCCCTCGGTAATACTATTGTATTACCAAGGGCGAAAATTACTTTCCGTGGTGCCACCTTGTTTTATGGGTAACCATACACTTTGCAAGATACTATCATATCTCCGGCCACTAACGCAGGTCATCGCGTTACGGAATACTAAGCCTAAGCTTTTCACCGTACCCTCAACGGTCCATTTAACAAGCCGTTTACTGCTTTCATCCCAGCACCGAAAGCTCTCTGTGAGTTCGTATCTCGTTTTTATCTCCGTTTCAACGGTTTACATTTTAAATTGTGTATTTATATTATCACACTAAAGTGATGATGTCAAGATAAATTAAAAATTTCCGTTAAAACACAGAAATATCAACAACCTTGTCCCAAATGTTTTTTAACAACTCATTTTCAATTTTTGCATTATTCATAAAATCTTTTGCTTTATAAAACTCGACGGGTTCTTTGTAAAATTCGCAAAATGAAATTCCTTCTTGCTTTGAGTCATTTACAAAATAAGTTACCGAATACCGTTTGCCTTTATATGTAAATTCGACTTCATCACCCATCTCTATCCAGTTTTTGAAATTTTCAAAATCATTCATCAGTTTTCATTCTCCTTCCATTTACCCACCTATGCCTATGAGGTACTTTCGGATGCCTTTTCGGATTACCGTGATTTGTGTAATCAACATCCATTTTCGCTTCGCCGTTTTCATCATAATATCTTTCTTGAATTTTTTCACCGTTACTGTAACGAACCGATTTAGAATTCGGTTTTGATTTGACAGGCAAGCTGTTTGATGACGATGGATTACCCGAACTTTGCCCGCTTGCAGAACCGCCGCCTTTTTCAGATAAATAATATCCACCATCGACATAACCATAAACAGTCTTAACATATAAATTTTTATTTGATTTTTTCAAATTATTCGTTTTAGCATAATCGACTTCGATTATATCGCCTTTCATTTCGCCAAAAGGCTTGCCATAACAAATAATTTTACTTGGTTTAATTCTGCTTAACATTTCATTATAACCGAGCAAAAAATGTGATTTTTCTTTTTTAACCCCTATTGTTGAAACTGCAACAATGCTACCTTTTTCAATTCCATCAAAGCAGAAATTAAAGCTTGTCAAATCACCCCTCGTCAAAACATATTACGTGATTAAAGCAAAACACAAGTGTTTGCCGACAATCACTCCATATGTTTCTCCTCTCACGGCAAGTACAAGTATCTTGCCGTGTATTATAATTAACTTTATCATAACCTATTAAGTTTACATCTTCAAAACTGATTTCTTGTCTTTTTACAAGCGGCAGTTTGAACATACCAACACTTTTAATTTAATTTCTTAAAACTTTGTTTTAACGCTATATTTTCACACTTTATTTGCCGGACAGGAGAATTTTGGCATAAGCGTTTTCAAGTGTTGAGTTATAAATAATTTTATCTTTTATATCACTTGCGCTTTCATAATCGGCAGAGGATTTGGAGGTCACAAAATAGAAAGCCACTCCTTTTTGCTCACACTTTTTTGCAAAAGCCTTTGCGCTTTCAGGCACGGTTGCGCTGTGATACATTTCGTGCAAAACAACATCAACATTATCTATATTATAATTATTATAATCAATATTTATATAAGGCTTAATTACCAATATATTTTTGGGCGCAAAACGGGGACTTGGTATTTTTTCATTTGCTTTGCCTAAGTACAAAAAGTTATCCGAAGAGTCTGCGCTTACAATTTCGTTTGCCGAAAAAATACCGTTATAGCTTACAAAAACACCCTTTTGATTTTTCAAAACCTGCCTTAAAGCCGAGTTGAAATTTGAAATGCCGTTTGCAGTTTCATCCTCAATCGGCTTATCGGAAGCGGTGATTACAATATTTTTATCATAAAACATATTTGCAAGAAGTGACGAAGTATACGCAAGGGTATCCGAACCGTGAAGAATAATAATATTATCGTTTTCACTTTCATTAACCGCCGCAATCAGCTTTTGCCAAAGTGCAAAATCCATATTTTCGGATAAAACGGTAAAAGGCGAAGAAAACGAAAAATCAACATCCCGTGTTAAATTTTCATCTGCATAATCGACAACTTTAAAAGGCGAGTCAAGATGAATATTATCATCCTTTTTACACGCGATAGTTCCGCCTGTGGAAATAATTGAAATTTTCATAATGTCACCATATTAAAATCGGCAGGAGAAAACCCCTGCCGAACATCTTATTTTGTAAAGAATACCTTGAAAGCTTTATATGCCATATAGGTATCAATTTTGCTGACTATTTCATAAGGTGAATGCATTGAAAGAACAGGCACACCCACATCAATAACATCAACATCAAGGTTGGCAATATACATAGCAACAGTTCCGCCGCCACCTGCATCTACCTTGCCAAGCTCACCGCTTTGCCACAAAACATCGTTTGATTCAAGCAAATTTTTAACAAAGCTTACATATTCGGCAGAAGCGTCTGAAGTGCCGCCCTTACCTCTTGCGCCTGTGAATTTGGTTACGCAGACACCCTGGTTAATAAATGAAGAATTATTTTTTTCAAACGGGGTTGACCAAGTAGGGTCAAACGCAGCGTTAACATCAGCTGAAAGGCACTTTGAATTTGAAAGAACATCCCTGCCCTCACAACCTTCAAGCCTTGCCAAATCTTCGATGAAATATTTAAGATAGCTTGAATTAAGGCCTGTGTTTCCGTCTGAACCTGTTTCTTCCTTATCCGTCAAAACAGTAAGTGCTGTATATTCAGGTGCGTCATCAACATCCAAAATCGCCTGAAGTGCCGGGTATGAGCAAACACGGTCATCGTGGCCGTAACCGCCGATTAAGCTTCTGTCAAAGCCAATATCATCTACTGTGAAAGCAGGTACGAGTTCAAGCTCGGCTGAAAGAAAATCTCTTTCAACAATACCGTATTTTTCAAAAAGAATATTGAGCAAATTAAGTTTGATTTTTTCGCTTACATCATCATCTTTAAACGGGCGTGAACCGATTACAACATTGAGTTCTTCACCCTTAACAATTTCATTTGCTTTTCTTGACATCTGCTCTGCGCCCAAGTGCGGCAAAATATCCGTAATGCAGAATTTAGGGTCTGCCGGGTCTTCGCCGACTTTAACATCAATATGAGTTCCGTCATTTTTGCAAATTCTGCCGTGAAGTGAAAGCGGAATTGCAGTCCACTGGTATTTTTTAATACCGCCGTAATAGTGGGTTTTGAAAAATCCAAGACTTCCGTCCTCATAAACAGGGCATTGCTTTAAATCAAGACGCGGGGAATCAATATGCGCTGCGCTGATTCTTACTCCGTCACAAACAGGTCTTTTGCCCTTGACTGCAAGAATAATTGCCTTGCCCCTGTTGAAATAATAAACTTTATCGCCTGCTTTAAGCGGCTTGCCAAATTTATCAAATTCAACAAAACCGTGTTCTTTTGCAAGTGCAAGTGCAGATTTTGCAAACTCTCTTTCCGTCTTATTTTCAAAAAGAAATTTTTTGTAGCCCTCGCAAAATTCATCGCAAGCCTTAAGCTCTTCTTCGCTCATAAAGTCTACGCCGTTTTCCTTTTTGTTAAAAAGCTTTTTTTGAAGTTCTTTTGCTTCTTCGCTCATTTTTATCACCTTTCTGAAAGTTATTTTTAAAATCCGAGAGAATGAAGTATATCGTCAATTTCTCGGTCAATATCATCTTCATCATTATTATAAATCACAAAATCACAATTTGATTTAAAATAATCTTCGCTAAATTGAGAGGATAGGCGTTTTTTCGCCTCCTCCACGGTTATATTATCACGCTTTGTTATGCGCTCAATTCTTGTTTTTTCACTTGCCAAAACAGCAATTGTTTTAAAACATTTATTTTGTGCTTTCGCTTCAAAAAGCTGCGGTGCATCAAGCACGCACGGTAATTTTGCAAGGCTTTCACATCTGCCGATTACCGCCGGGTGAACAAGGCTGTTAAGCTTTTCAAGCTTCGATTTATCGTTAAACACAATATTTCCGAGCTTCTTTCTGTCAAGCTTACCGTTTGTTAATATATCACCGAATTCATCACAAAGTGATTTCACAAGAGTTTTATCATTATCATAAATATTTTTAACCACATCGTCGCAGTCAACAATATTAAATCCGTGCTTTTCAAGCTTTTTGCAAATATAGCTTTTGCCTGCACCCGATTGACCGGTTAAGCCGAGAGTGAAAGGCTTGTTTAAATCAATCACGGTAAATGCCGCGGCACGAATAAGGCGATTATACACTGCCATTCCCACACCTGTTGTATGCGGTATGCGGGCATAAACGGTTTCGGCTCCCATTTCATCAAGCTTTCGCAGTGCGTCAAACAATTCCCTCGCCTGCGATAAATCATCACTTTCGCTTCCGTAATTAACTCGCGGTATATCAACCTCGTCTTCATCAAAGCACAGAGCAAACGCACCTTTTTGCTTATTTACAAAAGCTTCGTAAGTTTTTCTGTTTGCGTCAACAATAACCACTCTTGCTTTGGGTGCATAATGCTTGTATTTCATACCGGGTGACTGTGCGGTTTCATTATCCTTCATTCCGTGAAGAACCGCATTCGCCACAACAACTTCGCCTATCACATCTTCAAGCATTTCTTTTGTAACTGCGCCGGGGCGCAAAATAGTAGGCACATCGGTTGCAAGGGTGATAACGGTTGATTCCACCCCGTATTCGCAATCGCCGCCGTCAATAATCGCATCAATCTTACCCGCCATATCGTCAATAACATACTTTGCCCTTGTAGGCGACGGTAAGCCGGAGGTATTTGCACTCGGTGCGGCAATCGGGCAATGAGCCGCTTCAATAACCCTATGTGCAATCTCATTTGCCGGCATACGAACTGCGACAGTATCAAGTCCGCCGCTTACAACATTGCCCACCAGCTCGCTTTTAGGTAAAATTATAGTTAATGCTCCGGGAAAAAATGTGTCTATCAGCGCCTGCGCTTTAGGTGTAACCTCTTTAACCAAAGGGATTATATCCTCTTTTTTTGCAATATGCACGATTAAGGGATTATCACTCGGCCTGCCCTTTGCTTTATAAATATTTTTAACTGAATTTTCATTAAGTGCGTTTGCACCCAAACCGTAAACGGTTTCAGTAGGAAACGCAACAAGCCCGCCTGCTTCAAGTATCTTGCCTGCAAGCTCAATATCATCATTTTTGGTTGATAAAATTTTAGTTTCCATTATTTTTATGTTTACCTGCCTTTGCAGTAATTATGTAAAAAATCGGAATGGTCAGAAACAGTATCCACGCAGGATGCCACATACTTTTTAAAAAGCCTAAAAGCAAAAATACAATAAGCACAAGTACGGGATAGCAGAAAATTACCGGCTTTTTCTTTTCAGCGGCAATTATACCTGTATAAAAAAGAGGAATTGTCAAAAGCACTATCCAGCCCATTTTCCAGCCGTTTGCACCAAAAAATGTACCTATTAAGCAATATGCAATAACTGCCAGCACGGGATACGACGGAAACAGCCAGCTTCTTCTTTTCTTTTCTTTTTTTCTTTCCTCTCGCTCTCTTTCCCTTTCGTGAAAATACGCTTCTTCCTTTTGCTCCTCTAATAACTCTTTCTCTTTGAGTGACGGCTGCGGAGCTGAAAGCTGCGTTTCCTGCTGCTCCTCTTTTTCTTCATTTTCAGCCTTGCCTGTAAATTCATCAATAAGCTCGTTTACCGCTTTTTCTTCTTCACTCTCGGCAGCGGCATTTTCGGCTTCTTTTTCTTCCTGTGCCTCACCTTTTACAAGCGAATCAATCGAAACACCGTAAAATTCGGCAAGCTTGCCGATATTATCAATATCGGGAGTGGAATTGCCCTGCTCCCATTTTGAAACAGACTGGCGCGAGATACCCAAAACTTCACCGAGTGCGTCCTGGCTCAAGCCCTTTTCCGTTCTTAACTTTTTTAAATATTCGCCCTGTTTAATTGACATATATAACTAACCTCAAAATTATTCTTCGCCCTGTGCTTTAAGCTTTTCGGCTGTATCGGCAGTAATAAGAGCGTCTATCATTTCATCCATATCCCCGTTTAAAAACTGCTCAAGCTTATAAAGAGTAAGGCCTATTCTGTGGTCTGACACTCTGCCCTGTGGGTAATTATAAGTTCTTATTCTCTCACTTCTGTCACCTGTGCCGACCTGCGCTTTTCTTTCGCCTGCAATTTCAGCATCGTGCTTTGCTTTTTCAGCGTCATAAAGGCGGGAACGCAAAACTTTAAGTGCTTTTTCCTTGTTTTTATGCTGGCTTCTTTCATCCTGGCATTCAACTACCGTGCCGGTAGGTATATGAGTAATACGAATGGCAGATGAAGTTTTGTTAATATGCTGGCCGCCTGCACCTGATGAGCGGAAAGTATCTATCTGCAAATCCTTTGGATTGATTTCAAAATCAACATCCTGTGCTTCGGGCAAAACAGCAACCGTAGTGGTTGAAGTGTGAATTCTGCCCTGGCTTTCGGTTTCAGGCACACGCTGAACACGGTGAACACCGCTTTCAAATTTAAAGCGTGAATATGCACCGTCGCCCTCAACCAAAAAGCTGATTTCCTTATAACCGCCAAGCCCTGTTTCATTTGCATTTAAAACTTCTGTTTTAAATCCCTTTGACTCGGCATACATTGAGTACATTCTGAAAAGCACACCGGCAAAAAGTGCGCTTTCCTCGCCGCCTGCACCGCCGCGAATTTCTATAATTACATTCTTATCATCGTTAGGGTCACGCGGTAAAAGAAGAACTTTAAGCTCCTCTTCAATTCTCTCCATATCTTCACGGCTTTGCTCAAATTCTTCCTTAACCATTTGGGCAAAATCTGCGTCCATTCCGCCCTCGTCAAGCATTGCGCGTGATTCTTCTTCTGTTTGCTTTGCTTTTTTATATTCCCTGAATTTTTCAACAACAGGGGTTAAATGCTTAAGTTCACGCATAAGCTTTGTATACTTTTCTTGGTCTGATACAATATCCGGGTTGCAAACAAGCTCGTTTACTTCCTCAAATCTGTTTTCAACCTCTTGTAACTTTTCTATCATATATTTTCCTCACTTAAAAACTTATAAAATCTTGCTAATTTTTCATTTCTCATTTCTTCGCTTGGTGATGAATCTAAAAACAAAATGTTTCCTCTCGGCTGTTCGTTATTTAATAATTCCTTTTCTTCAAGCACACGCTTTAACTGCCTGCTGACTCCTTTAGCACCGTTGAAAAAATTAACATTTCCCAAAACTTTTTGAATTTCTTTTATTGCAAGCGGGTAATGCGTACATCCCAGCACAACATTTTGCACCTTGCCTTTATATTCATTCAATGTTTCATCAAGATAATTTTCAAGCCGGGTTTTATCCCCCTGCTCTATAATATCGGCAAGGCCGACACAGGCAATAAGTGCGGTTTTGTGATTATTATATTTATAATAAAGCTTATGAAATTTTTCGCTTTCAAGCGTACCTTTAGTTGCCATAACAAGTGTAAATCCGTTTGGATTTTGGTCATACACCATTTTATATGCAGGCTCAATGGCAATTATAGGCAAGGCATACTTTTTTCTTAAAAAAGCAGAAGCCTTGGCTGAAGCTGTATTGCACGCAATAACTATTGCCTTGCAATCGTATTTTTCTATAAGCATAGATATAATTTCATCGCATCTTTCAATAATTGCTTCATCGCTTTTATCGCCATATGGGCAATTGGCAGAATCGCTGAAATAAACATAATTTTCATTCGGCAAAAGGGCAAGCGATTCGCTAAGCACGGTACTGCCGCCTATTCCCGAATCAATAAAGCCGACAGGCCTACTGCTTTTCATCATTTTTTACCGCCTTTATACTTTTATCCGCTTTTATTCTCGCAATCATAATTTCCCTGCCACAGCCTTTACATCTGAGCTTATAGTCAACTCCGAGCCTTGTAATTTCAAATTCTTTTGAACCGCAGGGATGCGGCTTTTTCATTACAACAATATCACCGAGTTTAAGTTGCATTTTCTCACCTTTACATTTTTTCACCTATAATATTATCTTTAATTTAAAACATTATATCACTATACACCTAAATTTACAACAGTAAATATTCTATCATAATTTACAAGTGATATGAATAAAATATAACTACAAGACTATCGAAAAGAGTGAAACAAATGGAATTTTATCCTGAAGGATGCTGCGAAAAGCTCGGCAAAACTTTTGCAAGCATTGACGAAATTAAAAATGCTATGATAAAAAATGAAATTATTGAGGGCAAGGTTCTTCTTTGTGACAGGGAGCATAATTTACATATTGATTTAGGTGTAATAAGAGGAATTATTAAGCGTGAAGAGGGTGCAATAGGAATTGACGACGGAACGGTAAGGGATATTGCGCTCATTTCCAAGGTGGGCAAAAGCATATGCTTTAACATTATCGGCTTTGAGCGTGATGTTTTCGGCAACACATTTGCCGTGCTGTCACGCAAGAGCGTGCAGGAAAAGTGCAAAAAGGAGTTTTTGGATAACCTTAAAAACGGTGATGTGATTGACGCAAAAGTAACCCACCTTGAAAAATTCGGCGCATTTATAGACATAGGCGCAGGGATAAACTCGCTTATTCCGATAGATATGCTTTCCGTTTCACGAATCAGCCACCCAAAGCAGAGATTAACCGAGGGGCAGAAAATAAAAGTTGCATTAAGAAAAAGAGAGGGCGACAAGCTGACTTTTACACTTAAAGAGCTTTTGGGAAGCTGGGAGGAAAACGCTGATTTATTTACCCCCGGCGAAACGGTAACGGGAGTTATAAGAAGTATTGAAGATTACGGTGTATTTGTTGAACTTATGCCAAATTTGGCAGGGCTTGCGGAAATTGATGATAACCTGTTTGAAGGGCAGAGCGTGGCAGTATACATCAAATCAATAATTAAGCAAAAAATGAAAATAAAGCTTATTATTGTAGAAGCATATGAGCAGGAAAACACAGCAAAAGATTTAGTTTATTTTAATCAGAGCAATCATATTGATTATTGGCAATATTCGCCTAAAGATTGCCCGAAAATTATCGAAACGGATTTTAACGAATAATTTTCTATTGATTTATCGTTATCTTTTAAGTATAATATATAAGTACAAACGGTTGTATCGGTGGTACAGCCGTTTTTTATTTTGTGATATTTTGGAGAGGGAATATGTACAAGATTGGTTTTGATAATAACAAATATTTGCAAATGCAAAGCGAAAGAATAAAAGAAAGAATAAACGAATTCGGCGGCAAGCTGTATCTTGAATTCGGCGGCAAATTATTTGATGATTACCACGCATCAAGGGTTTTGCCGGGTTTTGAACCTGACAGCAAGCTGCAAATGCTGCTTCAGCTTAAAGAGCAGGCAGAAATAGTTTTGGTTATCAGTGCTGACGATATTGAAAAAAATAAAATCAGGGGCGACCTTGGTATCACCTATTCTACCGACGCATTAAGGCTTATTGAAGCATTTGAGGGAATGGGGCTTATGGTTGGCAGTGTTGTGCTGACTAAATATGTTTCCACACCGCGAGTTAATGCATTTGAGCAGAAGCTTAAAAACAGAAAAATTCCTTTTTACCATCATTATCTTATTGACGGATACCCGGCAAACATTTCAAAAATTGTGAGCGATGAGGGATACGGTAAAAACGACTATATAAAAACAAGCCGCTCACTTGTAGTAATTACAGCTCCGGGCCCGGGCAGCGGTAAAATGGCAACCTGCCTTTCACAGCTTTATCACGAAAACAAGCGCGGAATAAAAGCGGGTTATGCCAAGTTTGAAACTTTCCCTATTTGGAACATTCCTCTCAAACACCCGGTAAACATTGCGTATGAAGCTGCAACAGCAGACCTTAACGATGTAAATATGATTGACCCGTGGCACCTTGAAGCATACGGAAAAACAACGGTTAATTACAACAGAGATGTGGAAATATTCCCTGTATTAAAAGCCACATTTGATAAAATTTACGGTAAATGCCCATACAAATCACCTACTGATATGGGTGTAAATATGGCGGGCAACTGCATTTTTGATGATGAGGCGGTTAAAGAAGCGGCTAATCAGGAAATCATACGCAGATTTTACACCGCAAAATGCAATCAAATCAAAGGCAGAGCAAATAAAGATGAAATTTACAAGCTTGAACTGCTTATGAACAATGCAGGTTTAAGTGTGGATGACAGAAAATGTGCTGTGGAAGCATTGAAGCTTGAGGAAGAAACAAATGCACCTTGCGCCGCTATTGAGCTTAATGACGGAACTATTGTTACGGGCAAAACCTCTGCACTTTTAGGCTGTTCATCAGCTATGCTTTTAAATGCACTTAAAACCCTGGCAAAAATTGACGACGCCGATTTGCTGATTGCACCTGAAGTTATAAAGCCTATTCAGGAGCTTAAAACGGGCCATTTGGGAAATAAAAACCCACGCCTGCACACTGACGAAACGCTGATTGCGCTTTCTATTTCTGCATTAAATGACGAAAAAGCAAAACTTGCGCTTAATCAGCTTTCAAAGCTCAAAAACTGCGAAATGCATTCATCCGTAATGCTGGCGCAGGTGGATGAAAATCTGATTAGAAAGCTCGGTATTCGCCTGACCTGCTCTTGCGAGAAAAAAAATTAAAAAAAATTAAAATTTCTATTGAAATAGAAAAAAAACTGCTTTATAATAAGTAAGTACAGACGGTTGTACAAGGCGTACAACCGTCTTTTATTATTTAATTTATCTTATTTACTTTTTTTACAGAGGTGATACTTAATGAACAAAACGAAGTACATTTTCATTACCGGCGGTGTTGTATCCGGCCTTGGCAAAGGCATTACGGCAGCATCACTGGGCAGGCTGTTAAAATCGCGCGGCTTAAAAGTCACAGCGCAAAAGCTTGACCCATATCTTAATGTTGACCCGGGTACTATGAACCCTGTTCAGCACGGTGAAGTATTTGTAACGGATGACGGTGCCGAAACTGACCTTGACCTCGGCCATTATGAAAGATTTATTGATGAAAGCCTTTCACAAAATTCCAACCTCACATCAGGCAGAGTATATTGGAAAGTTATTTCAGATGAAAGAAAAGGTGTTTACGGCGGGCAAACAATTCAAATTATTCCGCATGTTACAAATGAAATTAAGCGATATATCAACAGAAATGCAGACACCGGCGCAGATGTTTGCTTGGTTGAAATCGGCGGTACCGTGGGTGATATTGAATCACAGCCGTTTCTTGAAGCAATTCGCCAATTTGCAGTTGAAGCAGGCAGGGAAAATTGCCTTTTCATCCATGTAACACTTGTGCCTTACCTTGCAGCATCTGATGAACTTAAATCTAAACCGACTCAACATTCGGTAAAAGAAATGCTTTCAATCGGTATCAGCCCTGACATTATCGTTTGCAGAACAGAGCATCCGCTTACCGATGATATTAGAAATAAAATTGCACTTTTCTGCAATGTTGATAAGGAATGTGTAATCGAAAATAACAACTGCGATATTCTTTATGCAGTACCTATGATGTTAAAAGAGCAGCATATGGATGATGTAGTAATCAAAAAGCTTGGTATTGAATGCAGTGAACCTAACCTTGAAGACTGGGAAAATATGCTTTATGCGCTCAGAAATCCAAAGCAAACAGTTAAAATCGCAATGGTCGGCAAATATGTTGAACTCCACGATTCATACATTTCGGTAAACGAAGCATTAAAGCATGGCGGAATTGAAACAAGAAGTGCGGTTGACATTGATTGGATTGATTCAGAAACATTAGAGGGTGACGATGTTAACCTTGATGATATTTTGGGCGAAGTTGACGGAATACTTGTACCGGGCGGCTTCGGAAGCAGAGGTATTGAGGGCAAAATCAACGCTTGCCAATATGCAAGAACACACGGTATACCGTATCTCGGCATTTGCCTTGGAATGCAAATTGCAATTATTGAATTTGCAAGGCATGTACTCGGTATGAACGGTGCAAATTCAGCCGAAATCAACCCTGATACTCCATTCCCTGTAATTGATATTTTACCTGAGCAAAAAGAGGTTACGGATATGGGCGGCACAATGCGCCTCGGCCAATACCCTTGCACATTAAACCCTGAATCAAAATCATATGAACTTTACGGTGCTTCAATGATTTATGAAAGACACAGGCACAGATATGAAGTAAACAATGATTACAGAAACGACCTTTTAAGCGGCGGAATGATTTTTGCCGGCACATCACCTGATAATCATATTGTGGAAATGGTTGAAATACCAAACCACCCGTGGTTTGTAGCCTGCCAATTCCATCCGGAATTTAAGTCAAGGCCTAATAAGCCGCACCCTTTGTTCAGAGGTTTTGTAACCGCTGCATCAAAGCATAAAAACAGTAAATAAGATTTTAATAAATTATTTAGAGAGACAATTGATTTTGTCTCTCTTTTTTGCATATATATTTAACGGTGATTAAATGAAAATATTTAAAAATAAAAAACAGGACAAAGCAAATCCTCTTGATTATTACATAGGCAAGCCCAGGCTTGAAATGGCAGGAAGCGAATGCCTTGTTGACGGACTTGAAAGCATAATAGAATATTCAAACACAAAAATTACCGTATCGCTCGGCTCACAGCTTATTACTTTTTGGGGCGATGATTTAAAAATAAATTCATTTACCCGTGAGGGTGCAATAGTGCAGGGCAACATAACTTCAATGGAGTTTTCAACTTGATAAAATTTTTCAGATTTCTTTTAGGATATGTAGATTTTGAATTTAAAAAAGGATTTAGCGAAGGATTTATTAACGAATGTTTTGAAAACGGAGTTGAAATACAAAATATTTCACTTACGGAAAACGGATTTACCGCAATTTGCAGAATAGGCACATATAAAAAACTGCACCGCATTGCGCTGCGGCACGGCGGGTGTGTAAAAGTTATCAAAAAGCACGGACTGCCTTTTTTCTTATCTCCGCTGAAAGACCGCACGGGCTTTTTTATCGGCGCACTGTTATTTGTATTTATATTATCATTTTTGGGTGCATTTGTATGGAACATAGAAATAACCGGCTGTGACAGATTAAGCGAAAACACAATATCAGCATATTTGGATAATCACAAGTTTAAAACCGGCGTTATGTGGGGTGTTATTGACAGAAAATCTATCGCCTGGGATATGATGAGCGATTTTGACGATATTGCGTGGGTACACATAAACAAAAAAGGCACTACCGCAATAGTGGAAATAAACGAAACAACGCAAAAGCCTGAAGAAATTGACGAATACAAGCTCAAAGGAATTAAAGCTACAAGAAAAGAAATAACCGTTACAGCCCAAAGGCAGCAAAGCAAAATGAGTATAAAGCAAAGCAAAAATTACTATAACTTACATTTCTTTTCGCTCAATATTCCGCTGTATTTTAAAATAAAAAAAGCTGATTTTGAAACTAAAAGCGATAAATTTTTAACAATAAAGAAAAAAGAACTGCCTATCGGCTGCACCGTAACAAACGAGCAGTCAATTAACTGCATAAAATATGATTTAACAAATGAAGAACTTGTAAACCTTGCAAAAAAGAAGCTCTCAATCATATCGGAAAGAGAGCTTGAAGGTTATGAAATTGTAAATACAAATATAACATATGACATAAAAAATGACGAATGCATAATGACCGGCGCATATGTTATAAAATAAAACTAAATGCAGAATTTATGATTGCCGATTGTTTTAATAACCTGCCTTGAATGCATAAAAGCATCTGATGTTTTGGAAGCGTTGAAATAATAAATTGCACCGCCTGACGGGTCCCAACCGTTTAATGCATCAATAGCCGCCCTTTTTGATGAATCGGCAACTGCGGCATACCAGTTAGAATCATTTACACACGAAAACGCACCTTTTTGGTACACTACACCGCTGATAGAATCGGGAAAAGACGGGTGCTTTACCCTATTTAATATTACAGCTCCGACTGCTACCTGCCCCTCATACGATTCTCCCCTTGCCTCTGCGCTTATAACTTTAGCCAAAAGCTCAACATCGGAATTTGAATATTCGGTATTATTTGATGAACCGCCGCCCGAAAGCCCGAGATAAAGAAGCGTGGTTTTGCCGCATATTCCGTCTGCCGTAATGCCGCAGCTTTTTTGAAAAGCCTTTACCGCACTTTTGGTATCGTTACCGTAAACACCGTCAACCGAACCGTTATAAAAGCCGAGTGATGAAAGCTTTTTTTGAATTTTATTTACTTCATCCCCGGTTGAACCGAGTTTCGACACAACATATTGGCTGTTTTGTGCATAATCATAAATGCGATACGCCGAAAAGCCGATTAGCGAACCCGCCACGATAATTCCCACAATTGCAAGCGCAATAATCAAATTGCGAAAAGCTTTATATACTGTCATTTTATATCTCTCCTATACTAATAATGTAATAATAAATGTAATACCGCACCCCGCCATTGTAAAAAGCAGGGATAAAACTGCGGTTTTGATTATTTGGTGCTTTGTTAATTTCAGCTTGGGCGGTTTTTGCTTTAAAGCTGCAACTGCCTCGGCTTCTTTTTGAAGTTTTTTGCGGTCTGTTGACTGATGTTCGGGCTTAACAAAAAATATAATCTTATCAAAATATGGATTATCTGTGTTTGTAACTTCCAAAATTTGCTTGCTTACACCCTTAATCATTTCAAAAATTCCTTTCAAATTTATACAATTAGTGTAGGAAAAAGGAGTGGCAAATATACTAAAAAGTTTTTGTTGAATTTTGTCAATTCTTATAAAATTTTTTTCTTGACAAGCTTTTAATATAACCGAATGTATATTTAACCTTACAGTTCGTCATTGTGGAAAACTCTGTGGAAAATGTTAAAAACTTAGCCGGAAAGTGCGTTGTTTGGGGATTTTTTACTGTTGAAAACTCTTTTTAGGGATAAAAAATTTGAGTTTTCATAACTTTACACATAGTTTTCAACATTTTTGAAAGTTCGACTTTGAACTAAAAATTTTGTGTAAATTGCTATTTTTAACTTTCACTCTTGACAAAAAAATGTTATACTCTTTGTACGAAGATGTTACAAAAGTAATACAATTTTGAAAAAACAATTGACAAGAGGAAATTATGAAAATCGAAATTAAAGACAGCGATATAATTTTGCACGGTGTAAAATGCTTTGACCTTGATTTGACGCTCGACTGCGGGCAAGCTTTTCGCTGGGTTAAAGAAAAAGACGGAAGTTACAGTGGTGTTGTAAAGGGTGTATATTTAAACATCAAAAAGCTCGGTGACGATACATTTATATTAAAAGACACCGCAAAGCAGGATTTTGATAACATATGGCGAAATTATTTTGATTTTGACAAAGATTATGTTAAAATATGCAATACATTAAAAGAAGATGAGCTTTTATCCTCCACCATTGATGAATATTACGGAATAAGGATATTAAACCAAGACAGCTGGGAAGCACTCTGCTCATTTGTAATAAGCCAGCAAAATAATATTAAAAGAATAAAAGGTATTATTGAAAGGCTTTGCAGAAAATACGGAAAGGAAGTAAAAAAAGGATATTACTCTTTTCCGTCTGCCGAAGATTTGAGCAAGCTTACGGTTGAGGATTTTGAAGCACTCGGCACAGGTTACAGGGCAAAATATCTTGAACGCCTTGCAAAAAGCGTTTCAAACGGAGAAATTGACCTTGAAAAAATAAAAACCCTTTCGCTTGAAGAAGCAAGAAAAGAGCTTTTAAACATTTACGGAGTGGGAATTAAAGTTGCAAACTGCGCACTGCTGTTCGGCTTCGGGTTTTATGACGCATTCCCTATTGATGTATGGATGAAAAGGGTTATGGAATATTATCCAAACGGCTTGCCGAAATGCTTTGACGGTATCGGCGGAATAGCACAGCAATATTTATTTCACTGGGCAAGGAATAATTTAAAATAAGGAGAGAATATGCAAAAGCTTTTTATAGATTTTGAACCTAACGGGCAAATTACGCTTAATGAGGAACAATCGCGCCACATTGCAAAAGCACTTAGAATGAAAAAGGGCGATATGCTGACTTTAACAAACGGTGACGGAAACGACTACGGGTGCCAAATTAACGGCATAAGCGGCGGACTTGTTACATTGAGTGTATGTTACAAGCAGGCAAATAACAGCGAACCGAGTGTAAAAGTTACGCTTTACCAGGGAGTGCCGAAAGCAAGCAAGCTTGAAGATGTAATACAAAAATGTACAGAACTCGGCATTGCGGCAATTTGCCCTACGCTTACTCACAGAAGTGTGAGCAGACCTGATGAAAAGCAGGCGAAGAAAAAAGGCGAAAGGTACAAAAAAATCGCACTTGAAGCATCACAGCAGAGCGGGCGCGGCATTGTGCCTGAAATTATGGATATGACCGAACTTAAAAAAGCAGTTGAAAATGACGAAAGCGAATTAAAAATACTTTTTTACGAGGGCGGCGGCGAAAGCTTAAAATCAATAATACCGCAAGATATAAAAAGTGTATCTGTATATATAGGCCCTGAAGGCGGATTTGAAGAAAGCGAAGTCGAGCTGATTAAATCAGCCGGCGGCAAAATAGCGTCATTAGGCCCGCGTATTTTGCGTACGCAAACTGCCCCTGTTACCGCATTAAGTGCAATAATGCTTTTAACAGGAAATTTAGAATAATACTATATTTGACAATATCGAATATATAATATAGAATGTTCGATAAGGAAGTGAAAAAATGAAGCAATCATTTATTTGCCCGTGTTATAACGAAGAAAAAAATATTAAGCCTTTTGCAAAAGCCGTGCTTGACGCTTTTGCAAATACAGATGAATATGAGCTTGTATTTATTAACGACGGAAGCGCAGACAACACAATAGGTGAACTGAAGAAATTAAAAAAAGAAAGCTGCCAAAATATTAAAATAATCAATTTTTCAAGAAATTTCGGCAAGGAAGCGGCAATGTATGCCGGGCTTGAGCACTGCCGCGGCGAATACATCACCATTATTGATACCGATTTACAGCAAAATCCCGAAATAGTAAAAAAAATGATAAATATTTTGGAAAATGACGAAAATGTTGACTGCGTATGCGCCTGCCAGGAAAACAGGCATGAAAACGCATTTTTTAAATTTTGCAAAAAAAGCTTTTACAAATTTGCAGATAAATATACCGATACACATTTTGTTGACGGGGCAAGCGATTTCAGAACTTTTCGCAAAAGTGTGAAAGACGCTATTTTATCTATGGGTGAATATTACCGTTTCAGCAAGGGCATTTTCAGCTGGGTTGGATTTAACACAAAATATATTCCTTACACAGCCGAAAGCAGAAAAAACGGAAAAAGCAGTTTTAATTTTTCAAAACTTTTAAAATACGGAATTGATGGAATAATTGCATTTTCAACCGTACCGCTTAAAATATCCGGCTATGTCGGCGGTGCAACCATATTTTTAAGTATAATTTATATTATTATTACCTTAATAAGAAAGTTTGTAAGCAATATTGAAGTTGACGGATTTACCCAGCTTGTTATACTTATATCGTTTTTAGGCGGAATTCAGCTTTTTACCACGGGAATTATGGGCGAATATCTTGCAAAAAATTATATTGAAACCAAGAAAAGACCTATATATATTGCCCGCGAAGTAATAGAATATGACGAAAAAAATACAAAAAATAAAGAACTTTAAAAATAATTATTGATATTTTAATTCATATGATGTATAATATCACCGTTGAGTGAATTTCACTCATAATTTTTAGTAATTTAGGAGATATAAAAATGCCATTAGTTACTACTACTGAAATGTTTAAAAAAGCATATGAAGGCGGATATGCTATCGGTGCTTTCAATGTAAATAATATGGAAATTGTGCAGGGTATTACCCGTGCTGCAAAGAAGCTTAACGCTCCTGTTATTCTTCAATGTTCAGCAGGTGCAAGAAAGTATGCATCACACGGTTACCTTGTTGCTATGGTAAAGGCAGCAGCTGAAGAAACAGGTCTTCCGATTGCCCTTCACCTTGACCACGGTCCTGACTTTGAAACTTGCAAAGCATGTATTGACGGTGGATTTACTTCTGTTATGATTGACGGTTCTTCACTTCCATATGAAGAAAATATCGCTCTTACAAAGAAGGTTGTTGAATATGCACACGCTCACGGCGTAGTTGTTGAGGGTGAGCTTGGTACACTTGCAGGTGTTGAAGATGATGTAAAGGTTGACGCTGATAACGCATCTTATACAAGACCTGAAGAAGTATATGATTTTGTTACAAGAACAGGTGTTGACTCACTTGCAATCGCTATCGGTACAAGCCACGGTGCTTACAAGTTTAAGCCTGGCCAGAAGCCACAGCTTCGTTTTGACATTCTTGAAGAAGTTGGCAAGAAGCTTCCTGGATTCCCAATCGTACTTCACGGTGCATCATCAGTTAACCAAGACCATATCAAGCTTATTAACAAATACGGCGGTGAAATGCCTGATGCTATCGGTATTCCTGAAGATATGCTTCGTAAAGCAGCATCAATGGCAGTATGCAAAATCAATGTTGACTCTGACATTCGTATCGCAATGACAGCAGCAATAAGAGAGCATTTTGCTGAAAATCCAACTCATTTTGACCCTCGTCAATATCTTACTCCTGCAAGAAATCTTATTGAGGAAGTTGTAGCACACAAGATTGATGTTGTATTCGGTACAACAGGTCATGCTAACGACTGATAATTTAATCCATGACGTCGGCTCTTTGGGTCGATGATAAAAAAGCGAAAGCCGAGGGAGAAATCCTTCGGCTTTTGCTTTTTGCTTTTTTACATAAAAGAAGCTACGGTGTCAACGAATTCAACTACTTTTTCGCCGGCTTTTTTCATAGTTTTTTTGGCTGAAGAATTACTTGTTTTCATTCCGCCCATAATTGCTGCCGCCGAGCAAACGGCAAGCGTTGCACCCATAATTTTCATCATATTTGTTGATGTTTTTTTACTCATATTCATTACCTCCTTTGCACCTTTGTGCAATAATATTGTTTGCAAAAAAGATAAATATAAAGTAAAGAAATTTTGCTATTAAAATTTAATTTTTCCAAAAAAATAAGACGGGAATTAACCCGTCTTATTTTATGTAATTTATAATTTTTTAATTGCCTGATTTTCAATTTTTTCGCTTAATCCGTAAAAACTATATCCGTAAAAATGACCGTCCGGATAAAGCTCCATAAGCGGTTCTAAAACAAATCTTCTCTCTTTATATCTTGGATGAGGAGTAGTAAGATTTCTTGTTTCAATTACTATATTTTCAGCAAATATAATATCAATATCTATAATTCGCGGTCCGTCTTTGATTGAACGAACTCTGCCGAATCCCGCTTCAATTCCCAACACTGCGCCTATCATTTCATATGGATTAAAAATACTTTGCACTTCAACGCAAATATTATAAAAATCCTGCTGTTCATCATAGCCGACAGGCTGAGTTTCATAAATTGAACTTTTGAGTACAATCTTTGTTTGCGGCAAAAGTTCAATTGCCTTAATTGCTTTGTCTATATTTTCTTTACGGTCACCTACATTGGTGCCTATACCTAAAACATAGCGCACTATCTTTCCCTCTCAATCTTTACGCCCACATATGAAAAATCTGCTTTCATAGGAGCTTCTGGTTTTTTTAATGTGATTTTCACTTTTGAAACATCAGAATATTCTTCTAAAATTGCGTCAGCCGTGATTTGAGCCACTTTTTCAAGTAAATTATACTTTTTTTCAGTCACAACCTTTGTAACGGTTTTAATGACTTTTGCATAGCTTACCGTGTCATTCACATCATCGCTGTAACAGGCTTTAGTCATATTAACAAATAAGTCAATATCAAAAACAAAATTTTGCCCGTTAATTTTTTCTTCCTCATTAACTCCGTGATATGCAAAAATTTTTAAATCACGAATCAAAATTTTGTCCATAAAAAATCCCACAACCTCTCTGACTGAAACACAATGATATATTATATTCTGTTTTCATATGACTCACGCAAAGCCTGAGCCATATAGATACCCTGCTTTTCATGCAAAACATCATGTAAACGAATAATATCTACACCTTGCATTATAGCAACAGCATCAGCGGCAATGTTACCGTATGTTCTTTGCTTCGGTTCAGCCTGCCTGCTGCCCTCGCCTATCACCCTTTTTCTTGATGTTCCGAGAAGAAGAGGATAGCCTTCCTTCTTATAATAACCAATTTTTGTCAAAAGTGCAAGGTTTTCTTTATAATCTTTACCAAAACCTATTCCCATATCAAGACAAATCTGTGATTTATCAATGCCAAGGCGTTCACATTCGGCTGTTGAATTTTCAAAAAATTCTTTAATATCATCGGGTGTGCCGGCACCGTTGTGCATAATTACCCAGCCTGCTTTGCTTTCTTTGATGATTTTTGCCATATCCGGATTTATTATTCCGCTTACATCATTTATTATGTCAGCACCAAGCTCAAGCGATTTTTCGGCAACATAAGGATAATATGTATCAATTGACACAGGTACATCTATTTTTCCTTTGACAGCCTTTAAAACGCTTTCAAGCCTCTGCCATTCCTCTTTATCGGAAACAGGAATATGGCCCGGCCTGGTGGACTGTGCGCCGAAATCTATAATATCTGCCCCGTCTTTTACAAGATTTAAGGCACATTCTACTGCGTCCTCGCATGAAAAATGATCGCCCCCGTCTGAAAAACTGTCAGGAGTAACATTTACAATACCCATAATGAGTACATCTTTACCGTATTCAATATTTTTATTTTTACATTTCCAAATCATTTTATTGCTCCGAAAACCAAAAGGTAAATTATTTTAAAAGTGATAAAACTTCTGCTCTTGTTTTAGCGTCTGTGCGCATAATTCCGCGAAGAGCAGATGTTTGAGTTTTTGCACCTGCACTTTTTACACCGCGCATAGTCATACACATATGTTCGGCTTCCATAATAACCGCAACACCCTTTGGCTGAAGATTATCATTAAGAAAATCCGCAATATCGCTTGTAAGCCTTTCCTGAACCTGCGGTTTTTTTGCAAAATTATTTACTATTCTTGCAAGTTTTGAAAGGCCGATAATTTTATTATCACTCGGAATGTAGCCGATATGTGCCATACCGAAAAACGGTAATAAATGATGCTCACACATTGAATAAAAAGGAATATCTTTTACAATTACCATTTCATCATTTGATACTTCATCAAAAAGTTTAATGTGCTGCTTTGGGTCTTCCGTTAAGCCGGCAAATATTTCTTCATACATATTAGCCACTCTTTTAGGTGTTTCCAGCAAACCCGGCCTGTTTGGATCTTCACCCACAGCCAATAATATTTCCCTTACCGCATTTTCTATTCTTTCCTTATCCATAAATATATCCTCTTATTTTGTAAAATAGCCTTTTGCTTTTTGAAGTGTTTTTTTAGTAATTTTATTATTTTTATATTTTATTTCTGCACCGTAAATACTGATACCGTTTTGCGAATTGCATAAAACAGTGATTTTATCATCGGCAGCCGCATAATCACGAACTGTGATATTAGTATTGGCTTTAGTTACTAAATCTTGAAAGAAACTGTCTTTTTCAGCAAAATTTTCTGCATTTAATTGCTTTGAAAGTGATGTAAGCAAAATATCGTTTGCACCCGATTGATTATTACCGCTTTCAAGGTAATACCTTACCAAATTAACTGCCTGCGAACCTTTAATTACCTGCTCCCCTGCTTTTATTCTTACTGTATAAGGAACAGTGGTTTTGTTATTTTTATATTTAATATCCGAGCTGACAGCATAATTAACCTCACCCAAAGAATCATAGTAATCTGCAAATTTATCTTTTTCAAAATCAATATAATAATCAATTGAAGTGGAAAACATATTTTCAACTGCAGATTTAACATTTTGCACACCCGAATGTGAATAGATATATGAAAGTGTACTTCCGTCATATTCAGTTGACGGTTTTAATGTGCAAACTTTATATGATGTGTTATCAAAATCAACCTGTATAAGCTCGGCAAAAAGTAAGCTTTCCTTTTCACTTACGGTAACTATATAATTTGTTTTGCCGCTCACTTGCGGTAATTCAATCGTACTTTCTTCAACTGCCTGTGTTGTTGATAAATTTTCCGGTTCAAAAAACTTTTTAACGCTGAAATCATTTTTTGCACCCACACAAATCATAAATACGAGCGAAAACAAAACTATAATGACAAGAGCAATAAGAAGAATTTTTTGCTCTGTTGATTTTTCTTTATTTGTTTTTGAGAAAAATATATCTCCTCGGTTTTTAAAAATTCTCATATTGCACCTCCATTTTGATTATTATACAATATCATATTTTATTTTACAACTACTAATATATTTTTATTTCTATATATCTATATAATATTCTATATAAT
>OLIQ01000077.1_pt1 | contig 66826 bp, 52 predicted proteins | sample 1609631 | NCBI WGS metagenome assembly OLIQ01 (sample SAMEA4350114, study PRJEB24818) | metagenome | biome: human; feature: gut; material: faeces | place: Denmark | collected 2013-09
TGGTGTTGGTGCCAACGGCCTGACCATTTTTCGGCGCAGGCGCATGCCACAGATCGGCAACCATATTTACGCAACGCAGGTCGATGGCTGCGGATTGCGGATATTCTTCTTTGTCGATCCAGTTTTTGTTAATGGATAAATCCATCAATTTGTGGACATTTTCGTCGTCCCAGGTCTGGCAGAAAGTGGCCAGGTTCTGACGAGCGTTGCCATCAAGATATAATTCGTCATTGATAATCTGGAATGCGACATCGTCGCGCATTTCGTGCAGCGGAAAACGTTTTGATTCTGCGATAGTGGAAATAGACTTCGCACCAAAACGTGAATCGAGTAGTTCCGACCTTAAATCCGTTACTTGCTTCTTATCCATTTTAAACTCCTTAAAATGATTGGATCGCATTAAAAAAGTAGGATTTATCGATAAAGTAAGCAAGTGCAAAGGACTCGAGTTTAAATAACAAAATCCTAATGTTATTTATCGTGAGATATTACGCGAATAATATTTTTTCATTGAAAAACAATACAATATGAAATTCTTGGGTGGTGGTAAGGTGTTTTATGCTGTTATTTTTATGCGCATTCTGTGTCTCCTGAATTATCACGTAAAAATCAGACCTTAAAATATCACTATTAGTACTTGATTATTATTTTGAACGCATTTATAAAATTATTACATAAAAATAGCGAATATTGCTAAAATCCCCGCCAACGATGTGTTGACGGGGCTGTTATTATTTTGGCAATAATACTCCGGTATAAGTATTTACCGGATGAGAAAGATATTGTTTAACGGCAGTGTTAACATTCTCTACCGTCATTTGTTTCAACAATTGCTCCTGCTCAGTCCATGCTGCAGGATCGTCATATTGAATAAGACTATTTACAATAGTGTTCGCTAATTGTTGAACGCTACGCTGTTGGATATCGAGGCTGCGCTGAACGTTTTGCTGGTATTCATTCAGTTCTTGCTCACTGATCCCTTTAGCCAGACGCTTAACCATCACTTCATTCGCTAACGTTAACAGTTCATCATGTCGTTCTGGTTGACAAGTAAAAGCCAGCAAATGACTGATATCTTTGGCCTGAGGATCAACCGAGAGGCGAGAAGAAACGCTGTATGCTCCAGATGCCTGTTCACGAATATTAACACGTAGATCTTTTGCCAGTGCGACGTTAAAAGCATCGAGCGCCATACGCGTCGGCAGATTAACAGGTGTCCGGGAATCATAACGCTTCCACTGTGAAACCTGTGCCACAGGTTCATTTTGTTCTTTTACAGTAACCGATGCGTTGTCCGTCGCGCGAGTTAATGGTTTACCTGCGGCTAATGGCGAATCAGAGTGTTTGATTGATCCTAAGTAACGCGTAATTAACGCCACGAGTTTGTCTTCTGCGACATTACCGACAATGACAAACGTGATATCCGCTGGAGATGAAAACAATTGGCGATCGGCAGCCAGCGCATCTGCGGCAGTAAACTGTGCAATCTGATTTTCTTGCAGTAATTTCGTGCGGTCATCAGCATAGCGCGTCTCATACATCTGCTGGGCGAATTTCTCCGCTGGACGCTGGTCGAGCGTTTTCAACGCCTGAATTTGAGCATTTTGTAGCGATGCCCAAATATTATCGTTAATCGTGCTGTGGGTGATTCGCTGGTTAATCAACTGAAAACCAGGTTCAGGGTTATTAGTCCGCGCGCTAACGGAGAGCAACGTATTCATGCCACTGACTTTACTGCTCATGGTTACCGAATTTTCCGCACTCCAGCGTTTCAGGCTGGAAGAGGAGAGTTCGCCAACGCCGCTTCCGCTAACTGCTTTATTTGCCAGCGCGATAAGTGATTTTTGCTGCGCAGGGAAACTTAAATCGCCTTTATTCGATACGGCAATAATTTGTAGCTTTTGCTCTTCACCCGCGGATTTTGCCAGAATAACCCTGGCACCATTGGAAAGTGTTAATGATGTCAGATTCTCCGCCAGCGTTTCTTTGCTGCTAATTTCCGCCTGTGGGTCTGCGTCTACTGTTAACGATAAATTTCTGCCTGGGAAGACGTAAGCCGCCAGCTTTTTGTTGGCGTACTCCTTTTCCAGCGCCAGGATAGCCGCAGGAGACAATGCTTTTTTGGCGGCAACCTCATTGTTTACCATTTGCTCCCAAAATGCGTCCTGGTTCTTTCTTAACTGCTGCCATTTTTCCGCCAGACTTTGCACGGTAATTTGCTGCCACAGACGTTTCGAAAGTTGATATGTCTCTTCCGGCGACAAGAACGGCGTATTATTTAATGAGCTGGATGCCAGGCGACTGGTCAGCATACGTAAATCACGTTCAGCTTGCTGATCAACCGCATTTTTCAGCCAGGTGAGGCGGGTAGATTTGACATCATCGAGTTCTTCAGCAGAAAAACCATGCTGATCAATGGTTGCCAACTCTGCCATTAATGCATTCGCAGCATCCTGCATATTATCGTCTCGTGCATTTACACGGAAAAACAGCGACTGATAATCGGGTGCAATTTTAACGCTGCGCGCAGTGCCGCCAGAAATAGTCTTCAACTCGCCCGACTGTATGCGTTCCTGCAGACGTTGATTGAACAGCTGAACTAACATGCTCCATTCAGCTTGTTCGATAAAGCTTTGCTCATCGTTCACTTGTACCATTGGCAGGCGATAATAGAGTGCGATGCCGTTCACCCGGTTTTCTTTATCATTAATGATATTAAAGCGCAGGTGGTTTTCGGCTTTTGTCGGCCAGACGCGATTTTCAGCTGCTTTGTTAGCCGGAAGCTTACTTAAATTATCCTTTATCAGCGCCAGCGCTTCTTTACTGTCGATATCGCCGACCACGATAAAGGTCATATTATTTGGTTGATACCAGCGTTGATAAAATTGGCGCAATTGTGCCGGTGTGACCGTGGCGACAGTATCCATCAGGCCGATAGGTTCACGGTCTAAATTACGGGTATTTGCCAGCAGGAAAGGGCGGCGCGCCTGAGAGGTGCGCCATTTCGCATCCTGATGGGCACGCCATTCCTCAGTAATTACGCCACGTTCAGCGTCTACTTCGAGTTTTTCAAAGGTTGCGGCATTACTCCATTCACTGAAGATTGCCATCACTTGTTGCAGATTTTGTTTCTGCGTAGTCGGCAAACTCACCTGATACACCGTTTCGTCATAGCTGGTATAGGCATTAACATCGCGACCAAAACGCAGGCCCATTGACTCAAATGTTTCGATGACTTTATTACCCGGCCATGTTTTTGTGCCGTTAAACATCATATGTTCTACAAAATGAGCCACGCCGCGCTCATTGTCTTCTTCCTGCAATGAACCGGTATGAATTTGCAGCCATAAATTTACCTGATCCTTTGGATGAGCATGCGGATAAATCATATATCGCAAGCCATTGTCCAGTTGCCCGGTAATTAACTTTTCATCCTGCGGTAAGGCGGCGGCAATCAGCCGCCCGGGGAGCAACAGAGTTGCCACTAACGTCAGTAAGAAACAGAGGTTTCTCATAATTATCTCCATGCGAAAACCGGGCGAATTTACCCGGTTAAGTAAAATCCGAACTATTAAAATTTCATGCTGACATCAAGCCAGAAAGTACGGCCACTGGCGTAGGTCGCCACACCGGTGTTCGTTGTATCAACAGCGGTTTTGCTATCCAGTACATTGAGAATATCGGCACTGATCGTCAGGTTTTGTTGTTGCAGAAATTGTGGCGTCCAGGACAAGCGGGTGTCCCAGGTCAGGCTGCTATCCAGTTTTTCGTCAACATACTGCTTGTAATCTGAATATTCGCTGATGTATTGCGCATTTGTCTTACCAAGGATAATGCGAGCTTTACGCGCTTCTTGCCAGGCCAGCGTATTCGCCCACACTAACCCGCTCGGTTGATGCGTGAAATCCATGTTTAAGGAGATCTTTAATGGGTTATTAAAATCTGCCACTGGAACGCTATCGTAAGAGACCAGATTACCGTTATAAACCACCTGGTTATCACCGGTATTGCTCTCCTCATAACCATTGTTTAACGACAAGTTGCCCTTGCTCTTGATATAGCTAAAGACAATTTGTGGGTTAATATCTACCTGGCGGATATGCAGGGGTTCGGCCAGTTCAAAACTGAGGCTGAACGAATGCGTTTTGGTTTTGCCATCGTTGTTATATTCAGTAATGGTGGTTTTAGTCGCGCTGTCGGTACGACTGCTTTTGCTGATTTGATCATGCGCTTCACGGTAAACATAGTTTGCACGCGCAATAACGTTCTTACCGATTTTCTGCTGCAATCCCATTGCCAGTTCATCGTTATAAGGCGTTTTCAAATCCTGATAACGCGTCAGAGTTTTATTACCTGATACCGATTCCGTCCAGCTATTGCGGATATCACGTAATCCCATATCAAGAATATTCCCGCCATAGTAACGGTTATAACCTGCTGTAATCATTGAGGTTTGATTAGCAAAAAAATCCCATTCCGTCATAAAGCGCGGGGAGATATTGTGGTTTGACAGATAGTTGTCATAGTCATACCGCACGCCGGGCATTAATGACACATTACGCCAGCTAATGCGATCCGCCATATACAGCGTGTAGTTGTCAATTCCCAGGCGGCCTTTACCTTTATGGTAAATGGTATGGTTAGTTTTCTTTCCGGCAGCATTAATCACATAGGATTCAGACTGGTTATGGCGTTCAGTCCACGCATCGGAATAGATGTATTCCGCGCCGAAGTAGGGTTGATGCGAAACATTACCCACGGCGAATTTTTGCCAGTCCAGGCGTGTTTTGAAGGTGTAATTATCTACAGCCTGGGAAATGTGTCCTAATCCGCCACGGGTGCAACGCCCTGTAATATCACCATATGTACATGAAAGTTCGGTGTACCAGATGTCATGATCGTGACGGGTATAATCACTAATATGATCCCAACCAACGGTGGTACGCAGTTTGGCCCATGCGAGCTGCGTATCCATATCCCATGCCAGACCATAGGATTTATTACCCATTTCGCGATCAGACTGCGGGAAGGTGCTGGTATTATAATCACGGCTGGAGCCGGTATATTTTAAGGTTAAATCGTGGGTAAAGCGGTCGCTGGCAAACCAGGTAAATTTGCTTAATGCAGTATCGATAACGTTTTTATACTGTGCCCGACCGGCGACAATGCCGTCATTCGAAACATAATCCGCGCGGGTGATATCAGACTGGCGGCGCGATAAACCGGCGGTAACGCCGAAGTTATCAGCGAGTTCCTGATTAAACGACAAGGTATAAAAGTTCTTTTTAAAATCTGGGGAGTAATAAGTACTTCCTGAAGAGCCTTGATTAAATGCGCTCTTGTTATTCTCATCGATATGCGATGTTAACCAGTCCGAACGCGTAGTGCGATAACCCAATTTCACCTTGCTATCATCAGCGTTGAAGCGTTTGATCTTTGCATCAATTACCCCGCCATTGAAGCGACCAAATTCAACCGGCACAAAACTGTCATAAAGCGTCACATTGTCCAGTAAGCTGACATCAAGATAATACCCCTGTGACATCCCGCTAATATTGGTTGCACTACTGGCATCGGACTCATTCGCTGGGTTCAGGTTATTAGTTGCACTAATACCGTCAATCAAATAGGCATTCTGGTAGGGCGACGCACCGTGAATAGAGATTTTCTCAGGGCGAATATCTCCCTGGTTCAACGAGGTACTTTGCGTTGAATCCATGCGTACCGCAGGGTTGGTTCTCAGCAGATCGCTGATATTGCCATTCCCGGTCGGTAAACGCTCGATGCTTTCACTGGTGTAATGCGTGTTGCCGTTTACGGGTACAGGGACAGGAGCATAGACCGTCATCTCTTCAAAAAAATGCATGTACATGTTTTTGTCATCGACGGCCTGCGCCACATCAGCGCCACATAAAATGACGCCAGGAATAAGAACTCGCTTCATTTATTTATATCTCCGTACAGCAGGGCTTTTATTGTTTTTATAAAACCGCGCTAATGTCACAAATATCATCGGCCAGGTTCCAGACACCGGGTTGATGTGTAACCATAATGACGCCGCTTGTGGGTAGTTTTTCACGCACTAAACGCAGTAAGCGGATAGCCTCTTGTTCCTCAAGATGAGAGGTAGTTTCGTCAAGAAATATCCATTTCGGACGTCGTAAAATTAATCGTGCCAGGGCGATACGTTGTTTTTCGCCGCTGGAAAGAATATCTCCCCAGCGATCGTGGTCATGAATACGCGCAGCCAATTTCCCAAGACCAACCTGATGCAGTACTTCGCTCAACGATTTATCGTCTACGGGCAGGGGAAGTGCTTTACAAATAATCTCTTTCAGTAAGCTGGTTTTGATTAACGGTGTTTGTGACACATACCAACTGTCAGCAGGAGAAGAAATATCACCTTTAAACCACGGCCAGCAGTGGGATAATGTTTTAAGCAGTGTGGTTTTTCCCGCGCCAGAGTAGCCTTTCAGTAATAGCCATTTGCCTGGCGAAACATGAAAGTTCAGGTTCTCTAATATGATCTTATTATCAGGCGTACGAATACTCGCATCAGCCACTTGTACCGCATGTTGGCAATTTTTAGGCTTATTCGTAGGGCGCTGTTCAGTGAGTTGATGGAACTCATACAAGCGATCGATAACCGCAGCCAGTTCAGCAAGTTCGTCATATTTATAAATAAACCAGCTTAAATTGTTCGATACCAGCATAAATGCCTGGCGCGATTTCATCAGTCCGCCCAGATTGATCTGCCCGCTAATAAACTGCGGTAATAACAGAAAGTAGGGAAGAACGCTAAGCGAGCGCGAATAAATATTCTGCCAGTAATCAAGCCACCGCTGACGATTCATTAAACGATGCCAGTTCTCTTTAATGGTATGAAAATTGTCGCTCAACTCCTGGCGTTGTAGAGACTCAGCATTGCTTAGCGCAATCAGTTCTGCCTGCTTATTATGCTGCACAAGATTTGTTCGAAATGTCGCTTCGCTACGTTGTTTTTCCACATTAAGCGGACGAATACGTTTACCCACCTTATGGGTAAATAAAGTTCCACCGATCACAATGAGCACGACGGTATAGACCATATACCCCTGGATATTCCATTCTGTTCCACCAACAGTGAATGAGAGCGTACCCGCGCTTTCCCAAAGAATAACGGTAAAGGTGATCAGCATGCTAAGTGACTGGATGAAGCCAAATGAAAGACTGAGCGTTTTGCTGATCAGTAAGAGAATGTCTTCAGCGATACGTTGGTCAGGGTTATCTGTATTTTTATGCTCGCCGTAGATCTGCGTGAAGTAGTAGTTTTTATCTGCAAACCACCGATTAAGGTAGTAATCTGTTAACCATTCGCGCCAGCGAATAGTCAGTAGTTTAATTAACCATGTTTTGTTTACGGATATTAATACAAAGATCCCCAGCAGGGCAGGGAACCAAAGGACAAGCTGCCAAAGCTTATCGGTTTCTTTCTGGCTTAGCGCATTGAAAAAATCATTATTCCAGTCGTTTAACCAGACCTGAATTTTAACCACGCCAAGGATCATGGCGAGGATAATAATGATTAACAACACTGAAGTTTTATTATTCTTACGCAGCCAAAAGGGCTTCAACAGACAGAGATACTTTGCTATCAACATACGAAGCGTAATGGGAATGGTTATCATTAGCGAAAATTGATTGTGCCATCCAATGATTATCTATGGCAATGATTTACTGATGAAATTTATTTAAGTATCATTTAACAATATGAAATATAAAGGAATATTTCATTTTCAGTGGTTATGGTTATGCTATTGATAATCAAGGATATTGCTAATGCCCTGATGCATACCACGTAAGCCAGGATTTTCGCAAGGGAAGATGATGATGACGAAACACCCGACAGGAATTTATGTCGGGTGCCTTGTTAAGGTCATAAGAAGGAGGCTAAGAATGGAGTTAAAAGAGAGCGTTATTAATTATTCTCCATTTGTTTTGCAACATCCATAATGTGGTAAAGCGGTACTCTGTTCTTAGCTAACTCTACCATGGCGTTCATATAAGGTACCATGGTTGAAAAAAGGATTTTATAACCTTCGCAAAAATAAGAAACAGTCTCATTGTTTACTTTAGTAATACGATGCTTAGGACAACCGCCATTGCAGATAGGTTTATATGCACATTGCTGACATTTCGCTGGAATCCGTTTTTTTTGCGCTGTCAGTTGTACACTGTTCATCGTTTTGAGTTCAGATTTATTAATGTTTCCAATTTTGTACTGTGGATAGACAAAATGGTCGCATTCGTAAATGTCTCCATTACTTTCAACAACCAGATTATCCTTGCAGGACTCCTGGAAAATACAACTGGTATGCCCATTCCCCAAAAAACGGCTGACAAAGCTTTCAAACTGACGGATGAAAATTTCACCCACATCGTTTTTAACCCATTGCATAAAAATGGTTGACATAAACTTGCCATAAGCCGTGGGAGGCACAGAAAAATCAATGATACGGAATGTGTTCTCACTATGACCACTGAAATCAATATTCGGCGTCCCGGTTTCTAGCAATTCGATAAATTGCATATGTTTACTGCCGATAGATTTTAAAAAATGATAAACCTCAAGAGGGTAATGGACATTAACGTTATTAATGACGGTTAACGTATTAAACTCTACTTGATATGATTTCAGACGCTCGATGGCTGCTATCACTTTTGCAAAAGTACCGTTACCTGAATTACTGCGTCTGTAACGGTCATGTAACTCCTGGGGGCCATCGATCGAGATACCAACCAGAAATTCATGTTCTTTGAGAAAGGCACACCATTCATTATTCAATAAAATGCCATTCGTTTGTAATGCATTAAAAATACGTTTTTGGCCTGCATAGCGTTGTTGATAGTGAATAACTTTACGGAAAAAATCCAGGCCAGCCAGAGTGGGTTCACCGCCTTGCCAGGTAAAATAGACCTGATTGCCAGACGCTGCGATATATTGTTTGATGAACTCTTTCAGAGTGCTGTCATCCATCCATTTTTCATGAGTAAACTGCGACTCTTTTTCAAGGTAAAAACAGTAATCACATTTGAGATTACATTGAAAACTGGAGGGCTTGGCTGTAACGTGCATCGCTATCTCGCTCAATAAGGCGGCGGAAAAATCCGCCGCATGAAGGTTTAGTTATTTCGCTTCGCTTAGTGCTTTCTTGATATTGTTAAACTTCTCCTGATTTACCTCGCTAAGCGGTGGCTGGCTGCTGTCGATAAACTCTCTTACCACGCCTTGCATCTCTTTAACGACCTGCGGATTGGCGGCGGCAAGGTTATCTTTTTGCTGTAGATCCGTCAGTTTGTAGAGACCTAACTGATTGTTTTCTACTGTATAGACAAGCGAATAATCGTTATTTCTCACCGTATAAGAGAATTGGCTTAAGTCCTCAGTGTTGGGGTTATGCGGGTAATCGTCTGACTGATGGCGAACAAATTTGTGGTAATTATCCCAGAATGGAATATTTTCCTCGTCAAACCAGTGAGAATAAGAGGTTATCCAGGTCAGATTTTTATGTGGCTCGCCTTGTTTCTTATCTTGCAACCAGGGCAGCAAGGAAACGCCATCCAGCTTAAGGTCTTTTGGAATGCTGATATCGGCTGCATCAAGAGCTGTCGGGTAGAAATCCATTGCGGAAATCAGCTTGTCATAATTACCGGGTTGAAGTTTTCCTTTCCACCACATAAACATTGGGGTGTGAGTACCGCCAGGATAGGTCTGACTCTTATAGCCTTTTTGCGCCCCGTTCAGCGGCAGAGGACCATCGATAACCGCACCATTATCGGAGGTAAAGAGAATAATTGTATTGTCATACTGTCCGTTTTTCTTCAGTTGTTCGAGAATGCGTTTTACACCCTGATCAACAGAATAAACGGAAGCGTAGTAGTTATCTGCTGTTTGACTACCGGTATTAAATTGCTTCTGATATTGATCCGGTGCAGGATTATCATTTGGCAGGTGCGGAGCATTATAAGCCAGGTAAAGCATAAAAGGCTGGTCAAGTGTTTTGGCACGATCAACAACGCCAATTGCCTCATCGGTTAACTGATCGCTGATATAACCTTTTGCGGGGACACGTTCACGATTTTTGAACAGTGAAGGGGAGTTGTAATATGCCGTTCCTGCAGCGTGGAATCCCATAAAGTAATCAAAGCCACGGTTTTGAGGTTGCCATTCTTCCGCAGAAAATGTGGTGAAGTTGTCATGATAGTCACGCGTTTGTTTATCTTCCGGTACCGGCACATTACTGATTTTTGACAAGTGCCATTTACCTACTGCTGCAGTGTAATAACCATGATTCTGGAATAATTCAGGCAAGAAAGTTTCTGTTAGCGGAATACCATCCTGAGCATCGGTATTGGAATAGACACCAAAGCGGGCGGGAGCTCGACCGGTCATTATTGCGGCGCGGGAGGGGCCGGAAACACCGTGTGCCACATAGCCGTTAGTAAAACGTACGCCTTCATCCATTAATGAAAGGAGCGTCGGCGTTGATTTTTGTGCAGCTTCAATGGCTTTATCTATCCCTATTTTGTAGGTATCGACAACTTCACGATTTTCCATTGTTTTTGGGTCAAAAGATCCCTTATCAAAAGGAAGTTGTCCATAACCAAGATCATCCATGGTCAGTACGATAATATTTGGCTTTCCTTTGGTACTGTATTCTGTCGGCGTAAAGTCTGAGAAAGCAACGTTTGTTTTGGTTGCTTTCAGCTTTACATCATCTGCCGCATGAGCAGCAAATGCAGCCATACCAGATGCCAGTATCAAAGATATCGAGGTACTTACGACACTTTTCTTTAATGCAGACTTCATAAATGTTCCTCTTCTTATTGTACTTAATTCCAAAGTAATTTTACGAAGAGAAATAAGTGGATGTAAGTGAAGTTAGTCACATAAAGAGATAGCAGATTTAGCTAAAAAAAGGGAAAAAACAGTCCATAAAGCGTTGACATTACTTTCTGTTCTATTAAGTAATTTCTCGCCGATAAACAACTAATTTATTGATATTTAATAAATTATTGCATTTTACTGACAAAATGCAGAATTGAGATCATAAATAATCATGCAACAGGTTATGCAAGTGCATAAATATGTGATGGATGTCACTTATTTATTTCAATAAATATATCGCCTAAAAACAACGCGGGGCAGGGAATGGCTGCCCCATTTAATTCTTACGCAGCGTGTGTGGTTGACTACTCGTTAGCAAATAATCAAATAGCTAAAGCATTCATCGTGTTGCCCGTATTCATACCCGTGTGACTTTGACAACGGTACTCCTTAGAAACTCTCTTCGGACTGTTGCCGAAATGTTTGCGGAACGCATAAATAAAATAAGATGTACTGGCATAACCACATTGTTCGGCAATTTTATTGACTGAACCTTCTACGCGTATCAAATTTTTTGCGTGCTGCATTCTTGCATCTAAAAGAATCTGTGAGAATGTCGTTTGCTCTTGCTTAAGTTTTTTCTTCAACAGGCTTTCACTGATGTACAGGCAGTCACAAATATCTTTCAGCTTCCATGGGTGCGCCAGCTTCATGTTGACAATATTTCTCACTTTCCCAGAAACGGATAGCACACCGTTAGTTAATAGTGTAATGAAACCTTTGCATGCGGCAAAAATAGACAGGCAAGAAAAAAGCAAAAGTTCTGAAAAATTATGATGATTGCGTTCTTCCGAGTTGAGATAAGCAATCATTTCATTAAGCAATCCAGTCGGTACATTTGAAGCACGTAAAAACTTCGCAGGAACAGGCACCGTCACTGTCTGGATGTTAGTGCATTGTAGATATTTTTTAATGGTATTTTCAGTAAATCCGATCTCTTTAAAATGCCGCTCATAAGGTTCAAAATGCGTACGAACAGCGTTATCTACCATCAGGATCTCGCCGTCAGAGAAGGCGTAATCTTTATCTAAAATGTTAGCGTTGAAGGCATGATGAATAAATATAACAGAACAAACGAGCGACATTTTATCTCCTTAAAACAATAAAGTTTTTATCGATACTTTTTTAACATTTCATATTTATAATTTGCTGTTTGTTTTCAGCCTTGCAAACTATTGATAATGAAATGTGTAAGATCTCTTGCAATGCGACCCATTTCTGAAATACTCAGCTGATCAATTGCCGAAAAAATGGCTATCAACGTAAGTGTCAGTAATAAGACAACCACAATTGCAGACATGATTTCTTTATAGTTGTCTCTTTGCGTGATTTTGTTTTTCACTGTGGTCGCATGCATTTCAAATATGTTTATTTAGCGGATAACGTTAAAAATCGTTAATCAGTATGCTTAATATAACAGGCTGGAGAAAAGAGGAAATAGGACTGGTGCTTCAGTACTGAGCGGAGTTTCTTACAGCTGTAGGCAGAAGTTTATATCTTATAGTATGTAGTTTAATTTAATCTATGTGAGCAAATTGCGAAATAATAGTCAATGAGGAATTCTTCTGCTGTGCGGATGACAGCAGAAGAAATGAGAAGAGGCATTAATTTGATGGTTCTAATTCAACCGGAATACTTTTATAGCCAGGAATGCCACTTAATGGATCGTGGTTATCAAGTGTTAGCATGTGATTCGATTCTGGAAAATAGGTCACCAGTGAGCGGTCAGCCATAGGGTAAATGACCACTTTTAATCTATCCATGCGGCGTGAGCTGCGCTTACCGTCTGGCGTAAGCGCAATAAGATTAACTCTTTCGCCGTTTTTTACACGGCAAATTTTAGCTTGTTTAGCACTCATAAAGACCACATCTCGTTGACCGAATACCCCTCGATAGCGATCATCCATACCATAAATCGTCGTGTTGTACTGATCGTGGCTGCGTACTGTCGCCATGACCAGCTTACTGTTAAACGCTGAAGAGGGATCTTCTAACAGCCCTTTGCTGGTAATGAAATTAGCCTTACCTGACGGCGTCATCCAGCGCCTTTCAGCAGCTGCATTTATCAGGTGAAAACCACCGGGATGACGGATGCGCTGGTTATAGTCGGCGAACTCTGGCAGCACAGCTTCAATGTCATTGCGAATGCGATCATAATCTTCCACCAGATACTCCCAGGCTACCACGCTCTGGGGTAGTGCTGCCTGCGCGATTCCCGCGACCACTGCACACTCTGATTTCAGCATTACACCGGCGGGTTTTAACACGCCACGCGAGGCATGAATCATCGACATTGAATCCTCAACGGTTACCGCCTGCGCACCGTTTTTTTGCATGTCAATCTCGCTACGTCCCAGGACCGGCAGAATATAGCTATGCCGTGCGGTCAACAGATGAGAGCGGTTAAGCTTAGTGGCTACGTGTACCGCCAAATCTAATTGCGTTAACGGTACAGCGCTCGCTTCCCGATCTGGCATTGCCAGCGCAAAATTGCCCCCCATGCAGATCAATGCTCGAGCCTGCCCCGTACATATTGCTTGCATGCTGGCAATTGCAGCATGTCCAGGTGCATGAGGTGGGGTGAAGCCATAGCGCTCACCCAGACGAGCCAGAAACTCTGCAGACGGTTTCTCGGTGATACCGACGGTTCGGTCGCCCTGTACATTAGAGTGTCCACGTAGTGGGCAGATACCCGCACCAGGCTTGCCAATGTTACCTTTCATCAACAGCAGATTGACCAGTTGCTGTACGTTCTGGGTACCATGTTCGTGCTGAGTGATCCCCATTCCGTAACAGATAATGGTGCGTTCGGCAGCGGCATATGCGTCAGCCAGTTCGGCGATTTGTGTCTGACTTAGTCCAGAAATACGTTCGATATCTTTCCACTCGGAATTGAGAACGTCACGGCGTAGCTCGTCAAAGCCGACGGTATGCGTTTGAATAAACTCGTCATCAAGCAATGAAGGCCGACCTGCGGCGCTTGCAGCATCATCGCGCTCAATTAACAGGCGCATCATCCCCTTGAGCAACGCCATATCGCCACCAATGCGCACGTTATAGTAGGCACTGGCCAACTGAGTCTCAGAGTTCGTCAGCATTTCAAACGGGTTTTGCGGTGCGGTAAATCGCTCCAGGCCACGTTCCTGTAGAGGATTGATGGCGATCATTTTCGCTCCCCGTTTCACTAAAGCGCGCAACGAAGTCAGCATGCGAGGGTGGTTTGTACCAGGGTTATGCCCAATGCAAATGACTAAATCGCACTTCTCAAAGTCTTCCAGCAACACGGTCCCTTTACCTACACCGATACTCGCTGCCAAACCCACGCTTGTCGGTTCATGGCACATGTTGGAGCAGTCGGGAAAGTTATTGCTCCCGTATTCACGGGCAAAAAGCTGATAAAGAAAGGCAGCTTCATTGGAAGTGCGGCCCGAAGTATAGAATTCAACCTGATTGGGATCACTATAGCTTTGAAGGCGTGCGCCAATTTCGTCGAAAGCTTGTTGCCAGCTTAATGGCTTGTAACAGTCGCTGACGGCATCATATTTCAAAGGCTGAGTGAGTCGCCCCGCAGCCTCAAGCTCGTGGTCTCCCCAGGTAAGTAATGATTGAACCGTATTCTCAGCAAAGAAAGAGGCGTTTACCTGCTTATCCGTGACTTCCCAGGCGATTGCTTTTGCGCCGTTTTCACAAATGTCGAATGACGCACTGTGCTTAGGATCTGGCCATGCACAACCCGGACAGTCAAAGCCCTCTGGCTTATTCATGTCAAACATGGCAATAACATCCTGGCGTATATCCATCTGCTTACGTACTGCATTCGCTACGGATTTAACAGCACCCCAACCACCTGCAGCACCCTGGTAGGATTCAATTTTTTTCTTCATCTACTTATCCTGTGTGGAAATGAATTATTAGGATTTGTAATAGCGATGATGCACAGTACATACAAAGGGATTATCGCCAACATGGATATATAAGAGTAGGGGACTACTCTCTTTCTATTTTTAATCTATTATCGTTAAACAATAGATTAAATACGATAAGTTAAGCATCATCTCTCATAGTGTTTAAATTAACATATTTTTCAATATAAAAAATAAGACTCTGGCTTCAATTGTGCGCGGATTTTCTTACAGGTGTAGGCTAATAGCCTTCACAAAATAATTATCCGCGCAATTTTCGTGAATGGAGCGCATAGACTAAGGTCAAAATCACAATTATTCATAGATAAAAGTGACACCAATGACTGACTGGACGGTTCCGGCTGAAACCTTGTTTCCTGTTTGTCCATAGGTTGCGCTTAAACCCAGAGGTACTTTGCTTTTATTTACTGTCCCCAGGGAGACATTTTCTCCCGTAGCCAGTATTTTTCCATTACGCATTAGAGTGACACCCACTCCCGATGCTTTTGTTGCATCAGGTGCTGTGTTAGCAAACACTTGTCGGCTACTGTCAGTGGTGGCACCCGAAAGATAAAATGAGAGCTTTTGTTCGCTTGAGCAATATACGCCAAGGGGTATTTCTGCGCTTCCAGGAAAGTCCGGGAGATCCACGGTGACATTACGACTATCAACGGTGCAGCCGCCTGTTGGCATAACAACATTGTTATTTGAAATAATATTCCACGTAAAATTACGCGGATTTCCGCTTCCTAATGTTGCAATTTTATACATATGAATACGGGCAATGACTTCCCCCGCTTTTATGACAACTCCACCGGCCGCCCCAACTGGGGTAATATAGAGTTTTAACGGTAATGGCATCGGTGTCTTATCACCAATATCCAATACGTTGGTATTTGTCGTCAACGGGAAGGGGTAGGTCACATTATTCCAGTACAGCGATCCTTTATATGACTGTAGGGAGCCTGCGAAAGCTGAGCCTTGTACCAGGTTTATATGATCAGTGTCGTACCAGCCGCCGTAATCATTCCAGCAACTTATATGCTGAGACAAGTCTACAACCAGATTCTGGCCCGGCTGTATTACAGGGTCGAGATTAACATAAACAGAGGTTGTACCTGCTCCAATACTTGACCCGCCATCGACATTACAACTGAAGGCAAAAACTTTGCCTGCCATTAATAGAAGATAAATACCGAACAGGACCTTTATACTGATTGTTTTACCCATGATATATCCTAAGGTTAAAAATTGATTTAAAAAGAAGGCTAAGAAAATCGAATCGACGTTATTGCCAGGTGTAGATCACATTGATTAGCGCCTCGATCGTTCCCTGGCTTGCGTTTCCATTCACCGTGATAGCTCTTGCCTTAAGTGGAAACTGTGCATTACGAGTGATCTCATCAACAATAACCGTTTTGCTATCTCATTCAGTTTCACCGGACGCATATTTGCGTCCAATATTTCTATACCCAAACCGGAGGCCGTATTGCTTCCTTCATCCAGTTTCAACAAAGTATTATTTTCTGCATCCTCAATACCGTTAAATGCAACCCGAACCCCCGTTGTCCCTTTGCTGCATTCACTTAACGTAATCTGAAAAGGGACGGCTGGACTTGTGCTACCGGTCGTTGGAAATTGTCTGGCACTGTTTTTTTGGAGATCTACGGTAAAATTAAGCGAATCCGATGAGACTGTGCAGCCATAATCGAGGACGCGCCCGCTAATTTTAATAACGCTATCTGCGGATAAAGCAGAATAGGTGGTTAACCCCAGACATAAACCGAGGAAAATAATGTTATTGTATTTCATAATCTATTGTTCCTTAGCGACAGATTGCTGTCTGCTGGTTCAGTAAGGTACCAGGAGAAACTTCAGGAAGCTTGTACTCGACAATACAGTTTGAGTTTTTATCTTTGCCCCATGAAACCTGTAATTTAAATAAGTAACAGCACCCTCTGGTGTTTTCGTATGCAGTGTCTATGCGACAGACACTGCGCTCTTAGCATGGGGCAGGGAATAACCAGGCTATTTCTCCATGCACAGGCCAATTATGAAAGAGGAGAGGCTTAAGTTCTTGAACCCTGAACGAATAACGACTACCAGAAAAGCACTTCGCATCACTCAGACATGATTTAACATAATATACATTATGCGCACCAATATAAACCAAGGAAGAATCCAGTCGTTGGCGGTCATGATTGTCATGCTCATTAACAATGACCAAACCCCATATCTCACTTACTACCGTATTCTCGGCTTAACCGTCCATGCAACCTCAACACATTGCTTTCAACTGCCGTCACCACGTTCTCCGGAAAATCTGTCGGTAATGAAGTCTTCACGTTATCCAGTGCTGCTGGAATCATTCTGGCAAAGTCACTCAGGATTTCATGCATCTGCACTTCCGGGAATCTCAGCACCTTTGCTGTCGCCAAAAAATGTCGCGGATAAATTTTATCGATTGCCGTTTTTTTGCCTTTGGATGCGTTAAGCCCCATTGCCAGTTTGAGATCGCTGATGTGTATTCCCGTACCGCCAAGGACCGGAAATGCTGAAATGATGTCGTAAAATGGCGTGAGTCGATAACTGCCGCCAGCCTGAATAAATACGGAGAAGTTTTTTGCATGACCGTCCGTTGCGCCAATCAACCACTGGAAGACCTGGAATTTCATAAAATCATAGCGATCTTTCAGCGCCTCGCTGGACCCCATCAAAAAAGCCATGATCCGCGCGATGCCTGGGCCTCCATCTGATTCATATTTCACCGATGAAGGTAAACCGAATGTCTGACACATATCCTCCTGTGGCAAGCGAAGTAAAACCGTTCGCTCAGCATTCCAACGCCTGTCAAAACGTTCGACCGCTAACGCGCGCACATTTCCCGCTTTAATGATTTCTGCGTCCGGAACATTCAACCCAAGTTCTTTCGCCAGCAGCAGACAGTAATACTCATTATCAACGCTTTGGCTGAGATCGAGCGTCGCATTGGGCTGCCTGATTTCGCCAATCGGTAATTTAATGATGTGCGTCGTCGGCGTTATTCCTTTCGGAATGCACCAGTCATTGCCTATTCTGAGCAGTGCTGTCTTCTCCTGTGCGCCAGCAACCGAGATGCGAAAGTCATTTTCTTCTCTAATCATGCCTAGCGGGATATCTGCTTTATGCTTGCTAACCACTCCGGTGCATACTTAAAGGTGTGCGCGCCGTTGGCTAACTTCGTTAACTCGCCTACCCGCTGGTTGTTCATCCAAGTGACAAGTTTAGGCATTACCACTCCAGATTTTGCTGTTCTGTTGATTCTGGCGAGGCATTTTTCGCGTCGCATAGCGTCATTGAGAGTTCAAGCGACTGTAAAATCTTAAAAAATGTCGTGAGCGTGGTATTGTCAGGGTTGTTTTCGAAATTGGAAATCGTCGCCTGCTTAATACCAATTTTTTTCGCCAGCTCGCTCTGCGTCCAGCCATTTTGCTGGCGAACCAGTTTCATTGCATTCGCCAATTGCGTTGGGCTATAGATCTTCTGAAAGCTCATCATGTCATACGTCCACAGCAAGTTTATCCGCTTAAGGGGATATTATAAGTTTTATCCTTTAGTGAGGATAAGTCAATCTGGAAACACATCTTATCCGCTCTACGGGATAAACGCTGCGATATCCGCGATCGCGGATAAAAAGGAGGATTTAAATAAGGCGTTGATGCGCCGTTTGAAGTCGGCAATATTAAGCCGCATGCCATCTCGACATGCGGCTTATACGGTTTACCAGCTATATTTCACTCCCAGCATGCCCTGAGTATCGCTATAGCCTTTATCACCTAGTTGCACACCGACATTCCCCCACAGGCTAAGGTTGTTATTTACTTTCGCCTCAACCCCGGTACGTACTTCACCGAGATTACGCGCACCTTCACGGCCTACGGTTTGACCATTCATCTTCACGGCGTAGACTTTGCTATTGTTGATCCAGTTCGCTTCAATGTAAGGCTGGAACTCACGCTGTTTACCATCGTCACGCTGGTGATGGCTGTTCAGGTAGGTTTTCACCCCAAGTCGCGTTTGCACATTTCCGTCGCCTTCCGTTTCAATGCGCGTTCCGTCTTTCCGGGTATGGTCGGAATCTTTCACACCCATCCAGGTGATTTGCGCCTGTGGCTGGACGTACCAGGTATTCAGCGTCCCTTCGCTGCCGCTAAATGTTCCCGCTTCAAAGGTATACCCACCCTCAACAGAGGCCGTCACACCGCGAGAATCATAGTCGTCAGCAGAACGGTTATCGGAACTGACGCTGTTATCAAACCAGTTATACAGCGCCCAGCTGTCAACATAAGCGCCGGTCTTATTCGCATCGTTCTGATACCAGGTCGCGTACAGCCCAGCGCTGTAACCGCTGATGCGCCCATCCGATTTATAACCCACACGATTACTCTGAGTATTACTGTGCTGATTGGCGTAGCCTGCCATCACGCCAAGATGCCAGCGATCCTGCGCGTTGCTACTCCACTGCGCCAAATCGCCGCCTAGCTGCAATACATAGCGGTTAGCCTGAGTATTTAGCTGACCGTCACCGGCCCTTGAACGTTCGTGCCCTCCGACATGACGCATCCACATACTGCTTGCCGACCCCTGAGAATGCAGTGAATCTGTATACTGCGGCTCACCCAGACGGTCGTGTAAACGATGGCTAAACAGCGAGTTGGCTGCGGCAATGTTGCTGATATAGCTTCCGGCCTCCGGGCGATAAACTGATGGGCCTTCCGGATCCACAACAGGGGGATTATTGATGGGATCGGGTGTATCCGCTGGCGTTACGCCGTCCCATTTACTGGTCAGATACCAGTTTTTCTCGTCATTCCCCTTCCCTTTAGCCAGCGTGTAGACGTAAGCCCCAGCTTCGACAGTTCCGGTGGTCAGCGCGAAGTTACCTGCAGAATTACCGCCAACCTCAATGAGTTCAATACCGTTGACCGTTTGTGCACCGACGCCGCCAATGTTATCAACCCGAACGCGAGTGTTCCCTTGGGTATCGCCTTTCACGTTCATCTTATCGGTGGGCGAATTATCGCCGCCCAGCGTCGCGTTGAACGTCATCAGGCCATTGTTTCCGGTATAGTTGCCGTTAACGGTCAGTACATTCCCCGGTTTCCCCCCTTCGCTATTCATTTGAACCGTGCCGCCATTCTCCAGGTTGCCGCCGATAGTGGTTTTAGCGACACGCAGTGCCCCCCCCAGGCATAACGTTCATATCACCTGCAGTGGTGACATTTCCCGACATCACACCGCTGTTATGGATATTAATGTGTTGACTTGCCATATTAATGGCAGAGTCGGAACCGAAAGCAATTTCCCCCCCCACGATATCCGTCGTACCCTGATACGCCGCGGAATCGTTGTTAAGAGTCAGGATCCCGGTACCCAGTTTTGTCACATCACCGCTACCGCTGATACTGTGCGTCATCGCCCAGCTACGCTCAGTGGAGATGGTGAGCAGGCCATTATTGATAACGGAAGCATCACCCAGGTTTTTCTGCTCGTTGACGCTGAGCGCGCTGCCTGTATCAATGTTGAATTGCCCCACAAAGCGGCTATTATCGCCATCCAACTCTACATCTGTCCTAGCGGTTGCGCTCACGATACCCTTCCCGCTTATGCTATTACGCAGTTCGCCAGTCACGTTTTTTAGCGTTAACAGACCGTCATTGGCAATATTTCCTCTGCCTAACCCCTGAGTATTATCGAGGCTGACTTCCGCATTTGGGCTAATGCTGGTTAACGCATTGTAGCGTGCATTAAGCCCCTCGATAGCCAGCGTTCCCCCTGTAACATTCAGGTTTCCGCCACCTGTCAGTTCACCCTGACTGATCCCACCTTTATTTACCGTCAGCGCCCCCTCTTTGAACAAAACAGTCGAACCCATCTGCCCGGTGAATGTCTCTACCGTCTGCGTCGATCCATTAAGATCGACGATGGCCGCGTTGCTGATGTTCAGTTCCCGGGTGTTGCCAAGTGCACCATCCGCATCGGTACGTAATGTCCCCATCTGAACGTAGGTTGCCCCCTGATAGTCGTTCTGACCGTTGGAAAGCGAAACCTGTCGCACCGTATTGATTGCCAGATCCCCTTCACCACCGATTTTTGCCGACATATCGGCCGTTGCGCCATAGGCTCCGCCATGTTCGGCTAACGTCAGCTTTTGCCCACCATGGATGTTCAGCGCTTTCAGCCCATAGTTAACGTACAAACCATTACCTGGTGCGGTCGTGAGGCGGAATCCATAATCACCCTCGGCGACCACCGTTCCGTTTTGCGCAATGTGTAACGTTTTGTCCGCTTCCACCTCGTCGCCCTGTAAATCACGTAACGTTAATGAGCCACCCGACCCAATAACCGTTTGCGCCTTCACCAGTTGAACGCCGACATGGCTATCGTCGTGTTCCAGCAAATTGAGCGTCGTCAGAGGGTTATTCGCCATGGGATCATTCCACGGTTTAGGCACGTCGATAAGCACGTCGCCCGTCCCGTTTACCTGATAGTTACGGCCTTTCCAGGTGTAGTCACCCGCGCCGACAACCAGCGTATCGACGCTGATATATCCCTCCGCGAGCGTCGCAGCAGGAATATCCGTATCGAAAATGATGGTACCTCCATTCATGGCCAGTCCACCAATGGATTGCTCTCCAACTTTTACCGATGTGGTATTTTCACTGTCAGACTGCAACATCGCGTGAGTAAGCGCAGCGGTGTTGTCGCGTTCCAGAGTGAAGGTACTGTCTTTCAGTTGGGCAACACCGGCGAATTCAGTCCCTGTTGCATGGGTAAAGCCAAACATCTTGTCGGAGGATGACAGCTGCACTCGCATCAAGCCATCGCCTTTGAGCGCATTGGTCAGCGTGTAATCTCCTGCACTGTTCGTTGATGCGAGAATGTCGAGCGTACCGGGGTTTGCAATGGTTACTTCACTCGACCCCATGCCCGTTACCCCATCTGCCGTATGAGACGCAATGGTCAGGAGGCCGTCATTGACCAGCGTTTTACCGCTATAAGTATTCCCTGCATTGAACACCGTATGGCCTGCATCATGGATCACTTTTCCGTCTTTATCGTCACCTGTAATCAGCATATCGACCTGGTAGCCGGCATCACTGTTATTGGTATGATTAAAGACAAAAACGCCTTCGCCAAGACCAAACTCCACTTTCGTCGCATTGGTGATAAATCCGGCATCTGCCGCCGCCTCACCGTGAGCAGCACCAATGTTTAGCGTTCCTACAGCAGGCTCAAAAACACCTAAGTAAACTTCTCCACCTTCGACATTCAGCGTACCGTTATTCGTCAGGGTTAACGTACCCGTACCAGATGTCCCTACGTACATATTGAATGTTTCAAGAAGAGAGTTCTGCCCATCCACCCTCACGTCGCCCTTACTTTTGTCATTGAGAGCTATCTGTGTATCACGCGCTTTAACTATACCTCCGGTGGTAATATTCAGTTCACCCGTGCCTAATACACCGACCTGTAGCAATTGTGCGTTAGTAGATGATGTCTTTAAATTCCAGAGACTGTCCGTTGAAATATTAACTATCCCCTTACCGGAGGCATTTCCTCCGATAAATCCATAGCCCGTTGAATTAAGGGTGGCACCATTACTGACATTTACGATACCGCTACCAAAATTACCGACATTGATACCCACAGTATCGAACGATGATGTCGCATCCATCAGGTTCAGTGTGCCGATACCGCTTGCTTTATCGCCCAAAAAAGTAATATTTTGCGATACGAACTTACCGCCATCGCTAATATTGAGGTTTCCGACGCCCGCAACACCAATGGTGGTATAGACATTCTTATTGACCTCCCACATTCCCCCCGTGGTGATGCTGACATTCCCGACGCCGGTTTCTCCATAACCGAGTGAACTTCCTCCGTTGCTGACAACAAGCCCCTGATTACTGATATTCATTTCGCCGTGGCCGTCATAACCAAGATTAGTTCCGAGATTAGTGATAACGGAGTTCTTATCCTTAACAGTAATGTTGCCTGTGCCTGTTTCTTTCATCCCCGCAGTGATAATTCCCGAATCTACTTTGCCTTCACTCGAGACATTAAGTTCACCGTCGCCAGCATCACCGATATAGATATAGCGGAAAGCTTCGCCCGTTCCGAGGAAATTCCAATGCCCTTTATCGGTCACGTTGACGACACCGTGGGAACCGTCCTGAACGCCCACCAATGAATATTCTTTGTTATTAATCAGTCCATTATTGGAAATATTGACTGTGCCATTACCGAAATATCCATTATAGAGTCTGCGTACCGTGATGACAGAGTCTTGATCCTGCACATTCAGGGTTCCGATACCGGTGGCATTGCCACCGATAATCGTATTTTCAGCCGTAACCAACCCCCCCTCGCGAATAGTCGCCTCCCCAGTTCCTTGATTACCAATTTGAAATTCAATTGAGGAATCATTATTTTTTATTAGCCACTCGCCACCCTTTTCAACGACAACCTGGCCATTACTGCCCGCCTGATAGCCTAAAATGGCGACGATTGAACTCGTGACGTAACCCTTATCCGTAATATTTAATGAACCTGTGCCATAGCTACCTATTTCGAATAATTCGGTCGTCAGAACAGAGTCCTCTCCCTCAACATTGACCGTCCCGACGCCTCCTGTCGAAGAACCTAATCTTAAATAGCCTCCATCGACGTGACCCTTCTGTTTAATATTCAGCGTCCCCGTTCCGGATTGACCCACATTTAAAGGCCTTGCATTATTTCCGCTATCATACAATCGCCAGGTGCCACCCAAAACATTAACGGTGCCCTCTGAGTCCTCATTAGCGCCAATGACGCTGGTAGTAATAGTGGTTAAGGAGGCATTACCGCCAGCCAAAATATTAAGCACTCCAGTGCCATACCAGCCAACCAGGTAGGCATCATAAGCAACATCAGTATCAATATTGGTAATCTGATCATTATCAACTTCCAGACTTGCACCAGACGCTGAACCGCTTAGTGCCAGCAAAACACCCAGCGTCAATCTACTGAATTTCGTTGTCAGTCCAGAGGATTTACGCAAATTAACCGTCGATGTTTTACCTGCCCTGCGAGTTAATTCCGAGCAGGCCTGAAATACCTGTAGAGTGCAATTCCATATCACGCGATAGATTCTATTCATATAAACGCTCCATATACAAACAATACAGCCACGAAAGAGATGAGTCGTCAGACATTAAAAATGAAACTTATTAAATTGTCAGAGGTCTGTATTGAGTGTTAGTTGGAGGTGGGAAGGTGTCAATTTGGCTAATTTGCTAATGCTTTCGAATTGATAGATTAAAAATTGCATAGTTCTTATTTTATTTAAATATGAACTATGAGTTATTGTTGCTTAATAAGAAAACTGTTTCTTTCAATAGGAAAATTATCATCATCATATTTAACAAAGAATAGCACTAATTGCTAAAAATCGAAGTTTATTAAACCCCTTTTGCATCCATTAGTGTCTTTAGGAATATTCGCTATAAAATAAGGGTTGTGCTTAATGCTTTAAGAAAAATAGCAATTTTCTCTTGAATATAGTACTGGTGATGGAACGATGAATCTGCAAGCTGGCTTTTAACAAGCCAGCTCTAAAAGAAGGGAAATAAGAATAACTATACTCAAAAACTAACAGCCACGGTCATCATGATGTGGCTGTCAATGAAACTATAACCCAGGCGCTTTCCATAACGACGTCGTCAGTCCATGATCAACCAGCCCCAGCTGATCCTGATAAACTGCCTGCCACTTATCGCGTGAATCCTGATAAAGTTCATGCTTTTCCGGGTCTGGTGTGTGCGTCCGTTCCCAGCGAACCAGGCGTTCTCCGGTTTCTGCCATTGATGAAAAAATTCCGGCACCGACGCCAGCTGCAATGGCACATCCTAATGCAGTGGCTTCTTTGACCACCGGAATATTGACGGGTAATCCCGAGACATCAGCGAGAATTTGACTCCATAATTTCCCTTTTGAACCTCCGCCTGCAAAGACTAACGATGAAGGATGAATATTCGAGAAATCAGCAATTTGCTGCAAGTTACACGCTGATACAATCGCCGCATTTTCTTCCAGCGCACGGAACAATGTCGCTTTGTTACATTTATCCGGGTCAATGGACAAGTTAATAAAGGAAGGCGCAGCGTGATACCAGGTTTTAAAGCGCATTCTGTCGGAGAAGATCGGCATTACGCCCCACGACCCAGGCGGCACCCGACTGGCCATCTCTTCCAGCAGCGTATAGGTGTCGATGCCTAAACGTTCGGCAATCAGTTTTTCTTCGGCACAGAAAGCATCGCGGAACCAGCGCATGGTGAGTCCGGTAAAAAAGCTTATAGATTCAGCTTGTACCATGCCAGGAATAACATGAGGATTAACGCGCACGTTCATTTCTGGGTCTGTCACCGGCGCGGCTAAATTTACAACTTGCTGCCAGAATGTGCCGCCAAGAACCGCGGTTTGTGCCGGACGCACAACGCCTAACCCAAGGCAACCAAGCTGCACGTCGCCTCCTCCAACGACCACCGGAGTGCCCGCCTTCAGACCGCAGAGTTCCGCCGCTTGTGAACTTACCACGCCCAGCAATGTGCCGGTTTCTTTGACAGGAGAAAGAATATCGGCACGTAGGCCAGCCATATCCAGCAATGCAGGTTTCCAGTCACGGGTGGTTAGATCAAGAAGTCCCGTGGTGCCAGCGTTAGAGGGATCCACCGCCAGTTCGCCGCTGAGCATATAGGCCAGCCAGTCGCTGATCATGGTGATGGTTGATGCCTGACGGTAAATATCGGAACGATGGTGCGCCAGCCAAAGTAATCTGGGGATGGCACTTAAAGCCAGTGTTTGTCCGGTCGCGCGATAAACTTCGTTTTCAAAGGTATTGTTGTGCAGTTCTTTAAGTTCGCTAACTTCGCGTGCCGCTCTGGCATCCACATTGGCGCAGGCCCAGATCGGGGCTCCTTCATTATTATATAAAACAATGCCTTCACGCATCGAACATGCCGAAACGGCAGCGATATACTCCGGGGCTATGCCGGCGTTGTGCAGCGCCTGGCGCATACACTCACACGCCAGTTGCCAGTTTTTGTTGAGATCAAATTCCATAGAACCAGGAACGTCCGGTACTGCCAGATGCCGCCACTCCGCCTGTCCCACTGCTATTTGATTGCCTTCCAGGTCGAATATCACAGCCCGAATACTTCCGGTGCCTGCATCCAGCGCCATCAGGTAGTACTTTGATTCTGAAAGGGTAAAGAGTCGAGCCATTAGATTATCCTCGGCTTATGCGTTCTGTCTGTTCCTCTATACGTTCTCCATCATTCCCGGTAATAAGGTCATGCAAATTTAACTACGTAAAATCGCCGCTGCTGTGTCCTGATCGGTAACCAGTGCGTTGATATAACCGCCTTTCATTGCAGCGGCAATTGCTTCGGCTTTATTTTCTCCCCCTGCCACGCCAACCCGGACGGGTATGGTCTTCAGCGCGCTTAAAGGTAAGCCAATCAGTTCGTTATGTATTTTGATATTCGTGACAACGTCACCTTTTGCATCAAAAAAGTAGCCTAAAATGTCGCCAACCGCCCCTTTTCGGCCAATCATTAACTGTTCGCCCTGGCTGATATAACCGGAGCGAATGATTGTCGCATCGTCCTGTTGACTCACAGCACCAATGCCGACAATCGCCACATCCGCTGCTTGCGCGGCTAACAGAACATCTTTGACGCAATTTTCATTTTTTAGCGTACGGGCAATGTCAGCGGAGGATGCCCGCAACGGAGCCGGAATAATATTCACACTGCACGCCGCGTTAAGCTGCCCGATTCCCGTCATATAAGAACCGACGCCACCGGAGAGCGTGACCAGGCGAATTTGCTGTGACGAAATAAAACCACTTAAGCGTTGCAGCGTATTCATGGTTGCCTCGCCAAAACCAATCGCCAGCATCTGTTGTGGTTGAAGTAAACTCATCAACATATGCGCCGCGCCTATCCCCAGTCGCCCACCGACATCAGCATCCGCAAGCCCAGGGATCACCCGGACATGTTGCAGCGAAAACTGACGACGTAATTGAGTTTCATATTCCAGACAGCCTTCAAAGCGAGAATTAATCTGTACGCGAATAATGCCGGACTGATGCCCTTTCTCCAGCAATCGCGACACTTTCAAACGTGTCAGGCCGAGACGATCGCTGATCTCGCTCTGGGTCAGCCCGTCGTGATAGTAAAACCACGCGATCCGCGCGACCTGTTCTTCTTCACACATTCCCTGTTCTGAAATTGCCGAATCGTTGATTGTCATAATTCATTCTTCACTTTGAACATATTTAAATCTTTAATGCAATTGTTCAGTTCTTGCTCATTTATATCTGTGATGGCAACCACAGTTTGACTCTACGAGCATGAACAAACGCAACCGTGAAAATCAAAATAGCATAAATTGTGATCTATTCGTCGGAAATATGTGCAATGTCCACCTAAGGTTATGAACAAATTAAAAGCAGAAATACATTTGTTCAAAACTCACCTGCAAAACTGAACGGGGGAAATATGCAAACGAGTGATACCCGCGCGTTACCGCTACTTTGCGCCCGCTCGGTTTATAAACAGTATTCAGGGGTCAATGTCCTGAAAGGCATCGATTTTACGTTGCATCAGGGGGAGGTCCACGCCCTGCTCGGCGGCAATGGTGCCGGTAAATCGACGTTAATGAAGATTATTGCCGGTATTACCCCTGCTGATAGCGGTACGCTGGAGATTGAGGGCAACAACTACGTCAGATTAACGCCAGTTCATGCTCATCAGCTGGGTATTTATCTCGTTCCCCAGGAACCGCTGCTTTTCCCAAGCCTGTCGATAAAAGAAAACATCCTGTTTGGGCTGGCAAAAAAACAGCTCTCCATGCAGAAAATGAAGAACTTGCTGGCGGCGCTGGGCTGCCAGTTTGATCTGCATAGTCTGGCAGGATCGCTGGATGTCGCCGATCGCCAAATGGTGGAAATCCTCCGCGGGCTGATGCGCGACTCGCGGATTCTGATCCTCGATGAACCTACCGCCTCGCTTACCCCTGCGGAAACCGAACGCTTGTTTAGTCGCTTGCAAGAGCTGCTTGCTACTGGCGTGGGTATTGTTTTTATCTCGCATAAGCTGCCGGAAATTCGCCAGATTGCCGATCGAATTAGCGTGATGCGCGACGGAACCATCGCCTTAAGCGGCAAAACCAGCGAACTGTCTACCGACGACATTATTCAGGCCATCACCCCAGCGGTACGGGAAAAATCGCTCTCTGCCAGCCAAAAATTATGGCTGGAGTTACCTGGTAACCGCCCACAACATGCCGCCGGAACGCCGGTGCTGACACTGGAAAATCTGACCGGCGAAGGTTTCAGGAATGTCAGCCTGACGCTCAATGCCGGAGAAATTCTGGGCCTGGCTGGGCTGGTGGGGGCCGGACGCACAGAACTGGCCGAGACGCTCTATGGTCTGCGTACTTTGCGTGGCGGACGCATTATGCTGAATGGTAAAGAGATCAATAAATTATCCACTGGAGAACGTTTACTGCGCGGTCTGGTTTATCTGCCGGAAGATCGCCAGTCATCCGGACTGAATCTCGATGCTTCGCTGGCCAGGAACGTCTGCGCCCTTACTCATAACCTTCGTGGATTCTGGGCGAAAACCGCGAAAGATAATGCCACCCTGGAACGTTATCGTCGGGCGCTGAATATTAAATTCAACCAACCGGAACAAGCTGCACGGACATTATCCGGTGGCAACCAGCAAAAAATCCTCATTGCCAAATGCCTGGAAGCTTCGCCGCAAGTATTGATTGTCGATGAGCCGACGCGCGGCGTGGATGTCTCGGCCCGTAATGATATCTACCAGCTGTTGCGCAGCATCGCCGCACAAAATGTGGCTGTGCTGCTTATCTCCTCCGACCTGGAAGAGATCGAACTGATGGCAGATCGTGTGTATGTGATGCATCAGGGCGAAATTACCCACTCTGCACTGACCGAGCGCGATATTAATGTCGAGACTATTATGCGCGTTGCCTTCGGCGATAGTCAGCGTCAGGAGGCGTCATGCTGAAGTTTATTCAGAACAACCGTGAAATCACGGCACTGCTGGCGGTGGTGCTGCTGTTTGTATTACCCGGTTTTCTCGACCGCCAGTATTTAAGTGTGCAAACGCTGACCATTGTTTATAGCAGCGCGCAAATCCTGATCCTGCTGGCAATGGGCGCGACGCTGGTAATGCTTACGCGCAATATTGATGTTTCAGTGGGTTCGATTACCGGAATGTGCGCGGTGCTGTTGGGGATGTTACTGAACGCAGGATATTCACTACCTGTTGCTTGTGTCGCGACTTTACTGCTTGGTTTGCTCGCGGGATTTTTCAACGGTGTCCTGGTCGCGTGGCTAAAGATCCCTGCCATTGTTGCCACCCTTGGCACGTTAGGGTTGTACAGAGGCATCATGTTGCTGTGGACTGGCGGCAAATGGATTGAAGGGTTACCCGCCGAACTGAAACAGCTCTCCGCCCCGCTGCTGCTTGGCGTTTCAGCAATTGGTTGGTTGACGATAATTCTGGTGGCATTTATGGCCTGGCTGCTGGCAAAGACGGCGTTTGGACGCAGTTTTTATGCCACGGGCGATAATTTACAGGGCGCTCGTCAACTGGGCGTTCGTACTGAAGCCATTCGCATTGTGGCATTTTCGTTGAACGGCTGCATGGCGGCACTGGCGGGAATTGTGTTTGCTTCGCAGATTGGTTTTATCCCCAACCAGACCGGTACCGGGCTGGAGATGAAAGCAATTGCAGCCTGCGTGCTGGGCGGCATTAGTTTGCTCGGTGGTTCCGGTGCGATCATTGGTGCGGTACTCGGCGCATGGTTCCTGACGCAGATCGATAGCGTACTGGTGCTGTTGCGCATTCCGGCATGGTGGAATGATTTTATCGCGGGTCTGGTTCTGCTGGCGGTGCTGGTGTTTGATGGACGCCTGCGTTGTGCGCTGGAACGTAATCTACGGCGGCAAAAATATGCCCGCTTTATGACGCCACCGCCATCCGTTAAACCCGCTTCGTCAGGTAAAAAACGGGAGGCCGCATAATGCGTATTCGCTACGGTTGGGAACTGGCTCTTGCCGCACTGCTCGTTATTGAGATTGTCGCATTTGGTGCAATTAACCCGCGAATGTTAGATCTCAATATGTTGCTGTTCAGCACCAGTGACTTTATCTGCATTGGCATTGTCGCCCTACCGCTAACGATGGTGATTGTCAGTGGCGGGATCGATATTTCGTTTGGTTCGACCATCGGCCTCTGCGCCATTGCATTGGGCGTACTGTTTCAAAGTGGTGTGCCGATGCCGCTGGCGATACTCCTGACCTTACTGCTCGGCGCATTGTGCGGGCTGATCAACGCCGGATTAATTATCTATACCAAAGTTAACCCGCTGGTGATTACGCTTGGCACGCTGTATCTGTTTGCCGGAAGCGCTCTGCTGCTTTCCGGTATGGCCGGAGCGACGGGGTACGAAGGTATTGGTGGATTCCCGATGGCGTTTACAGATTTCGCTAACCTGGATGTGCTGGGACTCCCCGTTCCGCTGATTATCTTCCTGATATGTCTCCTCGTTTTCTGGCTCTGGCTGCATAAAACCCATGCCGGACGTAATGTGTTTTTGATTGGGCAAAGCCCGCGCGTGGCGCTTTATAGCGCGATTCCAGTTAACCGTACCTTATGTGCGCTCTATGCCATGACGGGGCTGGCGTCTGCGGTCGCCGCTGTGCTGCTGGTATCGTATTTTGGTTCAGCACGTTCCGATCTCGGTGCGTCGTTTCTGATGCCCGCCATCACCGCCGTGGTGCTTGGCGGGGCCAATATTTATGGTGGTTCCGGTTCCATTATCGGCACCGCCATTGCGGTTTTATTAGTGGGATATTTGCAACAAGGTTTGCAAATGGCAGGAGTGCCAAATCAGGTGTCCAGCGCCCTTTCCGGTGCGCTACTTATCGTCGTTGTCGTAGGTCGTTCCGTTAGCCTGCATCGCCAGCAAATTAAAGAGTGGCTGGCGCGTCGGGCCAATAACCCATTGCCATAAAGGATATCTTCATGACACTTCATCGCTTTAAGAAAATCGCCTTACTTAGCGCTCTTGGCATTGCCGAAATCTCTATGAATGTGCAGGCCGCAGAGCGTATTGCATTTATTCCCAAACTGGTTGGCGTGGGATTTTTTACCAGCGGTGGCAACGGCGCACAACAAGCGGGTAAAGAGCTGGGCGTTGATGTGACCTACGACGGGCCGACAGAACCCAGTGTTTCTGGTCAGGTACAGTTGATTAATAACTTCGTCAATCAAGGTTATAACGCCATTATCGTTTCTGCGGTTTCGCCTGATGGCTTGTGTCCGGCACTGAAACGCGCCATGCAACGTGGTGTGAGAGTGCTGACCTGGGACTCTGATACTAAACCGGAGTGCCGCTCTTACTACATTAATCAGGGAACGCCCGCCCAGTTAGGAGGTATGTTGGTGGATATGGCGGCGCGTCAGGTGAATAAAGACAAAGCCAAAGTCGCGTTTTTCTACTCAAGCCCCACCGTTACGGACCAAAACCAGTGGGTGAAAGAAGCGAAAGCGAAAATCGCCAAAGAGCATCCAGGCTGGGAAATTGTCACTACGCAGTTTGGCTATAACGATGCCACTAAATCGTTACAAACCGCAGAAGGAATATTAAAAGCGTATAGCGATCTCGACGCCATTATCGCCCCCGATGCCAACGCCCTGCCCGCTGCCACACAAGCCGCAGAAAACTTGAAAAATGACAAAGTAGCGATTGTCGGATTCAGTACGCCAAATGTGATGCGCCCGTATGTAGAGCGCGGCACGGTGAAAGAATTTGGCCTGTGGGATGTGGTTCAGCAAGGCAAAATTTCAGTGTATGTCGCGGATGCATTATTGAAAAAAGGATCAATGAAAACGGGCGACAAGCTGGATATCAAGGGCGTAGGTCAGGTTGAAGTCTCGCCAAACAGCGTTCAGGGCTATGACTACGAAGCGGATGGTAATGGCATCGTACTGTTACCGGAGCGCGTGATATTCAACAAAGAGAATATCGGCAAATACGATTTCTGATGTGCATTACTTAACCGGAGTAAGTTATGGCAGATTTAGACGATATTAAAGATGGTAAAGATTTTCGTACCGATCAACCGCAAAAAAATATCCCTTTTACCCTGAAAGGTTGCGGTGCGCTGGATTGGGGAATGCAGTCACGCTTATCGCGGATATTTAATCCGAAAACGGGTAAAACCGTGATGCTGGCTTTTGACCATGGTTATTTTCAGGGACCGACTACCGGACTTGAACGCATTGATATAAATATCGCCCCGCTGTTTGAACATGCCGATGTATTAATGTGTACGCGCGGCATTTTGCGCAGCGTAGTTCCCCCTGCGACCAATAGGCCGGTGGTACTGCGGGCGTCAGGTGCGAACTCTATTCTGGCGGAATTAAGTAATGAAGCCGTGGCGTTATCGATGGATGACGCCGTGCGCCTGAACAGTTGCGCGGTGGCGGCGCAGGTTTATATCGGCAGCGAATATGAACATCAGTCGATCAAAAATATTATTCAGCTGGTTGATGCCGGAATGAAAGTGGGAATGCCGACCATGGCCGTGACTGGCGTGGGCAAAGATATGGTGCGCGATCAGCGTTATTTCTCGCTCGCGACTCGAATCGCCGCTGAAATGGGGGCGCAAATTATCAAAACCTATTATGTCGAAAAAGGTTTTGAACGGATTGTTGCCGGATGTCCGGTACCCATTGTTATTGCTGGCGGTAAAAAATTACCGGAGCGCGAGGCGCTGGAAATGTGCTGGCAGGCTATCGATCAGGGCGCTTCTGGTGTGGATATGGGGCGTAATATTTTCCAGTCTGACCATCCGGTGGCGATGATGAAAGCCGTACAGGCGGTGGTTCACCATAACGAAACGGCTGATCGGGCATATGAACTCTATCTGAGTGAAAAACAGTAACTGCGGATCTAAGGAGAAGAATTATGCACGTCACACTGGTTGAAATTAACGTTCATGAAGACAAGGTTGACGAGTTTATCGAAGTTTTTCGCCAGAACCACCTGGGCTCTGTACAGGAAGAAGGCAATTTGCGCTTCGATGTCTTACAGGACCCGGAAGTGAATTCGCGCTTTTATATCTACGAAGCCTATAAAGATGAAGACGCAGTGGCGTTCCATAAAACCACGCCCCACTACAAAACCTGTGTCGCGAAACTGGAATCTTTAATGACCGGGCCGCGTAAAAAACGTCTGTTCAATGGTTTGATGCCGTGAGGCGAATTTATCAATTTTATCTACAATTGGGGTAACGCGCTGACGGGAGTAAAAAAATGTCTGACTGGAACCCCTCTTTATATCTACACTTTTCCGCTGAACGATCGCGTCCGGCAGTGGAGCTGCTTGCCAGAGTGCCGCTGGAAAATGTCGAATATGTTGCCGATCTTGGCTGTGGCCCAGGTAACAGCACCGCCCTTCTACAACAACGTTGGCCTGCGGCCAGGATAACAGGCATCGACTCGTCTCCGGCGATGATTGCTGAAGCGCGCAGTGCTTTGCCAGACTGCCAGTTCGTGGAAGCAGACATCCGCAACTGGCAACCGGTACAGGCACTCGATCTGATTTTTGCTAATGCCTCACTGCAATGGCTGCCCGACCACTACGAATTGTTTCCTCATCTGGTTTCTTTACTTAATCCGCAGGGCGTGCTGGCAGTACAGATGCCAGATAACTGGCTGGAGCCGACCCATGTGCTCATGCGCGAAGTTGCCTGGGAACAAAACTACCCGGATCGCGGGCGTGAGCCGTTGGCTGGCGTTCATGCTTACTACGATATTTTGAGCGAAGCCGGATGTGAGGTCGATATCTGGCGAACCACCTACTATCACCAGATGCCGTCACACCAGGCGATTATCGATTGGGTGACTGCCACTGGATTACGTCCGTGGTTACAGGATCTGACCGAGAGCGAACAGCAGCTTTTTCTTAAGCGCTACCATCAGATGCTGGAAGAGCAGTATCCACTGCAAGAGAACGGACAGATACTGCTGGCATTTCCGCGTCTGTTTATTGTTGCCCGGCGTATGGAGTAAATATCACGTCAGCTGGTAATGACGATCGGGAAGAATTTTTGCTGGAATTTCGGCTTCATCGTTCATCTGTAACAGGTCAATTTCAATAGCGTTGCAGATGGCATCCAGTGGTAAATCATTGTTTTCAGTACCGAACGGATCTTCCAGTTCTTCCGCCAGACAATCCAGCGAAATAAAAGTGTAGGAAATCAGCACAGAGATAAAAGGCGTCATGTAATGCAGGTCCACGACCAGCGCGAACGGCAGCATGATACAAAACAGATAAACGGTACGATGCAAAATCAGGGTGTAGGCAAAGGGAATTGGCGTATAGGCAATGCGCTCGCATCCTGCCAGGACCGCTGAAATATCATTAAGCCGATCGTTGAGGCTAATAAACAGGATATCTGAAAGCTGTCCATTGCGGCGCTGAACCGCCAACCATTCTCCCATTATTAACAAGATACGGTTAGCTGGAGAGTTCGAAGCCAGTACACGCTGAAGATCTTCAGTCTTGAGATAATGAGCCAGCACTTCCGCCTGTGGCTGTTTGCGTAATGTCATGCGTAAACAGTGGGCGAAAGCGATTTGCAGCCGGGCAAACTCCCTTACACTTGCCGAATCCGGCAATGTCGTTTTTACCTCGCGCAGTAACGACCGTGAGGCAATCATCAACTGCCCCCAAAGTTTTCGCGCTTCAACGTAACGGGCGTACCCGGCATTATTACGAAAACCAAGAAAAATGGCGATGGCGACACCGAGAATGCTGAACGGTGCGAGGGTGAATTTGATGCCCAGATGCGTGTACCAGGGCAGCATGAAAATAACAGCGATAGAAAAGAGAAAATTGAGTAGTAAGCGCGAGGATATCTTGGATAATACTGAGCCGTGCCAGACAAAAATACGGCGCAGCCAGTGTTGTTGTGGACGAACAATCATGGTTATCTTCAGGCGTGGAAAAGTCGCCCTATTAAACGTGATTACGATCACATTCTCAAGACGCTACTTACAAATTACCTACAAGCTTACAACATTAGCAGGCGCTGCATGTGGCACCTGTTAATGATAAAGGCATATAGGATGTTGTAACTAATATGGTGAAATAAGAAACCCGGTCGAAACCGGGTTCAGAAGTAACGGTGTTATTAGCACAACGGACGTACAGCTTCGCGCATCCCTTTTTCGAGAATCGCATCCAGGTCATTAGCAACCTGCTCGACCAGACCAGGCACTTGCGTCAGGTCCTGCTCCCAGTGGTCTTTTTCTGCCAAAACAATCGCTACCAGTTCCTGGGTGCCGATAACACGGTCACGATGCTGGCTCCAGAGTTGCTGATAACGTTCCAGCCAGTGTGCATCGTCCTGTACCGGATATGTTTCGCCGTTACGCTCACCACGATAGAACGCAATCAATGCCGCTAATGCGAAAGTAAGGCGCGCCGGAAGTGTGCCGTTTGTCTTCTGCCCTGCCAGCAGCTGTGGCAGGATGCGGGTGCGGAACTTGGTCATACCGTTGAGCGCGATAGACAGCAGCTGATGCTTAATGTACGGGTTACGGAAACGCCCGGTGACTGCACTGGCGAAAGATTCCAGTTCATCACGAGGCAAATCCAGTACCGGAATAATTTCTTCGTAGATAGCTTTTTCAACGAATGCGCAAATTTCAGCATCGTTCATCGCTTCACCTACGGTATCCAGCCCTGCCTGGAACGCCACCGGCACCAGCGCGGTGTGCGCACCGTTGAGGATTGCCACTTTGCGTTCTTTGTACGGTTTAATATCGTCAACAATCAGCACGTTGAGCGGATATTTGTCCAGACGCAGTTCAGTCGCTAAGGATTTCGGTCCCTGAATCACAAACAGGTAAAAGTGTTCAGCGGTGTCGAGAAAACCATCGTGATAACCCAGTTCTTCTTCCAGTTTAGCCACTTCATCGCGCGGATAACCGGTAACGATACGGTCCACCAGCGTAGAACAGAAGCTGTTAGCCTGATCCAGCCATTGAATAAATGCTTCTGGCAGTGCCCACTCTTGCGCATAGCGCAGCACCAGTTCACGCAACGCGTCGCCATTGTAGTCAATCAACTCACACGGAATGATGATCCAACCTTTATCCAGCGCACCGTTGAAATGGCTAAAGCGTTCGAACAGCAGACGGGTCAGTTTTGCCGGATAGCTTACCGCTGGCGCGTCATCGAATTTATCGCCCGCATGGTAGCTGATACCCGCTTCGGTGGTGTTAGAGAAAACAAAGCGCATTTCCGGGTTGTGCGCCAGTTTCAGGAATTCATCGTATTCACTGTAGACGCTGATTTCACGATTAACCGAGCGAATCAGACACGCGTCGCTGACCGCTTCCCCCTTCTCATTCAGGCCACGGATAATGGTGGTGTACAGACCATCCTGCGTGCTCAGTGACGGCGGGAATGAAGTTTCAATCGGACGAACAACGACCACGCCAGAATTCAGATCGGTGTGCTCATTCAGGAGATCGATTTGCCAGTCAACAAAGGCGCGCAGGAAGTTACCTTCACCAAACTGAATGATACGTTCTGGATACTGTGCACCGGGAAAATCGCGACGATTTAGTGTTTTCACAATGGGTTCCCTTCTGATTAGTCATACAACCTGTTTGAATTGGTACGACAGGTTAGCAAACTTTAATACGCCGAACCCCTGTTTTGATCAACTCCTGATGATTAATGAGCAGTTTTATGAGAAAAGTGTGGCGCGGATCATGGTTTAATCGAGGAAAAACGCCTTTTCCTGGATCATAAAGTGGTAGAACACATTGCATTCAAATCGCGCGTAATGAATAAAGATGTCAGACAACTTCCTCACCGTAACGCATAGTGCTGGTACGGTTGCGCCCATCTTTCTTCGAGCGATACAGACACGTATCGGCTTCGACCATCAATTTATTAAAGTCATCGGTCAGCGTTAGGTACGATGCGCGACCACTACCGACGCCAATACTTACCGTGAGATAAAGCGTTTTTTGTTGCCAGGTGAATGGTTGCAGTTCAACGCCTTTACGGATTTTTTCCGCCATTAGCAGACCATCGACAGGATTCACCGACGGCACTGCAACAGCAAATTCTTCGCCGCCCATTCGCGCCACCAGCCCCTTATCACCGACAATCTTCTGAATATGCCGGGCAAACACGCTTAACACTTTATCGCCACATTCATGTCCATAGTTATCGTTAATGCTTTTGAAATAGTCGATATCAAGCAGCATGACAGTCAGATGTTGTGTCTGTTTCAGCGATGGACTTTTCAGCGCCTCATAAAGACCGGACCGTGAGTAAACCTGAGTCAGGAAATCAAAGTCGGCTCGCAGCGCAACTTGCTTCATTAGCGAATTGATCGCTGCCACGCTAAAAGAAACCATAATTGGGCATATCGCCATCGTGGCAATACCGAGACGTGCGGAGAACATTTGCGGAATGGAGAACGGCGAACCGACCGAGATATCAATCACCGAATTTGCCACCAGTACGATTTCCACCGCACCGGTGACAAAGGTCAACAGACATGTTACCTGCGGCGTATAGCGCACTGCACACCAGATTAATGCAGGCAGCGGGAACGCCAGACTCCCCGCTCCGCCAATGACTACCGAGGCAATAACCGACACAATAAGCGCGATGGCGGGCATCATCTGTTCTGCTTTAAAGCGCGGCAGCACTCCAGGAATAGCCAACGTCAGCATACAAGGCACGATCAACACGCCCGTTGAGAATTGCTCACTGAACCAGTCCGCAAGCAAAGGCCAGAAATCCAGACTATCAATACTGACCGAACCAAGATAGCATGTTCGCTGACAGCGGCGGCAAATAAAGGTACCCTGGGAATGCTATTTTGTCGTTTTCCGCAATTCTCATGGCTGATTCATCTGTACAACCAGCCAGTGATAGATTACCGCCACGATATAACGTTGTTGTTCTTCGCTTAACGAAACACCCTGCGGAATGTTATGCCACTTAGCCAGACAACCGCGACAGCAGGTCGCGGTGGCGTGCTGAGCGATAAACACCGGATGCCCGCGCATGGGGGTTTGCTTACCGTCATTAGCCGGTAATGCCGGAGCAAGACGTTTAGCGACAAAATCCGCCGCATGTTGTTCGATGACTGGCGCGCCTTTCTCCAGGCAATACTGACGCTCTTTCATGCCCAGACGAAAGCGAGAGCGAAATTTTGAACGGGATAAACGCGCGAAGAGTGGATCGAGAGACTGCATTAATAAACCGAACGCCCTAACTGTTTCGTCAATTGTTCAAGGACGGCAATACCCGCAAGCGAGTTACCTGCATCATCCAGTTCCGGACTCCAGACAGCGATGGCCATTTCATGCGGAACAATCGCCACAATACCGCCACCAACGCCAGATTTCGCCGGTAGCCCCACCCGCCAGGCAAACTCCCCCGCGTTCTGGTACATACCACTGGTCGCCATCAGCGCGTTAATTTGCCGCGCCTGCATTGGCGTCACCACTGGTTCATCAATATGAATAGCTTTCCCCTGATTAGCCAGAAAGACAAACGTCCGGGCCAGCTCTACACAGCTCATTTTCAGAGCGCAGTAATGAAAGTAGTTTTGCAGAACGGTTGTCACGTCATGATGGAAATTGCCAAACGACTTCATCAGCCAGGCGATAGCCGCATTTCGCGCGGAATGTTCAAATTCGGAACGCGCTACCACCGTATCGTAGGAAATATCAGACACACCGCTTAAGCCGCGCACGACTTCCAGCATACGTTGCCGTGGTGCGCTTAATCGCCCTTGCAACATATCGCAGACCACCAGCGCACCGGCATTAATGAACGGATTACGCGGTATACCCTGCTCCATTTCCAGTTGCACTAAGGAATTGAACGGTGATCCAGACGGATCTTTGCCGACGCGTTGCCAGATTTCCTCTTCGGAGTAATGACGCATGGCGACAACGAGACTCAGCACTTTGGAAATAGACTGAATGGAAAAACGTTCTTGCGCGTCTCCGGCCTGAAAAAGCTGTCCGTCAACGGTACAGATAGCAATCCCCAATCGGGAACCGTCTACTGTAGCCAGCGCCGGAATATAATCCGCGACTTTACCCTGACCAATGAGCGGCCGCACTTGCCGCAAGATGTTTTCTAAAATTGCATTATCCATGGCGACTGCCACTTTCTACTCCTGGACCGCAGGTCTGAAAAGACCTGCGAGTATATCAGAGCTGAATATGTCGCGTCAGATCCGGTCTTTCCACACCGTCTGGATATTACAGAATTCGTGTAAGCCGAAATGGGAAAGCTCACGACCAAAGCCACTCTTTTTCACGCCACCAAAGGCCACTCGCGCGTCGCTGGCACAATAACCATTGATAAACACCCCACCGCATTCCAGACGTGCCGCCATCTGTCTGGCCTGTGTTTCGTCAGTGGTAAAAATGGTCGCTGAAAGGCCGAACTCACTATCATTAGCCAGTTCCAGTACATGTTCTGCATCTTTCGCAATGGTGATTGCCGCAACGGGGCCAAACATTTCTTCCCGAAACGCGGTCATTTCTGGGGTAACATTCGCCAGAACCGTTGGCGGATAGTAGTTACCTGCCCCAGCCATCTTTTCCCCGCCCAGTAACAAACGCGCACCCTGCGCCAGGGTTTTCTCCACCTGATGATGCAGCTCATCACGTAAATCAAAACGAGCCATTGGTCCGAGAGCGTTCTCTTCGTCACGGGGATCGCCCATTTTCAAGGCTGCCGCAGCTGCCACAAAACGTTCGGTAAATGCCGAAGCAATTCCCTCTTCGATAATAAAGCGTTTTGCCGCTGCACATACCTGTCCGGTATTCTGATAACGTCCGGCTACCGCCGCTTTCACCGCCAGTTCCAGATCGGCATCGTTAAGCACAATAAACGGATCCGAACCGCCCAGTTCCAGTACGCATTTTTTCAGTGCCGCTCCAGCCTGTGCGCCAATAGCCGCTCCCGCACGAACACTTCCGGTCACCGTGACAGCAGCAATGCGCGAGTCTTTAATCATCTGACTGACACCGTCGTTGTCGGCATTCAGCCAGCCATATACGCCTTGTGGGATACCCGCATCTTTAAACACCTGGGCAATGAGCTGTGCACAGCCCATCACATTCGGCGCATGTTTAAGTAAGTAGCCGTTACCTGCAAGAATGATGGGAACAGCGCCACGCATCACCTGCCATAACGGAAAATTCCACGGCATAATCGCCAGAATCGTCCCCAACGGTCGATACTCAATAACCGCCTGCTGATTTTCCACCAGCGTAGGTTCCGCCTTCAGCATTGCCGGACCATGTTCTGCATACCAGTCACACAAATTCGCCGATTTCGCCACTTCAGCGCGCGCCTGGTTGATTGGTTTGCCCATTTCGCGGGTGATCATTTGCGCCATTTCTTCGCTACGAGCGCGCAGAGCCTTACCGATATCACGCAGTTTTTCAGCACGATAATCTATATTTGTCTCGCGCCAGTCGCGAAAGCCTGCTGCCGCCAGCTGAAGTGCGTTTTCGATATCGTCAGCGCCAGCCCACGGCAGCACAGAAAGTTGTTCACCCGTGGCAGGATTTATCGAAATTGCATGAGTTGCCGGAGTAATGGTCATCGGGGTATCTCCTTTATGAGTCATGGTATGAAGATACGCAGATTTACTCTTGCTTTAAAATGAATAATATTAAGCCACTTATTCACGAATCGAGAATGCTATGGATCTGACCCAACTGGAGATGTTCAACGCGGTTGCCGAAGCTGGCAGCATAACCCAGGCTGCAGCAAAAGTGCATCGCGTGCCGTCGAATCTCACTACCCGTCTGCGCCAGCTGGAAACAGAACTGGGGGTTGATCTGTTTATTCGCGAGAATCAGCGTTTACGTCTCTCTCCTGCCGGGCATAACTTTTTACGCTATAGCCAACAAATTCTCGCGTTAGTGGATGAAGCGCGGAGCGTTGTCGCTGGCGATGAGCCGCAAGGTTTATTTTCTCTTGGTTCGCTGGAAAGCACCGCTGCAGTGCGCATTCCAGCCACGCTGGCGGAATTCAACCGTCGTTATCCCAAAATTCAGTTTTCACTTTCCACCGGCCCTTCCGGCACTATGCTGGATGGTGTACTGGAGGGAAAACTGAATGCGGCGTTTATTGATGGACCCATTAACCATACTGCCATCGACGGGATACCGGTATACCGCGAGGAACTGATGATCGTCACGCCACAAGGATATGCGCCAGTAACCCGTGCCAGTCAGGTTAATGGCAGTAACATTTATGCCTTCCGCGCCAATTGTTCGTATCGTCGCCACTTCGAGAGCTGGTTTCATGCTGACGGTGCCGCTCCGGGAACTATCCATGAGATGGAGTCTTATCACGGAATGTTGGCCTGTGTGATCGCAGGAGCAGGCATTGCGCTTATTCCGCGCTCTATGCTGGAAAGTATGCCGGGGCATCACCAGGTTGAAGCGTGGCCGTTAGCTGAGCAATGGCGTTGGTTAACAACCTGGCTGGTCTGGCGTCGTGGTGCGAAAACACGTCCGCTCGAGGCATTTATTCAACTGCTGGATGTGCCTGACTCGGCAAGACAGGGATATCAATGAGCTATTTTTGATAGTTCTTGCGGTTAATATGCTCTATATAGTGATGTTCCGATGACTTATGACTATATGGGGCAAATATGGTTACGCCAGTAAGCATCAGCAATTACATATCTCTTCCTGATGATTTTCCCGTACGTAATATTGCACCGCAGGTAAAAGAAGTTTTAAAGGATTTTATTGATGCACTTAGTACAATAATATGTAATGAAGAGTGGCGCACGTCTTTAAACATCAACTCAGCCACAAAAAAGATATTTAATAACTTTGACAACTTATCATATATTCAGAGGACTTCTTTTCGGGGTAACGACACGCTATACAATGAAAAGGTTCAGTTTAAACTCATTTATCCCGCCAGGAATGGAAGACACAAAGAAAATATTGAATTTCAGGTAGTAATAAATTTAAGCCCTATTTATTTAGATAATTTTCGCCATGATGGAGAAATTAATATTTTTTGCGCTCCCAACCCAAAGCCTGTCACTATGGGGCGCGTATTTCAGACCGGCGTCGAGCGTGTACTCTTTCTGTTTCTGAATGATTTTATTGAACAATTTCCAATGATCAACCCTGGTGTTCCCATCAAAAGAGCGCATACACCACATATTGAACCCCTGCCTTCGGATCACCATACCGCTGCAGATTACTTACGCCAGTTTGATTTGCTTGTCCTGAATTTTATCTCTCGCGGTAATTTTGTCATACTCCCCCGATTATGGAATAACTCTGAGGTTCACAGATGGTTCGTCAATAAAGATCCTAACTTGATCACCGCCATTCTCGACATAACGGACAGCGAATTAAAAGAGGATTTGTTGCAAAGCCTGATGGATTCATTAGGTTCTAACAAACATGTACTACCCGAAGTCTGCATCTGCTTTTTATCCCTTTTAGCAGAACAAGAATCTCCTCATTTTCAGAACTTGTTTTTATTTTTCGCCAATATGTTATTGCACTATCACCAATTTATGAATCCCAATGAAAGTGATTTGAATGACGTGTTGATGCCAGCATCATTAAGTGATGATAAAATTATCAAACATATGGCGCGCAGGACCCTCAAACTGTTTGTAAAAAATGAAACACCGCCAAAAGTTACTCACGAAGACCTGGTGAAAAACAGGCCTCGCTCCCCTGTCAGACCACCTATACCCGCAACCGCCAAAACGCCAGACCTCCCTGAACGTCATTAAACCGTGATGTTACCGACTCTCTGACGCGTGAAAGAATCAGCGTCAGAGAAACGGAAAACGCGATCCAGATCACAAATGCATTGTATTCACATCATTAACCGTTTTAAGATCATTTCATCACTTTTTCGCAACTCACCCGATAATCTGTTATGACAACAAACACTGTTTCCCGCAAAGTGGCGTGGCTACGGGTCGTTACGCTGGCAGTCGCCGCCTTCATCTTCAACACCACCGAATTTGTCCCTGTTGGCCTGCTCTCTGACATTGCGCAAAGTTTTCACATGCAAACCGCTCAGGTCGGCATCATGTTGACCATTTACGCATGGGTAGTAGCGCTAATGTCATTGCCTTTTATGTTAATGACCAGTCAGGTTGAACGGCGCAAATTACTGATCTGCCTGTTTGTGGTGTTTATTGCCAGCCACGTACTGTCGTTTTTGTCGTGGAGCTTTACCGTTCTGGTGATCAGTCGCATTGGTGTGGCTTTTGCACATGCGATTTTCTGGTCGATTACGGCGTCTCTGGCGATCCGTATGGCTCCGGCCGGGAAGCGAGCACAGGCATTGAGTTTAATTGCCACCGGTACAGCACTGGCGATGGTCTTAGGTTTACCTCTCGGGCGCATTGTGGGCCAGTATTTCGGTTGGCGAATGACCTTCTTCGCGATTGGTATTGGTGCGCTTATCACCCTTTTGTGCCTGATTAAGTTACTTCCCTTACTGCCCAGTGAGCATTCCGGTTCACTGAAAAGCCTCCCGCTATTGTTCCGCCGCCCGGCATTGATGAGCATTTATTTGTTAACTGTGGTGGTTGTCACCGCCCATTACACGGCATACAGCTATATCGAGCCTTTTGTACAAAACATTGCGGGATTCAGCGCCAACTTTGCCACGGCATTACTGTTATTACTCGGTGGTGCGGGCATTATTGGCAGCGTGATTTTCGGTAAACTGGGTAATCAGTATGCGTCTGCGTTGGTGAGTACGGCGATTGCGCTGTTGCTGGTGTGCCTGGCATTGCTGTTACCTGCGGCGAACAGTGAAATACACCTCGGGGTGCTGAGTATTTTCTGGGGGATCGCGATGATGATCATCGGGCTTGGTATGCAGGTTAAAGTGCTGGCGCTGGCACCAGATGCTACCGACGTCGCGATGGCGCTATTCTCCGGCATATTTAATATTGGAATCGGGGCGGGTGCGTTGGTAGGTAATCAGGTGAGTTTGCACTGGTCAATGTCGATGATTGGTTATGTGGGCGCGGTGCCTGCTTTTGCCGCGTTAATTTGGTCAATCATTATATTTCGCCGCTGGCCAGTGACACTCGAAGAACAGACGCAATAGTTGAAAGGCCCATTCGGGCCTTTTTTAATGGTACGTTTTAATGATTTCCAGGATGCCGTTAATAATAAACTGCACACCCATACATACCAGCAGGAATCCCATCAGACGGGAGATCGCTTCAATGCCACCCTTGCCCACCAGCCGCATAATTGCGCCGGAGCTGCGTAGGCTTCCCCACAAAATAACCGCCACCAGGAAAAAGATCAGCGGCGGCGCAACCATCAGTACCCAATCAGCGAAGGTTGAACTCTGACGCACTGTGGACGCCGAGCTAATAATCATCGCTATGGTTCCCGGACCGGCAGTACTTGGCATTGCCAGCGGCACAAAGGCAATATTGGCACTGGGTTCATCTTCCAGCTCTTCCGACTTGCTTTTCGCCTCCGGTGAATCAATCGCTTTCTGTTGCGGAAAGAGCATCCGAAAACCGATAAACGCGACGATTAAGCCGCCTGCAATTCGCAGACCGGGAATCGAAATGCCAAATGTATCCATCACCAGTTGCCCGGCGTAATACGCCACCATCATGATGGCAAATACGTACACCGAGGCCATCAACGACTGACGATTACGTTCGGCACTGTTCATGTTGCCTGCCAGGCCAAGAAATAACGCGACAGTTGTTAATGGGTTAGCTAACGGCAGCAACACCACCAGCCCCAGGCCAATTGCTTTAAACAAATCTAACATTGGTGGTTGTTATCCTGTGTATCTGGGTTATCAGCGAAAAGTATAAGGGGTAAACAAGGATAAAGTGTCACTCTTTAGCTAGCCTTGCATCGCATTGAACAAAACTTGAACCGATTTAGCAAAACGTGGCATCGGTCAATTCATTCATTTGACTTATACTTGCCTGGGCAATATTATCCCCTGCAACTAATTACTTGCCAGGGCAACTAATGTGAAAAGTACCAGCGATCTGTTCAATGAAATTATTCCATTGGGTCGCTTAATCCATATGGTTAATCAGAAGAAAGATCGCCTGCTTAACGAGTATCTGTCTCCGCTGGATATTACCGCGGCACAGTTTAAGGTGCTCTGCTCTATCCGCTGCGCGGCGTGTATTACTCCGGTTGAACTGAAAAAGGTATTGTCGGTCGACCTGGGAGCACTGACCCGTATGCTGGATCGCCTGGTCTGTAAAGGCTGGGTGGAAAGGTTGCCGAACCCGAATGACAAGCGCGGCGTACTGGTAAAACTTACCACCGGCGGCGCGGCAATATGTGAACAATGCCATCAATTAGTTGGCCAGGACCTGCACCAAGAATTAACAAAAAACCTGACGGCGGACGAAGTGGCAACACTTGAGTATTTGCTTAAGAAAGTCCTGCCGTAAACAAAAAAGAGGTATGACGATGTCCAGACGCAATACTGACGCTATTACCATTCATAGCATTTTGGACTGGATCGAGGACAACCTGGAATCGCCACTGTCACTGGAGAAAGTGTCAGAGCGTTCGGGTTACTCCAAATGGCACCTGCAACGGATGTTTAAAAAAGAAACCGGTCATTCATTAGGCCAATACATCCGCAGCCGTAAGATGACGGAAATCGCGCAAAAGCTGAAGGAAAGTAACGAGCCGATACTCTATCTGGCAGAACGATATGGCTTCGAGTCGCAACAAACTCTGACCCGAACCTTCAAAAATTACTTTGATGTTCCGCCGCATAAATACCGGATGACCAATATGCAGGGCGAATCGCGCTTTTTACATCCATTAAATCATTACAACAGCTAGTTGAAAACGTGACAACGTCACTGAGGCAATCATGAAACCACTTTCATCCGCAATAGCAGCTGCGCTTATTCTCTTTTCCGCGCAGGGCGTTGCGGAACAAACCACGCAGCCAGTTGTTACTTCTTGTGCCAATGTCGTGGTTGTTCCCCCATCGCAGGAACACCCACCGTTTGATTTAAATCACATGGGTACTGGCAGTGATAAGTCGGATGCGCTCGGCGTGCCCTATTATAATCAACACGCTATGTAGTTTGTTCTGGCCCCGACATCTCGGGGCTTATTAACTTCCCACCTTTACCGCTTTACGCCACCGCAAGCCAAATACATTGATATACAGCCCGGTCATAATGAGCACCGCACCTAAAATTGCAGACCCGTTAAGCGTTCATCCAACAATAGTGCCGCACTTGCCAGTCCTACTACGGGCACCAGTAACGATAACGGTGCAACCCGCCAGGTTTCATAGCGTCCCAGTAACGTCCCCCAGATCCCATAACCAACAATTGTCGCCACAAACGCCAGATACATCAGAGACAAGATGGTGGTCATATCGATAGTAACCAGACTGTGAATCATGGTTGCGGAACCATCGAGAATCAGCGAGGCAACAAAGAAGGGAATGATTGGGATTAAAGCGCTCCAGATTACCAGCGACATCACCGCCGGACGCGTTGAGTGCGACATGATCTTTTTATTGAAGATGTTGCCACACGCCCAACTAAATGCTGCCGCCAGGGTCAACATAAAGCCGAGCATCGCCACATGCTGACCGTTCAGACTATCTTCGATTAACACCAGTACGCCAAAAATCGCTAAGGCGATCCCCGCCAATTGTTTGCCATGCAGTCGCTCCCCGAAAGTAAACGCGCCAAGCATGATAGTAAAAAACGCCTGTGCCTGTAACACCAGCGAAGCCAGTCCAGCAGGCATACCGAAGTTAATGGCACAAAAAAGAAAAGCAAACTGCGCAAAACTGATGGTTAATCCATACCCCAGCAGCAAATTCAGTGGTACTTTCGGTCGTGCGACAAAAAAGATAGCCGGAAAAGCGACCAGCATAAAGCGCAAACCGGCCAGCATCAGCGGTGGCATGTTATGAAGCCCCACTTTGATGACCACAAAATTTAGCCCCCATACGACCACTACCAGTAGCGCCAACACCCCATCTTTTCGCGACATTCTACCGCCTCTGAATTTCATCTTTTGTAAGCAATCAACTTAGCTGAATTTACTTTTCTTTAACAGTTGATTCGTTAGTCGCCGGTTACGACGGCATTAATGCGCAAATAAGTCGCTATACTTCGGATTTTTGCCATGCTATTTCTTTACATCTCTAAAACAAAACATAACGAAACGCACTGCCGGACAGACAAATGAACTTATCCCTACGACGCTCTACCAGCGCCCTTCTTGCCTCGTCGTTGTTATTAACCATCGGACGCGGCGCTACGCTGCCATTTATGACCATTTACTTGAGTCGCCAGTACAGCCTGAGTGTCGATCTAATCGGTTATGCGATGACAATTGCGCTCACTATTGGCGTCGTTTTTAGCCTCGGTTTTGGTATCCTGGCGGATAAGTTCGACAAGAAACGCTATATGTTACTGGCAATTACCGCCTTCGCCAGCGGTTTTATTGCCATTCCTTTAGTGAATAACGTGACGCTGGTTGTGCTCTTTTTTGCCCTCATTAACTGCGCCTATTCTGTTTTTGCTACCGTGCTGAAAGCCTGGTTTGCCGACAATCTTTCATCCACCAGCAAAACGAAAATCTTCTCAATCAACTACACCATGCTAAACATTGGCTGGACCATCGGTCCGCCGCTCGGCACGCTGTTGGTGATGCAGAGCATCAATCTGCCCTTCTGGCTGGCAGCTATCTGTTCCGCGTTTCCCATGCTTTTCATTCAAATTTGGGTAAAGCGCAGCGAGAAAATCATCGCCACGGAAACAGGCAGTGTCTGGTCGCCGAAAGTTTTATTACAAGATAAAGCACTGTTGTGGTTTACCTGCTCTGGTTTTCTGGCTTCTTTTGTAAGCGGCGCATTTGCTTCATGCATTTCACAATATGTGATGGTGATTGCTGATGGGGATTTTGCCGAAAAGGTGGTCGCGGTTGTTCTTCCGGTGAATGCTGCCATGGTGGTTACGTTGCAATATTCCGTGGGCCGCCGACTTAACCCGGCTAACATCCGCGCGCTGATGACAGCAGGCACCCTCTGTTTCGTCATCGGTCTGGTCGGTTTTATTTTTTCCGGCAACAGCCTGCTATTGTGGGGTATGTCAGCTGCGGTATTTACTGTCGGTGAAATCATTTATGCGCCGGGCGAGTATATGTTGATTGACCATATTGCGCCGCCAGAAATGAAAGCCAGCTATCTTTCCGCCCAGTCTTTAGGCTGGCTTGGTGCCGCGATTAACCCATTAGTGAGTGGCGTAGTGCTAACCAGCCTGCCGCCTTCCTCGCTGTTTGTCATCTTAGCGTTGGTGATCATTGCTGCGTGGGTGCTGATGTTAAAAGGGATTCGAGCAAGACCGTGGGGGCAGCCCGCGCTTTGTTGATTTAAGTCGAACACAATAAAGATTTAATTCAGCCTTCGTTTAGGTTACCTCTGCTAATATCTTTCTCATTGAGATGAAAATTAAGGTAAGCGAGGAAACACACCACACCATAAACGGAGGCAAATAATGCTGGGTAATATGAATGTTTTTATGGCCGTACTGGGAATAATTTTATTTTCTGGTTTTCTGGCCGCGTATTTCAGCCACAAATGGGATGACTAATGAACGGAGATAATCCCTCACCTAACCGGCCCCTTGTTACAGTTGTGTACAAGGGGCCTGATTTTTATGACGGCGAAAAAAAACCGCCAGTAAACCGGCGGTGAATGCTTGCATGGATAGATTTGTGTTTTGCTTTTACGCTAACAGGCATTTTCCTGCACTGATAACGAATCGTTGACACAGTAGCATCAGTTTTCTCAATGAATGTTAAACGGAGCTTAAACTCGGTTAATCACATTTTGTTCGTCAATAAACATGCAGCGATTTCTTCCGGTTTGCTTACCCTCATACATTGCCCGGTCCGCTCTTCCAATGACCACATCCAGAGGCTCTTCAGGAAATGCGCGACTCACACCTGCTGTCACGGTAATGTTGATATGCCCTTCAGAATGTGTGATGGCATGGTTATCGACTAACTGGCAAATTCTGACACCTGCACGACATGCTTCTTCATCATTAGCCGCTTTGACAATAATGATAAATTCTTCGCCCCCGTAGCGATAAACCGTTTCGTAATCACGCGTCCAACTGGCTAAGTAAGTTGCCAGGGTGCGTAATACTACATCGCCGATTAAATGCCCGTAGGTATCATTAACCAATTTAAATCGGTCAATATCCAACAACATTAAATAAAGATTCAGAGGCTCAGCGTTGCGTAACTGATGATCAAAGGATTCATCAAGAACCCGACGACCCGGCAATCCCGTCAAAACATCCATATTGCTACGGATCGTCAGCAAATAAATTTTGTAATCGGTTAATGCCGCAGTAAAAGAAAGCAACCCCTCCTGAAAGGCGTCGAAATGCGCGTCCTGCCAGTGATTTTCAACAATAGCCAGCATTAATTCCCGACCACAGTTATGCATATGTTGATGGGCAGAATCCATTAGCCGAACGTAAGGTAATTCATCGTTATCGAGTGGCCCCAGATGATCAATCCACCGACCAAACTGGCACAGTCCATAAGAATGGTTATCCGTTATTTCTGGCTTACTGGCATCTCTCGCGACCACGCTGTGAAACATACTCACCAGCCACTGGTAGTGGGCATCGATAGCCTTATTGAGATTTAACAAGATGGCATCAATTTCCGTTGTCTTCTTGATCATTGCCACTCCTTTTTCACAGTTCCTTGTGCGCGCTATTCTAACGAGAGAAAAGCAAAATTACGTCAATATTTTCATAGAAATCCGAAGTTATGAGTCATCTCTGAGATAACATTGTGATTTAAAACAAAATCAGCGGATAAAAAAGTGTTTAATTCTGTAAATTACCTCTGCATTATCGTAAATAAAAGGATGACAAATAGCATAACCCAATACCCTAATGGCCCAGTAGTTCAGGCCATCAGGCTAATTTATTTTTATTTCTGCAAATGAGTGACCCGAACGACGGCCGGCGCGCTTTTCTTATCCAGACTGCCACTAATGTTGATCATCTGGTCCGGCTGAACTTCTCGTCCATCAAAGACGGCCGCAGGAATAACGACATTAATTTCACCGCTCTTATCGCGAAAAACGTAACGGTCCTCTCCTTTGTGAGAAATCAAATTACCGCGTAGTGAAACCGAAGCGCCATCGTGCATGGTTTTTGCGAAATCAACGGTCATTTTTTTTGCATCATCGGTTCCGCGATAGCCATCTTCTATTGCATGAGGCGGCGGTGGCGCTGCATCCTGTTTTAAACCGCCCTGGTCATCTGCCAACGCATAAGGCATGACAAGAAAACTTGCTAATACAATGGCCTGAAATTTCATACTAACTCCTTAATTGCGTTTGGTTTGACTTATTAAGTCTGGTTGCTATTTTTATAATTGCCAAATAAGAATATTGCCAATTGTTATAAGGCATTTAAAATCAGCCAACTAGCTGTCAAATATACAGAGAATTTAACTCACTAAAGTTAAGAAGATTGAAAAGTCTTAAACATATTTTCAGAATAATCGGATTTATATGTTTGAAAATTATTATATTGGACGAGCATACAGAAAAAGCAAATCACCTTTACATATAAAAGCGTGGACAAAAAACAGTGAACATTAATAGAGATAAAATTGTACAACTTGTAGATACCGATACTATTGAAAACCTGACATCCGCGTTGAGTCAAAGACTTATCGCGGATCAATTACGCTTAACTACCGCCGAATCATGCACCGGCGGTAAGTTGGCTAGCGCCCTGTGTGCAGCTGAAGATACACCCAAATTTTACGGTGCAGGCTTTGTTACTTTCACCGATCAGGCAAAGATGAAAATCCTCAGCGTAAGCCAGCAATCTCTTGAACGATATTCTGCGGTGAGTGAGAAAGTGGCAGCAGAAATGGCAACCGGTGCCATAGAGCGTGCGGATGCTGATGTCAGTATTGCCATTACCGGCTACGGCGGACCGGAGGGCGGTGAAGATGGTACGCCAGCGGGTACCGTCTGGTTTGCGTGGCATATTAAAGGCCAGAACTACACTGCGGTTATGCATTTTGCTGGCGACTGCGAAACGGTATTAGCTTTAGCGGTGAGGTTTGCCCTCGCCCAGCTGCTGCAATTACTGCTATAACCAGGCTGGCCTGGCGATATCTCAGGCCAGCCATTGGTGGTGTTTATATGTTCAAGCCACGATGTTGCAGCATCGGCATAATCTTAGGTGCCTTACCGCGCCATTGTCGATACAGGCGTTCCAGATCTTCGCTGTTACCTCTGGAAAGGATCGCCTCGCGAAAACGCAGCCCATTTTCACGCGTTAATCCGCCCTGCTCAACAAACCACTGATAACCATCATCGGCCAACATTTGCGTCCACAGATAAGCGTAATAACCTGCAGCATATCCGCCACCAAAAATATGGGCGAAATAACTGCTGCGATAGCGTGGCGGTATAGCAGGAAGATCCATATTTTCCGCCACCAGCGCCCGCAATTCAAAATCATCGACATCCTGCATTGCTTCGTTTTCTTCCAGGCAATGCCAGCGCATATCGAGAAGTGCGGCGCTAAGCAGTTCGCTCATCTCATACCCTTTGTTGAACAGGCTGGCATTACGCATTTTCTGTTGCAGTTCGTCAGGCATTGCTGCCCCGCTCTGATAATGCCGGGCGTAGCGAGCGAATACCTGCGGATGCGTTGCCCAGTGTTCGTTGATTTGCGACGGAAATTCGACAAAATCACGCGGCGTGTTGGTGCCGGAAAGCGTGGCATAACGCTGGCGGGCAAAAAGGCCGTGCAGCGTATGACCAAATTCATGGAATAAGGTTATGCGTTGATTGCTCAACAAAATTGCCCATCCATGCACCGCCGCTTTTTGAATCACGGGCGAAGAAATCACCGTAAAATAACGCCAGCCCCACGCCATTATGATCAAAAATTTCCCACACACGAACGTCAGGATGGTAGACAGGAATATCAAAACGTTCGACAAACTTAATACCGAAGAGCTGATTCGCGGTCCAGAATACACCTTCATTTAACACCGTGTTTAATTCAAAATATGGCTTGAGCTGCGCCTCATCAAGATCAAATTTCTCCCGCCGTACCTGTTCCGCATAAAATGCCCAGTCCCACGGCTGCGCGCTAAACCCGCCCTGCTGCTTATCGATAACCGCCTGTATGGAGGCTAATTCATCGCTCGCACGTTGACGCGCCGCTGGAACAATTTCCCGCATAAAGTTAAGTGCTGCTTCAGGTGTTTTTGCCATCTGATCGGCGATTTTCCATGCGGCATAATGAGGAAAACCAAGTAGTGTTGCCTGTTGTGCACGGATCTCCACCAGACGTTGAATGATAGCGCGGGTATCATTGGCATCATTTTTTTCCGCTCGCGTCCAGCCCGCAATAAACAGTTTTTCACGCGTCGCACGATCGCGCATTTCGGCAAGCGCCGGTTGTTGGGTGGTATTCAGCAGCGGAATCAGCCATTTGTTATCCAGACCTTTCTCGCGAGCCGCCTCTGCCGCCAGCGCAATCTCTTGCTCACTCATTCCTGCCAGCTGCGCGATATCGTTCACAACCAGACCGCCGGATTTATTTGCTGCCAGTAATCGCTGGTTAAACTGGCTGGTCAGGGTCGCAGCTTCTGTATTCAGTACTTTTAATTTTGCTTTATCAGCTTGCGCAAGTTTGGCTCCGGCAAGGACAAAACGTTGATGAATCACCTCCACCAGGCGGATGGATTCACTATCAAGCCCCAGGGATTCACGGCGCTGCCAGACAGCATCTACCCGCGCGAATAATTCACCGTTCAGATAGATATCATTAGCCAGTTCCGCCAGTTCAGCGGAAAACTGCTCGTCAAGACGCTGTAATTCATCATTGGTATGCGCCGCAGTCATCGCAAAAAAGACGCTGGTAACGCGGGTAAGTAATTCTCCGCTTTGTTCCAGTGCCAGAATAGTATTGTTGAAATCAGGCATTTGCGGGTTAAGCGCGATGGCAGCAATTTCTGCCCGCTTTTGCTGCATTCCCTCATCGAATGCCGGGCGATAGTGATGATTGGCAATTTGATCAAAATGGGGAGCCAGATACGGCAGTGTGCTTTGCACAAGGAAAGGATTCATTGTTGTCATTTTCTTCTCCTGAACGCGAGGTGTTCCATAGCGTAGGCTTACTGATAACGGAGTGCAATCTTGCAATCCAGTATTACCCGCTCTTAAGCATCCCGTGCTATGTTATTGACACACAAAAGCGTTGAGGAACAGTGAGATGATCGTTTTAGTAACTGGAGCAACGGCAGGTTTTGGTGAATGCATTACTCGTCGTTTTATTCAACAAGGGCATAAAGTTATCGCCACTGGCCGTCGCCAGGAACGGTTGCAGGAGTTAAAAGACGAACTGGGAGATAATCTGTATATCGCCCAACTGGACGTTCGCAACCGCGCCGCTATTGAAGAGATGCTGGCATCGCTTCCTGCCGAGTGGTGCAATATTGATATCCTGGTAAATAATGCCGGCCTGGCGTTGGGCATGGAGCCTGCGCATAAAGCCAGCGTTGAAGACTGGGAAACGATGATTGATACCAACAACAAAGGCCTGGTATATATGACGCGCGCCGTCTTACCGGGTATGGTTGAACGTAATCATGGTCATATTATTAACATTGGCTCAACGGCAGGTAGCTGGCCGTATGCCGGTGGTAACGTTTACGGTGCGACGAAAGCGTTTGTTCGTCAGTTTAGCCTGAATCTGCGTACGGATCTGCATGGTACGGCGGTGCGCGTCACCGACATCGAACCGGGTCTGGTGGGTGGTACCGAGTTTTCCAATGTCCGCTTTAAAGGCGATGACGGTAAAGCAGAAAAAACCTATCAAAATACCGTTGCATTGACGCCAGAAGATGTCAGCGAAGCCGTCTGGTGGGTGTCAACGCTGCCTGCTCACGTCAATATCAATACCCTGGAAATGATGCCGGTTACCCAAAGCTATGCCGGACTGAATGTCCACCGTCAGTAATTTTTATACCCGGCGTAACTGCCGGGTTATTGCTTGTCACAAAAAAGTGGTAGACTCATGCAGTTAACTCACTCACAAGCAAGAACGAATGACCGTCGAAACGCAACTTAATCCCACACAGCCTGTCAATCAGCAGATTTATCGTATTCTTCGTCGCGACATTGTCCATTGCCTGATTGCTCCAGGCACACCGTTGTCGGAAAAAGAAGTTTCTGTTCGTTTCAATGTGTCACGCCAGCCGGTTCGTGAAGCCTTTATTAAACTGGCGGAAAACGGCCTGATTCAAATTCGTCCGCAACGTGGCAGCTACGTCAACAAAATTTCCATGGCCCAGGTGCGCAACGGCAGTTTTATCCGTCAGGCCATTGAGTGCGCGGTGGCGCGTCGGGCGGCGAGCATGATTACCGAAAGCCAGTGCTATCAACTGGAACAAAATCTTCACCAGCAACGCATTGCCATTGAGCGCAAGCAACTGGATGATTTTTTTGAACTTGATGACAACTTCCATCAACTCCTGACGCAGATTGCCGACTGTCAACTGGCGTGGGATACCATTGAGAACCTGAAAGCGACCGTTGATCGCGTGCGCTATATGAGTTTCGACCACGTTTCTCCACCAGAAATGCTGTTACGCCAGCATCTTGATATTTTCTCTGCCCTGCAAAAACGTGATGGCGATGCGGTAGAACGTGCAATGACGCAACATTTGCAGGAAATCAGCGAATCCGTGCGCCAGATCCGCCAGGAAAACAGCGACTGGTTTAGCGAAGAGTAATTCATTTCCTCTCATCCCATCCGGGGTGAGAGTCTTTTCCCCCGCCTTATGGCTCATGCATGCATCAAAAAAGATGTGAGCTTGATCAAAAACAAAAAATATTTCACTCGACAGGAGTATTTATATTGCGCCCGTTACGTGGGCTTCGACTGTAAATCAGAAAGGAGAAAACACCTATGACGACCTACGATCGTAACCGTAACGCAATCACCACTGGCAGCCGTGTTATGGTTAGCGGCACCGGTCACACTGGCAAGATCCTGTCGATTGATACTGAAGGTCTGACCGCTGAGCAAATCCGCCGCGGAAAAACCGTAGTTGTTGAAGGTTGTGAAGAGAAACTGGCACCACTGGACCTGATTCGTCTCGGCATGAACTAAGCGTGTGAATGCCGCCGATGGCGGCATTGCTTTTTTACTTCACGGAATATTTTGCCACGGTCGCTTTCGCGCCATGCGCTAATAAAGACAAGTACGTTTCCGTCACTCTTGCAGTAAACAAACTATTGTCTGGCAAATCATCACCAAAGATCGCCTTAATCGCCAGCAATGACTGGACGCGCGCTTTCCCTTCGGCACTACTTTGTACAGCCTTCTGAATAACAGGTAACAGTGGGTCACTGATTTCTATCGGATTTCCCTGTTCATCAACACCACCGACATAACGCATCCAACCCGCGACGCCCAGCGCCAGCAGATCGAACTTGCTGTCATGCGTCAGATGCCAGCGAACAGAATCCAACATCCGCTGTGGCAATTTCTGGCTACCATCCATCGCAATCTGCCAGGTTCGATGACGTAACGCCGGGTTGCTATAGCGTGCAATTAATCGGTTAGCGTAATCTTGCAAATCAACGCCCTGCACTTTCAACGTCGGCGCTTGTTCCTGCAACATCAAGCCATACGCCGCATAACGATAATGTTCATCTTCCATACAGTCATTAATGTGCTGATATCCTGCAAGATACCCCAGATACGCCAGGAATGAATGACTGCCGTTGAGCATGCGCAACTTCATCTCTTCATAAGGCAGCACATCGCTAACCAGTTCGGCTCCCGCTTTTTCCCATTCCGGACGTCCGGCAACAAAGTTATCTTCTATTACCCACTGGCGGAAAGGTTCACAGGCAACGCCCGCAGGATCGCGCACACCGGTAAGTTGTTCGATTTTCGCCAGCGTATCCTCTGTCACTGCGGGCACAATACGGTCCACCATTGTTGATGGGAAAGTCACGTTATCTTCGATCCATTGTGCCAGTTTTACATCAACGGCTTGTGCGTAGGAAGTGACAACGTCACGCATAACATGACCGTTTTCTGGCATGTTGTCACATGACATGACGGTAAATGCGGGAAGTCCTGCCGCTTTACGGCGAGCCAGCGCCTCAACAATCACCCCTGTTGCTGTTTTCGGCTGGTGGGGATTTTGCACGTCGGCAGCTACCATCGGGTGATCGAGCATTAACTGTCCGGTCGCCGGAGAGTGGAAATACCCTTTTTCGGTGATTGTCAGAGAGACAATCGCGATTTGCGGTTCACACATCGCTGCCAACACGGTTTCTAAGCCATCTATCTGTACGTGCAAGGCTTTTTTAACGACGCCAACGACGCGAGCCGTCCACACATCGGCCGACATTTCCGCAACGGTATAAAGATTATCTTGCTGTTGTAAATCGGCAATTTGCTGTTCGCCGCCGATTAAGTTGACCTCATAATATCCCCAGTCACTGAAATGTTCCGTAGCAAGAATATCGGCATACACACCCTGATGCGCACGGTGAAATGCACCAAAGCCTAAATGAACAATTCTTGGAGCCAGGTTATTACGATCATAAACAGGGAGTGTCGCTTTTGCTGATAACAAATTATTTCCCATAACAATTCCTTAAATATAAATATGGCAAGCTATATGTTTTGTTATATGAATAAAAATCCCCTCTCCGGTAAGAGAAGGGATTAAGGGTTTACAGACTTCTGGAAGGTTGCGCAGCTCTTACAACACGCGGTTGATCTTCCGCAGCGTCTTCCAGCGCACTTAAATCACGGTCTTTCACCTCTGGCATTTTCAGCGCAGAGATTAAACCAATCACTGAATATGCCATGATCATAATGGCGATCGGATACCAGGATTCCGTCATGGTGCAGAAAATACCCGCCAGGATAGGACCAAAACCGGAAGCGATAAGACCACCAATTTCTTTAGAAATAGCCATCCGGGTAAAGCGGTTTTTACAGCCGAACATTTCTGCCATGGTAATGTTTTCCAGAGCAAATAATCCCAGCACCGCACAGTTATGAATCACAATCAGTGCAACCATAATGGTGCTCGGGGCATAGCTTTTATCTACAATGATAGAAAGCATTGGCCATGCCAGCACAATCGCGGAGGTATTCATAATAATATACGGGATCCGGCGACCAATTTTATCGGATAACCAACCAAGGAACGGAATGGTCATAAAGCCGAGAATCGAACTGATCATCAATGCATCTGTTGGAATTGCTTTGTTAAACAATAACGTCTGCACTAAATAGCCTGCAAGGAAAGTCTGAATTAACCCGGAGTTACCCGCCTGACCAAAACGCAGCCCTGTTGCCAGCCAGAAGGATTTGCTCTGGAACATGCTACCAGCAGGTGCAGGTTTTGCTGTCGGTTGGTTACTGTCGTTAACCTTCTCAAAGACCGGGCTTTCTTTCAGATTCATACGCAACCAGATAGCAAAGACCATCACGACAACACTCGCCAGGAACGGTATACGCCATCCCCACGCCAGCAGTTCCTCTTTACTGAGAATGAAGAACATAAAGGCCCAGATTGCCGTTGCGCTCAAGGTTCCGCAGTTAGTTCCCATAGCCACAAATGAGGAGATAATTCCGCGCTTACCTTTTGGCGCATATTCCGCCAGCATCGTACCGGCACCGGAAATTTCCGCACCTGCACCCACCCCCTGAATAATACGCAACGTCACCAGCAAGATGGGTGCAAAAACACCAATCTGTGCATAGGTCGGTAACACACCAATTAAGGTGGTACAGATCCCCATCATGGTGATGGTAATAAAGAGCACTTTTTTACGCCCTATTCTGTCGCCCATTTTGCCGAAAATAAATGCTCCGACAATACGCGCCACATAACCTGCACCGTAGGTTCCCATTGCCAGAATTAACGCCATTGCCGTTGATGATTCAGGAAAAAATATTTCATGAAACACTAACGCTGCGCCGAGCGAATATAACTGGAAATCCATAATTCACAGGTGTTTTTTCCCATCCTGTGGTTTCCTTGGCGTTTTCTAGGTTTTTTCAGATAGTTGCATTTTTTTAAAAAGCATCCTAAGTTCGATCTCAGTGTCTATCTGGGGCCTATTTCTGTCCCATATATGCCCCAAAAAAACTCCCCAACAGATAAGTAGTTTTTTCATGGATTTATGCGTAAAATCAAGAACGGCTGGAAATCATTCAATACTCACACTATCGAAAAATTTACCAGCCAATCGCAGCACGTTCTTGCATAAGGCGTGTCTGCGGTTTTTCAACTATTCAGATACATCACTCCCATCACATTCATTCCTCCGCATCAAAGGCATATAGGCTATATCACCTTGATATTTTTCTTTTTCAGATAAAAACTGTTATCTATGTATACTTTTAAACCCAATCCGTGTAGAGTCTCTGCATAAGATAGTTTGCAGTTGCCGCTTCAGCTTGCGCCATAAACCGCCTGATTTTTGCTGCCACCTGTTAGCATTCCTGTATACCTGAAACGACAATGTTTATCTACGAACTTTAAGAACACCCAAGATAAAAATTGTCAACTATATCATATATAACACATTACTAATTCGAGGCTATATGAACAGCATACTGATAATCACATCTCTCCTTATCATATTCAGCATTTTTAGTCATGCCCTAATAAAATTAGGGATTGGCATATCCAATAACCCAGACAAAACCGATGTATAAGTCAACATATCCTGAATCAGACATACAATATCGCAATGAAAATCAATAATATTTTAAGGAATATCTTCATGAAATCAAAAGACACCCTAAAGTGGTTCCCTGCGCAGCTTCCTGAAGTAAGAATTATCCTAGGGGATGCTGTAGTGGAAGTAGCAAAACAGGGAAGACCTATCAATACCAGAACATTGCTTGATTACATTGAAGGAAACATAAAGAAAAAATCATGGCTGGATAACAAAGAATTATTACAAACAGCGATATCAGTTCTTAAAGACAACCAAAATTTAAATGGTAAAATGTAATATAATAAACTTACTTTTTTATCATTTTTCCACTTTAACAACATTTTGCTCCACTTTTCCACGACCAAACAACTTGAAATCTGGTTAAAATAACACGCAACACTATTCTTCTTCCTTGAGTCCGCCCGGAACTCGAAAAACAAACCGAGTTAAAGCCATTTTTCACAAAATCGATTTTGGGTCTCACCAAAATTACGGGGTTGCATACGCATTCGTTTATTTTCGAACGTGTACATACAAATATGCACAAAAATAATCATAATTATTTTCTGAGATGCATTATGATATGAACACCAATTTCGTATAGAGTCTCACTATGTCTCAAATTTTTGCTTACTGTCGGATATCAACGCTGGATCAGACCACCGAAAATCAACGCCGGGAAATCGAAAGTGCAGGTTTTAAAATCAAACCTCAGCAAATAATCGAAGAACACATTAGCGGCTCAGCAGCAACCAGTGAGCGTCCTGGTTTTAACCGGTTGCTTGCTCGCCTGAAATGTGGTGATCAATTGATTGTGACAAAACTGGATCGCCTTGGTTGTAATGCAATGGATATCAGGAAAACAGTGGAACAACTGACCGAAACAGGTATCAGAGTGCATTGCTTAGCATTGGGGGGCATTGACCTGACCAGTCCAACAGGAAAAATGATGATGCAAGTAATTTCAGCAGTCGCTGAATTTGAACGAGACCTTTTACTTGAACGCACTCATTCCGGGATAGTAAGAGCCCGCGGCGCAGGGAAACGTTTTGGTCGACCACCTGTGTTAAATGAAGAACAGAAACAGGCGGTATTCGAACGAATTAAGTCAGGTGTAAGTATAAGTGCCATTGCCCGGGAATTCAAAACCTCGCGGCAAACCATTTTAAGAGCCAAAGCAAAACTTCAGACACCTGACATATAAAAAATAATCTCGGTGTGAGATGCTTTACGTCTTCCAAGCCCCCTTCCTTGCCGTAAATGGAAAGATACATCTAATTATAGAATTTATATGTTTTACCCTACGGCAGTGCTGGCCATTCAATATCCTGTGCAGTTGACGTATCAACACGGTTCAGCAATACCCGATACTTTTTCCATGCTTCCAGCAACGAGATTTCTTCCTCCGTTGCAATTTCCAGATCTGCAGCATCCTGAAGCGGCGCAATATGCTCACTGGCTACCTGCATCAGGTTGTTTTTTGTTTCTTCCGCCTCCCGGATCCGGAACAGTTTTTCTGCTTCCGTATCCTTCACCCAGGCTGTGCCGTTCCACTTCTGAAACTCCCCTTCCGGCGATAACCAGGTAACATTTTCCGGTAACGGACCGAGTTCAGAAATAAATAACGCGTCGCCGGAAGCCACGTCATAAACCGTTTTACCCCGATGATCTTCAACGAGATGCCACGATGACTCATCACTGTTGAAAACAGCCACGAAGCCAGCCGGAATATCTGGCGGTGCAATATCGGTACTGTTTGCTGGCAGACCTGTATGAGGCGGAATATATGCATCACCTTCACCAATAAATTCATTAGTTCCGGCCAGCAGATTATAAATTTTTATGGTCCGTGGTTGTTCACTCATTCTGAATGCCATTATGCAAGCCTCACAATATAGTTAAATGCGATGTTTTTGACGGTGTTTTCCGCGTTACCAGCAGCGTTAACGGTGATGGTGTGTCCATGTGAACCAATCGCAACGGAGTGCGTATGAGCACCAATACCGACAGTATGTGCATGTGCGCCTGCGCTTGCAGCAGTGCCGGACAGCGAGTGGGTATGAGCACCATCTGATGATGTCTTCCCTGCATTACGAGTCTGGCCACTACCGCTTGTTGTGCTCATAATCCCCGCGCTTAGATTTGAAATCGCGGTATAACCATTAGGGAAAATGCTCGTGTTCGTGCCACCAAATGCACCGGAACTCTTGTGTTGGTGCGCACCGGCACTATTTGCGGTCCCGCTAATACTATGGGTATGCGCCCCGGTGTTATTCGTGGATTTGGTTCCGTAATCAAACGACGATGTGGTTTTCGTCCCCAAATCCGTACTGGATGCGCTGGCGCTGTGGGTGTGCGATTTAATGCCGTCCTGTTCCTGAGATAATACGGCCCGACCACTGGCGGGCTTGCCCTTAATCGTCCAGCCACGCATATCAGGGATCACGCCTGACGGATAAGCAACTGCAAGTTTCGGGTATGCAGATTTGTCAAAAGTCTGCCCCTGCATCAGGGCATAACCAGACGGAACGGTATCTGATGGCCACGGGATTGGTGCACCGACTGGATAAAACTCTGCAGGAGGATGAGCCGAGGTGTAAAGCTGCGCCCACGGCGACCAGTTTGCGTCGGTCGTATCCCGTCGTGAACGAATAAATGCCGGAGCATGAGCACCGCTTGTACCACTCCAGCCGATGAGTAACTCACCTTCGCCAACGGCTGTCATCCCTTTCAGGTGAATGATATTTCCATACGCTGTTGGATATCCGTTGTTATACACCTCGTATAACTCAAGACCTGCTGCCCCCTGCGTATTGTCTGTCAGCGCGGTTACCCGACCTTTTGAAGCCAGATTAACTGATGATACTGCTGTTCCACCTGACGGTAACGCCCCGATCTCTGATGCCGTTGGCTTATTTCTGGAGTTATAGTCCCTTCGCCAGCCAGGTGAATAATCTGTTCCGTGATTAATATAGGTAAACTGGGCGTTAGTTGTTCCACCACCAGTGGAGGTGGTCGGTGTGGTAATGCGGATCGTCATCGCTGACTTTATCCCCATTACTTCAATGACAGCTCCGGCGAGATGAATATTACCGCAGTCAGTATCAGTAATGATTTTATTATTGCCATAAGACCAGGAACCCTTGCACATCCAGTATGGATGGTTAAATGCTCCCTGAGAATCCAGCCACTCGATAAACTGTGCAGTCGTCCAGTTTCCTGTTGTTGTGCTTACTGACCCACCGAAGGCACGGCAGGCACCAATATTTTTCGTAAAGGTATCTTTGCCAGGGATATCCGCACCGTTCTGATCTTTCTGCAGACGTTTCTCAGCATTGTCATTGGCTGCTTTTACTGCCTTTGGTGTCGCGGCAAGCGTTTCAGACGTGCTGTTGGTCGCGCTGCTTAGCTGGATTATCCCTTTCTGTGCTGTCGTTGCATCCTGTGCGGTGTATTTCCCGTTAGCCAGGTCATACGCGGCCTTAACGGCTTTTGGTGTTGCCGCCAGTGACTCGGAAGTGCTGTTAGTCGCACTACTGAGCTGTACTATCCCCTTTTTCGTCGTGCTCGCATCCTCAAGCGCCACGGCGGATGCAATATCCTCTGCCCGTTTTGCTGCTGTCTCGGCGCGCGTTGCTGCGGATTCTGCCGTACTTTTGCTCTGTGCTGCCGCTGCCGCACTGCCAGCAGCCTCTGTCGCCTTCGTGGATGCCGTCGTGGCGCTGCCCCTCGCTGCTGACGCCTGTCTGGTCGCCTCATCTTTTGAAGCAGACGCCGATGATGCCGATGACGCCGCCGAACTGGCGGACGATGCGGCAGCCGTTTTTGAGGATTCTGCGCTGGTTTCCGACGCTTTCGCGTTCGTTTCGGATGTCTTCGCTGCGGAAGCAGACCTCGCTGCTGCGCTGGCCTGTTCAGTGGCTTCGCCAGCCTTCGTTGTGGCTGTTGAAGCGGATGATGCGGCGCTTTCTGCCGATTTTCCGGCGGCGGTGGCACTGACTGCTGCCTCCTCTGCCTTAATGGACGCCTCACGGGCCGATGATGCAGCTGTTGTCTCAGAGTCTGCCGCAGCTGAGGCGCTCTGTCCCGCTGCCGTTTCAGAAGACCTGGCGTTCGTCTCTGACGTTTTTGCCGCCTTCGCGGAATTTCCTGCCGCTGTTGCCGAGGAAGCTGCGCTACTGGCGCTCGAGGATGCGTTCGTTTCTGATGATTTCGCTGCCTCTTTTGAGGCCGCCGCATCCCGGGCTGAGGTGGCAGCTTCTGACGCCTTCGTGGTCGCGGCGGATGCAGAAGTGGCTGCTGATTGTTGTGACGCTGCCGCATTCGTTTCTGACGTTTTCGCCGCAGCGGCACTGGTAGCTGCCGCGCTTTTTGAGGACTCTGCAGCAGCAGCACTTTTCGATGCTTCACTGGCCTTTGTTGATGCCGTTCCTGCGCTGGAAGATGCTGACTGAGCCGACGACGCGGCCTGTCCGGCTGACGTGCTGGCTGCGCGTGCTGAGCCTGCAGCATCAGTCGCATGGGTTGCCGCCTCACGGGCTGATGTGCCGGCATCGCTGGCTGACTTCTTCGCGGCTGCCGTGTTCTGTGCCACCGCGGACGCGTTACGCGCCACCTCTTCCACCATCAGTTCAAAACGGCGCAGTGCCTCAGGACGGGCATCATCCTCCGTCATGGCACCGAGAAAATCATTCAGCGTACCGGGTCGGGAATCTTCATACACGGTGATGGTCCCGGCATGTGACGGCGGGAATCCCTCCACCAACAGAATAACGCTGTACTGCCCGTACTCAACGTCCATGCTGTAACGCCCGGCTTCATCCGGATTTTCTGAGGCCAGCGTGTTCACCACCACCGTGGTGCTGTTACGTTTTGCTTTCAGCTGGATTGTGCAGTTCTGTACCGGTTTTCCTGTGCCGTCTTTCAGTACACCTGAAATCTTTACTGCCATATTCACCCCACAAAAAAGCCCGCCTGAACCGGCGGGCTGTCATAACACTGTGTTACCTGGCTAATCAGAATTTATAACCGACACCCACGATGAAACCGTCAGTGCGCCAGTCACCACTGCCGGAGCCTTCATAAGCAATATCAATGGCCACGGATTCGGTCGGGTTAAACTGCACGCCAGCCCCCCACGCCAGAGACGTGTTGCTGTGGCGACCGTCATCACTTCCGGTCAGCACATCGTGCTTTTTCCCCTTGTTGTCAGTTACGCGGAGATAATCCCCGGAGAAAGTCGACACACGGCTGTAAGCCACACCCGCCATCGCATACGCGCTGAACCATTCATTCACGCGCACAGACGGCCCCGCCATTACGCTGAACCAGCGGTTACGAACGGAATCTTCATGCCAGCGGGTATCGCTGTAACGGGTAAGCTGGCGATTCTTGTCTCCTGCATAGCTGAATGACGTCACCAGCCCCAGTGTGTCCGTAAACTCATAACGGTATTTCACGTTAATCCCGTTAAGATCATCGCTGCCGGGAACGTTCGTCGAGGCATGAAGATACCCCGCGCTCAGCGTGGACTGATGTTCAGATGCCCATGCAGGCGCACCGGATACGGCCAGACAAATGGCTGCGGACAAAATGGCGGCATAAAGTTTACGCATAATTACCTCTCGCTTTTCTGCAATAAAAAAGGCGTCATTCCTGACGCCCTTTATTGGGGTTATAAATATTTCAACGAATACTGATGCCGGAAGCGGCTTTTTTGGTCACAATCACCGTACAGTCGGTGATATTGCCTGCCCCCTGATTGCCTTTCTGGAAAATCTTAAACTCCAGAGTGACGCTTCCCCTGCCACTCGGCATATCAATAACTGCACTGTAACTACCGGGAATGGCCCCTTTAGTTTCTCTGGATGCGATTAATACGCCGTTTTTGCGAACTTCAAAACCATAACCCGTGTATCGCGTGCCTCCTGGGTTATTTCCGCTCCCCGGATCGTCATACGCTATACCGTTAAAAATAATGGGCGGAATAATAATCTGGCGGTCAAAGTTATGATCATCGCTGATGGTGACTGTAACCGTACCGTTTGGTGTTTCCGTGTTACCCCACGTACCGACTTTTTTCGGGAAGGCTTTTGATACAGCTTTAACGAAATCTCCTCTGACCTGGGTCGCCTCCAGCATGCCCTTAATCGTACAGTTCTGGTTAATCGTGACATTGTTGAGCGTTCCTGAGTTCGCATTCACACTGCCACTGATATCCGCATTTTTCGCCGTCAGTCTCCCGTCTGATGTCAGGGAAAATGCCGGAGGATTACCGCCGCTGGTAATGGTGGGGGCCGTCAGGCGTTTCAGGAACACTTCATTCATGAATATCTGATCGCCCTGACCAACAAACATCGGCTTTGTGTTGCCATTCGCAGGATTAATCATCGCAATCCTGTCTGCTGCCAGCAGCACCTGACTCTGCATGCCGTCAGGGGTGTTCTCAATACCGGCACCGATACCCGCAATATAAAGGCGTCCGTCCTGCATCTGCTGCAGCTTCACTGCCCACATGCTGTTCAGGTTATTATTTGTATCAACCTGAACCTTCTGTATCTGCTGGATCGCTGCACTCTGGTCTTCCAGTTTCTTATTGACGGTCTGTGTTATTTCATTGCTGACATCCGTTATGGACGTCCTGATTTCAGTCAGGTCAGGCGTAAGCTGACCGTTATCAATCTGCGTCCACAGCTCCTGAGCCAGATGGGTTTTCCCTATCTCGCCTTTGAAAAAATCCAGATAGCCTGATGCATCATCACTCGGCTGACCGACAGCCTCCACGAATGCCGATTTGCCAACGGTGTTCACACTGCGAACGTAAAAATAATAATCATGGCCCGGTTTGATATTGATACTGGCGGCTATCCAGTACAGTGCCGTACCAAGATAACGCGCGCTGGTTTCAACCTGCCTGATATCCGCAATCCGTTTTTCCGAGAACCAGAACTCAAACTGTACCGTCGGGTCATAAACCGCAAGATGCGGCGTGGCGGTTATCTGAAAATAGCCCGGCGTCAGCTCAATCCGCGACGGCGCTGCCGGTGCGGCAATCCGGAACGATACCGACGCCGGATCGCCCTGCTGCCCCCACGCATTTACTGCCCGGACTGTCAGCCTGTAGTTCCCCAGAGCCAGTTGTGTGAAGCGGTAAGTGGTTTCCGTCGTCCGGGCCGTGCTGACCAGCCGCTCACGGCCGTCATCCGCTGCCACGGTCAGGCGAAGCAGGAAGCTCACGCCCTTCACCACCTTCGGCGTGTCCCAGCGCGCCAGCACCTGGTATTCCCCGCTGTCTGCGGTGACTTCTGCGGTCAGGTGCTGCACCGCTGGCGGCGTGACACCATTTACCGTGCCGCTCTGGTCGCCGTCAAAGTGCGCCCCGTTATCCACGATGGCCTCTTTTTCCGGTACATGCTGCACGGCGGTGATGGCATACGTGCCGTCGTCGTTCTCACGGATACTCACGCAGCGGAACAGGCGCTGGCGCAACGTCGGCAGCTTCAGCCCCCATACGCTGTATTCAGCAACGCCGTCAGGAACACGGCTCACTTTCACCTTCACGCCGTCGGTGACGGACTGAACCTCCACGCTGACCGGACTCCCCTGCCCGTCAACCAGGCTTATCAGCGTGGTGCCGGAAGATGGCAGCGTGATTTCACGGTCGAGCGTCAGCGTCCGGGTCTGGCTGTTTACCGCCAGCACGCGCCCGCCGGTGCGGATACCGGCATAGTCATCATCGCAGATTTCAATGACATCGCCCGGTACATGGCGAAGCCCTTCAGCACCCACGCTGAAATCCACGGTCTGCGTCTCCAGCAGTTCCGTTTTAATCAGCCACAGCCCGGCGCGGTGTGCCTGCCCCATAAGCGCTAACTTAAGGGTTGTGGTATTACGCCTGATATGATTTAACGTGCCGATGAATTACTCTCACGATAACTGGTCAGCAATTCTGGCCCATATTGGTAAGCCCGAAGAACTGGATACT
>OLIQ01000086.1_pt1 | contig 60581 bp, 45 predicted proteins | sample 1609631 | NCBI WGS metagenome assembly OLIQ01 (sample SAMEA4350114, study PRJEB24818) | metagenome | biome: human; feature: gut; material: faeces | place: Denmark | collected 2013-09
TATATATGTTATATATTTTTTAGTGCAGTTACTTTTACATTTATTATGCACTGCATATTAAATGGTAAGATGTTTAATTGCTTGATTATAAATAAAAAAAGGAGTGAAGCTTAAGATGGCAGATAGTAATATTAAACTTAGAGATAGAATTGTTTCTGGTGTTCTGGCATTACTTATTCCAATACTTGGACTTAATATAGGAAGCTCGTTTAATTCAGCAGAAGCAGTTTCTTATAATGATGAAAGTACTAACAATCTAAGTGTTGCTCAACATAGCGCTGAGAACACAGATAATAAAATAACGTTGACTTTAAATGCAATTACTAAAGGTAAAAGTTCCAATATTCCTGTGCCGAATACGGTTTTTAAGTATAAGGTATATGCTGATATAGATAAAAAGAATCTTATTTCTGATGAAAAGGTTGCTTATTCAGGCAGTAATGGCCAAGCAAAAATTGAATTAGATGATAATGGAACTGTATATGTTGATATAGTATCAGCTGACGCCTATGGATATAGTTCAAGTGATATAGATATGGTTGAAGTTCAGTCAAATACTGTTTCTAATATTATGCTTTATAAAGACAAGGGAGCATATTATTCAATCTCTTTAGAGGAACTTATATCTGAAAGCAGTGCAACTAAAAATGTTGTAGATTCCTCTAATTTTGAAAATAACAGCATACTTGTTAAACACTACATAACAAATGAAAATGGAAAATTAGTTCTTGATGAGCGTGGCAGTAAATATATGAGGTATACTGAAGGACTAAATAAGTATACAACCGAGCTTTATCAGAATGAAATATATGAATTTACACTCACATCTAGTGAATATCAAACCCAAACTGTGGTATATAACAACTTAAATCCTGATAATATTGAGGTTGCAGAAAGTTCATTAACAGGAAATATAGATAATTTTAAAGGTAAAAAAGTTTATGAAATACGACCTATAACTGTTGAAAAATTACTTGGTAATGAAAGTCTGAGGCTTGCATATAGGTTAGAAAATGGTAAAGAAGCAGAGTTTTCTTCAGCGCTTGATATGATTTATAGTCATAGTATGGATATATATGTAAAACCAGATAACTCTAATAGTGAGTATTTAAGCAATATAACAGCAACATCTTCTAATGAAAAGATAGTTTCTGTTGTAAAAAATGGTTCATACATTAACCTTAACGCCAATAGTGTTGGTGAGGCTACTATTAATGTAACTGTGCCTTATGATGGAAAGTATAAGAAAAGTGAATTGAGCTTTAATGTGACAGTAAAGAAAAAAGAAATAGGTAACGACAAGGTAACACTTTTAGGTATTCCTCAAAATCCTAAAGTAAATAGTAAAAGTAAACTTGATGTATCAGTTTCTACTTCTGAGAACATTGGAAAAATTACAAAAACATATTCTATATTAAATGTTATTAAGCTTGATGGAAGTGAGGTTGAAAAAGAATCATATGATAATTATGTTAGAATTGATAATGATGGTAATTTTACTTTCCTTAAAGCTTGCACATTTGAAGCAGAGGTAAATGTAACAAGTGAAAATTCAAATATTATTTTTGCACCAGTAAAAACAGGAAAAATTACCATCAATAAAGCTATATTAAGTTTAAATTTTGAAAAAGAAAACTTAAGCATTAAATATGGAGAAAAAGCTGAAAATAAACTAAATGGTTTTAATTCAGAATATGGTACTTTGACATACTCCTCAAGTGATAGTAAAATTGCATCGGTTGATACGAATGGAAATGTGACTGGAAATGATATAGGAAAAGCAACTATCACAGCTGCACTTGATAGCGAATCATATGTATTTGGATATGATTCAGATGGCAGAGAAATCAATGAAGCTTCTTATTCAGTAGAAGTAGGAAAAGCAGACCAAGATATTTCTTATTCAAATAAAATGATTGAAATTGTTAATTATGGTGACGAAATAGAAATTAGCCCTACTTGGTTTAGTGGCATTCAAGAAAATGCGACATTATTAAATGCTGAAATTGAAGAAAATGATTATGTGGAATTAAGTGAAAATAGGATAATAGTTAAAAAGGCTGGCGATAATGCACAATTTAACATCAGATTTAATTTTGATGAAACAAGACATTATAATAAATTTACTACTCGTTATTTTACAGTAACTGTTAAGCGTGGGGACAGAAGCATTGATATTTTTGCTGGTAATAAGAAAATTACAGGCCATACACTTGAACTTAATTATGGTGAACAAAAACAATATCAGCTTTCGTATGCTTTGCCAAAAGAGGAAGATGTAGATGTAAATGTTAGTTATAATATTTATAAGCTTCATAATGGTGTTTATGAGAAGTTGATTGGCGAAGGAAAAACCTCAATAGATAATACAGGACTCATAAAATTTGCTGATAAAGATATTGGACAATATAAGGTAACTATTAAAAATGCACAGGGCGAGTGCTATAATGAATCTAATGCAGAGGCATATATCAATCTTGATATTGCAAAATCAGATTCTTTATATTGTAATTATTCTAAGACAGATTATAATGACTGGTATAACACAACAAATGGTGTCACTATTACCCCTCCTGAAGGATATAAAATTAGTGATAATATGAGCATTGGTGACAGTAATTGGAAAGATGAATATGTATATACCAACAATGGAAAAAATCAGCATATTCAATTTTATGTTAGAAATAATGAAAATGGAATAGTTTATAGCGTAGAAAAAGAAAATATAAATATTGATAATACTAAACCTTATAATCTTGATATTTCTTATAAGAGCGAAAAAAATGTATATAATACTATTCTTGATTATATTACATTTGGACTTGTAAGCAGTAGAGATACAAATATTGAAGTAACCTTGAGTGCTTATGAGGATATTTCTGGTATAAAGAGTTTTTCTTATGAGTTAATACCTGAAGCTGGCAGAGAGCTTGACATAGAAAATAAGGTTAGTAAAAATGTTATACTCGATAATATAGAAACAGCGATAGATGACAACGGAAAGACCTATTATAAAGCATCATTTAAGATAGAGGCTGAGTTCAGAGGCGATATTAAGTTTACTGCAAAAAGTAAGGCAGGACTTGAAACAGAATACGATAAAAATGCTAAGGTTATAGTTGATAATAGAAAGCCTGATGTTGATATTAAGCTTAATTCTGAGGCTGTGGCAACTAATGGACAGTATTACAATAAATCTGTTGTAGCCAATATTAGCATTTCTGAAAGCAATTTTGATGCGGACAAGGTTGATATTCTTATCAATGGTCAGAAGCTTTCTAAAAGTGGATATAAGCTTGAAAATGATGAATGGGTTAAGAATGGCAATACAGCAAAGATAACATGGACAAACTCAATTAAATTTAGTGAAGATGGAGTTTATAACATCTCTGTTATTGCAAGTGATGAGCTTGGACAGGTTTCTGATGAAAAAACATCAAGCTTTGTCATAGATGAAACAAAACCGATAATTTCTGTTGACTATTTTTCTGATTCTCCGGCTGTGAACGAAAAATTCTATACAACAAAAATTAGAGCAAAGGTATCAGTTGATGAAGTAAATTTCAGAGCCGATGATATTATATTTGAGCTTAAAGCACAAAATGCTACACTTAATAATATAAGCGATTATGAAACAGTTCTTAAAGAATTGAATGATACACTTCATAATGGAGAGTGGATTTCTGATGGAAATAATCATTATATTGAAATTGAGTTTAACACAGATGCAAATTATAGTTTTACATTAAATTATACTGACCTCGCAGGTAACAATGCTAAGGAAAAGTATAATTCACCTGATTTTACGATTGACCAAGCACCACCAACAAATCTTAATGCCAAATATTCAGAGGAAAAGAACTTCTTTGAAGAAATTATTGATAATATTACATTCAATACCTATTATTATAAGGATAATGTAACAATTACATTTAGTGCAGATGATATGACTTCTGGTATTGATTCGATTGATTGGGAATATCAAAGACAGGTCGGTTCAAGTGATTCGTCTGTTGCTGATGTAAGTAAGCACTTTAAAAAAGAAGATATTACATTCTCTGAAGATGGAAAAACTGGTGAAGTAACAGTTGAATTGTCAGCAGAGGAAAGCAAACAGTATCGTGGAACAATTTCGTTTACGGTTACTGATATGGCAGGAAAAATAGCAACTTATCCAGTAGAAAACAAAGATGAGAGAATAACTGTTGTTGATAATATTTCACCGACAAGAAGTGTTGAATATCAAACAAGCAACTTTGTAAAGTCAATATATGCAGATAGCTTTAAAAATGCTACATATGATATGAAGTCTGACACTAATAATTACAGACTTTATTATAAAGACGATGCCACTCTCAAATTTACGGTTAAAGAGGCTAACTTCTTTAGCGAGGATATTAATCTATATGATAATGGTAAGTCTATCGACTTTAGCGAAAATTGGCAACAAAATGGTGATGAGTATACAAATACGCTTACCCTAAGTGATGAGGGAGAGCATATTATTAAAATGACATATACGGACCGTTCAACTAATGAAATGAAGTCGTATGAGTCGAATGTTATAATTATTGATAGGACAAAGCCTGTTATAGATGTTCAATATTCTCCAGAAGATAAAATTTCTGATGCAAATAAAAATGTTTACTGCAATAAACAGCAGACAGCAACTATTAAAATTACTGAGCGTAATTTCCGTGCAGATGATGTTGCAGTAACAGTTAGTGCTAAGGACGCAGGTGGAAATAACATCAAAGTAACTGACTATGCGGCATATCTTTCATCAAGAGATAGCTGGAAAAAGAATGGAGATACATATACAGCAACAATAAAGTATTCGGTAAATGCAAATTATACTTTTGATATTTCTTATTCTGATTTAGCTTCTCACTCTGCTGGCAACTATAAGCAGGATAAATTTACAGTTGATGAATATGCTCCAGCAACTTCAAAGATGAAAATTTCATATAGCAAAGAACTTAATTTCTGGGAAAGTGTATTAAATGGCATTACTTTTGGTTATTACGCATATCAGAAAGATGTTACAGTTACTTTGACAGCGGTTGATGATATTTCAGGCGTTGAAAGTATGACATGGACATATACAAGAGAGAATGGTGCAAGTACTACTAAAAATCTGAAAAGTGATGGCGGAACTATTAACCGTGAAAATATGACAATTACATCAGATAAGAAAATAGCAACTGCAAAATTCACTCTTACAGCCGACCAATCAAAACAGTATAGAGGAAAAATTTCCTTTACTGCAATTGATAGGTCTGGAAATACAAGCAATGTAAAGAATGATAGTAAAAATAGTATTCTTATAGTCGATAATATCTCACCAACAAGAAGTGTTGAATTTAGTAAGGCTGATAGGATTGTTACTGCATCTGATATGAATGATGTAAGTAATTACAACTATGGTACAGAAGGAAATTTATATAAGCTATACTATAAGGACAGTGCAACAGCTACTATTAAAATTACTGAGGCAAACTTCTATTCAGAAGATGTTAATATAGAAGTTAATGGCTCAAAGCAAAAGCTGAATAACTGGAAACAGAATGGCGATACTTGGACAGGCAGTCTTACACTCTCAAAAGAGGGAGAGTATATCATAAAGATTAGTTATATTGATAGGTCAAATAATAAGATGAAAACTTATACATCGAATGAGATTATTGTTGACCATACTAATCCTGTAATCAATGTTGCATATTCTCCAAATAAGGTTGTAAATACTGCTAATGGAATTAAATACTATAATTCTGCACAGATAGCTACTATTAGTGTTATTGAGCGTAATTTCAGAGCAGATGAGATTGCTGCAAATATTACTGCGGTTGATGTTAATGGAAAGGCTGTTGGTGTTGAGAATTATGCTCAATACCTTAGCAAGAGAAGCAACTGGATAAAAAATGGCGATGTATACACAGCAAATATTAAATATTCGACTGATGCTAATTATACCTTTAAGATAGAGTATGAGGATTTGGCTGGAAGAAAAGTGCAGAACAATGTTGAGGATAAGTTTACAGTTGATAAGACTGCACCTAAAAACTTGAGAATATCATATAGCCAGAATGTTTTTCAGAATGTGCTTAATTCTATAACATTTGGTTATTACAATGCACCTGTTACTGTTACTATTTCAGCAGAAGATGATACTACAGCTATTGGGAAATTTGTATATAGTTATTTGAAGGATAATAATTCAAGTAATGTTAATGCACAGCTGCTTAATGAAGCAATAAGCAGGGCTGATATAAAGAGAAATGGCAATGTGAATACTGCAACATTCAGAATTCCAAAATCAGTTCTTGACGCTCAGCATCAGTATAATGGTACTGTTAAATTTATAGCATATGATATGTCACAGAATGATAGTGATAAATCAGATACTAAGAAGATAATAGTTGATAATATCAAACCTGAAATAGATGTAACTCTTAATAAACCAATATCAACAGCAGATGGAACAGCTTATTATGATGGTAAAATAGATGCCACACTAAAAATAAATGAAGCTAATTTCTATTCTGAAGATGTCAGGGTTATGGTTTATGATATAAACGCAGAGCGTACATTAAACCCTTCAGTAAGCTGGACAGATAATAGTTCAGATTTACACACAGGTACTTTCTCGATTGATAAGGACGGAAAATATCGTATAGAGGTTGAATATACAGACCGTTCAAAGAATAAGATGAATAACTATACTTCTGATTATCTGGTTATTGATACTAAGAAACCAAGCTTAAAGGTTACTAATATCAAAAATAATACTGCTAACAAGGATAAGACCTATGGCTTTACTATTGAGGCAAGCGATACTAATATTGATTATAATAGCTTTAAGCCAGTTCTTGAAGCACTTATGATGACAAGCTCAGGACAATTTACAAGAGAAAGCATTGACCTTAGCAAGTATCTCAGAAAAAATAGCAGTACATCATATTCATATGTTGTTGATAATCTTAGTGATGATGCAGTATATACACTTAGCTGTTCTGTTGCAGATATGTCTGGCAATAAGACAGACAAGATTCTTCTTGATGATGGCAAGACATATGATAATGCAGAATTCTCTATAAACCGAAATGGTTCAACCTTTAAGATTGATGAGAATACACAAAAGCTTTTAGATAACTATTATGTTTCAAGCGTTGATAATGATATAGTTATTCAAGAGATAAATGTTGACCCGATAGAAAATTATGTAGTTAAGCTTAACGGAACAGCTCTTAAAGAAAATGAGGACTATACTACCTCTGAAACTACAGATGCTTCTAAATGGTGTGAGAGAAAATATGTTATAAGTTCATCGTTGTTTGAAAATGAGAGCGATTACGATATAAAAATTGAATCAACTGATAAGGCTGGTTCTGTGGCTTATAGCGATTTGAAAGGCCTTGAAGTTAAGTTTGTAGTTGATAAGACTCCACCTACACTTATAGTCAGTGGTATAGAGGATAATGGTCGTTATCAGGTAAAGGAGCAGAAAGTTACAGTTATTCCTTCGGATAATGGAGGAAAATTGGGAAGCTTGAGAATAGTTATTCTTGATTCTAATGGCAAGGAAATAAATGTTTTGTTTAATAAATCTGGAGAGGATTTATTAAAATATCTGAGCAGTAATAATGGCAAGGTTGAATTTAATATTCCAGAAGGTTTTGAAAACCAAGTCGTATTTTACTGTGATGATTGTTCGGTAGGTTCAAATGGACAGTTTAATGAAAATAAGAAAATTATTTCAAATATAACTGTTTCACCGAATAATTTCGTTATTTTCTATGCTAATAAGCCAATGTTCTATAGTGTAACTATTGGTGGTTCTGTTTTGATTATCGGTATTATTGCAGCGATTGTTCTTATTGTTCGTAGAAAAATGAGAAAATATATATCACAATAATATTGGCTTTATAAAATAACACCCCATTTATCGGATAATTTCTGATAAGCGGGGTGTTGCTATTTTGGAGGAATTTATGAAAAAATGGTTGTTTTTCGATGTCGGTTCTACACTTATAGATGAAACAGAATGTGAAAAGCAAAGAATTATTGATACTATCAATGGGAGTTCTATTAGCTATTATGAATTTTATCATAATATGGAATATTATGCTTGTTGTAATATGAATTTCTATAAGTGTGCTTTAGAAAGATGTGGACTAAAGAAAGTCCCTTGGAAAAGTGAGCTTGAAACTATTTATCCACAGGCAGATTATGTTTTAAATTATTTAAGTGTAAAGTATAATCTTGGAATTATTGCAAACCAAAATAAAGATTTATCAGAAAGGTTAAGACAGTTTGGAATATATGATTACTTTAATATAGTTGTTGCTTCGTCTGATATTGGTTTTGCAAAGCCTGATGAACGGATTTTTAAATTTGCATTGAAGCAGGCAAATTGTCCGGCACAAAATGCTTGTATGATAGGGGATAGGCTTGATAATGATATTATTACTGCACAGCATATAGGAATGAGAACAGTGTGGATAAAGCAAGGATTTGGAGGATTGGGAAATCCTTACAAGCTTTCAACATTTCCAGACTATATTGTTGAAAACTTATCGGAACTCTTAAATCTACAATTTTGAGTTTATAAAAAGTGGTTACAAGCTTTTTAGGCTTGCAACCACTTTTAATTTATTATTTTACAGCGAACTGCGATTGAATATAGATATTATAGAAGTCTGAGAAGAAATTTTCTCCGAGAGAAATTTCTGTTTTCTCACCAGTTTCCATATTTTTGAGCTGTGCTTTGCCACTCTCAATCTCACTATCGCCGAGGACTATGCTGAACTTTGCTCCGATTTTATCAGCATATTTCATCTGTGCTTTAAGGCTTCTGCCTACAATATCACATTCAGCAGAAAGTGATGATGAACGAACTGTTTTTACAAGCTCAAAGGATTTAAGCTGTGCTTTTTCGCCTAAGCCTGCAATATAAATATCACAGGTTGGTGCGGCTGGAATTTCAATGCCTTGAGCTTCAAGCAAGAGAAGAAGTCGTTCGAGGCCGATTGCATATCCGAGAGATGGTGTGTGCTGACCACCAAGCTCTTCGATAAGTCCATCATAGCGACCACCACCACAGACTGTACCCTGAGCACCAATAGATGAGGAAACAAACTCAAAAACTGTGCGTGTATAATAATCAAGTCCACGAACGATAGTTGGGTTTACAGTATATTCTATACCAACGGAATCAAGACACTTTTTTACACCCTCAAAGTGCTCTCTACAATCATCACAGATATAATCAAGAACAGTTGGAGCTTTTTCTGCAATTTTAGAGCAGATAGGACTTTTGCAGTCAAGTATTCTCATTGGATTTTTCTCAAGTCGGGAAAGGCAGGTTTCGCAAAGCTCTGATGTGTGTCCTGCGAAATATTCTTTAAGTGCCTTGTGGTAATTTGCACGACAATTTGGACAACCAATAGAGTTAATTTCAAGGTTTAATCCCTTAACTCCAAGACGCTTGAATATCGAATCTGCTGCACAGATAACTTCAGCGTCAGCAAAATATGAGGCTGCACCGTATACTTCCATACCAAACTGGTGAAATTCACGAAGTCTGCCCTTTTGAGGCTTTTCGTAACGGTAGCAAGATGTAAAGTAGTAAGCCTTGATAGGATAGCCGTCATTATATACACCGTGTTCAAGGATAGCTCTTGCTGAACCAGCTGTACCCTCTGGACGGAGTGTGATTGAATCTTCGCCCTTAGTATTAAATGTATACATTTCCTTTTGGACAACATCTGTTGTATCACCAACTGAACGCTGGAAAAGCTCTGTATGCTCAAAAACAGGTGTACGAATTTCCTTGAAAGAGTGAGCCTGAGCTTCTTCTCTCATTATTTTTTCGATAAACTGCCATTTATAGCTTTCTTTTGGCAGTACATCTTGAGTTCCTTTTACACTTTTAGTAATTAAATCCATTTTCTATCTTCCTTTATGTTCAAAGTTATTTGCTTGACTTTTAGCATTTTATAGATTATAATATAGATAGTACAGAGGATATTCGCAGTAAGCGGTTCTCCCTCGAATAGTGTAAAAGAAACACCGTGACTTTGTGAGAGTTTGGCGGTGTTTCTTTTATTTTATATTAAAAAGAAACGCTTTACTTTTTATCTTTGAAGATAAGATAGCAAAGAGTGATAACCTCAGTCAACATAATGACAAACTGAATAAGTTCGCTGTATGTAACCATATTATCACCTCCCTTACTCAGGGAGAACCGCCTACCGTATGTGCGAATATCCTCATACTGATAAGTATACACGATATAATAATACCTGTCAATCGTTCCTTATATTAAAATAAATAACTGCGTATCCTTAGTTTAAGGAAACGCAGTTATTTTAGTTTGTAGATATACGCTACATTTATTGCAGAATTTCCTAATACTGCTTGTATTAACAAAATATTTATTTCTTAATTCAATTAAGATTTTACGATATTACGCCAATCAAGGTCACCACGCTCAAGACCATGGATAAGAACTTCACCAGTGGCAATATTTGTTGCAACTGGAATATTGTGCATATCACAAAGGCGAAGAAGGTTTATATCGTTTGGTTCGTGTGGCTTTGGATTCTGTGGGTCACGCAGAAAGATAAGCATATCAACTTCATTGAATGCAATTCTTGCGGCGATTTGCTGGTCACCACCCTGAGCACCGCCGAGAAAACGCTGAATCTCAAGACCAGTTGCTTCTGCTACGAGCTTGCCTGTCACACCTGTTGCACATAGGGTATGTCTGCTTAGAATACCACAATATGCGATACAGAACTGAACCATAAGTTCCTTTTTTGAATCGTGTGCAATAAGAGCTATATTCATTTAAAATTACCTCCTAAGAGTTTAAGTTACAATTTGTATATAGGGCTTATTTTATTCCGAGAGGAACATTCTCTCCGTCCGCCCTTGCGGCAAATCGGTTAAAGGCATAGACAGCATCAGAGTTTCCTTCAATAGGTTTGCCCTGTTGAGAAAGTGCTGACGCAGTAAAATCTTCTGGAATTACTGCTATAAGTCTTGCACCTGCTTCGTCAATGACTGCATCTAAATCTTCGTAGAGATTGGCTTTTCTGAATTTTTTTTCAGAAAATTTGTTGATTACAAGTCTTATATCTGTTATTCCTGCCGATTGAAGGTTTTCTCTGACCATAGAACAGCCACGAGCCGAGAGCGGGTCTGCGTTACAGACGAGGAATGCTCTATCCGCAGGAGCGATAGCGGCCTCAAAGCCTGAGCCGATACCTGCGGGGCAGTCGATAATTATATGGTCGTAATATTTACGAAGAATATTTGTAAGCTGTCGCATAAGATAGGGGCTAAGCTCATCGTGAACGCTCTGCGGAGCAGGCAGCACATAAAGCTCTGCCATATTTTTGCAAGGATAGATAGCACTCGCAGGCGGACAGCTTCCGTTAATAACATCTGCTATATCAAAGACAAGGTCACTGCTGACACCAAGCATAAGGTCGATGCCACGCATACCAGCGTCACAATCTATAAGCAGAACTCTGTTTCCACGGCGAACAAGTGCCGCCGCTAAACCTACGGAAACCGTAGATTTTCCTGTTCCTCCTTTACCGGAGGTTATAACTGTTACCATTCCCATTTTGCAATACCTCTTCTAACATTTTAGCACAATCTAACGCAAAAGTCAAAGATTTTTTTGTAAATTTTGTAGGTGCAGATATAAATTTTCTTTGATGTCAATATACATAGTTACTAATATATATTATTTTGTTATAAGATAAACTCCACCTGCTCCGAAAATAAATCCTGCTATACAGGCAATCATAATATAATTATTTGGTATTCCCGGAAAAATTTCTATTACACAAGTAAGCATTAAACCCATTATTATAAGGTGTGTCGGAGCGAGAAAATGCTTGATTGTGAAGCTAAGGATTTTTGATATAAACAGACAACCTATAAAAAATCCGAGAAAAATAAAAAATAAGTTTAGTAAATCAAGGCTGATGCTTGATGAAAATATGGAATTATACATTCCAATAAAATATAAGCTATGCGAAAGACTTATTCCTGGAATAAGTATAGCTATTGCCGATACTATACCACTTATAAACATCATTCCATAGATTTGAAAGTAATCTGTTGGATTGATTATGGGGTGATTTTTAGGTAAAAAATTAAGAGCATAAGCAAGTCCTCCGCCAAGAATTATCCATAAGAGATAGAGAGGTTTGAATTTTTTGATTTTTCCTCGGCGATAAATTGACGGCAGAGAACCAATAATTGCACCAATAAAAAGGTATATCATAGGGTATTCAAATTTTTGCATTAAATCTAATATTATCTGCGAAAACAGGAGTATCCCAACGACAATGCCTGCTACAATCTGCAAAAGCAGTAGAAAATTATAATTAAAGTTTTTGAATAGCTTGCCTATTGAGTGTATAAGCTTATCATAAAGACTAACGATATTTGCCATTGCTCCACAGTTTATACCACCAACAAATATTGTAGAGCCGATTATAATTCCACCGAAGATATTTTCAATAATTTCTTTAATATAGAATAGCGGTCGTTGATGTATATGCTTTTTAGTTGTGGAATTTTGAACTGCCATAGGTTCAGCTCCTAATAAATTATTGTCAATATTTAAAAGTTACTTTTATATAATAGTAGTTTCTTGGCGAGCGAGCAAAGCTTGCCCATATATATTGGGAAAGCTCAATTACTCATTAAGTGCAATTTCAATTCCAACAACACCATATTGCTTTTGTTTTTCTGGAGTGTAATATTCGTTCATATCTTCAGGATTCGCAAATTCATTATCTTCATAACCAATAGAAGCTTTATCAAAATGCTTGTAAAGCTCTGCGAAGCTTTCATATTTATGTAGTGCTAAGATTGTAACACTTATTGTTTCGCCATCTTTAAGATTTCTAAAGATAATTTCATCGCCAATATTAAGCTTTCTGCGTTTTTCGTCATAAAGTCTAAGCTCAATATTTTTTCTGCCGTTTTTAATCATATTGAACGGCTTATTGTTTAGTTTCATTTGATGTATTTTCACTAAACTCACCACCATAAATTTATTTTACCACTTTATTGGAAAATCTTCAACATCTGTAATATTTTCGAGCTTTAGAAGGAATTTAAGTTTATCTACTCCTCCGCCATACCCCTTTATAATGCCTTTTGCACCGACAACTCTATGACAAGGGATAGCTATTACAATAGGATTTTTGTTATTCGCCATTCCGACAGCTCTTGCCGCACAAGGCTGATGTATTTTATTTGCAATGGTTTTATAGCTTGCTGTTTTGCCATAAGGAATTTCTGTTAATGCTTTCCAAACTGAAAGCTGAAATACTGTTCCAGAAGGCTTTAGTGGAAGATTAAATTCTTTGCGTTCACCGTTGAAATATTCTGCAAGCTGTTGCTTGGCTTGGCTTAAAAGTTCTGTTTCGTTTTCGCAAGAAGCTTCAAGAGTTATCTCGCCATAAGCAATATTAGTTATATAGTTGTTTTCCTCAGCAAGAGTCATTTTACCAAGAGGAGTTTCAATGAATATATAGTTTTTCATATTTATATACCTTTTTTATCAATGTATTTTTGAATTTCGGCAAGGAAGATTGAACCGTAGCGTTTTAGCTTATTATCACCAACACCATTTATGGATAAAAATTCTTTTTCGGTTCTTGGCTTAGTGCCTGACATTTCTCGCAGTGTTGCATCTGAAAATACAACATAAGCAGGAACACTCTGTCGCATAGCGATATTTTTTCGCAAGACCTTTAAATGCTCGAAAAGCTCCTTATCGGGAATGACTTCCTCTTTGGTATAGTTTTCAGTTTTGCGGATTGGTTTTATAATTTCTGAATAGTCATCGTTTGCGTAACCCTCACATACACTGCAATTATTGCAATGCTGGGGTGCATACTCGCCGAAATAATTAAGCATACGCTTTCTAAGACAAACTGTTTTTGAGGTAGAATAGAAGGTCATTATTCTTAGCTTTTCAAGCTCTTCTTTAAGAAAAGCTTTTCTTTCTTCGGGAGTAAGACTTTCGTTTTCCTCACTGCCTTTGTTAATCATAAATTTATTAAGAGCAACATCTGAACCGCTATAAAGTAAGATGCATTCGGCTTTTTCACCGTCACGACCTGCACGACCAGCTTCTTGATAATATTGTTCAATATTTCTTGGCATATGGTAGTGTATTACAAAGCGTACATTTGGCTTGTTTATGCCCATACCAAAAGCGGAGGTCGCAACTATAATTTTAACTCTGTCATATATGAAGTCGTCCTGATTTTTGGTTCGTAGTTCATCGGACATTCCTGCGTGATAGGGTAGAGCGTCTATGCCATTTTCAGAAAGTGTTTCACATAATCTTTCAACTATTTTTCTTGATGAGCAGTAGATTATGCCTGATTCATCAGAATTTCTTTCAAGATAATTTAATATCCAGCTTTCTTTGGAGAGCGGTTTATAAACGGCAAAATGAAGATTTGGTCTGTCAAAGCCAGTTGTAAGCTCAAATGGCGAATGGAGCTTTAGCTTTTCAGCAATATCTTGTTTGACAAGGCTTGTTGCTGTTGCAGTAAAGGCGGCAACTATTGGGCGATAGGGCAGAAGCTCTATAAAATCTGAGATTTTTGTATAGCTTGGTCGAAATTCGTGTCCCCATTGAGAGATACAGTGAGCCTCATCTATTGCAAGAAGTGATATATTTGCATTTTTAGCGAAATCAATAAAGCTATCGGTTAGAAGTCTTTCCGGAGCAACATATATTATTTTATATGTACCAGCCTTTGCCCTTTCGGTGGCAAGGGCAAGCTGTCTTGGTGTAAGTGAGCTATTCAGATATGCCCCTCTTATGCCCATTTCTATTAGTGAGCGGACTTGGTCCTGCATAAGTGAAATGAGCGGTGAAACGACTATTGTTATTCCGTCAAGTGCAAGGGCGGGAACCTGATAGCATACAGATTTACCCGCCCCAGTTGGCATAATCGCAAGAACATCACGATTAGCAAGTATTGAATTTATAATTTCTTCTTGACCTGCACGAAACGAATGATAGCCGAAATATTCTCTTAAAATATTATGAATATCAGTCATTATTGTCCAGTATCCTCCAAAAGAACTACTGATACGCTAAAGCTCTTAGCTTTGCCATCAGAATTGAAGTTTTTAAGTCTGAAAAGCTTTATGCTTATTCTATCACCAGGCTTATGTTCATCTATTGCATCAAACATTGATGAAAGGTCTTTGATGGTTTTGCCATCAATTTCTGTGATAATGTCGCCTATCTGAACATCAGAACTTGAAAAAGCATTTTCTTCTGATAAAGATTCGATTTTGACACCAACTGGAGTATCATTTTTCTTAGCAGCATAGGTTGACCATTCTGATGCAGTAATGCCAAGGTAAGCTCTGCCCTTGACATAGCCATTTCGGATAATATTATTAACTATGCTTATTACTGTATTGCTTGGAATGGCAAATCCCATACCTTCATATTCCTCAGAAACAAGCTTAGATGTATTTATTCCGATAATCTGGCTATAAGAATTGATTAAAGCACCACCTGAATTTCCTGGATTGATGGCGGCATCAGTTTGAATATATTTTACAGCACTACTTGAGCTTATAGTTCTGTTTATTGCAGAAATTGTACCTTTTGTAAGTGAATTTGAGAATTGCAAGCCGCCAGGGTTGCCGATAGCATAGGCATTTTGTCCGATAGTTACATTATCAGAATTTGCAAATTCTGCGACTGGAAGATTTTTTGCATCAATCTTTACAACAGCAAGGTCAGTACGCTTATCAAAGCCAACAACTGCACCGATATATTCTTCATTGGTGCTTAGCTTAACAAGAATACCAGTATCTTTTGAGTCATTTATTACATGACTGTTGGTAGCTATATAACCATCACTGCTGATTATGATGCCAGAGCCTTCGCCAGATTCTGTTATTGTGTAATCTGTTCCTGCTGGATAAGAAATTATTCCAACTATACTTGGTGAAACCTTATTATAAATTGTTACAGCCTCATTATTATCACTATTTTCGGGTGTTGATGCAGCCTCAATCTGAGGACCGTTAGGGTTTGCGGAAGCATCTGGTGCTTGTGATGTCTGAAGCCACGAATTTTCTGGAACATAATAAGAATATTCGCCTGAGGAATCATATTTTATGCTATCATCTTTGTTAGAATAATTTATTTTTATACTTGCGATAGTGACACCTATGGCTGTACTTGGAATGACAACCGCAAGTGTGATTGCAAGAACTTTCAGACCCTTTCTCGTTCTGTACCTTCCATTCGACATAGGGAGCGGAGGAGTATATGGTGTGGAATATGGCGGTTGATATTGTTGATTATAGCTGAGATTTGGTTGATTTGAAAAGGTATTCTGTTGCTTGGGGTAGCTTTCTGTTGAATGAGGATTTTCTGCTTGATAGAAATAGCTGTTATTAGGTTGATATTGTTGGCGGTATTGCTTAGCAGTATTTGTATTTTCTGATGGACCGCTATATTCGTTATCAACATTATAATGAGTTTGAGGAGAACTAAAGCCTTCCTTAATATCATTATGGTTATTATCTTGTGGAAGCTTTTGTTCTTCCTGCGGTGTGGACGGTTCGGAGCCTGGCTGTTTATACTGCCAAGAATTTTGGTTGAAATCGTCCTCTCTGCGTTCATCGCTCATTTTTCTGAATCTCCTTTTTTGAAGGGAAGTTTAGCATTTTTATTTTCAAGCTTTGAGACTTTATTCTCGTGTCGAGATTTCTTAGGTGTTTTGCGTGGAATATAGAAATCAAAGCGACAATATTTATTAATTTCACTTGAAACAGTAATTTTACCACCGTGAAGTCCGATAATAGTTTTTACAAGATAAAGTCCTAAGCCCATACCCTTCTTATCAATGCTCCTCGACTTATCTGTTTTATAGAATTTATCAAAGACAAGCCCAAGGTCGTTTTTGTCAATGCCATGACCGCTATTTATAATAGCAAATTCGGTTTTGTCTGGCAGGTCATTTATGATAAATTGAATATATCCATTTTCATTAACGAATTTTACGGCGTTTTCTATAAGGTTATAGACTACCTGATGAATAAGGTCGGCGTCACCATCAATATAAACGCTCTGCATATCTTCAAGTCCACGAATTTCAATATTCTTGCGTTCTATCTCAGCCTCGAAGGTTACAAGAGCGGAAATAAGCGTAGAAACAAAATCGAAATTCTGATAATTTAGCTTTAGTTCGCCATTATCAATTTTAGAAAGGTCGAGCATAGAACGGACAAGGCGTGAAAGTCTGCGAACCTCGTCACTTACTATTTTTAGATAGTAACTTTGTTTTTCTGGCGGAATAGTTCCATCAAGAATACCATCTATAAAGCCTGCTATGGTTGTCATAGGAGTTTTAAGCTCGTGTGAAACATTTGCTATAAAGCTGCGGCGAATGTTTTCAGATGAACATAGTGATTCTGCCATATTATTAAATTCATCTGCAAGCTGACCAATTTCATCTCGTGATTTTACTTTAACCCTTGTGCTGAAATCGCCTTGACCAAATTTATGTGCGGCAAAGGCAATCTGACGCAGGGGCTTGACCATATAATAGGTATAGATACCAATGGCGATAATTGCAACTGCAAAGGTTATAAGTGCAGAAACAAGAAATATATTGAGCATAAGTGAGGTGAACTGATAGTATTCGGAGGTATCTGCAGTTGTGAAAGCTATACAGACAAGCTGATTACCGATATAAACCGGCTGACCGTAGATATAGTGATTTTGCTTGAATACTCCGCCGAGGTCGGTTTCGTCATAATATTTGTCATTAAGAATAGTTTTTTTAACAACTTCATAGTCAATAAATTTACCTTCAGTAGCATATACTGCATTGCTATTAGCAACGATGATTTTTCCGTTGGCATTGACGAAAAATACCTCACCACCGATATTGCTTGAAATAGTTTCCATAATATCTTGCAGAGCAATACTTTCATCAAAAAAATAATCTTGCTTGATAGAATCTTGTAATCTTATGTATCTTGTGCAAAGTGACGCAAGTGAGGATGTATTTTTGCTCATAGTTTCCATCTTAGTATTTGTCCAATATTTTGTCAGGACGCTCATAAGAATAAAGCCTAAAATCAAAAAGCTGAGAAGTATAATGACAAAGCTTATTGCAAGATATTTATGGAAAAGTGTACTTTGTCCGTTAAGCTTAAATTTAATCTTTAGCTTCAAATTTATATCCAACTCCCCATACTGTCTTTAATGCCCACTTATCAGAAACACCTTCTAACTTTTCTCTAAGGCGTTTGACATGGACATCAACTGTTCGTGAGTCACCGTAGTAATCAAAGCCCCAGACCTCATCAAGAAGCTGGTCACGAGTAAATACTCTGTTTGGATTGCTTGCAAGGTGATAAATAAGCTCAAGCTCCTTCGGAGGAGTATCAATTTGAACTCCATTAACTTTAAGCTCATAGTTGGTGAGATTTATAGAAAGCTTATCATATTTAACAAGCTTGATTTCTTCTTCGACTTTGTCGCCGCCTGCTCTTCTGAGAACAGCTTTTATTCTTGCTATGATTTCCTTAGCTTCAAATGGCTTTACTACATAGTCATCTGCACCAAGCTCAAGACCGAGAACCTTATCGAAAACTTCACCCTTTGCAGTGAGCATGATAATTGGCACTTGTGAAGTCTTTCTGATTTCACGGCAGACATATAGTCCATCGTGAATAGGAAGCATTATATCAAGCATAATGAGGTCTGGCTGTACTTCTTTGAATTTTGTAAGGGCTTCTTGGCCGTCATTTGCAATTTCTATATCATAACCCTCTTTTTCGATATAGAGCCTAAGAAGTTCACATATATTTTTATCGTCATCTACTACTAATATTTTCCCTTTTGTCATAGTTTCTAATCCCCCTCATATTTGAACAGCAAAGCTGATTTTTTATTTATATTGTTTACTGGTGAGTATGGCGGAATTCTATTGCCATATACATAGAATAAATTATAGCATAAATTTAAATAAATTTAAATAAATTTTATGAATTTTATTTTAACAATCATTTTTAGATGAAATAAAGTAGACTCAATATTATAGAAATTTGGTGACGAAAATTACTTTTTTTCGACGAGTGGAAGGTATTATACTTTATTTTTGAAAGGTGATTTTCGGGCTTTACCTAAGGTTTATGTAGATTTAATGGTCATTTTTCATAAAATATACAAAAAATTATTAAAATGAGCTAATAAGACTTGAAAAATATCCAAAAAATTGGTATGATATACATATATAATTAAATGGAATACCAAACTACATCGTTTTTGAAATAACCGCAGAAAAATTTTAGTAATTCTTTTCTGTGCTTGTGTATTTTAAATAAAATAAGGTCAAAATCGGTTTGTTTTGGCATTACTCAAAGAGTAGGAGGAGTATATATGATTCTCGAAAACAAAAAAAACCTTGAAATGTCCCCTATTGAATCATTCCACAACGGTGAGAATTATACAGCCTATAATTTTTTTGGCGTACATAAGGTTAAGACTGACAAGGGAATATCTTTTGTGTTTCGTACTTGGGCACCAAACGCAAAGACTGTTTCAGTCGTAGGTACTTTTAATGACTGGGATAGAGAAAAAAATCCTATGCAACGAATCAGCGATGGCGGAGTCTGGGAATGCTATATTGATGAGGGTATAGAAAACTTTACTATATATAAGTATAGCATAGAAACCTTTGATGATGTTTGTATTCTAAAGTCTGACCCATACGCCTATCACTATGAAACACGCCCTAATAATGCGTCTGTATATTTTGATATTGATGGCTTTAAGTGGACTGATGACAAGTGGTATCAGCATAAGAAAAATGTATCGCACTATTCAAGTCCTGTGAATATTTATGAGCTTCATATTGGTTCTTGGAGAAAGTATGCAGATGGAAATACATTCTCTTATACAAAGCTTGCGGACGAGCTTATTCCTTATGTTAAGGATATGGGATACACACATATTGAGCTTATGCCTTTGACAGAATATCCCTTTGATGCCTCTTGGGGTTATCAGGTTACAGGATATTTTGCTCCGACTGCACGATATGGTACACCTTTTGATTTTATGACATTTATAGATAGATGCCATGAAGCAGGACTTTATGTTATTATGGACTGGGTTCCTGCACATTTTCCGAGAGATGCTTATGGCCTTGCAAAATTTGATGGTACTCCTTGCTATGAATATGCCGACCCAAGAAAGGGTGAACACAAGGATTGGGGAACTCTTGTGTTCGACTATGGCAAAAATGAGGTTGTAAGCTTCCTTATTTCAAGTGCTATTTTCTGGATGGACTTCTATCACATTGACGGAATTAGAGTTGACGCTGTTGCTTCTATGCTCTATCTTGATTACTCAAGGCGTGATGGCGAATGGGTTCCAAATAAATTTGGTGGTAAGGAAAATCTCGAGGCAGTTGCTTTCCTCAGAAGGCTTAACGAGGTGGCTTTCCAATACTTCCCTGAGGTTATGATGATTGCAGAGGAATCAACCTCTTGGCCAATGGTTTCTCGTCCTACATATTCGGGCGGTTTGGGCTTTAACTATAAGTGGAATATGGGTTGGATGAACGATATGCTACATTATATCTCACTTGACCCACTTTATAGACCATTTAATCACGATAATCTTACATTCTCATTCTACTATGCTTTCTCTGAAAACTTCATTCTTCCGATTTCTCACGATGAAGTTGTTCATGGAAAGGCTTCTCTTATCAATAAAATGCCAGGCAGCTACGAACAGAAGTTTGCAGGAGTTCGTACCTTTATAGCATATATGATGGCTCACCCAGGCAAGAAGCTGGTCTTTATGGGTACTGAATTTGGTCAGTTTAAGGAATGGGATTACGCAACAGAGCTTGATTGGATGTTGACAAGCTATCCTGCACACAATCAGCTCAAGAAATACTTTAAGGCTATTAACCATTTCTATCTTGAGAATAGTCCTCTCTGGGAGATTGATTTCTCTTGGGAAGGCTTTAATTGGATTTCTAACGATGACTATACACAAAGCTGCATAAGCTTCAGAAGAATAGATAAGAGTGGTAAGGAAATTATTGTCGTATGCAACTTCCAGCCGGTCCTTAGAGAAAATTATTCTATTGGTGTTCCTTTTGATGGTACATATGCAGAAATATTCAATACAGAAGCAACTGAATTTGGCGGTTGCGGAATATCAAATGGCAAGGCTATTCGTTCAGATGGTGCTCCAATGCATGGATTTGAACAGTCTATTACATTGACATTGCCACCACTTTCTGTAATGTTCTTTAAGCTTGTAAGAAAGCGTGCTAAGAAAAAGACTATTGATGCTGAGGTTACAGAGAAAAAGAGCAAGGCTAAAGCAAAGGCAAAGCCAGTTTCTAAAGACACAAAGGGCGAAAAGAAAACTAAGACAACTAAAGCTAAAGCAAAATCTAAGCTTATAGATGTTGAGCCTGCCGAGGTTAAGGCAGAGCCAAAGGCTAAGGCTAAGAAAGAAGCTGAGGCAGAGGTCAAGGTTGAGCCTGCCGAGGTTAAGGCAGAGCCAAAGACCAAGGTTAAGAAAGAAGCTAAGGCAGAGGTCAAGGTTGAGCCTGTCGAGGTTAAGGCAGAGCCCAAGACCAAGGTTAAGAAAGAAGCTGAGGCAGAGGTCAAGGTTGAGCCTGTCGAGGTTAAGGCAGAGCCAAAGACTAAGGCTAAGAAAGAAGCTGAGGCAGAGGTCAAGGTTGAGCCTGTCGAGGTTAAGGCAGAGCCAAAGACCAAGGCTAAGAAAGAAGCTAAGGCAGAGGTCAAGGTTGAGCCTGTTGAGGTTAAGGCAGAGCCAAAGGCTAAGGCTAAGAAAGAAGCTAAGGCAGAGGTCAAGGTTGAGCCTGTCGAGGTTAAGGCAGAGCCAAAGACCAAGGTTAAAAAAGAAGCTAAGGCAGAGGTCAAGGTTGAGCCTGTTGAGGTTAAGGCAGAGCCAAAGGCTAAGGCTAAGAAAGAAGCTGAGGCAGAGGTCAAGATTGAGCCTGTTGAGGTTAAGGCAGAGCCAAAGGCTAAGGCTAAGAAAGAAGCTAAGGCAGAGGTCAAGGTTGAGCCTGTAGAGGTTAAAGCAGAGCCAAAGAAAGAAATTAAAAAACCTAAAAATAAGAAAAAGTAAGGTATAAATATATTGATTATAAAAATTCGGATAACAAAAGGTTATTCTAAGGAGGAGTACAGATGTATCCAAAGCAAGAGGTTGTAGCAATGTTGCTTGCAGGTGGTCAAGGAAGCAGATTGGGCGTATTGACACAAAAAATTGCAAAGCCAGCAGTTCCGTATGGTGGTAAGTATCGTATAATTGACTTTCCGCTCTCTAACTGTGTGAACTCAGGTATTGAGGCTGTTGGTGTTTTAACACAATATCAGCCGTTAGTTCTTAACGAATATATCGGCAATGGTCAGCCTTGGGATTTGGACGGCATGAATGTTGGAGTTCAGATTCTTTCACCATATGAGAAAAAAGGTGGTGCGGATTGGTATTCTGGCACAGCAAATGCTATATACCAAAATATAAACTACATAGATAGATATAATCCTGAATATGTTGTAATCCTTTCAGGAGACCATATCTATAAAATGGATTATTCTAAGATGGTTGCTTATCATAAGGAGCATGATGCAGACTGCACTATTGCGGTTATTGATGTTCCGCTTGCAGAGGCTTCACGCTTTGGTATTCTAAACACTAATCCTGATGGTTCTATCTACGAATTTGATGAGAAACCAGCTCATCCAAAGAGTACAAATGCTTCTATGGGTATTTATGTATTCAGTTGGGATAAGCTTAGAAAATATCTTATTGAGGACGAGGCTAATCCAGATTCTTCAAACGATTTTGGTAAGGATATTCTTCCGAAAATGCTTGCAGATGGTCAAAGAATGTTTGCTTACGCATTTTCAGGATATTGGAAGGATGTTGGAACAATCGAAAGTCTTTGGGAATCTAATATGGACTTGCTAGACCCGAATGTTACTCTCGACCTTGCAGACGAAAACTGGAAGATTTATTCAAGAAATCCTGTTGTTGCTCCACATTATGTCAGCCCAACAGGCGTTGTACAAAATTCGCTCATCTCTGATGGCTGTATAATCGAAGGCAATGTTGATTTCTCAGTTCTGTTCTCTAATGTTACTATTGCTCCAGGTGCAGTTGTAAATGATTCGATACTTATGCCTGGTGTTGTAGTTGAAGAGGGTGCTGTAATTCAATATGCTATCGTATCTGAAAATGCAGTTATCAAGAAAAATGCAGTTGTCGGTGCAAGACCTGAAGATATAGAAAACAAGGAAGATTGGGGAGTTGCCGTTGTTGGCGATAACCGTACAATCGGTGAGGGTGCTGTCGTTGCCCCGAAAGAAATGGTCTACGAAGATAAAGAGGGGGTAAACTGATATGCGTGGAAATAATGTTATAGGCTTGATTTTCACAAACCTTCATGGAGAGCTTATAAGCGAGCTTACTGATAAGAGAACAATGGGTTCTGTTCCTTTCGGGGGAAAGTATAGACTTATAGACTTCCCGCTTTCTAATATGGTAAATTCAGGAATCAACAAGGTTGGTGTTATTACAAAGAATAATTATCAATCACTTATGGACCATATCGGAACAGGTAAGGCTTGGGATTTATCAAGAAAGCGTGACGGACTATTTATGCTTCCTCCTTTTAACAACAGTGAGGAGGAATACAGAAACAGAATAAGTATTCTTAACTCAATTAAGAAATTCCTTATTAATTCTAAAGAAGAATATGTGCTTATTTCTGATTGTGATACTGCTTGCAATATAGATTATCAGAATGTTCTTGAAAAGCATATTTCTAATGATGCTGACATAACTGTTGTGTATAAGAGAGGTCAGCTGCCAGAGCATCAGGACGAACCGACAGTATTTTCTCTCGATTCTACTGGCAGAGTTAAAGATGTCCTCATTAATCCAATCATCGAAGGCCCATGCAGTTTCTATCTTAATAAGATTCTTATGAAGCGTGAGCTTTTGATTTCTCTTGTAAGCGAATGTGTAAGCAAGAATAAGAACAACTTTAAGAGAGATATTATTCAAGGACAATTTGATAAGCTTAAAATTTATGGCTATGAATTTGAAGGCTTCTGTGCAATTATGGATTCTATGAGCAGCTATTTCAATGCAAATATGCAGCTAATGGATTTAAATATAAGGAACGACCTTTTCAATTCTGCAAGACCTATATATACAAAGGTTCGTGACGATATGCCAACAAGATATGGTCTTGGCTCTAATGTTAAGAATGCACTTATCGGTAATGGCTGCGTTATTGAAGGCGAAGTTGAAAACTGTGTGCTCTTTAAGGGTGTTCATATCGGCAAGGGTGCAAAGGTCAGCAACTGTGTTATAATGCAGGATACAGTCATTGGTGCAGGCTCTAACCTTAACTATGTTATAGCTGATAAAGATGTTGTTATAAAGGATAATCGCTCTCTTATGGGCTTCCTTACATATCCTGTTTATATTAACAAGGCAAGCACAGTTTGATTTTAAAACTTAAATAACTCTCTTGCTGAGAGTGATTATATGCCGATTTTGTGTAGGGGCTTTCATACTATCGGTATGTATATAAAAATATTCTATACAATGCTTTTTGTATTGTAGTTTTAAGGAGGTATAAACCTTGAAGGTTTTATTTGTAACAAGTGAAGCACAGCCGTTTGCAGCATCAGGCGGTCTGGCAGATGTTTCTGGTTCGTTGCCACAGGCTCTTCGCAGAAGACTTATAGGCACAAGAATTGTTATGCCACTTTATGATGAAATACCACAAAATCTAAAAGACGAAATGCGTTTTATCACAAGTCTTTCTGTGCCTGTTGCATGGAGAAGACAGTATTGTGGTGTTTTTGAGGCTCGTTGGGGCGGAGTAATTTATTATTTCCTCGATAATCAGTATTACTTTAAGCGTTCAGGTCTTTATGGCCACTATGATGATGCAGAGCGTTTTGCTTTCTTCTCAAGAGCGGTTCTTGAAATGCTCCCATTTATCGACTTTAAGCCTGATATTATTCATTGTAATGACTGGCAGACAGCTCTCGTACCTACATACTATTCACTTTTTTATGGGCAAAATCAATGGTATCAGGGTATTAAGACTATCTTTACTATTCATAATATCCAGTATCAAGGTAAGTATGGCACAGAGCTTTATGAAGAGGTTGTTGGTATTCCACAACATCAGCGTTCAGTCCTCGATTGGGACGGCTGCATTAACTTTATGAAGGGTGCTATCGAAACAGCTAACAGAGTAACAACAGTTAGCCCAAGTTATGCTTGGGAAATTCGTGACCCATGGTTCTCACATGGTCTTGACCCAATTCTTAACGCCCGTTCGTGGAAGCTTTGCGGAATACTGAACGGTATTGATACTGATTCTTATAATCCTGAAACAGATATTCAGATTTATAATAACTTTAGCGTTGATGACCTCAGCGGTAAGGCTGAAAATAAGCGTAAGCTTCAAGAGCGTCTTGCACTTGAACAAAATCCTGATGTTCCGATTATTGCTATGGTTACAAGACTTGTATCTCATAAGGGACTTGACCTTGTTAAGGCTGCTCTCGACCAAATGATGCGTGAGGAATATATCCAGTTTGTAATACTTGGTTCAGGCGATTGGGAATACGAAAGCTTCTTCCAGTCAATGCAGGATAGATACCCAGGCAGACTTTGTGCTTGTCATGGCTTTATCCCTGAGCTTTCAAGAAAGATTTATGCAGGTGCAGATATGTTCTTGATGCCTTCTAAAGCAGAGCCTTGTGGACTTTCTCAGATGATTGCTCTCCGCTATGGTACGATTCCTATTGTTCGTGAGGTTGGCGGTCTTCGTGACTCTATTCAAGATAGTGCAAATGGTGATGGCAATGGCTTTACTTTCAAGAATTACGATGCGATGGATATGCTTGGTGCAGTAAGAAGAGCTATTGCAGGATATTGGCAGCGTGATGGCTGGAATGTTCTTGTTAAGCGTGCTATGACATGGGATTTAAGCTGGAATAGAAGTGCTGGCGATTATATCAATCTTTATAAGACTGTTATTAACGAATGATTTTGTTAATAATTGAAATAAAATTGAACAGCTAATAATAAAGACAAGTGATGGCTTAGAATATCACTTGTCTTTTGTTTATTTTTAGATATAATAGCAGAAATTTTCATATATAGTCTTGTGTAACAGATTTGTAAGTTGATTTAGAGCATAAACCATATTATTCTTAATTATATTAATATTATTTAGATTTTGGCAAGGAGAATTTCTATGCGTTTTATTAAAATATTTTTAGCTGGCTTTTTGGTGCTTAGCCTTATGCTTTTTATGTGTGGCTGTTCTGATGATGGAGGAAAATCAGAACTGATTATAAAATATAATATCGAAAGTGAACCTATCACACTTGACCCACAGATTGCCAATGATAGCTCGTCAAGGCTTGTAATTCTTAATATTTTTGAAGGGCTTATGAGGCTTGATGAAAAGGATAGGGTCATTCTTGGAGCAGCAAAAAGCTATGAATCAAACAAAGATTATACACATTTTATATTTACTCTGTGTGATGATTTAAAGTGGAATGACGGCACTGAACTTACAGCAGAGGATTTTAGATATGGAATTGTAAGAGCGTTATCGCCTGAAACCGGTTCTGAAACAGTTGAGAACCTTTACTGCATAAAAAATGCAGAAAATTTTCATAAGGGCAAGGCTAAGAAATCAGAGCTTGGAATAAGTGTTGATGAAAATAAGATAATCTTCGATTTGGAATATTCGGACGAGGCTTTTCCTAAAGTTTTAACTTCTCCGCCAACTATGCCTTGCAATGAAAAATTCTTTTTATCAACAAAAGGACAGTATGGCAGAGATGATGAGTTTATTTTGTCAAATGGTGCTTTCTATATTAAAAACTATGGTTGGTCACATAACAATAGCATAAGCCTTGCAAATAATAAAAATTATGTTGGAGATGAAGAGGCTATTCCTGCGGGAATTAATATTTCAATAGGAAGTATAAGAAATGGTTATCAGGCTATTGCTGATGGAAAGGTAGATTGCTATGCAATTTCGGGCAGTGATTTGGAAAGTGCAAAAAATTCCGGAATGACAATTAAGGAATATGATGATACAACATGGGGCATTTGCTTTAATATGCAAAACGAAACTATGCAGAATAGTAATATAAGAAAAGGCTTGCTAAAGGCTCTTAACAGAGGAAATATTGAAAAAGCTGTGCCTGAACATTATAACATCACAAGAGGAATTGTGCCGAAATCTGTGGAAGTAGGTTCGCAGAATTACCGCACAAAAGCTGGCGAGATGTATCTTAAACAGGACAAAAATGCAAGACAGTTTGTTTATGACGGTATGCAAGAGCTTGAATTGACAAGGCTTACTGATATTGAGATTCTTTGCCCTGATGATGAAAAACTTCAACCGCTTATAAATGAAATACTTGAGGATTGGAACGAAAGTACAGGATATTATTTTAATAAAAATCCTGTTCCTCAATCTGAGCTTGAATATGCTGTTTCTGTCGGAAATTATACAGCGGCGTTTTTGCCTATTCAAAGCGACGGTGATTCTCCCTTTGATACACTTAAAAAATTTCGTACAAATGAGAGTGGTAATGTATCAAATTTAAGCTCAAAGGAATATGATTCTTATATCGAAAAAATAGAAGATTCTTCAGATTATAAAAGCTTGGATACAATTATTAAAGCTGAAAAGTATCTTTGTGATAATGCGATATTTTATCCGATTTGTACTGAAACAAGATATTATGCAAGTGCAGAGGGAATAGTGGGGATAATGTTTCATCAATTTGGTGCAGAAGCAGATTTTCGATATGCTTCGGCTGTTGGAGTAGCTAACGATTAGTTAGCATATTTTTCTAAGGCACTTAAAAGTTTCGCTCGAGCCTTTTTAAAGGCTCGCAGTTTCCAAAGGCAGAGCCTTTGGTCGCTCTCCGCAGAGAGCAAAATACTTTATACTTCCTAAAGCGCAGGAGGATAGAAAAACATTCCAGTGGAATGTTTTTCGTAGGGAACCCTCGCAGGGGGTTTCCTGAAAGCTAAATGTTAATTAAAACTTTGTATTTTTATAGTTTTTAAAAGTTGTTATGAGATAATAATTATTGGGGCGAATACAGTTCGCCCCTTTGTTTTTACAAAAATTGTGTTTATTAGGCAAGGAGCAGACAGAAATCTTCTACACTTAATCCTTTATGCAAGGCACAATTTAAGGACATTCCAACAAGACGAGAGGCTCTTTCTATTAAAAGGTCTATTTCTCGTGGTGTTACTATCATTTGTTCTCCACGAGGGGATACAAGACCTTTTTGCTGATATGAAAGCTTAGCTTCTGGGATAAGCTCTAATGCAAGAGTTTGTGCGTCAACTACCGTTGGAACGCCTATGCCTATGACAGGGATTCCCATTGTTTCTTTATTAAGGCTAAGGCGATGATTGCCAACGCCTGAGCCTGGAGAAATTCCTGCGTCTGAAATCTGTATAGTACAGCCAAGCCTTGAAAGACTTCTTGAGGCAAGAGCATCAATCGCTATAACCGCTGAAGGCTTTATGCTCTCAACAACGCTCTTGATGAGTTCACCTGTTTCTATTCCTGTCTGACCGAGAACACCTGGTGCAAGAACAGCAACTGAACGAAGTCCGGAAAGCCCTAAGGAACGCTTTAATTCACCTGTTATATGTCGGGTGGCAAGAATATTATCCGCACTTTTTGGACCAAGTGCGTCGGGAGTTATGGTTTCATTGCCTATTCCAGCGATAAGAATAGTCCCTTCTTTTGGGAGCAAGGGTTCAATAAGCTTGCCAATATATTCGGCTTTGGAATCGCCATCACGAAGATTATCTGTGAGCGGTGCAAGTTCGGCGGTTATATATGTTCCGATTGGTTTATTCATCTTTTTGGCGGCTTTTTGGTTGAGGATTTTAATTTCAGAAATTTTAATGCCGTCTTGTTCTTCCTCTTTGACAACTACACCTTCTTCTTTTTCATCAACAAATTCTCTTGCTTCAAGTGCAAGGTCTGTTCGCAGCTGCATAAAAGTTCCTCCTGATAACAAGTTTATTGTTAATAGCTTGCCCAAAAGAAAGCAAATATTACATTTTTCATATTTTGAGGAAATTTAGCATAAGATATATGGAAATAACTGCGGGGTGGTATTGTGCTTAATCAGAAATATCTCTATGCACCTAATGATGAACATAATAGGAATTATCTTATAGGTGAGCTTTTTTCTAAATATCCCTTTCTAAAAAAAGAGTGTATAGGTGTAAGTCATTGTGGACGAGAAATTCCTATGCTTAGCTTTGGCACAGGAAAAAAAGTTTTATTTGCGTGTGCCTTTCACGGTATGGAATGGCTGACTACACTTGTTATTCTGAGGTTTCTTGATGAACTTTTGGAAAGCATAAGCAAGAAAAATTTTTTCTGTGGCATTAGAACAGAAAATGCTTTTCACAATCGTACACTTTGTGTTGTGCCTTGTGTAAATCCTGATGGGGTTGAAATTTCTATCAATGGTGCGGAGAGTGCTGGCGAATATTGTGATAGCATTAAGGCAATAGGCAGTGAAAAGCGATGGCAGGCTAATGCCACAGGAGTTGACATAAACCATAATTTCAATGCGGGTTGGAAAGCTTTGAAAGCACTTGAAATAAAGAACGGAATTAACGCTCCAGCACCTACAAGATTTGGTGGGAAATTTCCCGAAAGTGAACCTGAAAGCAGAGCTATGGCAAGGCTTTGCAGAAATAATGATTTTATTCGTGCGTTTGCGTTTCATAGCCAAGGAGAGGAAATTTACTGGAGCTTTGGGGAATATATGCCCGAAAATGCAAGGCTTCAAGGAGAATTACTAGCTGAATTGAGTGGATATACGATGAGTGAACCTGATGGTCTTGCTGTTGGTGGAGGATTTAAGGATTGGTTTGTGGAAACTTTTAATTCTCCCGCTTTTACAATAGAAATAGGAAATGGAAAAAATCCGCTCCCTATTTCTGACCTTGAGGGCATTTATGAAAGATTAAAACAAATGCTCTTGATTTCTATTGTGATGTGATATATAGGAATTAGAATGATTTTAGTAGCTGCGAGCTGTGTTTGCCCAATAAAATGACTTTTGAAAGGCTTGAGTGAATTATATAAAGCTAAGCTTACCATACTTGAAAAATGGAGGAAATTGTGATAGTATAGGGTTACGATTGTATGGGCTTTGACTTTGAAAGGAAAGGATAATTATGAAAAAAAGTTATAGATTTATCGCTGTTCTTAGTTCGCTTATTATCTGTGTGGCAGCTTTTAGTGCTTGCGGTGCTGATAATAACAGTAACGATAGTAGTATAAGTAATTCATCTGCACAGAGTTCTTCCGATGAAAGTTCAGAAAATAAAACCTCAAGCGATGACGAATCTAAAAATGATGAATCAAGCGAAGATTCTGAAAAAAATGAGAACTCAGAAGAAAGTTCTGAAACAACCGAAAATTCAGATTCAAAAGATTCGTCTGATAAGGAAAGCTCTAAGGCTGAAAGCAGTGTCAACAGTGAACAAAATGCTAGCAATGCAAGTGAAGCTCAAAAGCCTTCTGAGAGCTCAAAATCTACTGGTAACAAGGATTTCGATGAGGTATTTAAGGATAATAAGCTTGATATTTTATTATCAAACGATATGAAGAGAGCAGATACAACAGAGGCTATGTCCGAAACTTTAGCGAAATATGAAAAGCTTTGGCTTGCTGAAGCTGAAAATGCAAATAATAAGCTTCAGGTATCATCTCTTTCTGATGAGGAAAAGAAAGCAATTCAAAGCGATTATGATGCTTGGATAAATGGTTTTCAGACAAAAAGAAAGGAAATTGTAAAAGAAGAAAAATCAAAGTGGGATAGCGGTTCTATTTATATAGTCAATGCTGCTGAGAAAATTAAGGATTATTGCAGAGATTATGCTATGAATCTTTATGAAAAGCTTTATAGAGTTGATGGTAGCTTTGAACTGGCTTATAGCGAATGATTTTATCGAAAGGGAGTGCCATTGAATGACACGAGCTGTCAGACTTTTTAAGAGGTCATTTAGCTTATTATTTTTGGCAGGAATGATGTTTGTCTTGTCGGCTTGTTCATCTGCTGAGGCAAGTAAGCAGAATAATGAATATTATGAGCAGCTGAGCAAATGTACTGATACTTTTCTTATGAAAAACAGAGAGCTTAAAGAAATAAGTAATTCTTGGAATTATAAAGATAAAGCTTCCACAGAAAAATATATAAATAAGCTTATCGAAATAGAAGAAATTGCCGCAAAGACTAAGAATATTGATGCAAGCGAAAATTTCATTGAATTTGATAAGGAAAATGTTGAAGAACCTTGCGATAAGGTTCTTGAAACTGTTGCTATAACAAAAGCTTTGGTTCAATCAGCATATGATAACAGAGATGATTCTGATTATCAGAAGGTTAATGAGGAAAATTCTGAAATCTATAACGAGGCATATGATGATGTAATATCTTCGGTGGCTACTCTTAGGGCAAGAATCAGATAAACTAAGCTTGCATATATTTACAGAAAATTTCATATAAATTACCACTAAACCATAGGAGGGTAATTATGTGAAAGGCTTTGTAGAACAGAGAGCGGTTGAGCTTGGAGAATATATTATCCAGAGCAAGGCTACTGTAAGAAAGACAGCCAAAAAGTTTGGAATAAGTAAAAGCACTGTTCATAAAGATGTCAGCGAAAGGCTGAAAAAGGTTAATCCACAGCTTTATCGTGAGGTGAAGAGTGTTTTAGAGATAAATAAGGCACAGCGTCATATCCGTGGTGGTATGGCTACAAGAAGAAAATATAAGGGAGATTGCTGAAAGGAATTTTAATTATGAGGAAAGTTAAAGTTGCTGCTGTTCAGATGTCTATGAGCAGTTCTCGTGAAGAAAACATTTCAAAGGCAGAAAAGCTGGTAAGAGAGGCTGCGACAGAAGGGGCTAATATTGTGCTTCTTCCTGAACTTTTTGAAACGCCATATTTTTGCCAAGAAAGAAATTACGATTATTATTCTCTTGCTTTTGAGGCAAAAAAAGACCCTGCTGTTATAAGAATGACAGAGCTTTCCCGTGAACTTAATCTTGTTATACCTGTAAGCTTTTTTGAGAGAGCAAGGTATCTGAGATATAACAGCGTTGCTATTCTTGATTGTGGAAGCTTTCTTGGCGTTTATAGAAAGACGCACATTCCTGATGACCATTTTTATCAGGAAAAATTCTATTTTTCTCCAGGAGATACAGGCTTTAAAGTATTTAAAACTACTTTCGGAAAAATCGGCGTAGGAATTTGTTGGGACCAGTGGTTTCCTGAGGCAGCAAGATGTATGGCATTAAAGGGTGCAGAGCTTTTATTCTATCCAACTGCGATTGGTTCTGAGCCTATTCTCGAGGTTGACAGTATGCCACACTGGAGGCGTTGTATGCAGGGACATTCAGCTGCAAATATCATTCCTGTAATCGCCGCAAACAGAATTGGTATTGAAAGCGTTGAGCCATCATATGAAAATAATCATCAGAAATCTTCCTTAAAGTTCTATGGCTCATCATTTATCACTGATGAATTGGGCGAAATAAGAGCTTCTGCTGATAGGGAATCCGAAACTTTTATAACCGCAGAATTCGACCTTCACGAGATTGAGGAAGAAAGATTAAGCTGGGGCATTTTCAGAGATAGACGACCTGAACAGTACGGAATTATTGCAGGTCTTAAAGACTAAAAGTTTATAATACAAAAAAGCTACTCTTGCTTATTTTTAGTTTGATATGTATCTGGAATTTTAGACACATATCACTTAGCAAGAGTAGCTTTTTATTTTGTTATAGTATAGCTTTAAAGGTGATTATACCATCATCAACTTTTGCGGAAATCTTTCCCTTGTGAGCCTCAACTATTGCTTTTGCAAGAGATAAGCCTATTCCATAACCACCAGTTTCTCTCGACCTTGACGAATCAGCTCTATAAAATCTATCAAATAATCTTGAAAGCTCGTTTTGCTTTAATGTACAACCTGTATTGCTGACAGCAAGAATTGTTCCTCTGCTATTTCGAGTGAGGGTTACTTTTATTGTGCCGTTTTTATCTGAATATTTTAGTGCATTATCTATTAGAATACCTGTCAATCTTGCTATGCTCTCAGAATCTCCCTTTATAGAAAGCTGTGGAGTTATCTCGGAAACGAGAGTTTTATCAAGCTTTTTGGCAATAGGTTGAAAATCTTCAACAGCGTGTTCTATCGTATCAGAAATTGAAAACATACACATATTTAAAGTGGATTTGCCCTCATCAACCTTAGAAAGCTCAAGCAATGATTTAACAAGGCTATTAAGACGCTTAGTCTGATTGCGGATACTGTCTATCCATTCAGATTTGCCTGTATCAAGCTCAAGAACATCAGCATTAGCAGAAATTATAGCAAGTGGAGTTTTAATTTCGTGACCGGCATCAGTTATGAATTGTTTTTGCTTTTCCATATTTTCTATAACAGGCTTTATTGCTCGGCGTGAAAGCAACGAAACAAGAATAAATACTATCAAAAGGCTTAATGCACCAATAGAACATGACCATATGAGATATGTTGATAATGTTTTTAGCTGATTACTGCGGTCTACAAATACTATAAGCTTTCCATAGCTTTGTTCAGTTATGCGATATTTATATGAACCATAGCTTCCTGAATTTGAACCACTATTCAGCATTTCAAGTGCAATGCTTTCTGCCTCATCTGGTGAAACTGCGGCGATATGTCCTGTATCCAGCTGAATAATATTATTATCTGAATCAACCATAACAGTAAAAAAGCGTGTTTCAAAGGGCGTTTCTTCTGTCATCATACTGAAATCAAAGAAAGGCTTTCTTTTGTTGAAATCTTTGGGTTCAGGATGGTTATTATTTTTCGGAAATTTACCATCATTATCAGAAAGTATATTGAGAATATTTTCGGTTGCCTCATTTTCGTGAATAGTGACAGCTATATTTATTCCGCCTACTATACATACTATAACTGCAAGAAATGAACACATGGCTATAAGTACAAATTTTTTTTGAAGTTGTTTAATCATATTTCAACCCTCGTTTAATCAGCTTTTTCGAGGGTATAGCCAAGTCCTCGTGATGCTTTAATCTCAACAGTCGAGCCTATTTGAGCGAGCTTTTTTCTTAGTGATGAGATATAAACCCATACAACATTTATTTCTGCTTCGGAATCATAACCCCATACTCGCTCCATAATTTTTTCTGTGGAAATCAGGCTTGCAGGGTTTGAGATGAGAAGCTCGATTATGCCATATTCCTTGCCACCAAGACGGATTGTTTCTTTATATGTTGAAAGCTCAAAGCTTTGCTTATTTAAGGTTAAGTCGCCATATGTGATTGTATCAATGGCATTACCTGTACTTCGTCTGGTTACAGCTCTTACTCTTGCAAGAAGCTCTCCCATATCAAAGGGCTTTGCGAGATAATCATCGGCGCCGAGGTCAAGACCTGTTATTTTGTCTTCGGTTTCTGATTTTGCGGTGAGGATAAGTACAGGAGTGTTGTTTCCGTGACTTCTAAGTGTTGAGAGTACCTCTAAGCCATTCATTTTTGGCATCATAAGGTCAAGAATAATGCCGTCATATTGGTCGGCTTCTGCATAAGCAAGTGCGTCTTTTCCATCATAAACTGCATCAACAGTATAATTATTATGTCTGAGAATTGCTTTTAACGCATTGGAAAGTTCTTTTTCATCTTCACAAAGTAGAAGCTTCATAATCTCACAACCTTTGAATTTATTCTTTAATTTAAATATATAGAAGAAAACTAAAATTAAATTAAAAATATTGTAGTGGCTTTTAAGTTTTATAGTTGGTTTTGTAAGAAAAGTTTATTGCCACTATCGAAGATTTTACCAATGAATTACCGACAAGGCGAACTTCGTTCGCCTTTATTGAGAAAGAAATGTGCCCTTAAAACCCACCAAAGGCTCTGCCGTAGGTGACTACCTTTTGAAACTGCGAACAGCTTTCACCAGCAAAGCTGGTGTAGAAAAGGCTCGAGCGAAACTTTTAATTTTCTTTTTGGGAAAAGATGTATGGGCAAATTGTGTTCGCCAGAAAGGTGTTTTTAAGGCAACATACCTAACATAAAGGCTATGACATAGGTTATGCCAAATATTATTGGCTGATGTGCAACATATATCAGAAGTGCGTGTCTGCCCAAGAATGAGAAAAATGGAATATGGCTTTTATAAGCGAATTTCGGAAACCTTTCTTCTGCAGCGTACTTACCTATATATGTTCCGAAAAGAAATGCGAAAAGCCATGGTATCAACGGAAAATAGTCTGATGAAGAAAAGCTTGCATTTGGAAAGCCTATCGGAAATAGCCAAGATGTTGAATAAAGCACATTCGGAAGCTTTATTGCAAAAATATTTGGTATGCCAAGGTATCTATACGGCACACAATAGCTTATTGCAAACAGAACTGCGAATAAAATCATTCCGAATATTCGTGGTATTTTTGAGAGTGGCTTTTGCATCAATCCATATATTAGCATAGAAACAGAAAGCATATGCAGGACGCCAAACTGGATTATATATTCTGGCTCTACGACTGATGTTACAAGTGTTACTGCCATTGCCACTATAAAAAGCTTTGCACCACGAGATAGATTTGAGTGGCTAAGATTTGAAGATATTCCTGATATTATTATAAAAATTGCCGCAAAAAATGGTTCTGCTGGCATAAAGAATTTTAGTAAAGATAAAAAGAATGGGACTTTGAAAATTTCACCGATAGAAAAAAATGCGTGATAAAATACCATACAAAATACAGAAAAGCCTCGCAGTTCATCAAGAGCATAAATTCGCCTTCGATTGGATTTCGGTTTTTGGGTTTTGTTGAAAAATTTTTCAATATTCATTTTATTTCCTCCAATAATGCCGAAATATCGTAGTGGGGCTTTTCGCAATCAAATATATATGCTACAATTATAACAAAGAAAAAGGGATTTTTCAACTTGAAGGAGAGTTGGGTAATGAGAAAGTATGACGCTGTATTTTTTGACCTTGACGGAACTCTTAGCGAATCCGGAGAAGGTATACTTTGGTGTGTCAGAAGGACAATAGAGGATTTAAAAATAGTTGTTCCGGAAAATTTCAGACTTGAATCTTTTATCGGTCCGCCACTTGCAGATAGTTTTTATAGGCTTGGTCTTGATGATGAAAAGGTCAAGCTTGGTGTTAAAACTTATAAGAGCTATTATGATACTAAGGGCAAGTATATGAATAAAGCTTATGACGGAATCAAAGAGCTTTTAGAAAGACTTCGTGAAAAGGGTTACAAGCTTGGAGTTGCGACTTCTAAGTATGAGCTTTTTGCAAGGCAGATTATAGATAATATCGGACTCTTGCAATATTTTGATTTTGTTTCGGGTGCTACGGCAAACGCAGAGCGTCAGAAGAAAATTGATGTGCTTAACTATGGAATTAAAAATCTTGGTGCTACTCCTGAAACTTCTGCCTTGGTTGGCGATACCAAGTTTGATGCAGAGGGAGCAAGGCTTTGTGGCTGTGGCTTTGTCGGAGTTTTATATGGATATGGAACTCGTAAAGAAATGGAAGCTGAGGGTGCTGTGAATTTTGCCGAAACAGCAGGCGAAATTGAGAAGTTTCTTTGAGCTTATATGCACAAATTGACGAAAAATCTTTTTTCCGACTGAAAATTAAAATTAGTGCTATGATTATTCGAAATTATATGTTATAATAAAAAATAAGGGTGTAAAAACACAAGAAGATCTTTGAAAATTTGCTCTGTGCAAAATGCACATCGTATTTTAGCCAAAAATTGCACATTATTTTAAGGATTTTTCGCTATTATGTATTGAAAAAATCATAAAATTGTGTTAATATCTATTTATGGGCTGTTATTTTGACATATTTGTAAAATAAAGTTAGTATAATTTAAATTGGTGTGTAGATTTTATTTGGAAGTTTATACATTATTTAATTTCGCTTGAACAGCCAAAATTTATTTTGTAATTATTTCGCCATTATACCTTTATAAACCCAGGCGGAGAAAATTTTATATGGACGGAGATGATTTCATGGCAAGAAGTGCCGGAATTCTTATGCCGATTACTTCCCTTCCGTCACCATACGGAATTGGTACTATCGGCAAGGCGGCCTATGACTTCGTTGATTTCTTGAAGTATTCAGGTCAAAAATACTGGCAGATTCTTCCTGTCGGACCGACAAGCTATGGCGATTCGCCATATCAGTCGTTCTCAACCTATGCAGGTAACCCATATCTGATTGACCTCGACTTCCTTTGCGAGGAAAATTTGCTGATTCGTGATGAGATTACAGCTTTAGATTGGGGAGAAGACGAGGAAAAGATAGATTATGCAAAAATCTATAATAATCGCTTTAAGGTTCTGAAAATTGCTTATGACCGCTTTATGGCTCTTGATGACAAAGAAAAGTGGGATTTCTGGAAGTTCTGTGACAAAAATGACAGCTGGCTCGGAAATTATGCTTTGTATATGTCTGTAAAGAACTATTTCGGAAACAAGGCATGGACAGAGTGGCCTGATAAGCTTATAAGACATCGTAACCCTGATACTATAAATTATTATAATAAGCTTCTCGGATATGATGTAGGTTTTTGGAAGTTTGTTCAGTATAAGTTTTATAGCCAATGGGCAGACTTTAAGAAATACGCAAATGACAACGGTGTTCTCATCTTCGGCGATATGCCTATCTATGTTGCAATGGATAGTGCTGATACATGGGCTAATCCTGATGTATTCTGGCTCGATAGTGACCGTAAGCCTGTATGTGTTGCGGGTTGTCCTCCGGATTATTTCTCAGAAACAGGTCAACTTTGGGGCAATCCACTTTATGATTGGATTTATCTTGAAGAAACAGGTTATGACTGGTGGTTTAAGCGTATTGAAAGTGCATCAAAGATGTTCGATGTAACTCGTATCGACCATTTCAGAGCTTTTGCTTCTTTCTACGCTATTCCGTATCCTGCGGAAAATGCTATAAACGGTTCTTGGATCGAAGGACCTGGTATGAATTTCTTTAATAAGCTTAAAGAGCGTCTGGGCGATATTCCGATTATTGCCGAGGACCTCGGTCTTATGACACCCGATGTAATCAAGCTTCTTAAAGATACTGGATACCCAGGAATGAAGATTCTTGAATTTGCATTCGATTCTAAGGAGGATAGCGACTATCTTCCACATAACTTTAGTTCAAATACAGTTTGCTATATTGGCACTCATGATAATGATACAATCTGTGGTTGGTATAACCATGCAAGTGAAGAGGATCAAGAATTTGCTAATGAATACTGTAACCTGAATAAAAAGGAAGGCATAAACTGGGGCTTTATACGCACAGCATATCAGAGCGTCAGCGATTATGCGATTGTTCAAATGCAGGATATCCTCGGACTTGGCTCTGAGGCTCGTATAAATATCCCTTCAACGCTCGGTGGCAACTGGGCTTGGAGAATGAAAGCAGGTGCTAATACACCTGAGATTTCAAAAAAGCTTTATAAGTTATCAAAAATCTACAGAAGGCTGGAGGACAAAAAAGAAATGAAGAACAACATCATCGACAACCTTATTTTGACAGCGAAGAACGAGTATTGTAAGGAGCTTGAGGAGCTTTCTCCTGCAGAGCTTCATGAATGCCTCGGCAGAGCTATGATGGGCGAAATCACTGAAAAGTGGGCTAAGGCTAAGAAGAACCACGCAAATTCACGCCGTGCTTACTATTTCTCAGCAGAGTTCCTTATGGGACGAATGATGTATAATAACCTTTATGCTATGGGCGTTCTTGACCAAGTTAAGAAGCTTCTCGCTGACAAGGGCATTGATATCAATGTATTTGAGGAAATCGATGACGCTGCTCTCGGTAACGGCGGTCTCGGCAGACTCGCAGCTTGCTTCCTTGATTCCGCTGCAACTCAGAATGTACCTCTCGATGGCTATGGAATCCGTTATAAGTACGGTCTTTTCAAGCAGAGCATTGAAGACGGCTTCCAGGTAGAAAGAGCTGACGATTGGCAGAGCTTCGGTGACCCATGGTGCATCAGAAGAAATGAGGACACTGTTATTGTTAAGTTTGCTGACCAGGTTGTTAAGGCTGTTCCTTATGATATGGCTGTTATCGGCTATGGTACAGACAACATCAATACACTTCGTCTTTGGGAAGCAGAAGCTCTTAATGACTTTGACTTCCTCCAGTTTAACGACAGCCATTATAATGCTGCTGTTCAAGATAAGAACGATGCAGAAAACATTACAAAGGTTCTTTATCCTAACGACAACCAGTATGAAGGTAAGGTCCTTAGATTAAAGCAGCAGTATTTCTTCTGCAGTGCTTCTCTCCAAGATATTATTAAGAGATATAAGGCTAAGTATGGCAATGATTATTCTAACTTTGCTAATCATTGTGCTATTCAGCTCAACGATACACACCCAGTTATCTCTATTCCTGAGCTTATCAGACTTCTTGAGCTTGACGGTCTTTCATTTGACGCTGCTTTCGATATTGCTCAGAAAACATTCGCATATACAAACCACACTGTTATGTCAGAGGCTCTTGAGAAGTGGGATATCAACCTCCTCACAGATGTTATTCCTGATGTTGTTGAAATCATCAAGAATATCGATGCTCGCCTCGTAGCTGACCTTACAGCTAAGGGCCTTAATGTTCCTGTTGAGTGTGAATGTGCTTGTGCTAAGGCAGACGCTAAGAAGGAAAAAGAGCCTGTTAAGACAAAGCTTGATGGTATGAGAATTATCGACGGCAACCTTGTTCATATGGCAAGACTTGCAGTTTATGCTTCAAGCTATACAAACGGTGTTGCTTGGATTCATACAGAAATCCTCAAGGACGATGTTCTCAAGGATTGGTATGCTATCTATCCAGAAAGATTCCAGAACAAGACAAATGGTGTTACACAGCGCCGTTGGCTTGGTCTCTGCAACCCACAGCTTTCTGCACTTATCTCTGATAAGATTGGCACAAAGTGGGTAAGAAATCTTGATGAGCTTTCTAAGCTTAATGACAAGATTGATGAAGACCTCGTTAAGCAATTCAACGCTATTAAGCTTGAGAAGAAGCAAGAGCTTGCTGATTACATCGCAAAGCATGATGGCGTACAGCTCGACCCTAACTTCATCTTCGATATTCAGGTTAAGCGTCTTCACGAGTATAAGAGACAGCTCCTCAATGCTTTCTCTATAATGGCTATCTACTTCCGTTTGAAGGAAGGCAAGCTTCCTAACTTCACACCAACAGCATTTATCTTTGGTGCTAAGGCTGCTCCTGGCTATGCAAGAGCTAAGGCTATCATTAAGTATATCAACGAAATTGCTAAGCTCGTAAATAACGACCCTGATGTCAATGACAAGCTCAGAGTTGTATTCGTAGCTAACTACAATGTTTCCTATGCAGAGAAGATTATGCCAGCTGCTGATATTTCTGAGCAGATTTCTACTGCTGGTACAGAGGCTTCTGGTACAGGTAATATGAAGTTCATGATTAATGGTGCTGTTACTCTCGGAACATTCGATGGTGCTAATGTTGAAATCGTTCAGCAGGCTGGTGAAGAGAATAACTACATCTTCGGCGCAAGAGTTGAGGAAATCAACGAGCTTAAGAACAACTATGACCCTAAGGCTATCTATGAAGCTAACCCAGAAATCAAGAAGGTTATTGATACTCTTATTGATGGTCGTTTCACAGATGGTGGCAACAAGACAGGCGAAGGCAGCTTTGCAGAGCTCCGTCAGTCAATTCTTGAGGGTGCAAGCTGGCATCAACCAGACCACTACTTCATTCTCAGAGACCTTCCTGATTATATTGACGCTAAGCTTAAGGCTAATGCTGATTATAAGGACAGAATCGCATTTGGTACAAAGTGCCTTAAGAACACAGCTAACTCTGGCACATTCTCAAGTGACAGAACTATCCTTCAATATGCTAAGGAACTTTGGAAGCTTATGTAATTTAAAGCCTACACTCGTAAGCTAAAATGATATAGCGATTTAGCTCTCCTTGAGTCTGTATTTTGCAGATTTGGGGAGAGCTTTTATTTTAAGAGCTTATCTTTAGCTTTAGTGCATGGGATTTATCAAGTGCTTTAATACTATATATTATTTGTTAATTCGACAAAATTTTCTGGTATTTGTTGACAGGCATTATGATTGTATAGTAAGCTATTATATGTAATAAAATTATGAATGTGGGGAAAGTTATGACTAATACTTCAGTACTTCAGGGCTTGGCGAATAATTGCAGACTTCAATATGTAAATGAGCCTGAGCCTGCTGCTTTTGGTGTATTTGACAACTTTGGTATTATTGTTAAATATTTAGCTTCTGAGCGACAGTATATCATTCTTGTCAGTGCGGCGGCAACATCTGATGAAGCTGTAAATGGTATGATTTCAAGTCTAAGCCAATTTGCAGGTGAACGCAAAAAAACGATAAACTATACAAGCTATCTTGATAAGGTAGTTACTATCAGCGTTCGTGATGTGGGCAAGAATACAATTTCTGCATTGCAGGAGGCTGTCGGAGCAGCTACTTATTTTTGTAATCAGTTTGGATTTGTTCCAGTATGTAAGTATTGTGGAAATCAAATGGATTTAGGATTTTTTGCTATTGGTGGAACTGTGGATACTATGTGTACACAGTGCTTTAATAAAAAACAAGTTGAAACAAGCAATATGGCTATGACAGAGGCTAACAAACAATTTAATCTTCCTATGGGAATTTTAGGGGCTGTTTTAGGAGCACTTATTGGAGGAGTTGTTTGGATTATTACTTATCAGCTTGGATTTCTATTGTTTATTACGGGTGCGATTATAGTATTTTGTTCATGTATGCTTTTGAAGAAAATGGGCGGAAAGCTTACCGTAGGTGGACTTATTACTTCATTGGTTATTTCGCTTGTTATGGTCTTTGCTGCTGAATATCTTGCTGTGGGTATAAGTTTATTTACACAAGGAGGTTCGGAATTAATGTTATCATTTGGAGATTCTTTTAAGCTTTTGAATATGCTTTTATTTGATAACAGTCTTAACGATGTTGGATATGGAATGTCATCAGCCATAAAAGAACTTAAATCTGGAATGGCTGAAGATATGATTTATGGCTTGATTTCTTATGTGGTTGCGGCAGTACTATTTATAGTAGATTATGCTAAAGAGAAAAAAGTTAAATATCAGGCTATAAGATTAGGATAATTTTTAAGAATGGTCTGGGCGGAGGTTACTTCGCTCAGGCTTTTTTTATTTAAAATATATAAAAGCTAAAATTGACTTTTATTTTTAATTTTCTTGTGATAAAATATATTCTAAGTCCGAGAAAAATTTGGAATAAATTTGCTTTGGAGGATTGTTTATGAGGATACTTGCCATTGGCGATGTTGTGGGGAATATTGGTTGTCGTTTTCTTCGTCAGCGACTTCCTGCACTTAAAAAATTAAAAGGTGTAGACCTCGTTATAGCAAATGGAGAAAATTCTGCAGATGGAAATGGTGTTACTCCAATTTCGGCAGATTTTCTTTTTTCTAGTGGAGTAGATGTTATAACAACAGGCAATCATTCTTTCAGACGCAGAGAAATTTATCCCTATTATGATGACGCACCATATATTTTAAGACCAGCTAATTTTCCTGAAAAAACTACGCCTGGAAATGGTACGCTTATATATGATATGGGCAGAGTTCAGGTTTGTGTGATAAACCTTATGGGTTGTGTTTTTCTCGAAAATCTCAAAGACCCATATGAAACGATTGATGAAATTTTGAAGAAAAATACAGCGAAAATTACGATACTTGACTTTCACGCTGAGGCTACCGCCGAAAAGCTGGCTATGGGATATTATTTAGATGGAAGAATTTCAGCGATGTTTGGAACACATACTCATGTTCAGACGGCTGATGAATGTATATTTGAAAATGGTATGGGATATATAACTGATGTAGGAATGACAGGCCCTATAAAGTCTGTGCTTGGTGTTAAACCTGAGCTTGCTATAAAGAAACAAAGGGAAAAATTGCCTGTTCGTTTTGAAACAGCCGATGGCGATTGCAAAATGGATTGTATATTGTTTCAGATAGATGACAAAAGTGGAAAGACCATAAATATTGAGCGTATAGAAATAAGGTAATTATATTTTAACCAAAAAATTTAATAAACCCCTTGCAAAATATTGCATTTTGCTATATTATTATATCATGGTTAATGTTAAGGTAGCTTAAATGCCTTGACTATATTTAGGAGGAATAAAAAATGGAAGTACTAAAGGTTTCATCAAAATCTTCACCAAATTCTGTTGCAGGTGCTATAGCAGGTGTTATCAGAGATTACGGTTGCGTTGAGGTTCAGGCTGTCGGAGCAGGTGCTACTAATCAGGCTTTGAAGTCAGTCGCTGTTGCGAGAGGCTATCTTGCACCTATGGGTGTAGATATTATTTGTATTCCAGCATTTACAAGCATAGAGATTGATGGTGCAGAACGCACTGCTATGAAGCTTCTTGTAGAGATTCGCTGATTATTTGGTATTGCTTTAAGATTCGGTAGATTTTTTACTGATATGATTTATTAACAATTTACTATATTACGAGGAAGTGTTTAAGATGATAAATGGAGTTCTTTTGAAAAATGCCATTATTTCAGGTGCGAATAATATAGTACGCCATAAAAAAGAGGTCGATGAGCTTAATATTTTTCCTGTGCCTGATGGCGATACAGGAACAAATATGTCTATGACAATTACTGCTGCGGCAAAGCTTCTTGCTGAGAGTGAAGAAGTGATTTCTGTTGCTGAGGTTTCTAAAATGACTTCTTCTGCTATGCTAAGAGGTGCGAGAGGAAATTCTGGCGTTATTCTTTCACTTTTATTTAAGGGAATTGCAGAAGTTTTAAAGGAAAGTGAAGAAGTTGATGGGGTTCTTTTTGCTGATGCACTTACTCTTGGTGTAGAATATGCGTATAAGGCAGTTATGAATCCAACAGAGGGAACAATCCTTACAGTTGCAAGGCTTGCTGCTGAGGCTGCAAGAATTGCTGCTGATGTTGAAAATGACCCTATAATTGTTCTTGGTGCGGCTTGTAATGCTGCGGAAGATGCTTTGGCTCAAACTCCTGAGCTTCTTCATGTCCTTAAAAAGGCTGGCGTTGTCGATGCAGGCGGTAAGGGACTTTGCATTATATTTGAAGGTATGCTTTCTTTACTTCGTGATGGCGTAATGATAAATATTGATGCACCTGTTGAAGTTAAAAAGGAAAATACAGACGATTTCTTTAAGAATGCTGCGGCTGAATTCGATAGTGAAATTAATTTCACATATTGCACAGAATTTATTGTGGGTAAAAATGATAATGCTACTGCTGATTCTGTGGCAGAGCTTCGTGCATATCTTGAAGGAATTGGCGATTGCGTTGTAGTTGTTGAAGATGACGATATTATAAAGACTCATGTTCATACTGAAAATCCTGGCCTTGCTCTTGAAACTGCTCTTAAGTATGGTCAGCTTCTTACTGTTAAGGTTGAAAATATGCGTGAACAGCATCGCATTGCCACAGAAAAACACGAGCAGGAGCTTAAGCTTTTAGAGGAATCTCCTGAACCAGCTGAACCTGAAAAGGAATTTGGCTTCGTGTCTGTTGCAGCAGGCGAAGGCTTACATGAGCTTTTTAAGGATTTGGGCGTTGACAGAGTTGTCAGCGGTGGTCAGAGTATGAATCCAAGCACAGAAAATCTCTATAATGCGATTATGGCTGTGCCTGCTAAGGTTGTTTTCGTCTTCCCAAACAACAAAAATATTCTTATGGCTGCAAGACAGGCTTGTGAGTTGATTACAGACAGAAAAACTGTGATTATTCCAACAAGAACAGTTCCACAAGGAATTGCAGCAATGCTTGCTTATGATGAGCAAGCTACTGTTGAGCTGAATGTCGAATATATGATGGAGGCTGCAAAAAAGATTCTTACTGGTCAAGTTACTTATGCGGCAAGAGATTCCGAATTTGGTTCAACTAAGCTTCGTGAGGGTGATATTATAGCTCTTAATAACGGAAAGCTTGTCTTTAAGGACAAAGACCCGGTTAAGGCAGCTATTAAGCTTGCTAAAGAAATGGTAAGTAAATCTACTGCATTTATTACTATTATCTATGGTGAGAAAGTCAGTGAGGCTCAGGCTAATCTGGCATATGATGCTATTCAGGCAAAATATGGTTCTTCAGTAGATATTACTTTGGTTAATGGTGGTCAACCACTTTACTACTTCTTGATTTCAGTAGAATAATATTTTTAAGTACTTAAAACTGCCACAGCTCACTTAAAAATGAACTGTGGCAGTTTTTGATATTGTGAATTTGGCAAAGCTTTCGCTTAAATCTGTTCGAGGGCTTATAGTTCAAGTGTAACGACCTTTTGCCCTACACCGAGAGCAAAAAACTTGATACCCCACAAAGCATAGGAAAGTTTCTTAAAAGATAAATGTTAAATATAATTTTGATATGAAATAATAACTATCATCAAACGCATATTAATTATCTTAACAGGCAGGTTGTGTGGTTGATTTTTCTTTGTTGCTATATTATAATAAAATTTATAAAAGCATATAATAAGAGCAATTTTATGCTTTTTTGTTATTATATGTAAAATGGGAGTGATGATAAATGGATAAACTTAGACGAATTAAATTCAAAAATATGATTATGCTTACAATAGCGGGTGTAATCAATGCAATCGGAATTACAATATTTCTTTCGCCTGTAAAACTATACGATAGCGGAATATCAGGAACATCTATGCTGTTAGCTCAGATTACACCAGATTATCTCACACTTTCAATGTTCCTTTTAATTTTAAATATTCCACTTTTTATCTATGGTTTGAAAAAGCAAGGAGCGTTATTTACTTTTTATGCGATATATACAGTTGCGATATATTCTGTATGCTCGTGGCTGATTACTGATATTCTGCCAGTAGATGTTACATTTGCCTCACCACTTGCAGGAACAGATTTACTTTTGTGCGCTTTATTTGGTGGCGTTATTTCAGGTATAGGAAGTGGTCTGGCGATACGCTTTGGCGGAGCTATGGACGGAATTGAAGTTCTTTCAGTTATATTTGCGAAAAAGATAGGAATATCTGTTGGCAGCTTTGTTATGATATATAACATTTTGCTTTATATTACTTGTGGTTTCGTTGTTAATAGCTGGATTCTTCCACTTTATTCTATTGTTACATACTTTGCGGCCTTAAAGACAATTGACTACATTGTTGAGGGTATTGACAGAGCAAAAGCAGCTATGATTGTTACAACTATGCCTGATGAAATTTGTAAGGCACTCTCTGAAGAATTTGAAACAGGAATTACTACCTTTAATGCAAAGGGCTGGTATTCACAGAATGACAAGACAATGATTTATTTTATTGTAAATAGATTTCAAATTGGTAAGATGAAAGAAATTATCCATGGAATAGACGCAAAAGCATATATTTCAATTTATGAGGTTGCTGATGTTTTGAGTGGTGACAGAGAATAAAAACTTATAAAGACTTGGGAGCTGAGTTGATGGAATTAAACAAGAAAAATGTTAAAATGCTGATTTTCGTTATTGCGATGGGGATACTCATATTCCTTGGTCTGCAAAATATGAATTTGGTCTTTGGCTTTTTGGGGTGGATACTTTCAGTTTTTACACCAATGCTTATAGGCCTTGCATTTGCTTTTATATTTAATGTACCGCTAAAATTTTTTGAGCGTAAGGTTTTTACAAGAAAAGATGGGACATCAAGACTTGGTAAGGCTACAAGACCTATTTCACTTTTACTTTCGGTTTTGCTTGTACTTGCAATAATTGCGGCAATTTTGCTCTTGATTATTCCTGAATTATTAAATAGTATTATAACGCTTGTGCAAAATTTGCCAGACACATTTATAAATTTGCAAAATTGGATAGAACAGCTATCAGAAGACCACCCACAGTTTAAAGAGTTCTTTATGAGTACTAATATAAACTGGAATGAAATTTTTAATAGCTTTATTGGAACTATTCAGGATATTTCTATAAACTTTGTTTCTCAAGCCCTTAATATTCTTGTTGGAACAGTAAGCTTTGTTGTTAATATATTCCTTGGCTTGATTTTCTCGATTTACTTTTTGCTCAAAAAGGAACAGCTTTATGCACAGTTTAAAAAGCTTACTTATGCTTTTATTCCAGAAAAAAAGGCAGATATGGTTGTTTCAATCTTTAAGCTTACAGGAGAAACATTCTCCCGTTCTGTTGCAGGCTCTATGATAGAGTGTACTATTCTTGGCACAATTACTGTTACAGCTATGCTTATATTTGGTTTCCCTTATGCTATGATGATTGGTGTTATTGTAGCAGTTATGGCTTTGATTCCTATGTTTGGTGTGACAATAGGTATAATTATCGGTGCATTTCTGATTCTTACTGTAAATCCGACACAGGCTGTATGGTTTGTTGTTATGATGATTATTATTCAGCAAATTGAGGGTAACTTGATTTATCCGAGAGTTGCTGGCAGTGTTATGGGCTTGCCTGCACTTTGGGTTATGACATCAATTATCGTTGGTGGCAAGGTATTTGGTTTTGTAGGTATGCTTGTTATAGTCCCAATTGTTTCGGTTATTTACACAATTTTAAGAAGAGTTGTTCATGTTCGTTTAAGAAAGAGAAAAATCCCCAAGAATAAGATTAAGACATCTAAGGTGCTTGTGACTACACCTATTCATGCAGTAAATCCTAATAGTGAAAAGGGTAGAGAGGCTAAATCGGTTATAGGTTCTTTAAAGAAAAAGACTACATATTCAATTAAAAAGCACACTTCGAATAATAAAAAGAAGTAAGGAGATTTTAATATGCTTTCTGAAGTTAATCTTTCTAAGAAAATTGATAAGAACGAATATAAATTAAAAATCAAGCCTTTAAAAACAGAGCTTGAAATTTTTCAGAGAACTATTCAGAAGCATAAAATTTCTGTGATAATACTTATGGAGGGTTGGGAAGCGGCTGGAAAAGGTACGGCTATTAAGAAAATTATTGAACCGCTTGACCCAAGAAACTTTAATGTTTTTTCTGGCACAATTCCTACGGAAGTAGATAGGCGTTATCCATTCTTAAAGCGTTATTGGGATAATATCCCTAAGGACGGGGAAATTCTGATTCTTAATAAGAGTTGGTATAGCGATATTTATAGTGACGCTTATAATGGCGGACTTTCTGATGAGGAGATAGAAAAAAGGATTGAAAGTGTAAACACCTTTGAAAGACAGCTTGCCGATAACAGAACCATTATTCTAAAATTTTTCTTGCATATAAGCAAGAAAAAACAAAGTGAACGCTTTGAGGAATTGCGTTCTGATGAAAATACTCTTTGGAAGGTAAGCAAAAAAGACCTTAAACAAAATGAAAAATATCAAAAATACTTCAAGAAAATTGATGAACTTCTTTTGAAAACAAATACACCTTATGCAAGGTGGAATGTCATTCCATCAGAGCAGAGTGATTATGCAGTTCTTGAAATGTATAAGATTATTACAGCTCAGCTAAAAAGAGCAGTTGAGTGCGTTGAGTCTGGCGAGGCTCTATATGATAATCACGAAGTCGAAAATGAAAGAGGACTTCACCCTAATATAGTCGTTAAACCGATTTTAAAAAACTATCCTGTTTTGAGTGATATAGATTTAACACTTAGTATGAATAAGACAGAGTATAACCAAAAGCTTGATAAGCTTCAAAAGCGTCTTGAATATCTGCATAGCATTATTTATAATAGGAAAATTCCTGTTATTATAATTTATGAGGGTTGGGACGCAGCAGGTAAGGGCGGAAATATTAAGCGTGTTAGTGAAGCCTTAGACCCAAGAGGCTATGTTGTTAATCCTATTGCTGCACCTGACCGAGAAGAGCTTGCTCATCATTATCTATGGAGATTTTGGAGGCGTCTGCCTAAAGATGGACACATTGCTATATTTGACAGAAGCTGGTATGGCAGGGTTATGGTTGAAAGAATAGAAGGATTTTGCACAGAAAATGAGTGGAAAAGAGCATATCGTGAGATGAATGAATTTGAAGCTGAACTAAGACGCTGGGGAGCGGTCATTGTTAAGTTTTGGGTAGATGTTGATAAGGACGAACAGCTTAAAAGATTTAAGGAACGAGAGGAAAATCCTCAAAAGCGTTGGAAGATAACTGATGAGGATTGGAGAAATCGAGAAAAATGGGAACTGTATGAATCAGCAGTTGATGAAATGTTCCGCAGAACAACAACAGAGGTTGCCGAATGGACAGTTCTTGAATCGAATGATAAGCTATATGCAAGAATTAAAGCTTTGGAGATTATTATTTCAGCGATAGAAAAGAATTTATCAGAATGAAATAATAAGCTTTAGATAACAGTTTTAATGTAATTTAATTAGATATTTATAATTTAAATTTATGCACAATGACATTTTGAAGGAAATGTCATTGTGCATTTTGCATATTGTGTTGTTTTTGTGTTATTTAATAAGCTGAATTTAGGGCTTGCTTTTTTGGCAAAATAAACTAAAAAATGATTTTAATGATTAATTTTTAATGAAATAATTGTGCTAATTGGGAATTATGAACAAATTATGTCCTTTACATAAGATGATTGATAATATATAATAGTTTAAGAATGTAGACGATTTTATATTAAGGAGGATAGGTTATTATAGTACAAAAATAAAAGCATTCTATATTTCGCCCATAAGCTATTTAAGGAAAGAAAATTGGAGGAATTTTAGTGAAAGTAATTAAAAAAAGCGGGTTTGCTAAAAAGGCTGCTGCGTTTACACTCTCAGCGGCTATGATTGCTTCTGCTTTTTCAGGATTGAGTGCGGTTAATTCTGAGCAGAGTAAAGTAGAGGCAGCAGCTATTGTTGATAACGGTCTTAGACCATCTTCTCAGGAAGGCGTTATTCTTCACTGCTGGAACTGGTCTTATAGCAATATCAAAAAGTATATGAAGGATATTGCCGCCGCTGGCTTTACATCTATTCAGACATCACCTGTTACACAGCCAAAGGACTATTATTGGGAAGGTATTGCCTATGGCAATGTAGGTATTCCTGACGGTACTGGTGGTTACGAAGGCAACTGGTGGAAGGTTTATCAGCCAGTTACTATGTCAATCTGCGACAACGGTCACACATGGTTCGGAACAAAGGCTGAATTTAAGGCTATGTGTGATGAAGCTGAAAAGTATGGTGTAAGAGTTATTGTTGATATAGTTGCTAACCATATGGGCAATATCAAGGGCTGGAAAATCGGCAGCGTTGAAGAAGTTATGGGAGATATTTCTCCACAGATAGGTGAATTCTGGAACCCTGATATGCTTACAGATTCATCTTATTGGCATATAAGCACATCTTGGGTTCATTCAAGCGATGGTCGTTTTGATGTTACTCAAGGAAATATGGGTATGCCTGACCTTAATACAGGCGATAGCAAGGTTCAGCAGATGGTACTTAACCTTTTGAAGGAATGTATAGACTGTGGTGCTGACGGCTTCCGTTTTGACGCAGCTAAGCATATAGAAACTCCTGCTGATAACCCAGCTTTTGCAAGTAATTTCTGGGATGTAGTTCTTGACGGTGCAAGAGATTACTATAAGCAAGTAAATCACTATGATGGTGTTTATTTCTATGGCGAAGTTCTTAACCGTATTGATGATGCAAATGCTGAGGCTTATTACAGAAGTAAGATGTCCTTAACAGACAACTCTACAAGTGACAATATCAGAAACAGCGTAAAGTATAAGTCTGCAAGCGGTGCTGCACAAGGCGGTTACTGCGGTTATATTGCAGGTGAGGGCGACAAGGCTGTTCTTTGGGCAGAATCTCACGATACATATATGGGTGGAGGTTCCTCCTATGATGTAAATGACAGCGATATTAAAAAGACTTGGGCTATGGTTGCTTCTAAAAAGGATTCAACAGCTTTATTCTTTGCTCGTCCTTTCTATTCAAAGTATATTCTTAAAAATGACACTTCAGGTTATGAGTCAAGACAAACTTATGAAGAAATTTTGGCTCAGACTGACCAAACTCAAATAGGTGATGTAGGTACATTGACTTGGGCTGATAAGGAAGTTGTCGAGGTCAACAGATTCCATAATTTCTTCGTAGGTCAAAGTGAACAGCTTGGTACTTCAGGCGAGTGTGCTTATAATGTAAGAGGCAACAGCGGTGTTGTCATCTCTAAGATGGACGGCGCAGGCGATGTAAGCTTTAGCGTAAATATGAAAGACGGCACTTATACAGACCAGGTTTCTGGCAATAAGTTTACTGTTTCTGGTGGTGAAATTTCTGGTACAGTTGGAAGCAAGGACGGTATTGCTGTTGTATATAATCCTACAAAGCAATATGCTGACCCATCTCCAGTAGAACCAACAATTATTAAAATTTCAGCAAATGCACAGGACGGTTCAACAACATTTACGACAGATTCTGTTGATGTTGTTATGAAGGTAGAGAATGCTACATCTGCTACTTACGAAACAAGTGAAGGCGATAAGGGTTCTTTCACAGGCAGCAAGACAATTACAGTAGGTTCTTCTATTGCATCAGGTGAGACTGTTAGAATTGCTATTAAGGCAACTGCTGATGACGGAACAAGTAAAGAAAAAACATTTATCTTTAAAAAGAAAGCACCAAGAACAGGCTATCCAAAGCTTAGCAAGGCTGGCATAGCATTTGATAATGCAAGCTACGGTTGGTCTAATGTTTATGCTTATGTTTATAACGCAAAGGACGGCAACAATGGTGCATGGCCAGGCGCTGCAATGACAGAGGTTGACGGCGATTACTGGACATATGAGCTTCCTGATAAATTCAGTGGAACAGTTAATGTTATTTTCAGCGATGGTTCAGGCACACAGCTTCCAGGTGCAAACAAGCCAGGTCTTGAAATGGCTGCAACAGAGAAGAAGCTCTTTGTAGACGGTAATCTTATTGACCTCCCTGAAACTCCTGCTGGAGAGCTTAAAGTAAGTCTTTCAAGCTCAGCATCTTCTATCGACCTCGGCAATTCAGTTACTCTTAGTGCAAGCAGCACAGGCGAAAATGGTTCTGTTACATATCAGTTCTCAGCTAATGATGAAGTAATTCAAGCTTATGGTTCAGCTAAGACCTGCACATGGAAACCATCAAAGGCTGGAGTTTATACAATTAATGTAACAGCTAAGGATTCCGCTGGAAATGCAGCTTCAGATAACAAGACTGTTACAGTTAATGAAGTAGTAACTCAAAAGCTTACAAATAATTCAACAATCAGTGCAACAACAATTACTAAGGGCCAGACAATAACAATGACAGCAAATGTAGCAGGTGGTACTGCTCCTTATAAGTATAGATATTATTGCAAGCCAGAGGGCAGCTCAAAATATACAGCACTTACAGGCACAACAACAGCTACAAGCTTTAGCCATAAGCCTGCAAGAGCAATTACTTATAAGTATGCAGTTAAGATTGCTGACGCTAATGGTAAAACAGCTACAAAGTACTTTGATGTAAAGGTTAATGCTTCTGCTTCAACAACACTTACAAATAATTCAACAATCAGCGCAACAACAATTACTAAGGGACAGACAATAACAATGACAGCAAATGCAACAGGCGGTACTGCTCCTTATAAATATAAGTACTATTGCAAACCATCAACAAACCTTAACTGGACTGCACTTACAGGCACAACAACAGCTACAAGCTTTAGCCATAAGCCTGCAAGAGCAATTACTTATCAGTATGCAGTTAAGATTGCTGATGCTAATGGCAAAACTGTTACAAAGTATTTCACAGTAACAGTTAAATAAAAATTAAATTTCAAAAATTCCTGCAAGATTATTCTTGTGGGAATTTTTATTTTGAATTGAGAATAATTGATATATTTAAAATTTAAAATATATTAATAAAATAAATAAATTACTTATAATTCTTATACAGAATTTATATTTAAATTTTGTATGATATAATGCTTTCTAAAATACGAAAAAAGAAATATTTGTATTTTATGTGCTTATTAATGAAAGGAATTTAATTATGGCTGAAGAAGGAAAGAAAGTTTTTACTGTTAATCCCAATGGAAAAAAAGTTAAGATTATTGTTGGCGTTTGTGTTGCGTTATTACTTATTGTGGCAATATCTATTGCATCAATAACAATAGTTCCAGCTGGTCATAAGGGTGTTACACTCAATATGGGAGCGGTTACAGGGGCAGTTATGAATGAGGGTATTAATTTTAAGATACCATTTGTTCAAAACGCAGAGATTATTGATGTTCGAGTTAAGAAATATGAATCTAAGGATAATTCCTCTGCGAGTAAGGATTTACAAACAATTAAAAGCTCTATTGCAGTGAACTATCGTGTAAACCAAGACCATGTAGCAGACTTATACCAGAAAATCGGTATGAGCTATGAATCTACGGTTATAAATCCAGCAATTTCTGAGTGTATAAAGTCTGTTACATCAAGATACACCGCCGAGGAGCTTATAACAAAGCGTACTGAGGTTTCTGAAGAAATGAAAAATTTTCTTCAAAAGAAACTAAGCGAGAAATATATCCTTGTAGATAGTTTTAATATCATCAATTTTGACTTTACAGATGCTTTTAATACTGCAATAGAGGAAAAGCAGATTGCAGAACAAAACGCCTTAAAAGCAAAATATGACCTTGAGAGAATAAAAACTGAAGCAGAACAGGCTGTTACAAAAGCAAAAGGTGAGGCCGAGGCAATGAAGCTCAAAAACGAGCAGATTTCTCAGAATATTATTTATCTTGAATTTATAGACAAGTGGGACGGAAAGATGCCTACATACTATGGCTCAGATAACCTTTTCTTGGGCTTAGATATGAATAATATACAATCTGCAAATACAGGTAATTCAACAAAATCCGAATAAAATTAAATCTGAATAAACTTTAAGGGCTATCGTAGATGCGACAGCCCTTAATATTTGTCTTTTTTAGCCTTTAAGCATTGCCTGCACATTATCAAGAAGGCTTTCTACGGCATTCACAGCGTGTACAGCCTTCTTCTTGGTCTTTTTTGGTTGTTGCTTCATCTGACTACCTACATAACCTACAACAGCTCCTGCAATAAGACCTGCACCGATACCTTTAACAACATTCATTGTATTCTTAACCATAATTGTTGACCTCCAAATAAAAAGTATGAAATTAATCATATTCATAGTGTTCTTCCTTTTGCTGAATTTAAGCCTTGAAAAATTTACCAGTTTTGAACTTCAAGAATTAAGGCTCTTGATTTATCCTTTGCAAAGTATTATCATTTATTTATGTTTTATATGGAGGAAAATTTTATGGCAGAATTAAATATTGTTTTAGTTGAACCTGAAATTCCGCAGAATACAGGTAATATTGCAAGAACCTGTGCAGCAACAGGTGCAAGACTTCATCTTGTAGAACCTATGGGCTTTAAAGTTGATGATAAAAAGCTTAAAAGAGCTGGTCTTGATTACTGGCATTTTTTGGATATAACCTACTATAAGAGTCTTGATGATTTCTTTGAGCGTACAAAGGGCGGAAAATATTATTATTTCTCAACAAAAGCTCCGCAAAAGCATACGGATATTTCATATCCTGACGGCTGCTATATACTTTTCGGTAAAGAAACAAAGGGCTTGCCTGAATGGCTTTTGCATGATAATCCAAAAACAACAGTTCGTATTCCGATGATTGATGAGGCAAGAAGTCTGAACTTATCTAATTCAGTTGCGATTGGAGTTTATGAAATACTCAGACAATGGGATTATCCAGAGCTTCTTGAGAATGGCAAATTGAGAGAGTTTGAGTGGGAAAAGTAGTCTTAAAAAATTTTTCAAAAAAATTAAATTTTTTTGAAAAAAGTGTTGACAAACAGAATAGAGTGTGTTATTATATATGAGCGTCAGGGAGATGCTGGTGTAGCTCAGCTGGTAGAGCAGCTGATTTGTAATCAGCAGGTCGGGGGTTCGAATCCGTCCACCAGCTCCAGACTAAAAGAGGGCTGTTCAAAAGACAGCCCTTACATATGGGAGAGTTCCAGAGCGGTCAAATGGGGCAGACTGTAAATCTGTTGTTTCGGCTTCGGTGGTTCGAATCCACCCTCTCCCACCATAATGGTTGTGCAAAATAGATGTAACCGCAAAAAAGTCCGATTTTATCGGGCTTTTTTTGTTGTATCGCCCGTGATTTTCAGTTGCAAAACCGTAGATGTATTTTGCCTGTTTCGTCAGTTTTGGAGATTCGAACCCCCGAAAATTAACTTTATACCTTTTCCACTCTTAAAATTTAATATTGTTATAGCAGAGTCAATTTTATAGAAATATAGAATTGGCTCTTTTTTTATTGGCAATCGTTTTAATTTTAAAATTAGAACGGTTGCTTTTTTTATTTGCATAAAAAATTCAGAAAGGAATGATTAAAATGTACTTTACCGACACCCCTGAACTCAGGAAGTTTGAAAGAGAGATGCGTCAGAAACCTAATTTTGACAGGCGTAATGATGATAACAATGAAAGCGAGATTGCACATTTCTCTGACAACAAAAATCTCAACGCAAACATAAATAAGAAAGACAGGGGTTGATTTTATGACAATAAAAATAAGAAGTCCCACTCAAAACAATGCAATTAAACAAATAAACTTTAGGAGATGAATAACTTGAACGAATATGAAAGACAGCGCAGAATCGCTGAAAGTACAAAGAAATTGTATCCGCCGGGTACAAGAATCGAACTTTTAAGTATGAGCGGCTCCTACGCACCTGTTCCGGCAGGCACAAGAGGAACAGTAAAATTTATTGATTCAATGGGAACGTTATTCCCTGAGTGGGACAACGGTCGTTCACTTGGTGTAGTGCCCGGAGAGGACTCATTCAGAAAACTCACACAGGAAGAAATCGAAGCAGAAAACCAATCCATGTCAGAAGTTGAAGATGAAACTCCTGATGAGGATAGCGGAATGACAATGGAAATGTGAGGTGAGGTTTAATCAATAAATCTTCGTTTGGAATGAAGATTTATGTCCATCAAATTCTTTGATATGTTTGCAGGCTCGGCGGTTTCCGTTCAGGCCTTGAAGCCATAGGTGGTTTTGAGTGCGTCGGATACTGCGAAATCGATAAGTATGCAAAGCAGGCATATGAAGCAATATACGATACCGGAGGTGAACTTTACTTTGATGACGCAAGAAAAATTGTACCCGAACAGTTACCCGATTTCGACCTTCTTGTTGGAGGATTTCCCTGTCAGTCCTTCTCAATCGCAGGAGCGAGAAAAGGATTTGATGATATAAGAGGAACGCTGTTTTTCAAGATTGCTCGAATTGCTGCCGTTAAAAAACCTAAGTATCTCTTCATCGAAAATGTTCCCGGTCTGCTTAATCATAACTCAGGCAGGACATTTGAAACAATCCTCCGTACATTGGATGGCTTGGGGTATGATGTGTGCTGGCAGGTACTTAACAGCAAAAATTTCGGAGTACCCCAATCACGAAATCGAGTGTACATTATCGGATATAATCGAGGAAAATGTGCCGGAGAAGTATTATCTTTCACGCAAACAAGCGGAAAAGCTCTTATACAAAGAAAAGCCAACGCAAGGTGAACGAATCTACTCATCAAAAGGACTAAGTTGTACTTTGACAAGCGGTTCGGGCGGGTTCGGCGGACATTCGGGACTTTATCTCATTGAAGATACTGAAAACTTTGGATTGCTGATAAAATCTAAAACCAAAGACGGTTATCAGATCTCATATCCCGGTGACAGTATAGATACTGCTTTTTCGGGACAAAATTCAAGGCGCGGTCGAGTAGGAAGTCAGATAGCACACACGCTTACTACTTGTGCAACGCAGGCGTATTATTTCATCGACCTGAACCCCGATCCGAAACTGACAGAAATTGCAAGGTGCATAACTGCAAGGCAGGATTCGGGAATCAGTAACCGCAAGGCTGAACATTCGGGAGTTTTTGTAGAAAATTCAGATGTTCTCGATGACAATGAAAAGTTTGCAGTAGCTTTTGTTGAGCCAAACGGAGAAGTTCATATCGGCAGAATAAGAAAACTTACTCCGAGAGAGTGCTGGAAATTACAAGGCTTCACAGATGATCAGTTTGACAAGGCAAAAGCGACAGGACTATCCGACAGCAGGCTCTACAAGATGGCAGGAAATGCTGTGACAGTGAAGGTAATCTCTGAAATCGGGAAGATTATCAAAAAGGTAAACGATAAAAATTAAATAACAACTAATATCAATCGTTCCGAACGACTGGTATTGGTTTTCATATATAAGCCGTTGGTTGAGTTAAAAGCTTAATCAACGGCTTTTTGTCGTTTCTGGGGCGATTGGTATTCAGAAATGGAGTGATGAATATCAAAACCCCTGTGAGTTGGATGGGTAACAAAACATCCATCCTTCATATTTTGTACGCCCTGTTTCCTCTGAATTACGAAAGGTATATTGAACCGTTCGGAGGCTCGGGAGCTGTACTTTTAGGCAAGAAAAAGCCTGATAAGTTTGAGGTTTTCAACGATTATAACCATAATCTTGTAAACCTCTTTCGCTGTATGCGTGACAGACCTATGGTATTCATAAAAGAACTCGGATTTTATCCGCTAAATTCAAGAGATGATTTTAATGCAATCAGGGATTTCTTTAGACAGGAAAAGTTTGAGGATAAATACCTTGACGAGGAGTTGGAGCTGACGAAGATTATTGTTCCTGACTTGAAAGCAGAAGAAATCATACAGCTATATATCAGAATGAAACAGGACTACGACTTGCGCAGAGCAGTAATGTTTCTTAAACTTCTACGATACAGCTATTCAAGTGGCGGAAAATCCTTTGCCTGTCAGCCCTTTTCAGTAGTGAGCCTTTTTCAACTGATAGAGCAAGTCGGTAAAAGGCTTGAAAATACTGTGATTGAAAATCAGGATTTCGAAGTTTTAATCAAGCATTATGACCGAGATAATGCCTTTTTCTACTGCGATCCGCCTTACTATTCAAGTGAGTATGTTTATCAGTGCGGATTCACTTGGGATGATCATCTGAGGCTGAAAAACACACTTGCAAATTCAAAGGGCAAATGGCTTGTATCATACAACGATTGTGAGGAAATCCGCAATTTATATGACGGTTACTCATTCTTTGATTTCACAAGGCTTCACAATATGAAACAGCGAATCAATGCAGGCGAACAATTCCCCGAACTGCTAATCGGCAACTACGATATGTATGAAAGGCAGAGAAACAAGCCGTTACAGTTGAGCCTGCTTGACTTGACAACCGAACAACAAATTGATTTAGAACAAATTTTGAAGGAGTGTATTATTAACCATGGAAAATAGAATTTATGTAAGCATACCGCTTGACGCACTTATTGTATCAGGAATCACATCCGACTGTGCTGTGCAGATTTCAGCTGTGGACGGAGCAATTTTGATTGAGAGATGCGATGATGATTGCGAAGAATGTTGCTGTGACTGTATCTGCGATGAGTGCAGAGCAGAGTTTGCAGGAAGCGAGGACGATCAGTGCTAAAAATATACAGAGTCCTCGGTAAAAAAGGAAGAATTACAATCCCTTTTGAAATCCGTCAGCGAATCGGATTCAGATACAACGATGTTCTGTCGTTTACGGAGCTTGATGACAGATCGGTACTTGTCAGGCGAGAAAAAATCTGCGACAACTGTAATGAATTTGCAGAAGAATTTGAGGAAAATTACACCCTTGAAGATTTCCTTGACAGTCTGTCCGAGGAAGAACAGAGAAACGCACTTTTGCATCTTTCTCTGCTGTGGGCGGAGAAACAGAAGGTGCATCATAAAACGCTGAGTGAAGATACAATGAAAAGTAAGAAGGTTTTACACAAAGATTGTAAATAATATTTGAAATACCGTTTTTTTAATGTATAATAATATATAACAAATTAAATTTGAAAGGTGGTATAATAAGTATGAATAGAGAAAAAACGGTATTTAAATACTTAAAAAATAAACTTATCAAGATGGGCTTTTTGTATCATACACCAAAATCACTTTTAAATGTTCAAGATCGGAACGATATAAAGAAATATGGACTTATACATTTTACCTTTTCGGAAAACATTAATGAGATTTTGAAAAATGGCGTAATGCCTGGAAAAGAATATTTGTATCGAAAAGAAAAAAATCTTTGTTGGTTCTATATTAATTATCCTAAAGAGTATGAGAAAAATCTTGGTATTGTAAAAAGCAAAGGCAAGAGGTCAGGTGTTGATTGTTATATTGTTATAAAAGATTTTTCGGAGGAACAACTTAATAATATGCGTATAAGAAAAGAAAGTGATAATGCTGTAGTTCATAGGGGAACATTAAAAACAAGCAATATGAGGGGAATGATGATAGAAGATAAATAAAATTAAGTCTGGACATTTCAGATTCTTTGGATATACTTGTTGCTTGAAAGGACGGCGATAGTATGAAAAAGAAAATCGCAATAATGCTGACATTGATTTTAGCAGCAGGAACATTCACAGCTTGTACAGCAGGAGAAAAAGTGAATAACAGTTTGGACCATAGTCAATAAAGTAGACAAGTAAAAGAGCAAATTTTACAAAAAATTTATTTCTGCCTGATCAGGAGAGAGGCCGTTATTGTGAGAATGAGGTCTGAAAGAATTGTAGAAACCGTTGATATACTGAAAAATGCTCAGTTTCAGTTCATCAAAGGAAGAGTAAGTTCTGCGGTTGGTTTCTTCTTTTTTCAAGTACTTGAAAAAGCACTCCATTACAGCATTATCATAAGGATGCCCTTTTGCGGAAAATGACTGAACAATATTTAGCTCGTCCAAATGTTTCCAGAAAGCTTCTGCTGTAAACTGACAACCTCTGTCACTGTGAAAGAGTAGGCTGCCTGAAATATTACGGTTGGCGACAGCTGAATCAAGTGTTTCAATTGCAAGCTTTGTGTTGAGATGTGGAGATAATTTATATGCGATAGCCTTTCTTGAAAACAGATCAAGTATTACACAAAGGTAATAAAATCTTCCCGCGGCACGAAGATATGTAAAATCACATACCCATACTTTATTAGGTTGGGATGGATTAAAACGCTGTTTCAATATGTTTGGGCAATGCTCATTTGAAGCTGTTTTGTGTTTTGGATAGGACGGCTTGATAGTACTCATTTTTGGCAGATTCATACCTTTCATAAGGCGATAAACCCTTTGCGTACTTATATTTATGCGATATTCACCGGCAAGGCAATTTTTTATCTTGTAAGCTCCGAAGCGTTTTTTTGATCTTGCATAAAGCTCGGCAATACAACTTCGAATCCTACGGTTTTCAAGCTCTCTTTCAGAGGGCTTGTG
>OLIQ01000089.1_pt1 | contig 59120 bp, 66 predicted proteins | sample 1609631 | NCBI WGS metagenome assembly OLIQ01 (sample SAMEA4350114, study PRJEB24818) | metagenome | biome: human; feature: gut; material: faeces | place: Denmark | collected 2013-09
GGCAACTATACTGGGTGTGTATTCCAAATTGAAGTTACTGCATCTGGCAATGGCGCTCCTTCTGTTACAAAAAAAATACCCATTTTCATCAGTACGCCAAAAGTTGAGAAGAAAAATCTCACATCTGGAGAGAGCCCCACAACAGAAAATCAAACTTTAATTTGCACTCCATTCGTTGTAAAAGCCAATCCTAAAACAGGTGTTTGTGCTCCTTTCAATTATAAAGTCTATGTAATAAATGCAAATGCCAATAACCCAGAAGGAATCCAAAGAAATTTCTGTATAAAAGAACTGCCTACTGATAACTTAGTTTGGGATTATAATTCTGCTTATTCATATTGCAATTTTGATGAAAACTCTGAAGGAGTAATTGAAATTTTTAATTCTGCTAAAGAGTTAGTTTCGTTCTGCCTAAAAAATGAGCCGGACATATTGTTCCTTGACATAGAACTCGGTGATATGAATGGAATTGAACTTGCAAAATATTTGCGTAGTGAATTCCCGGCTCTAATAATTGTATATATAACTAATCACCCTGACTATGTGTTTTCCTGTTTTGAAACAGAGCCTTTAAACTTTCTGAGAAAACCGATAGATAAAACTGAATTCAATAAAACATTTCAAAGAATCATTAAAAAATACACTGAAATACATAGATGCATTCCTATTAAATGGCAAAACGATTCGGTTAATCTTGAAATCAAAGATATATGCTATATTGAAGGATATAACAGACATCTGGTATTCCATTTATATAACGGAGAAAGTTATGAAATAGTCGGAAAACTTGATGAAATGTATAACTATCTTAAAGTACACGGATTTGTAAAATCCCATCAGGGTTTTGTTGTTAATATGCTGCACATCAAAGATTTCGGTGAAAGTGAAATACGAATGAAAAATGGTGTAACTGTATTAATGAGCGTACGCAGAAGACTAAAAACAAAAGAAGCATATTCCGATTATATAAACAGGAGATTTTAATGGCAGTAAAATACATAGCACTTATCTTTGGAACAATTTTTGAAATGTATTCAACCAATATGTTTATAAGTACATTTTCAAATAAAAAGCAAATTAAAAAATCTAATTTAGTAATAATATATTTATTAGTTTTAATATTTCAAACATTAGCATCTATAACGACTCAGGGAACAATTCTCCTAATTTGCTCGTTTATAACAGCTTTTATAATTTGTCAAATCTATAATTCAAAGCAATACATAAAATTAATCTTATCAGTAACAATTATAATAATTAATATTGCTTCAGAAATGATAGTAAGTGGTGTATTAATGCTAACAAAAACTATTAATTTCAATGAAATCAATTCAGATCCGCAACTTTTTGCAATAGGAACACTTATTTCAAAATTTATTATGTTCCTGTTAGTATTAATTGTTCATTTTGGGAAAAGAAAGTTAAATGTTGAAAATATAAGTATAAAATATTTAGTTATTTTAAGTGTACTTCCTTTTACAACATTATCCATGTTAATAATTATGTATCAAGTTATGTTTGTGATTGACAACACTAAACTGAAATTAATGTTTATCATTTCTAGCATTTTGCTAATTTTTTCAAACATCATTACTTTCAGCGTTATTAATCGACAGAACAGCTTAGCAAAAGCTGAATATGAATTAAAATTACTAAAAGACAATATTGATGAACAAACAAAACATTATACTGAACTCCAATCATCGCATGAAGAAATAAGACAAATACGTCATAATATAAAAAGTATGTGTATTGGTACTATTGCTGAATTAAAAGTTGGAAAAACAGATAATGCAATTGAACAATTGCAAAGTAATATTGATATCATAGAAAAATCAAGTAAAACTATCGACACTGGTCACCCCTCAATTGATTCAATAATTGAAAATAAGTTAATTAAATGCGATGAATTAAACATAACTGCTAATCTTTCATATCAATATAGAGAATTAATTACTGTCAATGAAATTGAAATAGCTGTCATCGTTGGTAATATACTTGACAATGCCATAGAAGCTTGCCAAAAAGTTGACTGTTCAGAAAAAGAGATATGGGGTTCAATAGTAGTTGATAGGCAAAATATTATCATTAATATAAAAAATACTGCTATTAGTTCAAACAATTTAAAAACATCTAAAATTGATAAAAAATCTCATGGTTATGGATTAAAAAGTATATCTCATATTGCAAAGAAATATAACGGATATGCCAAGTTTTCATTCAACGATAATATCTTTACATCATATGTGATATTAGATAATTAACACTTTCGTATTTTTAATCAACGAAGTTACATTAAACTGTAAATTATATTAATTTAAGCACTATTGTATAGATAGTGCTTTTAATTTTCGGAGAAATTTACTAATGATTCAAACTTTCGCAAAAAAAATAACTACAATATTTATAAATAAAAAAATAATCAAATCAGAAGAAAGAGAAATATATAATTACTGTTTTGAAACAACAATTGTTTCGTTAATTAGCCACATAACTTTATTTGTTCTATCAATCTTGTTCAATGAATTTTGCTGTTCAATAATTTTTCTAATAACCTTTTCAATATTTAGAAAAATTTGTGGTGGCTACCATGCTACAAATTACATAAAATGTACAATTATGTCCCTGTCAAGTTATCTGGTTTTGATTTTAATACTAAAAAAATTAAATGTAGTTTTTGATATGTTTTTTTTCTTGTTAATAATTGGATTACTGATTATATTAGTTTTTTCGCCAATTCAAGATGATAATAAGCCATTTACTGAAAAACAAAACAAAAGATTTAAAATAATAAGTAAGAGCCTTGCAGCTATATTGATAATTTTATTTATGATTTTGAGATTATATCAATCACCAAACTTATTCGTAAATAAATATTATTTCTCATTTTGTTATGGAATTGATTTAGTTGCATTTTCATTACTTATCAGTAAAATAGAAAGGAGATAAAAAATGCAAAAAATTAAAAATTTCATAATGAAATTTGGAAGTTCTTTTGCTGCACTTGCATTAATAATCGGCATAACAACTTCAAATTCAGCATGTGGAATGATTTTTCATCAGCCTGAAGAACCTGCTGCAATGAACAAATTCAAATTTTAAAAAATACGGAGAGAGCCTCTTGGTTCTCTCCGTATTTTTTAATAACCCAACCTATTCACATACTGAACGGTAATATATAAACAATACTAAATAAACAAATTTTTGAACCTGCTCCAAGCTACCCATTTACAATATTATTTATTGAAACTTCGAATTTCTCTGATACCTTAATAAGCTCATCAAGTTCTATAAATCTTTTTTTTGAAAGTATAGAATCTAAATTTTGTTTATCACTATCAATAGCTGTTGCAAAATCATGCAAACTCATACCGTCATTTTTAATCAATGCAGTTATGAACTTAATTATATTATTCTGAATATCAGTTTTAATTTTTCTAATTGAACGATAAGTAACTTTTGTGTCATTGTTATGGAATAAGTTTTGCCGAAGATGTTCCAATATATCTTCTTTGTTTTTTCCAATAATACCCTGTTTTGTTAATTCTGTTAATAAGTCCTGATTGCTATAATGATTATTTAGAAACAACTCTATATCAATACCATAAATTCTGGATAACAAAATCAGCATATCACACGGCACTTCAACAGCCGTTTTTTCAAACGAAATATATTTATATGATGAAATATTTAAAAAAGCTGATATTTCCTTTTCAGTTAAGCCTAATGTTTCACGAAGAAACTTTAATTTTTGATTCATAACTAAACCTCATAACTTGATTATATATTAACAAAATAATGACTATCTGTCAATATTTGACGAATTGGCAATTAAATAAAACTTGTAAATTGTCTATACTATATATGTATCGAAAAGAGGTGCTGATCATGGAAACAGATTATTACAGACAAGTCATTAAAGAATATCGTAAATCGCAAAAGCTATCACAAGAAAAGTTTGCAGAATTACTAGACTGTGACACAACATATATAAGTCATATTGAAAATGGAAAAAGAGATCCCAGCATCGACTTCTTCATAAAATTTTCAAATTTATCGGGAATATCTTTTGATTATATGTTTTGCTGTGAAACACAAATTGGCGCTCAAATTAAACTTAACGAGATGTCCGAAAGAGCAATGAGATTATTACCAAAAGACAGACAATTCACTTTTAAAATGATGGATCAATTCCTAGATCGTTTTGAACATGATACAAAAAAATAAAGCCTATAATTAAATTTAATAATATATTGTAAGACAAAGACGCAATAATGTATTAAATCTAACATTATTATATAAAATAATATAATTATTTTAAAAACTCGTAAACATAAACTGCAATAATGTTTTAATTTTTTGCTTTTTAAAACACTTCCGTATTTTAACTTAACGCTTTTGCAGTTTTATTTTTCGTTTTAAAGCAGCAAATCTATGCTTATTTTTATGTATAGATTTGCTGCTTTTATTTTATTTCATAATTTAAATAGAATTTGTAGAAAGAGTGTATTCGTACACTCTTTTTTTCATTACTGGCAGCAGTCAATTGCAAAATATCCATAGCCTTCGATTTTTAACAACATTAAAAAAATCGGAGGAAATATGAAAAGGATTATAGAAATATATGATATCAGTGATGAATATCAGAACTATCAGGGTAACCCATATATTGTTGTTTTAAATTCATTATTTGAAGCTGACAAAGAAATTGTTAAAAACATTTTTACTTCTCAATATTCTATTCTTAATAGTAACGAGTGGTACGATTATAAAAAAACAATATTAGATTTCAATAACAACGATGCCAAGCATCGAATGAGGAAAGAACAACCAATTGAATATTCATCATCGGATAAATTCAAAAAAATAAAATCAGATGAAATTGATTTTGATAACAATTCAAATGTTACAAAAGCAATTAATATGCTCTCTCCTCAACCTAAAAGCAGATTTATAAAATACTACTTAGAAGAAAAAACATATAAAGAAATCGCTTTAGAAGAAGGAAAGCATATATCCACAATCCAGGAATCTATAAAGGGCGCAAAGAAAAAATTTTTAAAATATCTAAATATTTTTGAAAATACCCCCGAAAAATAGACCCCCGCATTTTCTATTTTATGAAAGGACTTTTTTCTTTTCATAAAAATTGAATACCAATATCATAAATACTTTGGTTTGTATGAGGGGTGTGAAATCGTCTCAGCAGAAAGTATTACTGCGCCGGGATCTGTTATGGGGAGCGAGAAACAGTAGTACTTTTCTTCTTTGGTGGTGCAAAGAAGATTGCGATGAAAGTACAAACTTATAATGATACTTCTGCTATGACAGCAGGCCGCTTGATGGGGGCTGGTGAAATTCCAATGAGGATACCGAATCCGTTTATGATATTCCTTTAAATCGGGACAGGAATAAATGATTTAAAAACAGTTTTGCATTTTTTATAAGCAAAATTGAATTACTGCTATTTTATTACATTATATATATTATCCTGTTAATTACGGAGGCGATGTATATGTTTACAGGACAAAAACACAAAGAAAGATTTTTGAATGAGATTGGAACACTAAAGCAATCAAATTCGTATTTTAATAAGAAATTCTTATCTGCCTTATATACAATAACGAGTGATGACTTTTTATGGGAAACTTCAAAAAATTCCATAAAATATAATTACATAGATTTTAATCAAATAAATGTAAAAGGTATCAGTGTTAATTCTCATCAACTATGGCAATTTGCTAAAAGTATGGTATTAGGTGATGAGATGTTGCTTGAAGATATAATTGATAAAGAATTATACAGTGATAAGAATTTTAAAATAATTATTGATGCAATAAAAATAGCAAGAAAAGGTTTAAATTTAAATTAAACAAAGTGAAGGCAACTGATTCAAGTCAGTTGCCTTTTGCTTTTAGGAGGTGTTTTACAATAAACGAATTTTTAAGACTTGAAAGAGCAGCCAAGATGTACAAAGAACGATATCCAAAGGGAACAAGAATTGAACTTTTGTCAATGAATGATTCTCAGGCTGTTCCACCTCATACAAAAGGTACTATTGAATTTGTTGATGATATGGGAACGTTACACTGTACTTTTGATAATGGTAGAATTTTGGGAATTGTTCCTGCTGAGGATAGTTTTAGAAAACTCACACAAGAAGAAATTGAAGAAGAAAATAACGCTATCTGTGTTGAGGAAACAACAGATGACATGGTCGAAGAATCAGGAATGACACAATCAATGTGAGGTGAAACAAAAAAGAGTAAGGGCAGTAATGCCCTATGTCAATTAAATATTTAGATATGTTTTCAGGAATCGGCGGATTCAGATCAGGTTTGGAAAGAATCGGTGGTTTTGAATGTGTCGGTTACTGTGAAATTGATGAGTATGCTCGCAGAGCTTATGAGACTTTATACGATACGAAAGGAGAGATGTGCTTTGAAGATGCGAGAACAATCAACCCCGATATGCTTCCCGATGTCGATGTTATATGCGGAGGCTTCCCTTGCCAAAGTTTTTCAATTGCTGGAAAACGGCGAGGTTTTGACGATATCAGAGGAACACTTTTCTTTGAAATTGCCCGAATTGCTGCCGTCAAAAAACCTGCACTTCTGTTCCTTGAAAATGTTCCCGGACTTTTATCGCATGACGAAGGGCGGACTTTTGCGACAATCCTCAGTACATTGGATGAAATCGGGTATGATGTCTGGTGGCAAGTGTCTAACAGTGCAAATTTCGGAGTGCCTCAATCCCGAAATCGCTTGTACATTATCGGATATAACAGAAAGAAATGTGAAGGCGAAATATTGCCTTTCAACCAAACAAATCCTAAAACTATTATCAGGAGATTGCCAGGCAGTGAAGGTAGAAGAGTATACTCCAGCGAAGCTCTCGGAATAACTCTTACAGCTTCATCAAATACAGGATTATATATAATTCCTATCCCCGTAAAATCAAAAACCAAAAACGGCTATCAGTTAGCTTTTCCGAATGACAGTATTGATATTGCATATATTGAACTTAATTCAAGACGAGGGCGTGTAGGTGCAGAAATAGCGCACACTCTTATGACAGGCAGTACACAGGCATATTACTTTATAGATATGAATCCAAATCCAAAACTGACTGAACTTGCAAGATGCATTACTGCAAGACAGGATTCGGGAATAAACCATCGCAAAGGTGAGCATTCGGGAGTTATGGTTATTGTGAAAGAACTAACAGCAGATGAAGTGCTGCAATTAGGTGATAAATCCGATTATTGGACATTTGAAAACCCTAATGATGATACAATAACCGCTTTGATTATATTCGACAATGAGGGTAACTTTTTTATCGGATATATCCGCAGACTCACACCGAGAGAATGTTGGAGATTACAGGGCTTTACAGACGAACAATTTGATAAAGTGATATCGGCAGGAATATCCGATACACAGTTATATAAAATGGCAGGAAACGCAGTAAGTGTTCCTGTCATTTCTGCTTTTGGAAAACAGATAAAAAGAATACTTAATAAAAAACAGAGGTGATATTTAATGCCTAATTGGGTTGAAAACAAATTGTCGTACAACGGCAATGAAGCAGAAATTAAAGAAATGCTTGAGAAAATCAGATATGATAATGCAACAATCGGAACAATAGATTTTAACAAAATTATTCCTATGCCAAAGTCACTTGATATTGAATGTGGCAGCAGAACAAACAAAGGTATTGAAATGGTTAAAAATCATCTTGAGAATCTGCCTGCGGAATTGAAAGGTAAGGAAGGCACATATGAAGAAGTTCTCGAAGATTTACACAATCACATTGCAGATATATCCGATGAAGAAGAAAAGAAAATATGGGATGTCGGCGTAACTGCCGTAGATAATCTTTATAAGTATAACGCACCGACCTGGTATGAATGGTGTAATGATAACTGGAATACCAAATGGAATGCGTGCGGTTATGATGAAAACACAGATTACAGTGACAGCGACTTTATATGGTTTCAGACCGCATGGTCTGCACCAGTTCCCGTTATTCAAAAACTTTCTGAAATGTACCCGAATATTGAATTAACACTGGAGTTTGCGGATGAAGATTTAGGTCAGAACTGCGGTGAGATGAAATTCAAAGACGGAGATATTTTTGAAGAATATATCCCGCAGACCGGAAAAGAAGCAATGGAATTTGCTGCAAAAGTATGGGAATACGACCTTTCGGATTTTCAGCTGCATCTTAATGCAACGGGAACGGATTATATCTATACAGGCGAGTCGGACTATGAGTTGATTGAGTTATTCGGCAAGCCTGCTCTTTTTACAGATGAACGATTGACACTTAATGATGTTCCTTTGGGACTTAATCTTTATCACATAAGAATGTCAGATGATAACGGAATGTTTGCAGCACTTGAACCTGAGGTAAAAGTTAATCACGGCGGTTCAGTTATCACAATTGAAAATATTGACTTCGGTGAAGAAGGATATATTGAATTTACAGATGAAACAAGACCTAATTTCTTGGGTCAGGGATTATCTATTGATGATTATGTTACCGATAATTACACAATGGATGCTTCTGAAACAGAAGAACAGTCAGGAGGTATGCAGTTATGTTAGTAACAGAAATAACAACGGATGAGCTCCGCAGAATGAAAGGCAGCGAAGGTATCATCTTTCAGGGGTGTGGCGGCAGTCTTGATGAATGGGTAGACGGAGTTAACGAAATGCTTACTGAATCAGGTATCTTGCAAAACGGAACAAAGTTTACTGATGTGTATTCATTTGAAAATAACGGACTTGCAAATCTGCTGTTCCCTTTTGATGAATATGTGAATCTTGATATAGGCAAACTTGCTATGTGGAGAATTGCTTCATATCAGCAGTTTTATGGATCTTGGCTTTCAGATTATGTTGATAATTATCTTGACGGGTTTATTGATGAATCTGTTACTGAAAAATCCGAAAAGCCTGACTGTGAACTCATAGGTCAGGACGGTAATATTTTCTCGTTGATGGGTATTGCCTCCCGAACACTTCGTGATAATGGCATGTCTGAACAGTCAACAGAAATGTGTAACAGAATTCAGAATGATGCCGAAAGTTACTATCAGGCACTCGGCATTATCGGCAAATATGTTAATATCACAGGACCTAATGAAGATATGAGTGATGATGAAGATTTTATACAATCTATGTAAAACACAAATTTTGAGGTAACACAATGAAGTTTATAATTGGAATAATTATCGGCATTTTAGTGGGTACAGTCTTAGGTGTAATGACTCTGGCATTATTCATCGGAGGTTCACAAAAAGAAATGCCAAAAATAAATAACACAAAAAACTAATACGAGGTGATGTTATTTTTAAGAAGCTGCTATTATGAACAGCTTTATGTCATGGGTAGGCGGTAAAAAAGCACTCAGGGATATCATCGTTAACTCTTTTCCGCTTTGCTACGAAAGATACATTGAAGTATTCGGTGGCGGCGGATGGGTGCTTTTCAGAAAACCACCTATGAATGATTTTGAAGTCTATAACGATATGAATTCTCATCTTGTTAATTTATATCAATGCGTAAGAGAACATCCAAAAGAATTGAAAAACGAATTAGAATTTGTTCTTAATTCACGCGAGGACTTTAATAAAACGCTCGAAATATTCAAGCATCCTGACGATGTTGAAAATATTAAACGAGCAGCGTTGTTTTATCAATTAATCAAATTCAGTTATGCATCAGGTTTGGATTCATATGGCTGCCGACCGCACTCATTATGGTCTGACTTTCCTATTATCTATCAGGCATCAGCAAGGCTCCAGCGCGTTATTATTGAAAATAAGGATTTTGAGAAACTTATTAATCAGTATGACCGATCTGCGAGTTTCTTCTATTGTGATCCGCCATACTATGCTACAGAAAAATATTACTCAAATGTTGGTTTTGGAACACAGGATCATGAAAGACTATCCGAAGTATTGCTTAATATAAAAGGCAAGTTTTTGCTTTCATATAACGATTGCGATGAAATACGAAATTTATATAACAAAAGCGGTATATACATTCGTGAGGTTGAAAGGCTGAATAATATTAAGCAGCGTTATGATGGTGGTTGCAAATATGCTGAACTACTTATTTCAAACTATGATACATACGAACGAGAAAAAGCACAAAAACAATTGTGCTTTTTTGATGACTATTTCAGTTAAAAGGAGGATCAAATTGCGATTTAACATATATCAGATAGATATGAACCTTGATAAAACAAATCAAAAGTTTAAATCTTATAATGATTCAGAAATCAAACCTGAAACATATGAAAAAGTATTCAGTGGATGTATAAATGAACTTAATACTTTGGAAGATGTATATACAAAATTTAATACTGACATACCAAGAAGCCACTATGGACACAGTTTATCAGTATCCGACATTGTTGAAGTTATTGATGGTGATGTTACAAAAAGTGGCTTTTACTTTTGTGATTCAATAGGGTTCAAAAGAGTTTCTGATTTTGACAGTTCATTATGTCAAAAAGATAATGATACATATCATATTGTTGCAGTAGAGCCGAATAAACCACCATATGAAACAGAAATCAAGAAAGATTTGAAATCTTTGCAAATGATGGTGGATGGTTTTATTGAAAATATGTACAATCAGGACGGAACTATCTTTGTTATCAATGAAGAAGGAAAAATTAATGGTATGCAAGGCAATCGCAGATTGGAAAACGATATTATCGCAGGTCCTTTCTTCATAATCAGAGATGATGGTGAGGATTATTCCTCATTAACTAATGAAGATATAAATAAGTATATGGAACAATTTAAAAATCCTGATACTGATATCAGTCAGGAAGAAATTGATAATCTTGTTAGATACAGTGTTATTGGGTTTGACAATACCGATGAATTCTATGACTTTCTTGAAGGGATGAATCTGTCATGACAAGTTTTATTTTTGAGTCTGGAAACCTTGTTAAACATAATGGTTTATCATTTCACACAGAAGCATCTACAGCAGTATATACTATGTGTCGACTCATAATTGATTCAGTATATTTTCAAGATAAAAATGAACTGCTTTGTAATATGACAGATGAACTCTTCAAATTGTTTCAGACTGATTGTGATTACAATATAGACATAAATGATTTTGAGCTTGATTTGATAAATAACGATGTCAAAGTATCGTTTGATTCTGTAATTGACGCTCTTGAAAGACGCAGCGGAATTGCAAATTATTTATATCAATATACCGATTGTGATATTGATGATGAATCATTGAAAAAAGTAAAAATATTCAACAAAATAGAAGAAATGAAGGAAGAATTCAATGAATTGGATTACACTTTCTCTTCATTTAACGGAGGTATACAGTTTATGAACATTAAATCAAAAATCAATACAATAATTGATGATGAAAGAAGATTAAAAGCATATGCAACTGTAACTCTTGATAATCAATTTGTTATCAAGGGTGTTAAAGTTATTGAAACAAAAAACGACGGACTTTTGGTTGCTATGCCGCAAATAAAAAACTCGCAGGGCAAATATCAGGATATCTGTTATCCTAACAATTCTGAATTCAGAAATGCTATCAGTGAATCTGTTATCGGTGAATATATGGCTGAACTAGAAATCAGAAACGAACAGAATCAGTCAGACGAAATTGAAGAATCGTCTGACAGTTTTGAACAAAGTATGTAAAAATAACGATTAAGTTATATTATATATTTAACTAAAATCAAAATGAGGTAGTGATAAATATGACCGATTATGTTCCTTTTTACCGATATTCACTTAACAATGCAAGACATTGCTGTGAAGTTGATAAATGGCGTGAAAGCCATAAAGCAAATATGGATTGTGCGGTCGCTATCAAAAAGGCTATCGGTGATAACTTCAAAGATAATCATTTCAATTCCGATTGTGTAAATGCAATTATTAAGGAATTCGGATTTGACCGTGTAAACTTCATTCTGCGATACAATTTGAAGAAAGCACAGCACGATGAAAGATATTCAAAAGAAAACAGAGAATGGGGCAAAGGTTTATGTGCTCCAGACAGCAATATGCGAACAGAGTATCTTATAAATGAACATCCGGTATTGCTGAATGCTTTTATTGACAGTGCAAGAGAAGAATGGGCAAAACTGAATCTTTTTGACGATTCTCACTGTGATGATAAAACAGGCGTTGACCTTGAGGGAAAGATACTTGTTATAAGTCCAACAAGGATGAATGACAAGTATAAGACGCCTGAGGATCAGCTTTTTATGGCAACAGGGGGTTTCGGCTGTTCACCTTCCAAAAGTGGAAGAGCTGTATATGGATATTTTCTCAAAGACGATGAACATTGCCGTTGGAGCAGGGATGCATTTATCGGTATATTGAAAGAAGAATTCGTTCCCGATTGGGTAAAAGAAAAATATACCATTTCAAATAACACTGTAAATAGTCACAGTGAAGCTGACGAAAACTTTAACAATACTCTAACTGAAAATAAAGATATTGCACCATCAATGTAAAAATCTTCTGGACATTTCAGATTATTTGAATATACTGTGTGTTTGAAAGGAGTAATTTAAATGAAAAACAGCATCAATTTAATAACTATATTGTTGAGTGTGATATTGATTATCATGTCAATTACTGCTTGCAGTAACACCACAGTAGGAGCAAACAAAAATGAAGCAACTTCATCTATAACATCGACAGGCACAACTGAAACTACAGAAAAAGAAACAACAACTACTACAACGCAGAAAAGCGAAAGTTCAGGCACAACAACTACAAGACCCGCTGAGCAAAAATCAGCGGGTCAGACCACAGAGAAGAAAGTAACTACTACGCAGAAACTGACCACTACCAAAAGTCAAACTACAACTAAGAAAGTTACCACAACGCAGAAACCTGCTACCACCAAAAAGGTTACAACAACTGAAGATGATTGGGATTGTAATGTAGACGGTCACTCCTGTGAGGTTGGTCCGATTGGTTGGGTAAACAGTGAGGCTGAGGCTACAGATAAAGCACTTGAATATATAGCAAGCCACGATGCTTCAGGTAATTTCAGAATTAGAGAATGCTATTGGTGTGGTAAATATACTGCAAAAATCACATTGGATTAAATATCAATATGGTACATCAAAGAGTCGAATTAAAATTCGGCTCTTTTTTTGTGCCCAAATATAAAAGAAAGGAAGATTGTTTTGAAAAACAAAATAAAAAAATATTCGAAAAGAGTAATATCAATGCTCTTATCTTTACTGATTATTCTGTCAGCATTTCCTTCAACGGTATTCGCAGCAACATATATTACAGATATGAACAGCAATGCTAAGTTTGGAGTCATTGAGGGCAGTCTTGATGACTATGGACACGAGATGCATTATTCTACCTATGACGGCAAAACATATATCGTATTTTGTGTTCAATACGGAAAAACATCTCCTAATGGTAGCACCTACGAATATGGCAAGGAATTTAAGAAATATCTTAATAGATCAGGTGACTTATATGAAAGAATAGCAGACTATATCGCATTTGGTTATACATTGCAATATGGTGACGGATTACCAAGTACAACGTCTGAATGGAAAGCAGCTTGCTGTACTCAACAATTCGTTTGGGAAACCTTAGGAGTAAATCCATCTCGTTCCTCTTGGAACAGCACATATATGAGTGATTCGCTCTATAAGAAATGGAAAGCTGATACCGAAGAATTAATCGACTTGTACTATAACAAGCAGATTTCATTTGACGGAGATACAACAAAAATCAATCTCGGTGGCTCTGTTACCCTTACAGATTCAAATGGTGTGCTGAAATATTACCCCACTTTTTCTAAGACCATTAACAAGGTCGCATTTTCTCATACTAAAGGAGAAAACAAACTGAACATTTCAGTTGCAAGTGATTGTACTACACATTCAGTATCGTTCAATTTAGCATCACAGAAAATATATAAGAATTTACCGAATGGCAGTAGTTATGATGAAGATACTACAAATTATGTTTATTTTGAATTTAAGGGGGATATTCAGAATTTAATGTTTTCTAACTATGTCGATCCTCAAACATTTAGCATTAATGTAAATGTTGAATTTGGGAACTTAAAAATCAGTAAGAGTTCAGAAGATGAAATCATTAAGAACATCCCCTTTACTGTTAAAGGTAATGGCAAGACATATAACCTCACAACAGATGCAAATGGTAATGCAGAATTAAAGAATATCCCTGTCGGCACTTATCAGATTTATGAGGGTGATATTCTCCGCTATGTAAAACAGATAACACAAACAGTAACAGTAACTAACGGAAATACTGCTATGGTATCCTTTAATAACAAACTCAAAAAATTCAGAGTAAAAGTAGTAAAGTCCGATATTGAAAAAGGCAAGGCTCAGGGTGATGCAAAGCTCAGCGGTGCTAAGTATGGTATCTATAAAGGCAATCAGCTCATTGACACCTATACAACAGACGAAAATGCATCATTCACAACAAAGTATTATGTTTGTGATACAGACTGGACAATTCGTGAACTTGAATCAAGCGAAGGTTATCTTGTTAATGATGAAGTTTATAAGGTCGGTGCAGATCCGAAATTATATGAAGTCGAGTATAATACAACTGCTAACAATGTTGTTGAACAGGTTAAGAAAGGCAAGATTGCAATAATTAAGCACAGTGATGACGGCAGCACACAGATTGAAACTCCTGAAAAGGGTGCAGAATTTCAGATATATTTGAAATCGGCAGGCTCTTATGTTAATGCAGATCCTGATGAGCGTGATACAATTGTTTGCGATGAGGATGGATTTGCAAGTACAAAACTGCTTCCTTATGGTGTTTACACTGTTCATCAGACAAAAGGCTGGGAAGGCAGAGAGAAAATCAAGGACTTTGATGTATTTATTGATACAGATATGAAAGAATACAAGTTCCTGATAAATAACTCTAATTTTGAAAGTTATCTCAAGGTTGTAAAACTTGATAAAGAAACCAATAAGCAGATTGCCTATGAGGGTGCAGGCTTTGAGATTTATGATAGTAATAACCACAGAGTATCAATGCAGTTCACTTATCCCGAAGTAACAGAAATTCATACTTTCTATACAAATTCAGAGGGATATTTGATTACACCTGAAAAACTGCCATATGGTGATTACACGCTTAAAGAGGTACAAGCACCATACGGTTATGTGCTTGATTCTACGCCTATTCCGTTTACAATAACACAGGAGAATTCGTTTACTGATACGGGCGTAACTGTTGTAAAAGTCAAGGCAAGGGATATGTCACAGAAAGGTGTTATTGAAATTACCAAGACAGGCGAAATATTCAAGTCGGTAATTGATAATGAGGGTATTTATACTCCAATTTATGAAAACAGTAACCTTGCAAATGCAGTATTTGAAATCTATGCTGCTGAAGATATCGTAACTCTTGACGGTACAACAAGATGTTATAAGGGTGAAAAGATTGACGAAATTACTACAGGCAAAAACGGAATTGCAAAATCAAAAGAACTTTATCTTGGAAAATATAATATAATTGAAAAGACTGCATCAAACGGCTTTGTGAATGCAAATGAGCAGTACGATGTAGAACTCACATATGAAGGACAGAATATTAAAGTCACAAGCTCATCATTATCTGTTTACAATGACAGACAGAAAGTGTCTGTTTCACTGTTAAAGGAATTATCTAAAGATGAACGCTTCAAACTCGGTATGAATGATGAAATTCTTTCAGTACAGTTTGGTGTTTTTGCTGATGAGGATATTAAGGCAGTAGACGGCTCTGTTATTCCGAAGGATTCTTTAATCACTTATGGTAACTGTGATGAAAACGGAAAACTAACATTTAACTGCGACCTTCCTATCGGCTTTAAGTGGTATGCAAAGGAAATCGCAACAGATAATCATTATATCCTCTCCGATACAAAGTATGAATTTAATACTGAATATCAGGGACAGGATGTTGAAACTATCAATACTGATTTGAACAACGGCAAACCTATTGTAAATGATTTAATTTACGGCACAGTCAAAGGCTTGAAAATTGACCGAGAAACAGAAAAAGCAATCAAAGGTGCTTTATTCGGACTGTTCAAGTCGGACACAACTGAATACACAGAAACAAATGCCATTCTTACTGCTGAATCAGACGAGAACGGCATTTTCGTTTTTGACAATATTCCGTTCGGTGAGTATACAGTTAAGGAATTACAGCCTGCCGAAAATTATCTTCCGAGTGATAATATTCATCATATTACTGTAACTGACAATGAACAGATAATTGAAATCACAGCAGTAAATGACAGAATACCTGAACTGAAAACTACTGCAACTATTAACAGTGAAAAAGAAGTTACTGCAAAGGGCAAAATTACAATAACCGATACTGTGGAGTACAAGCATCTTGTACCCGGCAAGGAGTACAAGATTGTCGGCACGCTTATGGATAAATCCACAGGCAAGCCGTTTGAAATTGACGAAAAGGCGGTTACAAGCGAAGTAACATTTACACCTGATAAACCAAACGGCAAAATTGATGTTTCATTCACTTTCGATGCAAGTGGTATTAAAACCGATACGGAGCTTGTTGTATTTGAAACACTCTATCGTGATAATGTTGAAATCGCAGTCCACGCTGATATTAACGATGAGGGGCAGACTGTCAGGGTTAATGTTCCAGTTCCCGAAAAGCCGTCTACTCCTAAGACCGAGGATGACAGAAACTATGGTTTCTGGATCGGACTCGGCTTTATTGCAATCGGAGGTGCTGTGTCAGCAATAATCCTCAAAATCAAGGCAAAGAAAGACGAGGATGAGGATTAATGGAAAAGGCATATATATGCAGTCCTCTTGCAGGGAATGAAAAAGAGAATATCAATAACGCTATTGCTTATGCAAAGTTCGTTTACCACAGATGTGAAATGATACCGATTGTGTCACATTTTTATGCTTTGATTTTTGATGATGCCGATAAGGTTGAAAGAGAAATCGGTATATCAATCGGACTCGGTCAGATACTTGACTCAGATCATTTATGGGTATTCGGCAACACAATCAGTGACGGAATGGGTGATGAAATCAGAAAGGCAATGGCACTCAAAAGACCTATTCATTATATCGATGATTATCAGTGCAAAGAAATATTAAAGGTATACGGAGGTAAAATCATTGACGAAAAATTTAACTAAATTCAGTAAAAAGCAGTGGTTAATATTCGCCGCTGCTCTTGTCTTAATTATTGCATTTTCTACAACAACAGTTTATGCTGCCGGAGATGTGGCAAGTGCGATTGAAGGTACTTGGAACACAGCAAAGTCACAGATTAAGTCGGTTGTGAATAATGTTGTATTTCCTGTTGTTGATATGGTGCTTGCTGTTCTTTTCTTTGTCAAAGTCGGCACAGCATACTTTGATTACAAGAAACACGGACAATTTGAATTCACAGCTCCGGCTATTTTGTTTGCGTGCCTTATTTTTACCCTTACAGCACCGCTGTATATCTGGGGTATTGTAGGAATGTAAGACAAAAGAGTCATCAAAAAACATCGATGATTCTTGATTGATAATCTATATTTTGTTTTGAGGAATTGAATTCTTTTTAAGTGTTTCGACTAATAAAACCATATCAACTGAAAAATCCTCATAGTATTTTGGATATGTTTTAGAAAAGCTCGTTTCTAATTTGTATTTTTCAGCCATTACAGTAATATTTTCGATATTACCATTTGGAGTTAATGCACAATAAATTTTAATAAGTTTCATAATCATATCTTCTACTTGTTTATGTAGGTAGTCCATTTCATTAAATATTTTGAAAATTATTTCTTGTGTTTGAGGCTCTCTGATAGAATATGAAAGTAGTTTAATATTTGTTGATAGAGTTTGAATATTATCAGGAACAGAAAGCAGTTTGGTCTGAATCTCTGTGAATTCAGAATCAGTTATTTCTTTAGGTGTGATTTTATTAATTATTGTATTTAAATAATTTGGATCGGTTATAGTTAATAGCAATGATGTTTTTTCAATAATCTGATCTGATAATTTTTCTTTTTGTGTAAACCTCATATTGTCTATGTTGTTGCTATATGAAATTTGAGTTGCTTTTTTAGATGAATATGCAGATGTGACTAATGCAATAATTGCAACACTTGCAGTGATTACACTGGGAATAATAGCTTTTAATAATTCAAAGGTAGTTTCTGTCATAATTCAATTCCTCTCTTTTCTGATAATTATAAACCAATTTATATTTAAATTCAATGGAGGTGATTTACATTTTTGATTGGCTCGGCGATATTGTATCAGGGTTCGGTGATGCAATAGGAAACGCCTTTGAAGGTATTTCGGATAAACTTATTGACGGAATACTCAACAGAATTATACAGTGGATATTCACTGTTATTTATGACGGAATAGCAGAATTCTTTACAATGATAAGCGGACTCGGAGTTGAGATATTTACTCTTGATTGGGTAAATGCAGTAGTAAAGTTATTTTCTCTGTTCGGCTGGACTTTATTCGTTGTAGGACTTGTGGTATCTGCATTTGACCTTGCTATTGAATATCAGAACGGCAGGGCAAATATTCACGGAACTGCGATAAACTGGATTAAAGGATTTATGGCTGTATCGCTGTTTACTGTAACACCTATAGAACTATATAAATTCTGCGTTACTTTGCAGAATACTCTGTCAGGTGATTTAACAAGAATATTTGCATCGCAGCAAGGAACAACGCTTGGTGAGGTTGCACTCAAAACATTGGAGTTTGCATTTTTCAAAGATGGTGTAATTGTTAAGGCAGGGCTGTTTGAACTTGCCGCAATTATTGCACTTGGTTATTGTGTAGTAAAAATCTTTTTCGATAATATAAAACGAGGCGGAATACTGCTTATACAGATTGCAGTCGGAAGCTTGTATATGTTCTCAATTCCGAGAGGTTACGGTGACGGATTCACACAGTGGATGAAACAGATCATTGCACTTTGTCTGACTGCATTTTTACAGACAACGCTGTTGTTTTTAGGCTTATTAACATGGACAGACAATATGCTTCTTGCAATAGGCATTATGATGGCTGCATCTGAAGTGCCGAGAATAGCAGAACGCTTCGGTCTTGATACAAGTGTTAAATTTAATATGATGAGTGCAGTTCATATGACTTCAACTGCTGTTAATCTTGTTAAAAGTGTTGCAAAGTAGGTGGAGATATGAGTGATTTTACTAAAGATGAAATTGTAATCGGTGATATTGAAATCGAAGATGATTGCACAGGAGTATCATCATACATTGAAACATATTTTGATGTAGACAAAAAATTCGGTACAGATATAAATGATGACTGTGATTCTTGGGTGAATTTCTATGCAGAATACTTTCCTGAAAGTGATGAACTCAAATGCGAATATTTCGTTGATACTCCGTATGACTGTAAATGCTATTCATATATTCCCACTGAAAATGAAAAAACACTCATAATTTTTCTAATGGAAGAATACTGCCAAAAGGAAGAAAATATGAGTATCAATGAATTTATTCAGAGTATGCAGAAATGCGAATCTATGGAAATGTCTATGTAAGTTACAAAAGACGTTGACAAAACAATATGATTAAAGTATAATATAAATGAACAAGGAGCTATCCGATAGACGGTTAGCCCCAAATGAAATTAGTTAATAAAGAAATTAACCGCTTAGTTTGGAGACCGGGCGGTTATTTCTTTATTATAAGAACAATTGCTAAAATAAGTACGAGAGTAATTATTGTTGCGTATTCCATAATATCGCCCTCCTCAGATAAATCTCAAGAGGGTTAAAAGAATCTACCCTCTTGGAAAAAAGAGGGACTAACCGCCTATATGTCTATGATAGCTCCATGCCGGATTAGAGTGCTATGCACAATTCCTGCCAATATTATACTCTATATACAACCATATTTCAACAAATATTTTGACTTTAAGCTCATCATCAGATGGGCTTTTTTGATGTCTAAAATCAAGGAGAACTAATGAACAAACAATATATTTATCCGCAGAATATGAGAGCATCTGCTACTCTATGGCTCTGGAGTCTTAAAGACTTTGCCGTAATTGTAGTCGGTGCTCTTTTTTCTGCAATGGTGCTTGCCACCACAAAAATATTAATCCCAGCGGTGCTTACTGCTGCTTTTGCATTTTTAAGCATCCGCAGTGATGAAACTACAATACTTGATTTTATTAAATATGCAGTCAGGTATTTTATTTCCACACAGCAATACTTTGAATGGGGATTAAAAAGTAAACCCATAAACAAACAGAAAAAGGAGGTGTCGGCAAATGTTCAGGTTCAGAAAAAAGCAAAAGAATAAGAATACCGTTCAGGAGTTTATCGGCATTGAAACATTTACAAAACGAGGTTTTAAAACCAAGTACGGCGAGCTTGTGTATTTTCAGATAAGTCCGACTAATATATCTGTATTATCAAATGAAAATATACAGACAAAGATATGGCACTTGATGCAGGTATTGTCTGCATATCCGAATATTGAAATAACCTGCCTTGATTCCTGCGAAAGATTTGACGATAACAAAACATTTATGGTGGACAGAAGAAATGAAGAAAACAATCCGAGTGTTAAGGACTGCTTATCTAAGGATATTGATTACCTTGATAATATTCAGATTGAAATGTCAACTGCAAGACAGTTTATGTTTTCTGTCCGTTTCAAAAAGGAAAAGGATGAGCAGATATTCAGTCAGATCAATAAGGTTGAAAAGGCTATTGCAGAACAGGGCTTTGAGGTTAAGCGAATGAAAAAGGAAGATATTAAACGATTCCTTGCCATATATTTCGGTGCATCAATGCAGGGTGAGATGATACCCGATACAGACGGAGGTGACTGCATTGAAGAAGAACTCAAAAAGGCGGTGGCTTAACTTTATGATAACTATTTGCTTTATAATCTTTGCAATTGTTCTCTGTTATCTTATTTACAATTTCAACATTGATACGCAGGATCAGAAACAGTTTGATGATATGGCACAGACTATTGTTATTGATGAAACGGATAACGATAATGATAACAATGATGATAACGGAATTGTTGATTTGGTAAACAAGAACTCCGACTGTATTGGCTGGATAAGAATTGATGGTACAAAGATTGATTATCCGATAATGCAGACAAAGGATAATCCGCAGTATTATCTGCGCAGAGATTTTAACAAACAGTATTCATATATGGGAACACCCTTTATGGATTCAAGGTGTGATATAAACTATGATAACAATCTGATTGTTTACGGACATAATATGCGTGACGGAAAAATGTTTGCAGACCTTTTGAAATACAGAGATAAGGAATACCGTAAATCACACAGTATCATCAACTTTATTACTCCAAATGGAATTCAGAAATATGAAGTTGTTGCAGTATGCAAGGTTAAACCCGATGACGAATGGTACGGTTATACTTGTCAGAAAAATAAAGACTCATTCAACAATTTAATATCCCATATCAAAGAAAAATCCTTATACAAAATTGATGAATCAATTGAGTATGGGGATAAATTTTTAACCCTTTCCACTTGTGAGTATTCACAGAAAGATGGAAGATTTATAGTAATCGCAAAAAGGAGTGTTGCAGATGTTTAAAAAGAAAAAGCAGATTGAACTGACAGAAGAACAAAAAGAAGAAATCAGAATCAAAGATTTCTTTGACCGTATTCTGCCGTCAACAATAAAGTTTTTAACCGACCATTATATTGTCGGTGATTCTTATCGCTGTGTATGGGCAATTAAGGAATATCCGCCTACAACCGAAGAACTCGCATTGTTTTCACAGCTTGCAGACAGAAACAATGTAACTGTGCGTCTTTATTCAAGGCTTGTTGATGCGCTTGAACAGAGAAAAATCATACAGAATGCAACGAGAAAAAACAAACTCAGCACAGGCAGTAACGATGCAATAGAAAACATTACTGCCGAAGGCAACCTTCAGGATGTAGTCACTCTCATTGCAGAACTGAGAAAAAACAAAGAACCTCTGCTCCATTGTGCTGTATATCTTGAACTGAAAGCAGAATCTATGCCGAAACTCCGTGAACTGCAATCCGATATTATTATGGAACTAACTCGTTCAAAGATGTCGGTTGACAGATTAACGCTCAGGCAAAAGGAAGGCTTTTTATCTGTTCTGCCGTGCGGAGCGAATATATTTAAGGAACAGTTTGAGCGTGTGCTACCTGCAAGCTCTGTTGCAAATTTATATCCTTTCAACTATTCAGGCAAAACCGATCCGAAAGGCTTTTTTATCGGTAGAGATAAATACGGCACGAACATTCTTGTTGACTTTGACAGACGAGCAGATGATAAGACAAATGCAAACTGTTTAATACTCGGCAATTCAGGACAGGGCAAGTCATTTCTTATGAAGTTGATCCTTACAAATCTGCGTGAATCAGGCAAGAGAATAATCAGTTTGGATCCTGAAGCCGAATATGAGCCATTAACAAAGGCTCTCGGTGGATGCTATATTGACTTTATGTCAGGTGAATATATCATCAATCCTTTAGAGCCTAAGTCCTTTGGTGACAATGATAAAGATAGTTCAAGCAATGATGAATCTATACCGTTAGCATTCCGCAGAGTAACAAGATTAAGTCAGCATATTGCATATCTTAAAGACTTTTTCAGAGCATACAAGGAATTCAATGATGAACAGCTTGATACCCTTGAAATCATTCTCACCAAGTTATACAAGAACTTCGGCATAACCGACTATACAGATTATGACAAACTGAGCAAAACAGACTATCCGATTATGTCAGACCTTTATGAATTGCTTGAAAAAGAATACAAGGACTATCAACATAATCAGAAGAATATTTACAGAGAAAAAACCTTGCAGGAATTATGCCTTGGTTTGCATTCAATGTGTATCGGAACTGAGTCAAAATATTTCAACGGACACACGAATATCGTTGATGACAAATTCCTTTGCTTTGGTGTTAAAGGACTTATGGATACCAACCGCAGACTCAAGGATGCAATGCTTTTCAATGTACTCTCATATATGACAAATGAACTGCTCGGCAAGGGCAATACGGTTGCTGCCATTGATGAACTTTATCTCTTCCTTACAAATATGACTGCGATTGAATATATCCGAAATGCATCAAAGCGTGTTCGTAAAAAGGACAGCGCAGTTATACTCGCAAGTCAGAACATTGAGGACTTTATGCTTGACGGAATCAGAGAATACACTAAGCCTCTATTTTCAATCCCGACACATCAGTTTTTATTCAATGCAGGCAACATTGAACCAAAGGTATATATTGATACCATGCAGCTTGAGCCATCAGAATTTGAACTTATCAAATATCCTGAACGTGGCACTTGTCTTTACAGATGCGGTAACGAACGCTATCTGCTTCAAGTAATCGCTCCCGAATTCAAACAGAAGATGTTCGGCAAAGCTGGTGGTAGATAAACAATTGACTTTTTATATATTATATGACAAAATAATTGTAGAGTTTTGTTTAGGAGATAAATTATTATGAATTGTCACATCGTTCCTCAATGCTATTTGAAATCTTGGAAAATACCAGAATATAAAAAGTCAATTTATGTTTTTCAAAAAAAGAATTTATATGCCAAAGAACCCAAAAAAATAAGTTCTATGTCAAGAACAAACTTTGCTAAAACTAATGAGTATATTTTAGATATAAATAATACTTACTATATGTTTAAATTCTATGATGAATTTGTTGAAACTTTAAAAGAATGTGAAGCAAAAGCATTTTATAATGACATTGAAATCGATAGCGAAGAACTGTTTTTAGAAAACATGGAAAATATATCTCAATGGACTTATAAAACCATTAACTTAAATAAAAATGCAGACTTTATGCATATAAAAAAGACTTGGGAAAACAAAGTTGGCAAATCAATAGAAAAATACTTTGCAGATAAATTAGAAATGGGTTGGAACAGTATTTTGGATTATACGGAAAACTATATTATGAAACATAAAAATACAGTTCAAAAAAAATATTATGATGAATTATTAGAATTTTCAATGGTTCAATTCTTAAGAAGAAAAGAGAACCTTTATAATTTGGGATTGGATTGGATTTTCGATATATTAAAATCCATCTTTGAAGAAGAAATAAATGTTGATTCTAGTGAAATATTCAACTATGAATTTAAAGAGGCTGCATGGATTTTTGAATTATATAAGCACTCTCAATATAAAAACACACATAACAAAAATATCATTGACGAAGGAATAGCGTCAATCAAGAATCTATTCCAACCTTGTTTTATAATTTCAAATTCCTATGTTGACTTTATTACAAGTGATAATCCTTGTTTCATCATTAAATCAAATCCCAACTACACTAATGGAATATATTTACCAATAAATAAAAGAGTTTGTTTATTTATGTGCAGATTCGAAAAAAGTAAAATAGCTTCAAAGCATTATATTATATTGGAAGCAGATGAAAATAATGTTAAATATATTAATAATTTGATTAAGCGAAATGCTTTAAATGAAATAGCTTTTTGGGAAAACGATATTTCTAAAATTATTAGTAATAAATTCAATGCAAAATCTTGGTACAAAATGATAGAAACAATACAACCTAAAATGACAAATATTATTAAGGAGTGATAAATTGAATGCAGAATTAGTTGCCACAAAAGCAGCCGTAGCAGTTGCATCAGATAAGCGAGGGCGTGTTGCAATCGCAACAATTCTTTGTTCAATAATTATGCTGTTCTTTCTGCCGTTGATTGTGTATATGGGTGTTATGAGTAATTTCGGCGAAGTTGAGATTGACACTGTTCAGGCACAGAAGATGATTGTGCAGAATATGTCAACAGAAGAAAAAGCAAAACTCCAACACCTTGAAAATGTTATGCTTGGAATCAGTAAGGAATTTCAGAAAAGAAAACTGAATAACTACACCATCAAAAAGGCGCAGGCATTGTATGTCTGTGCCTTTTATGATATTGAGAAAATCGATTCAGAATTTATAACTAAATATGCAGATTGCTTTGAAAAAGCCAAAGACGATACAGAACTTCTGTCATTGCTTGGCAATACATTCGGCACAAACATATCTGCTGATGAATTCAATAACCTTATGAGCGTTATCAAGAACACAGTCATTGACATTAATTTGACTGATACAGATAAAAACAATCTTGATTTAGTCAAGTGGGCTGAGTTTGCATACGAAAATAAATGGGGTTATGTGTGGGGGTCGCACGGACAGGTGCTTACAGAAAAAGAACTGAACAGATTGAAAGGTGTGTTTGGTTCTTATGTAACCGACAAAGAAGCATATATCCGCTCCCATTGGCTCGGCAGAAGAACAGCAGACTGTGTCGGTCTGATAAAAGGCTATGGCTGGTACAATGAAGAATCAGGTACTATTAAATACGGAACGAACGGAATGGCAGATGTTACTGCTGACGGAATGTTTAGTGCTGCAACAGAAAAAGGAACAATATCCACAATGCCTGATATTCCCGGTCTTGCCGTATGGCATCAGGGACACATCGGTGTGTATATAGGAAATGGGTATGTAATCCATGCGGCCAACACCTATGACGGTGTAATTAAAACACCGATAACCTCAAGTGGCTGGACACACTGGCTCAAAGTTCCGTATATAAATTATATTGAAAAAACAGATGAATAAAATTAAACAAACCTATAACGGCAGCCACAAGAAAATAAGTGGCTGCCAAATTTTATTTACGGAGGTGTGAAAATGAAAATACGAGCAAATATGCATTTTAAGGATGCATACACTTGTGATGAAGAATATATCATTGAAAGAGCAGTAACAATTAGTCCTGCTGAATTTGATTATATGTGCAAACACTTACTTGAGGACAACAGATATGTTGAAGACAATCTCGATGTGATGTATTGTGATGAAAACAATAAACTTCATTGCTTATTGCTGATTAATGAGAGTACAGGCAACGGACTCCTTATCAACAGCGAAGGCAGTGAATATGCAAGATACCATTCATATATCCCTAATGCAAGGCAGATTGTTATTCTTAACAAATATCCTGTGCTGAATAACTTTATTGAAAGAATGGAAAAGGTCACAGAAGATATACTCGCAAAAGCAATTGCCTCATCAACCGATGAAAACCACTCCTATGAGGTTGACATTGAAAAATACAACGTCCCCGGAGAGCCGATTATAAATCCTGCACTTCTTGACAATATGCTGACGGACAGCGGAATGATTGAGGACTCAATACTGCACGATGATTGCATTGAAATAACTTTAAACAGAATCAGCAACGAGCCTGTAAAAAGAGTTCTTGACCAAAAGGATGTAGATATACTGCTTGCAAAACATACTCTGTGGCTGAATGATGCAGGCGGTGAACAAGCAGACTTCGGTAATTGCAGATTGGAACACTTGCATTTATCAGGCAAAAATATGCTCAATGTTATTCTTGATGATGCAGAGATAATAGGATGCGATCTTGAAAATGCCGAAATGTGCTTTTCAGCTTGCAATAATACAAGATTTGAAACTTGCATTATGAAAAAGATAACAGCAGAAGAATGTGATTTCAAAAATGCAACCTTTGATAATTGCAATCTTGAACGAGCAGGATTTATGCATTCTGATTTTACAAATGCAAAATTTCTTTCAACAAAAATGTGTTATGCCGAGCTGTCAAACAGCTGTCTTGAAAATATGCAAAGTAAGAACACGGACTTATCACAGACCAATATGAATAATGTGAGCTATGATGAGGATGAGTGGTTATATGACGATGAAAATCTTGAAATGGAAATGGGGGAGGTATGTAAATGAGAAAAGTATCCGTGACTGTTCAGTACGATGAGGAAAAGCTGAAAACTCTGAAACTGTTTTTAGAAAAGAAAAGTATTGATATCAACGATGAAATTATTAAGTTTATTGACAGTCTTTATACAAAGCAAGTCCCTGCTCAGGTCAGGGACTTTTTTGGTATGAAGGCTGAATCTGAAAGAAAGGCATCGGTTAAACAAAATACGCAGCCGAAACAACAAGGTGATAAAAAATGAGTGATGGAGTAAATCAAGCAGCCCTACTTGAAAAAGGCTGGATGTGGATAGATTATGATGACGGCTCAGGTCATCTTGAAAGTCCGAACGGTGAAGAATATGTGTCCTATGATTTTTGTACGCAGGAATATAAGTACACAAATAAGAAATGGCACTTTATGGATGAGTATTCTGACAGAACATCTTTTTATCAGTTCAAAACAATTATGGAAAATGATGTATTGGGAAAAGGACTTGCATCATACAGTGATGAGATCAAGGCTATTACTGAACTTGAAAACAAACTTTATATTATTGAGTCTGACAGTATTCTGAAAAATGGTCAATTTAGAAATTGGGAATGGTATGGCAAACTCAGTGAAATCAAAAATACTTTGTCCGATTATCTGCTTGCCGAAGGTGAACCAAATGTGTTTGATTTAAGCATAGCAGACAGACTTTGTGATTTATATGGAGTATTAGCAACATCAATAATGCTTACTGATAATCAAAAAGAGCTTGTCGTTATCGGTGTTGAATGCGAACAGGATTGGAGTAATATTGTTCCACCGAATCTCAAACTGCTTTATGATAAAATCATAAACGCGCAAACGGAATCAGAAGAACCGACAATGCAGATGTGAGGTGTAAATATGCAATATAAAGATTTCACAATCATAACCTTTTTATCAAATGCAGTTAAAAAAATTGATGCCGAATCAAATCATATTGAAAAACACAATGGCTTTAACTGCTCTGTTTATTCAAAATATGATACAGCATGCAATACTCCAATTGATTGTTTTGACATTGCTATCGCTGCTGATATAAAGGGTATAGATTATTACGAATTAGAATCATTCATCAAAAATCATATTGATAATAACCTTGATGAATTAAAAGAACTTGAAAGCAGTTACTTTTGCAATGATACATCATCGTAGTTATAATATACACTTTTGCATAAATAATTGAAAATACAAAAATTAATGATTGAATAATGGAGGTTTTACTATGAATGGATATAAATGATATGGATTACTTAATTGAAAAAATCATCAATCACTGTTACAACTTAGATGAAGATACATACTGGATTCCTTTTGAAAAAATATTTGAATACAGTGAGTTTGACGATGACATTGTAAATCGTATAAAAAACGAATTAAACGCGCACAAAGATATTAGAATTTGTGAAGTCTGGGATTATTGTTTTTTGATACGGGTAAATAAATATTTTACGGAGGAAGAAATTGACAGGTAATTTTTATCAGATGCCTAATAATATATTTTCTTTCAATCTGAACAAATATGAACTTTCGGTATATTCATATCTTGTTTGCTGTGCAGGAAAGAAAAAAGAATGCTGGTCCAGTCTTACAACAATTTCAAGAGTGCTTGGAATTTCAAAAAGCTCTGCTGTAAAAGCTATAGATAAATTAGTTCAGTTAAGGCTTGTAGATCGTATACAGGTTATGAAAGAAAACAAAAACGGTATGATGACTATGAAAAATAACCATTATCTAATTCTCCCATTCGATGACGCATGGGAGTTTTTCATTAATAATGGTGTTCGTCACTAGAACTATACCAGTCACATAGTGAACGGTAATATATAAACAAGATAAATAAAACAAATTTAAAACCCCCTGTATGCCGATTTAAGCAAACTTAAATCGAGATTGGACAAGGGATACCATTTAAAAATAAAAATCGATTGTAGAGGAAAATTGAGCCAAAAATACGGTACTTCTTCTCCAAAATGAAGGGAGTTGACAAAGTGAGAAATGATATGACTTTTTTCAGAACTGAAAAAGGAAAAACAGCATATAACAAACACTGTCTGCGATGCATTAATAGCTGCAAACAAAGTTTCAGAGTAGAACTGATATCATGTCCAAGATACAAAAGATATGAAAAAATCAGAAAAAAGGAATAGGTTCTAATTCTGTGCAGGAATAAGGAACTGCGCCGTGAACGCAGTTCCGACTCACATCGTCGAGCAATGCTCGCCGATTTTAAGCAATTAAAATATACGCTGTTAAAAATCTCATTCAGCGTATAAAAGCAAAAATATACAATAACGGCAACAATGAAAATGTATGCCGAAAGGGTGTGGTGAATATGGAAATTAAAGACGCTCCTTTTTCAGAAAAAAGCCGATATTCCCTGTGGCTGTCTGATGAAAATATAAAAAAGGCTGATAGGATTTATCCGCTTGATCACTGTAAAAGCCGTTCAGAATTTATAGACAGGGCAATACGATTCTACTGTGGATATGTTGAAAGTAGCATAGCAGAGGATTATATCGCAGATGTATTTGTGCAAACCTTGTTTCCAAAACTTGATAACATGAAAAAGGATTTAATAAAATCCGTATACAATATGGCTTTGCAGTTATCCATGCTGATACACTTTGAAGCTGCATCCTGTGATTACAGTGACGAAGAATTAAGGCAATTAAGAAATAAGTGTATTGTTGATATTAAAAGAACTCAAGGCGTAATAGATTTTGAAAAAGCAATTCATTATCAGCGAGGTGACGAATGAGTCAGCTGATTGTTAAGTGGAGATATATGAGTCCCAACTCAAAATCCAATGCAAAAAACTTAATCAAATATATTGCTAAAAGAGATGGTGTTGAATTCACTGATGAATGTTGGAGAGGTAAAAAGGTTACTAAATATCAGGAAAGACTTATTAAACAATTAATAAATGATTTTCCCTCTGCAATTAATTCAGAAGAATACAAAGTATATTTTGAAAAAGGAACAAGGGGTTCTGCCTCTGATTTAATTACGCAAACACTTGATTACAACTTGGATATGGTTGCAAAAAGAGAAAACTATGTTGATTACATTGCACACAGACCGGGAGTAGAAACATACGGCAAGCACGGATTATTTTCAGATGTTAATGTTCCTGTTGATAATCTTGATAAAATTGCAAACCGAGTTGCAAATCAAAACGATAATGTTCATACATATATTATTTCGCTTTCAAGAGAAGATGCTGTCAGACTTGGATATGATAATGCGGAAAACTGGATGGGATTGATTCGGGAAAACAAAATGAATTTTGCTAAAGCACTCGGCATACCTTACTCTGATTTAGAGTGGTATGGTGCTTTCCATAATGAATCATATCATCCCCATGTGCATCTTGTAATGTTTTCAAAAAGTCAAAAAGCATTTATAACAAAGGACCGTCTTGAAAATTTAAAAATGAGTTTATCAAGACAAGTCTTTACTGATGACAGAATTGAGATATATAAAGAGCAAAACAAAATAAGATCTCAAATGAGTGAAACTGTGAAAGATAAAATTGATTTGCTCATTTCTTCAATCAATAATGGGAATTTTCAAAATGATAATATTGAAAAGACATTGATTGAGTTATCCGAATCGCTTGAAAATTACAAGGGCAAAACTGTATATGGTTATCTTACTCAGCCAATGAAAAAGAAAATAAATTACATTATTGATGAACTTGAAAAAGATGAAAACATTTCTGAATTATATAATCTATGGTGCAAATACAACGATAAAATAATAGAAATGTATCAGCAAACAAAAGCCGAATACATTCCGTTATCTCAAAACAAAACCTTTAAACCATTGAAAAATATAATCATTAGAGAAGCTCTTAATATTTGTTACGGTGAAATTTCATTTGATGATATTGAAGATGAGGATGACGAACCCATCAATGATGAGTACACCGGCAAATCTTTTTACGAAAATCATCCCGGACTGTATGAATATCAAATGGCAAAAATGTGTTTGAATACTAATTCGGAAAGTTATGATGTTGTGCTCGGCATAAAATATTTAAAAGAATCTGCTGATTTAGGATATGAATTTGCAATTTACAAGTTGGGCAAATTTTATCTGGATGGTGAATATGTAAAAAAGGATTTGCACAAAGCTGAAGAATTATTAACAAAAGCAAGTGATATAAATAACTGCTATGCACAGTATAGGTTAGCAAAATTATATCTTAATAATAACAGTGATTTATTTGATTCAGTTAAGGGATTAGATTATTTACTTAAATCAGCATCAAATGGATACAAATATGCTTTATATCAACTTGGCAAAATATATTATAATGGCGTATTTGTTGAAAAAGACATAAATAAGGCTATACAGTATTTAATGGCAGCAGCCGAAAAAGATTGTGAATATGCTGAAAATTTGTTTGAGTATATAAACAACAACAGCAAGGAATGGCAGAGCTACACTGCTATCCTTGCTGTGTTAAACGATTTATCTAAATTGTTTAAGAAAGAGTTTGACAATAAGTACAAGCTTACACCTCATACTGACAGAAAAACACTTCAAAAAATCTATGAGAAGAAACAAGCTATGGGATTGAAATAAAAATTATTTTTTTGAATTCATTAAGGATTCCTTTTCCTTGTTTTTGATTTTAATTCGGCACTCATCATTTCTCCATAAATCAAACTCAATTTTATTTATTCTTCTATTGATTAAAACTGTAAAAAATACATATGCAAAAATCATGACAACGATTATTATAGTTAAAAGCGATGTGTTAATGTTAATATTTCCAAAATATGTTGCCACAATGTTAATGATTAAAGATAAAATTGGAATTGGAGACAATAGTTTTATCATGGCATAATTGTTATTTGCACGATCTAATAAATACTCATGATATCGTTTATCTTTGTCTAATCTGTCGTAAATTAGAGGATAATTATAAGTTTTTTTAGGTTCGCCAGTTGAAATGATCACATAATTATCATGTTCATAGAACTCATCATAAAACAAATAATAGGCCGCATTTTTAACTTGGTTACAAAAAACAATTTCATTAATGATAAAGAAAATAGAAATTAGAAATACAATTACGCAAGGTAACGAGAGTTTATTTGCTTGAAAAAAATCTAAAAACTGTTTAACATTAATATTTAATATTCTAAAGAATAATATTAAAGAAAATATTAACATTATTTGTACTAATAATTTTTTAGGCATTTCTCGCAATGCTATTCTATAGTGGTCATTACGTTGTTGCTCCTTAGTTGTTCCGTTACCTTCTTTTGTTTTGCAAAATGAAGAAATTATTTTTGCGAGCAGTATTCCCAAAAAAGTTATTGCAATAAAACAACAAACTTCTTCTACAATTGAAAAAATAATACTAATCATGACATCCTCCCAAATTATTCGTATCCTTAATCAATTATAAAGATAAACATTAATGGTTTTTTTGTCAATAATTTTGCAAAAATATATAATTAAGAATTCAAAACTGTTGCGTTAAAATGCAAAAGTGTCTTTTAGGAAAATTTTTTCGTTATCCTAATTTGTATATTATAATTTGCAAAGTGATTTTTGCTTCTTCGACAGGGATTGACAAAACCTTAAATAATACAAATAATGTATGTAATATATTATTCAAGGAGGATTATTTAATGAAATGGCTCCATCTTTCAGATTTGCATTTTAATTATAAAAACTATGATTCCGAAAATTTAAAATCAAGTCTAATTAAAACTCTTAGTGATATAAAAGATATTGAATTCATTGTGATAACGGGAGATTGTATATACCAATTTGATAGAAATCCAAAAAATACAGACAACTTAGTTGATTTCATTGAAAAAATAAGAAAAAAATGTAATGTAAAAAAAGGAAATCTTTTCGTTACACCAGGGAACCATGATATCAATAGAGATGATCTAAAAAGAAAGGAAATTATTGATAGTGTATTATCAAAAAAGGATACAGAAATCAATAATGATGATTTTGAGCAATTAAAGTCAAGGGGATATAGTGACTTTGCAATATTACATAAAAAATTAACTGGACGATATTATGACTCGTCTGCTTGTTTGAATAGAGATGGCTATAATATTATAAATGTTGATACTTGTCTTACATATTGTGGAGATGATTCTGATGGTAAATTATTATGTTATTTAAAACCTTTAAAAACAAAAGATGATGATAGCATAAATATTGCAATTATGCATCATGGAATCAGCTTTTTAAAAAATAGTTATTCAAAACGCTTTCAAAATTGGGCCGAGGATAATAATATTGATATTATTTTATGTGGTCATAGTCATCGTGCAGGTGTAAAAACATTTGACGATTTATCATCTGGTTTGAAACAATTCACTTGTGGTGCTGCATTAGTTGATGATTACGCTATTCCTAGTTTTATAATATATGATTTTAACGATAAAACATCCACAATTAATGTCAATATGTATACATACTCAAAGGAAATAGAACAATGGACTACATCCTCCAATCAAAGTAGAGCATTCAATAATGGTGCTTACAATTATTATATTCCTAGAAAAACTAAACTTGTTAACTCAGATATATATAACAATGCAGATATAAAATTGCTATCTAAAAACGAACTTAATATTATAAAAAATATCAACCAAAAATTCAAAGATGTATATGGTAATGAATTCTATTCATCTAAAACAGGTCAAAAGGAGGGGTTTGATTCAGAAACCGCAATTTATTCTATTGTACAAATGGATGTTCCCTATATTTACGCATTGCAAATTGTTAATAATGCAATAAATACGATTTGTACTAATAAATATAGAAATACATTAATTAATCAAGAAATTTGGTCTTCTGACTTTAGAAAGGTAATATATCAAACTATATGTGAACTTTCTCCAAATGAACAATATACCAAAGAAGATTTGAACACTATTGCAAGTAAATATGCAAGAAGATATGGGCATGATAGTCGAATGAAAATATTCAAAGGTGAAAAAGCCATTGAACTTGATCATGAATATACGGAAAAGTTGTTTAATGAAATAGTTAAAAAAACAACAGGAATTGAACAATACGAATTACCGCGTTCAGAAAAGAATGCAATAGAAAAGTTCTTAATGTCATTTTTGCAACATTTAGATATACATGAAATTGATAATACAAGTGTTGTAAATTTTCTTGCTGTTATTGTTACTTCACCTCCACATCCGTGGTTGCTTTCAAAGGGAAAGGAAAAAGAAATACGAAAATATCATGAAGAAAAAGTAACGTTTCATCTTCCTGCTCTCAAAGAAAATTTTAAAGAATTAACTGTTGTGGAAACAATATATCATACATCTGCTCTTTTTATAAGTTACTATTCTAGAGTCTTTGGTATTAGTGAGAAATATCCACTAATAGTTTTAGAAAATACACTTAATGAAATTTTGAATGGTAATTATTATTCAAATCTTCCCGTGTCAACTATAAATAAAGTTGAATTGACTAAAGATTTGAATAGTTTAAATGTTGATATTAAGCAATTATATGATTGTGTTAATTTTCTTCAATTAATTTTAAAAAAACCACTTTTTAAAATTGGTGACAAAGAGAAAATGATTGATAATATTGAAGGTTTTAAAGAAATAACCTTTAAAATCTCAGATTATGTCAATAATAAGAAACATAAAATCGTTAGTAGTAGCGAAATAATACAAGCAAAAAACAAAGACAAATTAACTATGATTAAAGCATTTTTTTCTGGAATTAAAGGGATATTTGTTAAACAACCGTTGAAACAACTTGAAAATGCTTTTTGGATAACACCTCATTTCAATGAAAGCGAAATAGATTATAACCAAATATTAATTGCTTTATATTCAAAAGAATATGAGGATGATCTTGTTGATTACATCAATAGAGATAATTGTAATATAAAACGAAGTTCGATAATTATGATAAAACCATCTTTAGATGTGTTCAATGATAATGAAGTGAATTCATTATTGGATAAATTTGAAGATATAAGAAGGATATATTACTTTAGCAGAAGTGAGATAAATATCATTAATAATTCTCAAGACAAAAGAAAAGCATTTAAAAATATTCTTATAGAGAGAGAGGATATGCGTAAGTAATTTGATAAAATTAATAATTGTAGCAACAGTGATGGGATTAGTTTTTCTTCTCATCACTGTTTTTTCATACATATACAGTTTGAACAGTATAAAAAGTAAAACGGTTGGTGACGGACAGCATGGCACAGCCCGTTTTGCGACAAAAAATGAAATAAGAAAAACATATAAGGAAATTCCGTTTGAAGTTGAATTATGGAGACAAGGTAAAAATCTTCCGGAAATTCAAGGTACGCTTGTAGGGCAAAAAACGATTGGGAAACGAACAAAAGCATTAATAGATGACGGAGATGTTCATACTTTAATGATTGGTGCTGCCGGAGTTGGTAAGACAGCATATTTTTTATATCCTAATTTAGAATTTGCATGTGCCTCAGGAATGAGTTTTATAACCTCGGATACCAAAGGTGATTTATACAGAAACTATGGAGAAATTGCAAAAAAATACTATGGATATAATGTATCTGTTATTGATTTAAGAAATCCAACAAGATCAGATGGATTCAATCTTTTGTATCTGGTTAATAAGTATATGGATCTTTGGAAAGAAAATGAAGATGAGATTTCATACAAAGCTAAAGCTGAAAAATATGCAAAAATAACATCAAAGACAATTATATCGAGCGGTAGTGACACTTCTTCATACGGACAAAATGCATACTTTTATGATGCGGCAGAAGGTCTATTAACGGCATCAATTCTATTGGTATCTGAATTTTGTCCCAAAGGAACTCGTCATATAATAACTGTTTTTAAAATTATACAAGAACTATTAAAAAAGGAAGATTCGAGTAAGAAAAATGATTTCTCAAAAATAATGGATTTACTTCCGGATGAACATAAAGCAAAATGGTTTGCAGGATCTGCACTCAGTACATCAGATCAGTCAATGGCATCTGTCGTATCAACGGCATTATCAAGGCTTAATGCTTTTCTTGATAGTGAAATGGAACAGATTCTTTGTTTTGATACTTCAATAGATGCAGAGAAATTCTGCAATGAAAAGTCTGCTATTTTCCTTGTAATGCCTGAAGAAGATTCAAGTAAATATTTTATGATTTCATTAATCGTTCAACAGCTCTACAGAGAAATCCTTTCAATAGCAGATGAGAACAAAGGTAAACTGGAAAACAGAGTAATGATGTATCTTGATGAGATGGGAACAATACCTAAAATTGAATCGGCAGAAATGATGTTTTCTGCCTCCCGTTCAAGACGAATATCCATTATTGCCATCATACAGTCCTTTGCTCAGCTCAATCAAAATTATGGTGAACATGGTGCAGAAATCATTGTAGATAACTGCCAGCTTACAATATTCGGTGGGTTCGCTCCGAACTCAAAATCTGCTGAAATATTATCAAAGGCAATGGGAAGCAGAACAGTAATGTCCGGTTCTGTCAGCAAAAGCAAAAATGATCCATCGCAGTCATTACAGATGATTGAAAGACCTTTAATGACTCCTGATGAACTTAAATCCATGCCAAAAGGACAATTCATTGTTATGAAAACAGGAACAAATCCTATGATATCAAAACTTAAATTGTTCTTTAAGTGGGGCATAAAATTTGGTGAAGAGGTTTACGAGATTGAGGACAGAGGCAACAGAACTGTCAGATATTCTGACAAAGATGCACTTACAAAAGAAATTTTGAAAAAGTATCCTCTCAGCAAAAAATCATATGATGAAACATTCCCAAATGACAATCCACAACCACATAATAATTCAGGCAGAAAAAGAAATCCTCCAAGAAACAGTGAATAACAAATACGCACTTTTACTCCACAAATTAACATTTAAATATTTAAGATTATATATTAACTGTTAGAATGTCTAAAAAGGAGCTGATGTTATGAAAAGAATCAAAGAAATTTTTAAAAGCACAGTTGATATATTTGAAGGGCTCATTCTCATAATTATTCTTGTTTTTGGATATCCTTTCTACAAAAAATCATTAAAAGAAATGTGGAAATTAATTATTGAGCATATAAATAAAAAAGATAAATATTAGCAATCATAAAAAACTCTTATGCACAAATGCGTGTATAGGAGTTTTACTATTATATGGAGAGGTTTATGAAAAACAAAATAGAAATAAAATCAATAGCAAGTCACATTGCATCACAGGAAGGTCAATATCTTTTCAGTGCGAGTGAAATATCGAAAATACTTGGTGTATGTAAAGATACAACAAGAGAGATTTGCAAAAATCTTGAACCGGCAGAATTCGGAAGAATAAAGAAATATTTTATCATTGATGTACTTGAGTTTATGTATAAAAAGAAGTAAAAAAATAGTCTCTAATTTTGTTGGTATTGGTGATGGATAAATAAATCTCTTTGTGGTAGTGTTGATATTACCAAAGAACAAATAAGGAGGCAAAATTATGTATGAACTGTACGATAAAAACGGCAATTTTATTTGCTATCGTATAACGAAAAGAATTAAGAATGACTTGGGAGAGTATGATGTACTCACTGCAAGGTCAAAGAAAAGTGAAAAAGAATGCAGAAAGATTATGGATGACAAAATCCGTGACTATTACATTCAAAAGGAAGAACACAAACACAAAGGTGTATTTCCTGATATGATCTTCAAAGACTTTGCTGACAACTGGTTTGAACTGAACGTCAAAAATGCAGATTGCAGTCAGGTAAACAAAGAAAACTATCGCAACTATGTTTATACCCACATAATTCCATACTTCAAAAACTATAAACTATGCGATATACATGAAGATGACTGTCAAAGATTTTTGAATCAGTACGTTGGCAAAAGCAAGGCTATGGTATCAAAGCTAAGAATGACACTACGCAGAATCATGAGAAAAGCTAAAAAACAGAAATTGATACCCGATAATCCTGCTGAAGATATTATCTTGCCAAAGGTAACACAAGGACAACGCCGACCGATAACTGATACAGAACGAGCAATGATACTCAAAACGGCAGAAATACACTATGCCGGATGTATGGTTTTAACAATGCTATACTGTGGACTCAGACCGATTGAAATTCGCAGAATGGAATGGAGTTGGATAGACTTTGAAAACAGTGTACTGACCGTAGGAAAATCGAAAACCCAAGCCGGTACAGGCAGAAAGATACCAATTCCACCACAACTAAAATCCGAACTGATAAAGCACAGATTCAAAAGGCAGAACGAACAATATGTATTTGTCAGAGTCAAAAACAATGAATTGCCGATGGATGAAAATGCGTTTTACCATGCTTGGCATAACTTCAAAAGAGAAATGGATATTGCAAACGGTGCTACGGTATATCGAAATCAAATCATAGAGTCAACACTATCGGAAGATTTAGAACCTTATCTGCTCCGACACACATTCTGCACCGACTGTCAGGCTGCAGGAGTACCAATCAATGTGGCTAAAGAACTTATGGGACACAGTGACATATCAGTAACAGCAAAAATCTACACTCACATGATAGATGAGGTATTTGAACAAAACAGAAAACGATTACAGGAATATACTGAACACAAACAAAATCAAACAGTAACTGCGTAAAAATACACAATGGGTGTAATCAACAAATCATGTTGGTTGCACCCATTATTTTTTATTCTATAAAGTCTCGCAAAAATCTCTCACCTTATCGCCATCAATCAACCTCAGTGGGTTTTAGAAATTGAAGATTTCAGGTCTCTGAAAGTCTTACAGAAAATTTCAGCAGAAATAACTTAAGAAAAATCGCCCTTAAATCAACAGCAGATTGAGGGCGATTTCGGACTATTTGAGGCTATTTTGAACAAAAAATAAGGCTGAAAGCCTAAACTTTCAGCCTGCTGGCAGAGGTATAAGGATTCGAACCTTAAATGACGGAGTCAGAGGCTCGCAATCTTTTTTCAAAACCGCCTATTTAAGCCATTTTTCAGACTTTGCGTCTCTCAAAAATCTCTCAGAATTTTATTTTTGCTCCGCATGGCAAATTCGTATGAGAAATTGCGAACCTTACACTGAGGTGTATAAAGAAATTCTAAATCCGCATTATCATTTACGGTAGAGTTGCTTTTTGAGAATTAGCATAAAGCTGATAGATTTCATATTAAATCACTATTTTTATATGTGTCTGATACTCCTAAAATTTTGCTCATATTTATTAATCCATCGATATCAATCAGACCATCATAGATATTATCTGCTCTCTTTTCCAACTCATTAAAGCATTCTATCATTAAGTTCGTAATTCTATTCTCATATCTAACAACCGTATTCTGTATCATCTCTTCAAATGATTTTTCAACTTGCTCAAAATACAGACCGACATAATTACGGAAAAAGCCCAATCTAATAGATACGGAGGATTCAAACGATTCTTCAGACACAGTCATATGTTGCATAGCCAATAATTGAAGATTCATTATTTCCAAAAACAATGCCTGTCCAGCCAATAATTTCTTATTGATTTCGTTATTGAATTCCACCTGAATGTAATTATAAATTATAGCATAAGCGATTGCATCTGCAAAACACTCTTCTAAAACACCACTATTTTCATTAATAATACTTTTTTGTTCTTGAATTAAAATAACGTAATCTTTATCAATAAATTTCTTTTCGTATTCAGTATATAATTCACATAAAATATCTTGTATATCTTTCAGTAGCGAAATCCAATTTTCATTAAAATTAATATTAAACAAGTCATCAGTGCGAGTATGATTTAACACTTTGTAAACCCAATGGCCTAATTCATGACCAATAATGTAATGTTCTTGAATGTCACTAATAAAATCCAAAAAATTCTGTGACCCAACATTGGTTTTTAAAGGACCTAATGCTACTTTATTTAAACCGTAATATGTTAATAAGACTTCATCATTTTCAAGCAAAGCATCCTCTGCAAATAATTCATAAGATAATTTCCATATGTCATGACCTGCATCATTTTCATCAAAATAAATTGCATTAAACAGCCGGTTAATTTCATTTAAATAACGATCATATAAAACATAGTATTTATATTTATTCTGTTTCATTTTCACTGGAAGAACCGTACTGTATTTATTGTAAGTATTACAAATAATCAGACTGGGAATGAATTCTGCATCAAAATTTTTTATGATTGAAGATAGGCAATTATCATATATTGTTTTAATCCTATTATATTCATTTTCTGAAAAATCATCTTTTTGATTATGTGCTCGAGAAATTTCAACGAACTTGGAAACCATATCATCTATATTCATAATATATCACTTACCAGATAATAGATCATGCAAAACTTTTTTTGCTTCTTCCTCTTTCTTTTGTGCTATGAGTTTCTTTGCAATTTCTAATGCTTTTTCTTCCTCTCCTTCAACTGTAATACCATCATCCGAAACCTTTATTTTAATTTTCTTTCTGTTTTTGATTAATTCTACAATAATTAATGTGATGCCTGTTATGGCATACGGTGCTAATTCTACGCCTATTTGAATTACAGTATTAAGATCACTGCTAAAAGATTTCGGATCTTCAATTAACAATGACATTTCCGCTAAATCACTTATACGTTCAGCATATCCAATATCTTCTTTATCAAATTCAAAAACTATCATAACTTTGTGCTCTCCTTGAATGAAGTTAATTTTCTGCTAAGTATTGATCAGGTGAATTATTAAAATCGATTTCTAATTTCTTTTTTACCTCATCAGCAACTTGGTATCCAATATGCGTCACTAAAAAAACCTGACGTTTATAACTACCAGCCTCTATTAAGCCATAATTCTCTAACTCATCAACAGCTCCACTCCATCGAGCGTTCTCTCTGGCACCACCATTAGCATCAACAAAATTCCATTTTCCTGCACATACAGATAAACCGCCTAGAGTACTCACCATTATGATTTGCCCTGATTCATCATTAGCAGCATACGCTAATAACACGGCAGCATCCGTTGAAATTGAACTTTGACTTTTCGAATCATTACTCGTTTCATCATCACATATTTCCTCTGAAACAGAAGCAATCTTATTGACAAATTCATTTCTGTGTCTTTCCCATTTTGCTGCGGATAATGATTGAAGTTTAAATTCGTCAATCAAGCTGTCTTTTAACTCGTTAAGGCGTTGATTTAATTCTGTACAATCACTATCTAATTTGATACCGATTTGTTGCGGATTAATAGCTCCCTTAATTTGAGGGAAATCAAACTCAGGCAAAAGAACCGTGTCATATTTTTGTTTTAGGACCCATGCAGCACCCATTTCATTAAGACAAGCTACACTGTTATAGTAATTATCAGAAAGAATAAATATAATATGCAAATCACAATTTTGAAATTGTTCAGATAACCAATCATATATATCTTTACCCAATGGTATTCCGTATCCGGGAATTGAGGAACATACAATTTCAGTTTCCGACAAACCTATATCTTCCAACAAATTAACAATAAGTTGCACAAAAGGTTTATCATTTGATGCATGACTTATAAATACCTTCTTTGGTTTATTATCAGATGTGGATATTGAATTTTCATCAGAAATTTTTTCTAGTTCAAATTGCAATTTGCTCCTTAAAATCCGAATATCTCTAATATAGTCAATATCAATATCTTTAGTTTCATCTCCATAAAAGCCGCGTTGCATATAACGAGAAAGTCCATTTCGTATATTCTTAATATCATTACCAAGTACAGATACAATTTCTTTTTCGAGTTCTTTTGCCTCATTAGGATCTTTACTATTGTTAATAATACGGTCACATGATTCAATGTATCTTTGAATAGTTGCTATTTTAATCATAATGTTATCCCTTCAATTGTTTTGCATATATTAATTATATCATAAAAGTACGAAAATTGAAAGGAACTGTTGATGATTATATAGATAATCAAAATAATTTTAATAAGCAATTTGTTATAATAACGAATATTGCGTTCATTTTCTTTATTTATGATGTTGAAAAGTTCATTCAACAAGCAGATAACATTTAACTTTATAGACCTCATACTTACTTATAACATATTGAGAAAAGAATGAAAATGTAGTATAATTTTGTAGAGGTGGTATATTAATGCGAAGACAAATTGCACTTTGTATTGGGAATGATGATTATCAATATTCATGTCTTAATAAATTGGAATGTGCAGTAAATGACTGTAATGCTATTGCAGAAAAATTACGCACATTGAACTTCGATGTTAAATCATATAATAATCTAGATCGTGATGCTATGCATACAGCAGTAGATGATTTTGAAGCACAGCTACCTAATTATGATATAGCTTTATTTTATTACGCCGGGCATGGTTTTGAATGCAACGGCAACAATCTTTTAATGCCTATTGATACTAACGGAACAGATCGAGGTTATCGCGATTGGATGGCATTAAAATTGGATTATGTGATTGACGCTCTTGAAGGAAAGCAAACCGAAAATAATCTTAAAACAAAAATAATTATTATCGATGCCTGTCGCAGCAATTCGGACGGAAGAGGATACGCAAACCGTGGATTTGCACCGATATTCGCACCCGAAGGTACTATTATTGCTTTTTCTACTTCTCCTGGACAAAGTGCTTTAGAGTTAAATAGACATGGTGTGTATACCAATGCGTTATTGCAATCTATAGATTTACCGAGAATTCCAATTGAAAACATGTTCAAACATGTACGAGAAATTCTTTCTGCATCAACTGGAAGACGGCAGATTTCTTGGGAACACACCTCATTGATGGGAAACTATTGTTTTAATGAAGATAGAATTGACGCTTTTGCATTTTACTCATCAAGTGCTCTAGCCGATAAAAACTATTATTTTAAAACAGATAATCAATTATATCCTATTATTAACGGCTTAAAGAGTCATAATTGGGATATGCAAAATACGGCTATGGATAACATCTCTATGCTTAACTTTAGTGACGCAAGTGCAAATGACCTATTTGTCCTCGGACGAAATATATATCAATCAGCTAATGGTGGAGCTTGGAACGCAGAAGGATTTGTAAGAAACTTTTCAAATCATAGTATTCCATTGGAAGCAAAAAAACATATTCTTTGCGGAATGGCTTATGAAATATATTATAATAGAGATGGAGTATTACGCGAAGTATTCAAAGCAAATCATTATATAGAAATATTAAGATTGCTTCAAACAGAAACATATCAAATGAGTCGAAATTTTATTTCCGAAAAATTAATGGATGAATCCGAAAGAATTATTTACATACCATCCTCGGAGAACAAGATAGAATTACACTTAGTCTGTGAAGAATTAGAGTCAAAAGAAAACGGCGATATAATTTATTATATTCGTTCAATATATTATCAAGGAATAAATATTCTATATAGTGCTGATGGAACTCATGATATAAATATAGAATCATACTACTATTTTAGAAATGCATCTAATTTAGCAACACTCCGCACGGAAATAGCAAGAACATTAGTAGCACCTCCCGATATGCTTATTGTTACATTGAATATAGAAGATACCAATAATCATTATTTCGCCTTGCCATTTAGCTACAGCTTTCGCAAATCAAAACTTGTTGAATAATGAATAAGTCCTTCTTTTTGAGGGACTTATTTTTATATGCCGAAGAGTTTATTGATAGTCAATTCTGTTGCTGCGAATGATATTTAATAATATAATATTCGTACTACAAGGTTCAAAAAGGGTTGTTTTAAACTTTTCGGTTGCCAAATTTAAGCATTTCGGTTTTACAGCCAGAAAGAAAAAGGAAAAATCTACCCCGAGAATCCGCTTGAATACTATGATATAAAGGAAAACACCATTGAGTCCAAATCTTGGGGGATCTGATTTCAATGGCGTTTTCACTTAAGTTTATTTCATGGATTTGAACTCTCGTAACATAAAAGGGAGTTAAGACAATATTAGTTCTAATGATTTCTATGGATAGTTTAATGTTTTTCCCGTTCCAGGAGGACCGTTTACTGAGAATATTTTACCCACTTTTTCTGGCAGTTTTTGTTTATCGCTGCTAATTGCGAGGTTAATTGCAGCCTGTTGCATAAGTGCAGGCATATATCTTGAAGGCCATTTTCCAAGTGGTGCTTTACGAATGTCGAGAATATTTAGTAGGTCGCCAGTAAATGTGTCCTTGTTATCCGGGTTCTCGAAACGTTCTTTTTTATCACATTGCACAAAATTAGATCTTTAAGATTGTTACTGATTCATAATCCCTATTATCACAATAGTACCGATATTTCTAGTCCACCTATAAACACTATCTTTATTTTCTCTTTGGTTTCCACTACTACACATTCAAGTATTTGCCGAATGATTTGGTCATCGTAGGTAAGCGGATGATTTTTGAGTCCGTCAAGTATTGTATATATTTCATCAAGACGGGATTTTGCGTTTTTTCTTTTCTGCTGTGCATCGGCATACTGAGCGAGCTGCTGTTCCAATCGGCTTTTTTCATTCATCAGTTCAGTTGCTTTTGTTTCATCAAAGTTTTCTACCGTATCGGAAGATATGGCTTTCAGCATTGATTTGAATTCTGCATCAATTTCTGCTATACGAATTTGAATGTCAAGTGTTTTATCTTCTGTATCGCAATGTTCTAACCCCATACCGATATGAAGTTTCAGTATTTTGAGAATATCGGCATTTTGCTTTGCCGTGTCTATTACTGCTGTCATGGTTGCATTTTGCAATACGCTTTCTTCAATACTAGGTGAGTCGTGACAGTATTTCTTTCCGTAATCAAGGCGGTTAATGCACCGCCATACGATTTTCTTTTTACCGCTTGCTGTCCAGGTGCATCTGCGATACGGCGTTTTACATTCTCCGCAATTAAGCAGTTCCGTTAAAGCATATTTGCTTGAATATTTTCCCTGCTCGGTTTTTGTGCCGACCTGTTTTACTTTACGCTTTCCTGATCGTCTCGCAAGTTCCTCCCGAACTCTGCCGAATGTTGCAGAATCAATAATTGCCGGGTGGCTGTTTTCAACATAGTATTTTGGTCGTTCTCCGTTATTTGTTCTGACTTTTTTGCTGATACAATCGGTTATATATGTTTTGTTTATTATTGCATCGCCTTTGTATTTTTCGTTAGAGAGAATAGACCGAACCGTTGAAAGCTGCCACTTTGCTTTTTCTGCCGGGCTTAATATTCCCCGTTTTTCGAGTTCGTGAGCTATACCGCTCAAGCTATTACCCGCAAGGAATAAACCATATATAAGGCGTATTATTTCTGCTTCCTCGGGTACAATTTCTGATTTTCCGTCTGTTCCTTTATGGTATCCGAGAAAATTTTGGTAGTGAAAGTTTACTTTGCCTTCCTTTGCACTTTGTGCTTTACCCAATTTAACATTTGCGCTGATATTTTCCAACTCGCTTTGAGCAATGCTGCCATATCGAAGTGGTTTTGTTCCGAATCATCATTCTGTTAAAGCCGATTGCAACCGCAAAGGTTGATCCGAGTATGGATTCCTATGCCAACCATCAAGAAAGCCACCAAGGACCTATTCCAAATAGCATAATTTTCCTTTGTTAAAACAGATCTGAAAAAACGCACAGAATTTAATATCCGTGCGTTTGTGTAATAATTACGTGATGTTATGTTAGAGTTCGAATCCATACACAAATGGAAAACAGCGGTTTTATATCCACGAAATTGTTTAGTGAAATTTTGCCGTATAAATGACGAAAACCCCGTTTTTATCGGGGCTTTCTTGGGCTATATCTTTTTGTAGCCTCTTGATGGCAGAGGTATAAGGATTCGAACCTTAAATGACGGATTTAAAGGCTCGCAATCTTTTTTAGAATCGCTTATTTAAGCCATTTTTCAGACTTTGCGTCTCTCAAAAATCTCTCAGAATTTTATTTTTGCTTAGAACCGCAAATTCGTATGAGGAATTGCGAACCTTACACTGAGGTGTCGAAAGAAACTCTAAATCCGCATTATCATTTACGGTAGGGTAGTGCATCATTTAGTGACGAAGAATATAAAATCTTATTATTCAATCAAATTCAAGCTGAATGCCGGTCTCATATATTCTATTGCTTCCTGTTATATACATTCATTGATAATATTTGATATGTCGTCATTTATACAGATGGACTTATGCCGTATTTCAGGCGGACAATTCGCTTGACCTTTATTGACACAAGTATAGATGGCATGCTCGGTCAATATATGAATCTACGATTGTAATATCATTGCGTTTTGTAAAGTCGTTACACTCACGGAGCTGACCTTCAATAGGCTCCTCACGCTGATTATCACTTGAATATCGTGCATAAATTACACCGTTCATATTCAATTTTACCTCCTGTGTTGTGTGTTATAACTCTAAACAACAGGAAAGTCAAGTGAAAATAGAAGATGTTCAATTGAACTATTCTTTCTTTTGGTACAAAAAAAACAGTTTGTGCTATGATGCTATATTTTAAGAAATAAATAAATTGAACCATCCTTTATAATTTTTCTATCCATTTTAAATCCGACATCATAACACATATCAATTAACTTGTTTGGAGAAATTAGAGCATAAAAAGAATATGAATTTCCTTTTTTAATCAGCCATCCATCATTTTTCATAATAGCATTAGGATTGGATTTGTATGTATTAAAATAGGAATTTCTGTATTGTACACTCACTAAAACTTTACCATCATTTTTTAATAAGTTGAAAATATTTCTTAATACATTCATCCTTTCCTCATAAAAAGGAATTGCCGATAAAACATTGGCACACAAAATGAAATCAAATCGTTCGTTAAGCTTTTTTATTTTTTCAACTTCGACTATGCTGGAATTTGAAAAAAATTTTTTTGAATATTCTTCAACACTGGTTTTATTTCCACATATGGTTTGTGTACGTTTTAATTGAATTTGTGAATCTGCCAAATACAGTTTTTTACATCTATCGTTAAGTAATGGTGAGTATCTACATTTACCACAACCATAATCCAACATTTTATCACAATATGGTAATTCATTAATAAACTTGACTATATTCTGATTTCGTTGAGAAGATGATAATGCTGCATTTTCTGATTTGATTATACAATTATCTATTTCATAATGCATTTTTAATTTCCTTTTTCAATTCTTTATTAAGCTTGTCACTATTATTATTACTATCATATTCCACTGTACATTTTACTTCTTTTTGCGAATATTTTTTGCAATAAGTAAACAGTAAAACAATTACCACGCATAATTCAAACAAACAGAATACTGAAAGTCCAATAATCAAAGACTTAGTATAAAAACCAAATATTGCTGTAAATATAATTAGTAGTATTGAAAAAACGAAATTATCCAAAATTATCCAAACCCAGCACCAAGAACCTAAAGCCATATAAACATAATGATTATCTATTAATGTCTTCTCATCAGAAACATGATGATAGAAATGTTTTCCTAAATTCAATTGTAAGTTTTTATCTTTTAAGTATTTTTTTAATAAACCTAATCGAGACAACTTTACTTCAATTTTTAACTGTTTAATATATTCAGGAAAAATTACAGTCCCGGAAAAAAGTCTCCTGATTCCAAAAATTCTTCCAAACAAATCATGCATTTTAAACACATTTTCAACAATTGAGAATATTATAGGGATATATATGTATGAAATATATAGTTTTAAACTTGAAATTTCTACCTCAGTATTAAAAGATATTATTTTCATAAGTTCTGAAAACTCTTTAGATACTTGTGATAGAATAAATAATTCAATTAACACAAACCAAAACACACTTGTTGAGATTTTTTTACACATTTCTGTATAATTTTTTGGAGTTTCAAACAACCACATATTATCTACCTTTCTACTCACTAAAGCGAAATATTAAATTACTAATTTTTTTAAGTAATACTGTATGAGCCCATAATTTCTAAAATAAAATTCTTATATATATTTCTGCACAGTACATCACCGTTTGCAGAAAAGCTTATCGTTTTCACATCTTTGGGATTTTCTCTGTACGGATTATCGTATTCGACATCTTGGTCGAAATATTCACCTAAATATTTTAGTGCATTTCCGCTCGGAAAGATTACATTGCCGCTTGATTGCTCAATTCCCATTTCACTAAATTCATTTAGCATTTCTCTCGTTTTTAGGTTATACGGATTGTCGTCATCAGCACTGACAAGCCAAGCAGGGTGAGTATGTATTGAAATTTCTTCTTTAACAACAGCACTTGCAAATTCTTTAACATACTCAAGCGGAATAGTTTCCTGATGAAACGCATCAACCGAAAGACAAATGCCGTTAACACCGCTTTGTGCTAACATATTGGCAACCTCTTTAATTCGACCAATATCCTTACTGAAATATCCGTTTGTTATCAATTCTCTCTGTGGTATATTCATTTTTCTTGCGGCAGAATGAATTTTGCAAACAGTTTCGGGATAAAGCAGAGGCTCTCCTCCAAAGGTTATAAGTGAATCAATATTGTAATGACTGCAAATATCGTAAATTGCCTGCTAGGCTTTTACATCATCAATATGTTCATTAGAGATATGATTTCCCTGTGAACAATGCTTACACCTGCCACTGCAAGCCATCGTCACTACAAACTCAATTCTATTCAGATTTTTCAAATATTTATTCATTGTTTCTCCTATTTCAAATACTCTTTTTCAATCAACCAATCAAGAATAACTTTTGCTCTGCTTTCAAGATTAGGTAAATTGTCCTTTGAAAAATACTCTAATTTAAAGCTCTCACCATCGGTTATTTTTAACTCACCCGATACATCATTTGCAAAATACAAAGCAACAACAGAATATAGCTCGTCACCATTAGGATATTTGAAATAAAAATCCTTGCCGGAAAAAACATTGAGCAATGTAAAACTATTGCAATCAAGATTAGTTTCTTCCTTTAATTCTCTTGTCGCCGTTTCCTCTAATGATTCGCCAAGCTCTATTGCACCGCCGGGAATACCCCAAGTATTAGTATCCGACCTCAAATTCAGCAGTATTTTATTATCCTTTATAACTACAACTGTCGCACCTGCTGAAAGCAACAGTTGATGCCCGATATATTTTCTCATTTGACCGATATAACTCATAGTTAATCTCCTGTTATTATCCCAAAGCTGCTAATAACTTTGCTTTCATTTTTTTAAGTTCTTTTTCATTTGGGATATTATCCTTATTCCACATTATTTCTTGCGGCAACCACCACACAGGACCTTTGCCGTCATTTCCATATTCACCAAGGTCCCCTTTAACTCTTGGGAACAAATGCCAATGCAAATGGGTATCACCGTTGCCGAGGCACTCATAATTCATCTTATCACAATCAAATGCAGTTGCAACAGCTTTTGAAATAATAACCATTTCTTCCATAAACTTTGCAAGAAACTCGTCTTCTAATTGATAAAGCTCGGTTGCGTGCTTTTTGCACATAAAAATGGTATATCCGTAAAAATGCTGATTCCAACCAAGAACAACAATCCCTGTTTCAAGTTCTTTAACAAAGAACGGATTTTCACCTTGTAAGGATTTTTCTATAGTATTGCAAATATCACACATAACTATTTCTCCGCTGATTTCAAATATAAACTGTATTCGTATCTGTCCCTTTTATAATATTTATATTTCTATTTCCATAAAACCTACATTAAAGGGCAGATGTTCAAATTTCTTAGTGCCTGTATGAACAAAGCCTATTTTTTCATACCATTCTTTCAGTATTGTATTTTCTTCAACAATTCCGATTTTAATTTTATTTGCGCCAAGAATGTTTTTTGAATATGTAATAGCATAATCGACTAACTCTTTGCCTATTCCAAGATGTCTGTACTCAGGCAAAACTGCCAAATTGTTTAGTTCAACGCTATCATCATTAATTGACAAAGAAAAATATCCAGCAAAGCACCCGTTATACTGATACAAAAACATAGGTGCATCATTATCAAACTGCGAGACGAGCTTATCAATAGGAATAAATGCTGTATGACTTGGGCAATTATCCTTTGTCAAGTTCAATTCATTTGCGACCGTTTGAAAACTTTTATGGATTATATTAAGGCAAATATCAAACTGTTCTTTTGATTCTACTCTAATAATCATATTGAACTATCCTTAAGTAATATTTTACAATACAATAATATCATAAAATTACAAAATATCCAAAGTTCATTAATATCATTTATAACATATTTAACATCTACTGCTATAGTTATGTTATTTCGTTAGACTAAAGAATATCATAAATGTCAACAAACAGATTAACAATTTCTTTATAAATATTATTATCAATACAGTCAAGTATATCAAATGTATTTAACATTACTGCACCAGTATAATAATTATTACACTGATAATTTCTAATTGTTCTATGATTTCCATCAATAATCTGATAATTAAAAATTTTATCATGCAATAATAAAACAGGTTCATCATTTATATTAGAGTTAAATAATGGATCGTATTCATTTTTAGTGGAATCAAGTACTAAATTGTAGAGCTGTTCCGTAACTATATTTACAGTAGGTTTATTGATTACTTTTTTTCTTAATTTACTTATATTAATTTCAACCGGACAAGTGGCATTAAGATAATTTGTTCTTAAACATACGGTAGCGTCGAAGTACTCTGTAAAAATATCATTCGATTGTTCTAAAGAAAAATCAGAAGATTGCAATATTTTAGAAAATAATTTTAATCTTTTTCTAAGATTAAAATTAAATAAATTATGTGATATCAACGATTTTACAAGCTTAGGATAATCCTCAATAAATTTCATTAGATTTTCATCAATCATATATATATCCCCATTGTTCTATAAATTCAAGCATGATTAATTATTCAATGTAGTATTTTTATTAATCTGACGGTAAAACCGACTTGATTATTTCAACAACTTGCTTTTCATCTTCAACAATACAATTTTGTTGAGAAATAAATTCATCTAATGCATTTAATATATCTTTATACTCATATATAATTTCATCACTTGTGCCATCAGAAGCACCGCCATCCTCATCAAAATTTAGATAACCAACAATTAATTTTATGTATCCTCTAATCACTTCGTTTTTACTATTGCATAAACCTATATCTATAGTTTCTTCACTTCCTTCAGTTGGAGATATATCAATTTCATCGATGTTGAGAGTAAATTTGCTGTCATCAATTCCTATTATAGTAATACTTTCTCCATAATTAAGCATATCAGGAAGATTTTCTTCATTAAAAATGTTATACGCTGTTTCAGATTTATGATTTGTCCAATCTTTTATTTTTTCGATCTCATTTTCTTTTATATTTTCAATATCGTTAATATGAGGAATATCTGATATGTCAACTAATTTTTCATATATCAATTTAATATATTTGTATGGATTTGATTCATTAAGTATTTCACTCATTGAATCAAAAGCAATTGAAAAATCTTCATAATATTGATGTAATTGGTTAATTGTATTAAATTTTTCAATTATTTTTTCAGAAAATTCTGAATTGGACAACTCATTTTCTAAAAAAGCTTCATATTCCCCAAGAGGAATAAATCCAAGTTGTTCTCTTTCCAAATCTTGAATTTCTTGTTCATAATCGAGAGCAGACTGATTTTCAAGCTCATATCTCTTTTTTCTTGAATCTCCGTCCAAAACAATTGTGAACGGAAAAATATTGTACAGTTTATTTTCGAGATCAAGTTCTATTCTGCATAAAAAATTCGCTGCATGTTCTTCTCTCATCTTTATTGTATCAACAAAACAATATTCCTTATTTTCAGAATCCCAAGCAGCATTTGAATAATCGTCATAAAAACAATCGGCAGATATATTTGCTTTACACGAAAGAGTAACTTTTGATTTCTTTTCACTTATTTCATCTATAGAATAAATCATAAATTCAAAACTTGAAATATTATGAATGTAAGATTCATAATAATTAAATCCATACTCAATGCCATCATTATCATATGAAAGTCCTCTTACATCAATGTTTTCGTTTGATTTGATATATTTTATAAAATCTGAACTAATATGAAATTGTTGTTCTTTTATAAAGTTCTTTATTTCTGCATATGCAACTTCTTTTTCTTTATTTATTGTATCAAATAATTCTTCTAACGAACTAAAGAAAAAGTGATTTGGAGAATTTTTGCAAGCCTTCTTAAAGCCTTTATCATTACTAATTATTGCAACATTTTCATCATTTCCAAAACGATTTATGATTTGATTAGCAATAAAGGCATCAGGAAATTCTTTCCGTTTTTTCAATCCTTCTTCAAAAGGAGGATTTATATCAAAATAATCATCTATGATCTTTTCAAAATTTATTAAATCATTTCCAAGAATTTCCGCATTGATATTTTCTATATAAGTATCAAACTGTTCTACACCTTTTTTAACAAGATTTTCTTTGTTTTTTGGAATTTCCAATAATCTATCCAAGCCAACATAATTTACCAAATACTCAGTTGATTCTTGTAAAATATCAGTTCTTAATTTTCTTGCAATACTGCAAATTTTTTTTACTTGTTTTGCAATATGTTTTTTAGATTCTTTAACTACAATTTCACTTAATACTACTTTAATTGTTCCTTCGTCAACATACTTTTTAAGCATTTGTAGTGTACTTCCTTTGCTTAAATCGTATTTTTTCGCATCAAAAATATTAGTGTCAATTGTAACAATAAGTGGATAATTAAACATTTTTATTCTTCCTTGGAAAAAGTATTTACATAAATAGTATATCATACAATTGTTGATATTTCCATAAAACTAAAAAAATCAACAAAATATAATATAATAATACAAAAAACATTTTGCTATAACAAATTACTTGATATATTTTAATATTTGTATTTATTCATCGGATTTAATTAATAATTTCATATATTTTACAAACTCTCTTTCTATCAAATAAAAAGATGAGAGTCAATTATATGATTCTCATCTCTTTTATAATTGCTTATTTTTCTAATGTTTTCGGCATTTTTGGTTCGTAACAAAAACCAGATGAAGCACAGCCTGCTCCCATTTCAGCGATTGTTTTTACAATATCTGAAATAATTGTGCTAATTGTTCCCATTATTTTCCCTCCTTTGTTTTAGACTTTCTATCAAAATCAATATTGATACCCAAATGAACGATACACCTGAGAATATAACTATCTCGGTAAAGTTTGCTACACTAAACGAAATTATAATTACAGATATATTTATTATTGAAATGGCAATGGAAATCTTTTTGTTTTTTTTATATGTTTTCTTACTTATTGGATGATTTACATTAACTACTGGGCAAAGAGCAATTATTGGAATTAAAGATAATGTGGACAAGATGACTATTGCAGATTCTAAATTCATATAAACAAATAATTTAGAGAGGATTATTGTTGAAATAAATATTGTATTAGTCATTATTGAACATTTCAAATGTGAGTTCGCATGTAATCCTCCACAAAACAATCTTGGTACAAAGAAAGCACAAATAAATGATAATACATAGAGTATATTTCCAAAAATAATAGAAATAATTAACATGATAAACATCGTTGAAAGATTTGAAAGTAACAATTCAAACCCATAGATACAGATATCTTTTTCTTCATCAGAAAAATTTATATTGTTATTTAATTTGTTTGTTAGAAAAGTTGCACATTTCGTTAACATAAAAACACCCCACAAACATTTTATGAACTCATAATAACGTGTTCAAATGCTCATAGGGGAGTTTTTGTCTAATTGGTCAAATTTTATGTATTAATCGTGATTTGAAACCATAACAAGAGAAATAAAATAGCCATCAATATAATTGTTTTTTAAAAATCCATCATATTTAGCTGCAGTTTCTCTAATGTTCTTAATTCCGAGGCCGTGCATAGTATCCGAATTGTCTTTTGTTGATTTGAGATTGTTCAAACTATCAAATGGATTTTTATCGACTGTATTTATAACCTTAAAAAATACAAACGATTCTTTTTGCCAGATTTGAACTTTTACAGAGCGCTCTTTATCTATTGATATCTTAGCACAAGCTTCTAAAGCATTATCAATTTGGTTAGCAAGAATTGCACATATGTCAACAAATGAAATATTGAGTTTAGTATTAAGAAGTATCTTGTGATTAAATTCAATATTCTGATTAGTTGCCTCATTCATTTTACAATTGATAATAGAATCAATTATTTCATTGCCACTATGACAATTCTGTGCTTGCTGGTATGAGGTTTCTAGTAATTCTTTTGTATATTTCTTAGCATTTGAATCCTCAGACAGCATACCATCTATTGTTAAAATATGATTTTTAAAATCGTGAACCTGCTTGCGAATAATATCCTGTGCATGCTTTATTTCGGTATAATTCTTCTCCATAAGAGTATTTGTCATCGCAATCAATTCTTTTTCTCTTTTTTCATTTTGATATTTAGAACTGATTACAACTGATATAATTGATATAACAATTGTTAAGATAATGAAAAACAATGAAAATATTACCGCTGTTTGAAGAGATATCAATGAATCAGTTAAAACTAAATTAGTCAATATTGACATAACTATATATGATAATGTTGTAACTGCAAAAAGTAAAAAAATATTTTTTTTATTTAATAATTTCAGTTTTGAATACAATTTGTGGAAAGATACAAAGATAGCAATCTGCAAGAGCTTATTTATTAGAATATAAATCATTCTTATTGTGCCGGGAACAAGTATCAGCGAAATTCCCTCTGAAATATCAATTGATTTACCTATTATCATTATTAAACTATAAGATATTATGTAATCAGTAGCATGTATGAAAAACCAAGTAATCATAACAGCACATAATTTATATAGTAAACTGCCTCTTGTTGTGAAAAATATTGCAGCAAAAGTAAAACCAATTGCAACAGCTATTGTAAAAAATGAAAATACTTGCCATTTGTTCAAGAGCGTTATGAGTATTGTGTATATTATTGACATAAAAAAAACATATAATGTATTTTTCTTCACGCCAAGCTTTCTGTCTGCAAGGCTTGTCGAAACTGATACAGCTATTGCACCTTCAACAAACGTTGCAAACAATTCAAAAAATTGATAAAAACTTTCCACTATGTATTATTCTTCTCCTTTAATTAAATATTAATTTTATTCTCCCCACTGTTCCAACAAAGTCTGTTTAACATTTTGTAACGATCTCCTGCTGATTGGTAAAATCTGTCCATCTGTTAGCTTTAAGCTATATCCTTTGATTTGAGAAATGTAATCAATATTGACAAAGCAGCTTCTGTCTACAAATAAAAATCTATTATCACTAAGCATATCAAAAAACTCTTTTATACCCCTGTTATCAGTTATATCTCCGAGTAAACGAGTTGTTATGACTAATTGTCTTGATATTCTTGTAACACAAATTATATCTTTATAGGCTATTCTCCAATAATCATTGTAATGATGTAATGTGATTGTTTTATCATTTACATTAGAGATTTCGGCAATAGCACTGTCTAATGCTTCTTCAATATCTCTTTCAAGATTTAATTTAATTACATACCTTAATGCTTTTGATTTATACCCCATTGATGCCATTTCATCGTGAGAGGTAAGAAAAATGATAATAGAAGTTTCAGTATGTTCTCTGATTTTATCAGCAAGTTCAAACCCGTCCATATTTGGCATTTCAACATCAAGAATAAAAATATCAGCAATTTTTCCGTCCTCAATCTCATACATTAACATCTCAGGATTTGAGAACTCACTAATACTTAATTCAACATGTTTTCGTTTAGAAAACATACCCAAGGCATTTTTTATTTTATCAATGTCATATTTACTATCATCACAAATAGAAACATTAAACATTTGGTTTTGCCCCCTTTTCATCAATAATTCTGTAAGCTTTCTTTCTATTTATATCAAAGAAAAATTTTTCAAAATCTGCAATAATCAAAATATACATGTCATTATATGCTTTTCTGTTTGGTGTATTTGCATTACTATTGTATACAAATGCACCGTCCGAATCGTTTTCGATATGTTGCTTTATCTCTTTACAAACATCTTCAATTGTAGCTGTATGATATTTTGAAGATGTCCAATGCGAAATCATTCGACGAATTCCTTTTTCAGAATAATCCGTAACTTTTTTTGCAGTTGGTGTGTTTTCAACAATGCAATTTATGTTTTTTTCGCATATTGCTTCACAATTTGCGAACAATTCCAAAAGTTCATAAAAATCACAACCAATTGTAAGAAGATCTTTGAAAAAAAGGTCTTTTTCCTTTGTTCTACCGAAAACTGTTAGCATTTTGGGATTAGGAGAAAGAACTTTAACAATGATTGTACGAAGCGGTGTAGCTAATTCTATTTTATCCATACTATAAATAACTCCTTAGTTTAATTTGATTTATCAGAAATAAACCTGGTAAAAGTTATTCATAGTATATATAATTGCTTTTATTTGATGAGTGACATTGTTCAAACGGTAAAAGACTTTGTGTTTAATGGTATTTCTCTTTTTTAGCTGAAAATATACACTTGCCATTTGAACACAAAAATTAACCGAAAAAGCAAAATCGAAATACAGATAAGTATATTGTGATATATTAACATTGTCAGATGATACACCAAGTCAAAGGCAAATCATTGTTAAAAAGATTATTGTCGCTTTATTGGCATTTTACATTAGTTTACTACATTTCTTAAGTTGAATCAATAATTAATTTAATTGGTAGATATTTAAAGTAGATATTTAAATGTGTTTAATAGTATAACGCACAATAAATTGAACTTTAGACATAAAAGAACTAACTGTTAAAAGTTAGGCATAAAGAAAAAAATTGCGAATTGATTGACAGTAAAAAGGCATAACGAAACAGACGTTAAAGACGCCGAATTTCAAAATTTATTAAAATTAGGATTTAGATATGTAAGGTTGTCCGGACTTTTGCAGAGCAAAAATAAGGCGGACTAACTTCTTGGCGGGATGAGAAATAGCAACATTACATAAGACAAGGCTGTGTGTAAAGTCGGCAGTAACTTTTCTAATTCGTGAAATAGGATATTGACTAACCTTGCAACAGAAGATTTTAATGCAACTCGCTCTTTTACCTTTTCAAATCTGTATCTTGTTAGTGACTTTAGTTCCGAATTGTGGCATGCTGTGTTTGTGTAGGGCTTGAGGCTCACATCAGACATTAACATAGAAGCAATTGTTCTTGCATCCACACAGTCGATTTTGGTTTTTCTGAGAGATTGACTTTTACGGTAAAGGTTGGTATGCAATCGGTTAATGACATAGGTGGGAAGACCGTTGTCAAGGAGAAACCCAAGAATGTTGTAACTGTAATGTCTGCTTGCCTCAAGTCCTACTTTTATTTTTAAACCGCCAATACTTGTACAGGTATTGATTGTTTGAAAAAGATATTTTTACTGTTGCTGATAGTAAAGACATCGTCAAGAACTTTTTCTGAACTTATGATGAAACAGTCGTGCTTGTTCTTTGCAACATCAATTCCAACAAAAATCATTTTTATATCTCCGATAGATTTATTTTGATGCTGTTATCTACATTGTACTTTGCTCTTGTAACCTCGTTCTAAATAAAACGTCGGGCAGTATCTAACTGATTAACAATACTGCAAAGGTCTGTGGTTGGAGCCTTTCTGTAGCCGTCTATCCGGCTTGGGTAAAAACCAATCCACAGCACCTTTTACAGTGTAGCATATTGTCCTTGGAGAGGGACACTAATAACTACTACTTTATTATACGAGGAGGAAAACAATATGATAATACATATAAAATCATGTGGAATCATTGTTTATTTACCACCATAAATAAGCTATAAAACGATGCGTTTTTAACAGAAAATATTATTAATTATTAAAGGAGAATTCAATAATGAAAAGTTTAAAAAAAATCTTGTCGGTATTTTTATCAGTAATGATGATTACAGGATCGTTTGTTGTTGCACAAGTTGCAATGGCCGATGAAGTTAGTTCAGATTATAGCGTAACATTAAGCGCTAATGGTAAAAACAAAACAATTCTTACCGGTGCCAAAGATAATGCAAATAATAATTACAGCACAATCTCTTTAACCGGAGGAACCGTAGATCATATCAATGCATGGATAACAAATGACAAAGGTTCAATGATTAGCAAATATAAGTATAAAGTCCCGATGAAGACAACCGATAAAAAGCTTTATTATAAAGATGGGAAATCTGTGTCAAAAGGCACTACAACATCAATTTTAATTGAACAAAACAATGTAGCAAGTAAAACCGCTAAAGGAAACGCAAATATTAAATAAAAATTAACCTATACAGCCGATTATATCAGCTGTATAGAAAAAGAGGTTATAGGTTATGAAAAAAAATGTCTCGATGCAAATAAAATTAATGTTGTCACAAAAAAGTTTACATTACACTTTAATAGTTTTGTCTCTCTTCTCTTGTGTGGCTTTTCTAGTTAATTGCATTTCAAATTTTGGAAGACCGATTACGGATGTACCCAATGCGTATTTCTTTTTTATAGGAAGCTCATTGTCCGAGGGTTTTTACTATATTTTTAGCATAATTTTACCTATTATCTGCGTTATTCCTTTTGCAGATAGTTATTTTAGAGATCGCAATAAAAATACATTACCAATAATAATATTGCGTTCATCTCCTGTTAAATATTACTTTTCTAAAGGCATAGCCATATTTATTTCAGGATTTATCATTGTGTTTATAAGCCTCGCACTTAATTTTCTTTTGAATTTTATAGCTTTTCCAGTATCAAAAGGTTGCGATTTTACAATGTTCCCTACCTATTATTCGGATTTTTATATTAAGGGCTATTGGTCGGATAATATTTTATTGAAAAATTTGTTTGTTGGTTATCCGTATTTGTATAATTTACTTTTTTTGTTTATTATCTCTATTGTGGGTGGAATATATTCGATTATTGTCTATAATCTTTCCTATTTTACAAAAAAGCAGCATATTATGATGCTTGCCTCGATGTTTGTTTTATCTAATGTTTTTGCAATTATATCAACCGTTACCAATAATTTTAACATACGTCTTGAAAATTATTGTTTCGCATTTTCACAATTCGAAAGCATAGAACCAACAAACATAATAATTATGACCGTTTTGTATTTACTTATGATTTTTGTTCCGATTCCATTTTGCTTTAAAAAGCTGAGGGATGTAATATGATAAAATGTAGTATTTTTAAAAAAGAAAGCATAGTTTTAATTTTTATTTCTTTTCTATGTGGAATACTTATACCG
>OLIQ01000091.1_pt1 | contig 58119 bp, 50 predicted proteins | sample 1609631 | NCBI WGS metagenome assembly OLIQ01 (sample SAMEA4350114, study PRJEB24818) | metagenome | biome: human; feature: gut; material: faeces | place: Denmark | collected 2013-09
TCTTAGAGGTATTATCGGTGCTGGTACAAACAGAATGAATATCTATGTTGTCCGCCGTACAACTCAGGGCTTGGCAAACTTCCTCAAGAAGAAATATGGCGAAGCTGCTGTTGCTATTTCTTATGATTCAAGAATTAAGGCTGATTATTTTGCACAAGAGGCTGCAAGAGTTCTCGCAGCAAATGGCATTAAGGCTTATATTTCAAGAGAGCTTCAGCCAACACCAGTTCTTTCATTCCTTGTAAGAGAGCTAAAATGTAAGTCTGGTATTATGGTTACAGCAAGCCATAACCCTGCAAAATATAATGGCTATAAGTGCTATGGCGAAGATGGCTGTCAGATGACAGATGTCAATGCTGGAACAGTTTATGATGAAATTCAGAAGGTTGACATTTTCAATGATGTTAAGCTTGTTGATTTTGAAGAAGGCATTAAGAGCGGTCTTATCGAGTGGGTTGATGAGAGCGTTTATGAAACATATCTTGATAATGTTCAGGCTCAGACAGTCAATAAGGATATTTGCAAGAACGCAGGACTTAAAGTAGTTTATACTCCACTTAACGGTGCAGGCAATAAGCTTGTTCGCAAGATTCTTGCAAGAATTGGTGTTGAAGATATTACAGTAGTTCCTGAACAGGAAAATCCAGATGGCAATTTCACAACTTGCCCATATCCTAACCCAGAAATCAGAGAAGCGCTCGACCTCGGTTTGAAGCTTTCTGAAAAGGTTGGAGCGGATTTACTTCTCGCTACTGACCCTGATAGCGACCGTGTAGGTATCGCTGTTAAGACAGAAGATGGTTATAGACTTCTCACAGGTAATGAAACAGGTATTCTTCTTATGGATTATGTTCTTTCTTGCAGAAAGGCTAATGGAACACTTCCTAAAAAGCCAGTTGCAGTTAAGACAATCGTTACATCTAAGCTTGTTGAAAGAATTTGCGAAAAATATGGTTGTGAACTCAGAAATGTTCTCACAGGCTTTAAGTATATCGGCGAACAGATTCTTGGTCTTGAAAAGAATGGCGAAGAATCAAGATATGTATTCGGCTTTGAGGAAAGCTATGGCTACCTTGCCGGCACATATGTAAGAGATAAGGACGCTGTTGTTGCATCTATGCTTATTTGTGAGATGGCTGCATATTACAGAAAGAATGGCAAGAGCCTTTATGAGGTTATGAACAGCGTTTATGAAGAATATGGCTACTATATCAACAGAACTCTCAGCTTTGAGTTTGAGGGTGCATCAGGTATGGAGAAGATGGCTAATATTATGAGCAATCTTCGTGACAATCCTCCTGCTGAAGTTTCAGGCATTGAGGTTGTTGCAACAGCCGACTATAAGCTTTCAGTTGCTAAGGACTTGAAGGCAGACACAGAGGAAGTTATCAATCTTCCAAAGTCAAATGTTCTTTCATATTCACTTGCAGATGGTGGAGCAGTTATCGTTCGTCCATCAGGCACAGAGCCTAAGATTAAGGTTTATCTTACTTCTGTTGGTAAGACAAGAGAAGAATCACTTGCACTTTGCGATAAGCTTGGCAAGGATATGGAAACAAAATTAGGCTTATTATAATTTGCTTAATAAAGATTAAATTAATAAACAGCCACAGGTTTTATACTGTGGCTGTTTTCGCATACAGAAATGATATTGGAGATTGAGGCTTATGAACAGACCATTAGCAGACAGAATACGCCCACAAACGCTTGACGAAATTTCAGGACAAAAGCACCTTATTGGCAAAAATATGCCGCTCAGAAATATTATTGAGTCAGGCAAAATTCCTAATATGATTTTTTACGGACCGTCGGGTGTTGGAAAAACCACACTTGCCTCAATTATTGCCAAGCGTACAAATATGACACTTCGCAAGCTGAATGGCACTACTGCATCAACAGCGGATATAAAGGATATTGTTTCTGAACTTTCAGGCTTTTCAGGATTAAATGGAATTTTACTATATCTTGACGAGATTCAATACTTCAATAAAAAGCAACAGCAGACACTTCTTGAATTTATTGAGAATGGTAGTATTACACTTATTGCATCTACTACGGAAAATCCATATTTCTATGTTTATGGTGCTATTTTGAGCCGTTCAACTGTTTTTGAATTTAAGCGAGTTGAAAAGAATGATGTTCTTAATACAATAGAGAGAGCCTATAATATACTTCGTGAAGAATCCGAAGAAAAAATTGAGCTTGAAGATGGAGTTACCGAACATATAGCTTATGGCTGTGGAGGAGATGTCCGCAAGGCAGTTAATGCGGTTGAACTTTCTGTTCTTTCAACCTGTGCGAAAGACGGAATAAAACATATTACACTTGAAACCGTAAAATCACTCACTCAAATGAGTGCTGCCAAATATGACCGAGAGGGCGATGAACATTATGATTTGCTTTCAGCCTTTCAGAAATCTATGAGAGGTTCTGACCCGAATGCAGCAGTGCATTATCTTGGCAGACTTTTAGAAGCGGGAGATTTACCATCAGTTTGCAGAAGGCTTATTGTTTGTGCTTGTGAAGATGTAGGCTTGGCATATCCTATGATAATTCCAATAGTCAAGGCGGCGGTTGATTCAGCCCTGCAAGTCGGCTTGCCAGAGGCAAGAATTCCTCTTGCGGACGCAGTGATTTTAGTATGCTCTGCACCTAAATCCAATTCGGCATATATGGCTATAAATTCTGCAATGGAAGATATAAGAGCTGGAAAAACGGGTGCTATTCCAAGACAGTTGCAGAATAAGCATTATGACGGAGCAGACGCAAAGGTTAAGGGGCAGTTTTATAATTACCCACACGATTTTAAGAATCATTGGGTTGAACAGCAATATTTGCCAAATGCGATAAAAGACGCTATATATTATGTTCCCGCCGAAAACAAAAACGAACAGGCATTTGCAGAATATTGGCGAAAAATCAAAGGAAAATAGTGGGTGCCGACCCACAGCGAAGACGCAGAATTGCTCGGCGTTGCCTCGCTCGTGGTGTGTTATGGGAAGTTTGTTAATGCGGATAAAAAAATTACCAATGAACTACCGAACGGGCGAACACAGTTCGCCCCTACAAATTGCTTGCAAATTCCCTAAAGACAATTAAAAGTTTTGCTCAAGCTTTTTCAAAAGCTTGCAGAGTTGAGGGACGGAGTCCCTCATGGGTGTTAAGGGCAAAGCCCTTAACATCTCTTTCATTTTAAGGGCGGACGAAGTCCGCCCTTTTGTTAGTTTATAAGCAATTTTCTCGATTATAGCAATTAGATTTCTTATACACTGCCATATATTAATTATTAAAAAATTTATAAAGGAATTTCCATAAGATAAATTTCTTTATAAGAAACAAACTGCTCTTTGGCTATGCTACTATTTATAAAAGTTATTTAAAATTCTTGGAGGAAATATATAATGAAAACTATTGCAAGCTTTACTATTAACCATGATTTACTTGATGTCGGTATGTATACATCTCGTGTTGATGGCGATGTTGTAACTTATGATGTAAGAATGAAAAAACCAAACGCAGGAGAATACCTCGAGGATAGCGGTTTGCATACCTTTGAGCATCTTTTTGCAACCTTTGCAAGAAATTCTGAATATTCAGATAGCGTTGTTTATGTAGGACCTATGGGTTGCCGTACAGGCTTTTATTTTCTTGTAAGAGATAGCATATCTCCAGAAAAGGCTATTAATATAGTATATGATGCTTTTTGCTTTATAGCAGATTTTGAGGGAACTATCCCAGGCAGTGAACGCAAAGAATGTGGAAATTATGTAGCTCACGATTTAGTTGCCGCAAAGAAATATGCTAAAGATATGTTACCTATTTTAAGGGATTGGACAGTTGAAAAATTGGTTTATCCGAGATAAACCTAAAAACCTATAAAATTTATAGGAAATATTTTTGAAAAAGCCTTGACAAGCGAAATGGATTAGTGTATAATTCAAAACATAGCAATCCGATATGAATTGTGGAAGGTGATTAGTTATGAAAATCAGTAAGTATTTTAAACCCTATAAATCACGCACAGAACGAATGTGCTGTTGCTGATAGTAAAATCTGAACACAATAAATTTTGATTATAAATGAATTATACAGAATAGTTGAAAGAGGTAATAATAATGAGCGAACTTAAAGAAAGAAATTTAAAATTTGAAACACTTCAACTTCATGTTGGTCAAGAGCAGGCTGACCCAGTAACAGATGCAAGAGCAGTTCCAATATATGCTTCAACTTCATATGTTTTCCATAACTCACAGCACGCCGCAGATAGATTTGCACTTAAAGATGCAGGTAACATTTATGGCAGACTTACTAACCCAACACAAGATGTTTTTGAGCAGAGAATTGCAGCTCTTGAGGGTGGTGTAGCAGCTCTTGCAGTAGCAAGTGGTGCAGCAGCTGTAACATATACAATTCAGAACCTTGCAGGTGCAGGCGACCACATTGTTGCTGCAAAAACAATTTATGGTGGTTCTTATAATCTTCTTGAGCATACACTCCCAACATATGGCATTAAGACAACTTTTGTAGACCCTGACGAAGAGGGTGCATTTGAAAGTGCTATTCAGGATAACACAAAGGCTATCTATATTGAATCCCTCGGCAATCCAAATTCAAATATTATTGATATAGAAAAGGTTGCAGCAATCGCACACGCACATAAAATTCCGCTTGTTGTCGATAGCACATTCGCAACACCATATCTTTTAAGACCTATTGAGCATGGTGCAGATATTGTTGTTCATTCAGCAACAAAGTTCATCGGTGGTCATGGTACAGCAATTGGCGGTGTTATCGTTGATAGCGGTAAATTCGATTGGGAAGCAAGTGGAAAGTTCCCATCACTTGTAGAGCCAAACCCAAGCTACCACGGTGTAAGCTTCACAAAGGCAGCTGGACCAGCAGCATTCGTTACAAAGATTCGTGCAATCTTGCTTCGTGATACTGGTGCAACAATTTCTCCTTTCCACGCATTTATCTTCCTCCAAGGTCTTGAAACACTCTCACTCCGTGTAGAGCGTCATGTTGAAAATGCACTCAAGGTTGTAGATTTCCTCAAAAATCACCCACAGGTTGAAAGAGTTAATCACCCATCACTCCCAGAGAGTGGTTATAAGGACCTTTACGATAAGTACTTCCCGAAGGGTGCTGGTTCTATCTTCACATTTGAGATTAAGGGTACATCTGAGGACGCACAGAAGTTCATCGATAACCTCAAGGTATTCTCACTTCTTGCAAATGTTGCCGATGTTAAATCTCTTGCAATCCACCCAGCAACAACAACACATTCACAGCTCAACGAAGAAGAGCTTGCAGAGCAGGGCATTAAGCCAAATACAATCAGACTTTCTATCGGTACAGAGCATATTGATGATATTATCTTTGACCTTGAAGAAGCATTTAAGGCAGTTGCAAATAAATAATTAAATCTTCTCCTTAGGAAAATTAAAAGTTTCGCTCGTGATGTATTAAAGAAACTTACGATTATTAAAAATTCCCCTGATAAATTTAAGCCATATTGATACAATTCCCCCTATACCTTCTAATAAATTTAAGTCCTTGCATCAAAATCTGATGCAAGGACTTTCTCTTTTGCATAAAGTTTAATTTTCCGCTTTACCTATTCGACAATGTGTGATAAAATAAACATAGTATGTCAAGATTTCATTATACTGAAAGGATTGGTAGTGAAATGTCAGAAGTAAAAAGAATTTTTGTTGAAAAAAGAAAGGGCTTCGATGTCGAAGCGGTAAACCTGCTCGCAGATTTAAAGCAAAATCTCGGTATTAAAAATGCAGAAGCAGTAAGAATTATTAACCGCTATGATATTTCAGGCCTTGACGGTGAAAGCTTTGAAAAAGCTAAGAATACTATTCTTAGCGAAACAAATGCTGATACTGTTTATGATGAAAAGATTTCTATCGGTGATGAATTTAAGGTATTTGCTATGGAATATCTTCCAGGTCAGTATGACCAAAGAGCCGATTCAGCTGCACAATGTGTTCAGCTTCTCACACAGGGCGAAAGACCACAGGTAGTTACAGCTAAAGTTATCGCAGTTTCAGGCAATATTTCAGACACTGATTTTGAAAAGATTAAGGATTATCTTATAAACCCAGTTGAATCCAGACTTGCTTCCTTTGAAAAGCCAGAAAGCCTTGATATGAAAGCAAATGTTCCAGATAATGTTGCAGTTATAAAGGGTTTCACAGTCTGGAATGATGAGGAAATGGAAAAGTATTATTCCTCTATGGGCTTTGCTATGACACTTTCAGACTTGAAGTTCTGCCGTGATTATTTCAGAGATGAAGAACATCGTGACCCAACAGTTACAGAACTTCGTGTTATCGACACATATTGGTCAGACCATTGCCGTCATACAACCTTCCTCACAAGACTTGAGAAGATTGAGATTGAAAAAGGTGCATTGTCTGAGGCTATCGAGAATGCTCTTAAAGAATACTATTCAGCTCGTGATGAAATTTATGGCAAGGATACAAAGAGAGATGTATCCCTTATGGATATGGCTATCATTGGAATGAAGCTTCTTCGTAAGCGTGGACTTATTCCTGACCTTGATGTCAGTGACGAAATCAATGCTTGCTCTATTGAAGTTCCAGTAACTATTGATGGCAAGACAGAAAAGTGGCTCGTTCAGTTCAAGAACGAAACACATAACCACCCAACAGAAATTGAGCCTTTCGGTGGTGCGGCTACTTGCCTTGGTGGTGCTATCAGAGACCCACTTTCCGGCAGAGCGTATGTTTATCAGGCTATGCGTGTTACAGGTTCAGGCGACCCAACACTTCCTTTTGAAAAGACAATGAAAGGTAAGCTTCCATCAAGAAAGATTACAACAGGTGCGGCACAGGGTTATAGCTCATACGGCAACCAAATCGGACTTGCAACAGGTCAAGTTACAGAGCTTTACGATATGGGTTATGCAGCAAAAAGACTTGAAATAGGTGCAGTTATCGGTGCGTCACCAAAGGAAAATGTTGTTCGTGGCGTTCCAAGTGAAGGCGATATTATAGTTCTCCTCGGCGGTAGAACAGGTCGTGACGGCTGTGGCGGTGCAACAGGTTCTTCAAAGGCACATACACTCGAATCAATCGAAACTTGTGGTGCTGAGGTTCAGAAGGGTAATCCTCCGACAGAACGCAAGATTCAAAGACTTTTCAGAAATGAAAAAGCTGCTAAGATGATTAAGCGTTGTAATGACTTCGGTGCAGGCGGTGTTTGTGTTGCTATTGGTGAGCTTGCAGACGGTCTTGACATCGACCTTGATAAGGTTCGCAAGAAGTATGACGGTCTTGACGGCACAGAGCTTGCAATCTCCGAATCTCAGGAGAGAATGGCTGTTGTACTTGATAAGAGCGATGTTGACGCATTTATTGCACTTGCAGGCGAGGAAAACCTCGAAGCATATCCTGTTGCAATAGTTGCAAAGAATCCAAGACTTACAATGAAATGGCGTGGCGATGTTATCGTAAGCCTCAGCCGTGAATTCCTTAATACAAACGGTGTTACACAGGTAGCAACTTCATATATTACTGCTCCTGATGCTGATAATTGTTATAGAACTTCTGTTCCAAAGGCTCTTGAAGGACTTGACACAAAGACTGCATTTAAGAAGAACCTTTCTCGTCTTGAGTGCTGCTCACAGAGAGGGCTTGTTGAACGCTTTGATGCAAGTATCGGTGCGGCAACAGTTATGATGCCATTCGGTGGTAAAACTCAGCTTACACCAGAAGATGCTATGGCTGCAAAGCTTCCGCTTCTCAAAGGTGAAACTGACGATGCAACTGCAATGAGCTATGGTTATATTCCAGGCATTTCCCGTTGGAGTCCGTTCCACGGTGCGGCTTATGCTGTTGCAGAATCTCTCTCAAAATTAGCTGCAATCGGTGCAGACCCACTCACTTCAAGACTTACCTTCCAAGAATATTTTGAAAGACTTCACGAAGTTCCTTCCCGTTGGGGCAAGCCTACTGCTGCACTTCTTGGTGCATTGACAGCACAGATAAATATGGGTATCCCATCAATCGGTGGTAAGGATAGTATGTCAGGTTCATTCGAGGATTTAGATGTACCACCTACACTCGTAAGCTTTGCCGTAGCAATGACAAAGGCTTCTAAGACAATTTCCGCTGAATTTAAGAAGTCAGGCTCTAAGGTTGTTTATATCCCACTTCCAGAGGATAAGGCAACAGGACTTCCAGCTTGGGAAGAACTCAAGAAAGTATATAAGGCAATCTATGCACTTGCAAATGACGGCAAGATTCTTGCAGCATCTGTTGTCCGTGAGGGCGGTGCGGCTGCAACTGTCGCAAGAATGAGCTTTGGTAATAAGATAGGCTTTGAGTTCAAGAATGAGCTTACAGCAAAAGAACTTTTCGCTCCACTTTCAGGTTCATTCGTTGTTGAGCTTGCAGACGATGCAGAAATTTCTGATATTCTCTATTATGATTTAGGTACAACTGTTGATGCAGAAACAATCACAGTCAACGGCGAAACTCTCACTATTGATGAGCTTATTGAGGAATGGAACTTCAAGCTTGAGGGCGTATTCCCAACTAAATCATATTGCCCGGCAAATGAGCAGGAAATCCCACTTTATACAGAACGCAATACTTCATCACCTGTCATCAAGACAGCAAAACCAAAGGTATTTATCCCTGTATTCCCAGGAACAAACTGCGAGATTGATACAGCAAGAGCCTTTGAAAAGGCGGGTGCAGAACCTAAGCTTCTCATTGTAAAGAACCTTACTCCAACAGCTATCGAGGAAACAATTTCCGAGATGGTTAAGCTCATTGACGATGCACAGATGGTTATGCTTCCAGGTGGTTTCTCAGGCGGTGACGAGCCAGACGGTTCAGGTAAGTTTATCGCAACAACATTCAGAAACCCAAGAGTCAGTGAGGCAGTTGCAAGACTTCTCAATCAGCGTGACGGTCTTATGCTCGGTATCTGCAATGGTTTCCAGGCACTTATCAAGCTCGGACTTGTACCTTATGGCGAAATTTGTGAGCTTAAATCAGATGACCCAACACTTACATTTAACACAATCGGTCGTCATATTTCCCATATGGCATATACTCGTATTACTTCCACAAGGTCACCATGGTTCTCATCTGTAAACGCAGGCGATGTATTCTCAGTGCCGATTTCTCATGGTGAAGGCAGATTCGTGGTTTCTGACGAAATGCTCCAGAAGCTTATTGCAAACGGACAGATTGCAACACAGTATGTTGACCTTAACGGCAAGCAGGCTGACACAATCGAGTTCAACCCGAACGGCTCTGTTTGTGCTATTGAGGGTATTACAAGCCCAGACGGTCGTGTTCTTGGTAAGATGGGACATTCCGAGAGAAAGGGCGACAACCTTTATAAGAATGTACCATTTGAGAAAGACCAGAAGATTTTCGAGAGTGGCGTAAAATACTTCAAGTAATATAAAAATTAAAAATAATCAAACAAAAACGGAAACAGCTTGTAATGGCTGTTTCCGTTTTCTTCTTTTATATAAATTTTTTTGAGAATAATAACTTATTTTTATTTACCACAATATATGCAGATTGCTTTTGATACAAAAGTTGCTGTTCCTACTCCTCCGGCAATGTCTATGTTTATAGTGAATTCACTGTTTCCGGCATACATTTGTCCTAAATTAGATAGAATTTCATCAGAACATTTATAAAAATTTTCAGAAATATAATCTTGTAGCTTTTGAACTTGGTTTTGAACCTTTGCCGAATCAGGCAGCATATTCTTTAAAGCTCCAAATTCTACAAAAATTTGCATGAAATTTTGGATTATTTCATTTTGTTCTTCTTTTGTTTGATTTTTAGATTTTTGTTGGAATTCAAAATATTCTTGCGAATTACCCCATTGCTCTTTTGCTCGTTTTGTATATTCGTCAATCTTACTTGTGTCAAATGCTGAAAAATTCATTGCTTTCACTCCTATAAATTGTATTCCACGGGCAAAGCTAATCAGATTTTCCAAACGCTCTTTCTTTAAGGTTAACAAAGTGATTTGTTGCTCGAGTGCTTTGTTTTTGTCAAAATCTGCCTTGAATATAATTTCTTTGATTTCCTTTAAAGAGAACTCCAATTCACGAAACAGTAGAATTTGTTGCAATTTTTCTAATGCTATATCGTCATATAGCCTATAACCAGATTCTGTATACTTTGTAGGTTTCAGTAATCCGATTTTATCATAATATTGCAGAGTGCGTATACTCACTCCAGTTAATTTACTTACTTCGTTTACGGTCATCATATAGCTTTTTACCTCCCGTGTAATTATAGAATAAACTATTACACAACGTAGGAGTCAATACTTTTTATGAAATTTTTTAAAAATTATTATTATATTTTCATATAAATGAGTTGATTTATTTCATTTACTAATTCCAATATTTCTTATCAAGATTTCTAAACTGTATCGCCTCAAATATATGGTCACGCTTAATAACCTCGCTGTTGTCCATATCTGCAATAGTTCTTGCGATTTTCAAAATTCTGTCATAGGCTCTTGCAGATAAGCCCATAGCATCAAACGAACGCTTCATAATAGTCGTTGCGGTATCGTCAAGTGGACAAAATTCGTGTAGTTTATCCGTAGTAATTCTCGCATTACAAGTTATAGAAGTACCTTTAAAGCGTTCAAGCTGTAATTTTCGTTGATGATTAACTCTTGCACGAATTGTTGCGGAACTCTCGCTTTTTTCATTTGAAGAAAGTTCATCAAATTTAACAGGCTGAACCTCGATATGTATATCAAGTCTATCAAGCAAAGGACCTGAAACCCTCGAAAGATACTGATTTACAGCCTTTCTGCTACATATACAGGGTTTAGTAGGGTGACCGAAATATCCGCAAGGACAGGGATTCATTGCAGCAATAAGCATAACTGAACTTGGATAGCTTATTGAACCGCTGACACGAGAAATAGTAACCTTTCCGTCCTCAAGTGGTTGACGAAGAACTTCCATTGCTGTTCTACTAAATTCAGGAAGTTCATCAAGAAAAAGTACACCATTATGTGCAAGAGAGATTTCGCCAGGTCTTAGGATAGTTCCGCCACCAGAAAGTCCAGCGGGAGAAACTGTATGGTGAGGAGAGCGAAAGGGTCTTTCGGTTATAAGTGATTGTCCATTTAGCATAGTTCCTGCAATAGAATGTATTTTGCTTGTTTCAATCATTTCATCAAAGGTCATATCAGGAAGTATAGACGGAACACGCTTTGCAAGCATACTTTTTCCTGCACCAGGGCTTCCTATCATAAGGATATTGTGTCCGCCAGCGGCAGCAATTTCCAATGCTCTCTTAGCAAGAACTTGACCTTTGACATCAGAAAAATCATATGAGAAAGTAGCCTGTGCTGTGTCACGGGTTATTGTTTTATATGGTTCAGTGGAGGTCTGATTTCTCAGAACTGATATAAGCTCAGAAACCTTTTTAATAGGGAAGACATCTATTCCATCAACAACAGCACCCTCTGCGGCATTGTCGAATGGAATGAATATACGCTTAAAGCCAAGATTTTTTGCTTCAATAGCCATAGGCAATACACCGTTTATAGGTCTTAACTCGCCCGAAAGTGAAAGCTCACCTATAAAAACAGCGTCATCAAAGGTATTAGTCAATGCTCCCATAGAAGTGAGAATTGAAACTAAAATCGGCAAATCATATAACGCTCCAGCTTTTTTAATATTTGCAGGTGCAAGATTTACGGTTATTCTTTGGGATGGAAAGGTAAATCCGCTGTTTTTGATAGCGGAACGAACCCTATCACGAGATTCCTTAACAGCGATTCCTGGCAAACCAACAATTTCAAATCCAGGCAATCCCCTCGAAATATCAGTTTCTACACAGACGGCATAAGCTTCTATGCCGTAAATTCCCATACTATTTATTTTAACAACCACTGTAAATCTCCCCTAAGCATTATTAATTTTATTATACAGCCATAATTTATTTATATCAATATTTTATTCAATTTAATTCAAGTAAACTTCAACATTTTACCTAAAAGAAATATTTTGCGTGATATAAATTAAAAGTAATTTCATATAAGAAAATAAATTATTTTTATACACAAAATTATAAGAAATTTTGCAAATTGTATAAAACGTGCATTGACTTATTCGTTCAAATAGTGTATTATTTATTAGTACGAGAGTGCAATGAGGTGAAATCATGTTCGATAATCAGGCTTTTGGTAATTTTGACAGTCTTTCAGATGCAGAACTTGTGAAACTTGCCAAAAATTCTGACGAGGGTGCATTTCGTGAACTTGTTGTAAGATATTTATACCTTATCCGTTCTGTTGCTGCGGAATATAAAAAAAGCGGTTTAGAGCCTGATGACCTGATTCAAGAGGGCTTGCTCGGACTTTTAAGTGCGGTTAATAGCTATGATGAAACAAAAGGTTCAGCATTCAAATCCTACGCAGGAGTATGCGTCAAAAATAAAATTGTTTCAGCCGTCAGAACAGCTCTTAGTGATAAGAATAAGATTTTGAATGATTTTGTTTTACTTGATGATGAGCTTTCTGCTGATTGTCTTTCCGAGCCTGAGGCTGTTATAATATCTCAAGAGGCGGAGGAAGGGCTTTATACAGCAATAGAGCAAAATCTTACTGAACTTGAAAAAAAAGTTCTTTCGCTATATCTGCTTGGTTATTCATATGCAGAAATTTCTGCCGAATTTGGTATAAATGAAAAAGCTTGTGATAATGCTATGCAGCGAGTGCGAAAAAAACTTAAAAAGCACTGATTCGTGTGTTATATGCCCAAGTAGCTTAAAGTAGAGCGTTGTAAACTTTTCAAAGGCGGCGGTGCAAAACCGTCCTGGGGCAAAATTATAATTTTACCAAAGCGAGGTTAATCAAATGTACGAAGACAAGACTCTCATCTGTAAGGAATGTGGCAAAGAATTTGTTTTTACAGCTGGCGAACAAGAATTTTATGCATCTAAGGGTTTCGTAAACGAGCCACAGAGATGTAAGGCATGCCGTGACGCAAGAAAGAATGCATCTAAGCCAGAGCGTGAAATGTTCACAGCTATCTGTGCTTCTTGCGGCAAGGAAGCTAAGGTTCCATTCAAGCCTCGTGAAGACAGACCTGTATACTGCAGCGAGTGCTTTGCAAAGATGAGAGAAGAATAATACTTTTAAATAATTTTTAAGTTTATTCGCCCGGAAAAAATTCTCGGTGTCAGTCATAGACTGGCACCGAGTTTTTGTTTTAAGTTTTTTTATAGTCTTGAGTTTATAAAAAATTTAAGGTATGATTAGCTTATAATTTTATAGGGGATAAGCATATGAAAGATTTCACAGCTAAATATACAACTCTTGATGAACAGAAAATACTGCTTAGAAAAATCAGCGACCTTATCGCAAGAAGTGAAAAAACTTACTCTGTTGAATATTCACATTTTCTGACGCCTGCGGAACAAACTCTAATTTCCAAAGTAGAAGAATTTCGTGGATATATAGATTTTGTCGGCGGTTTTGATGATGCCGAACGAAGGCTTTGTCGTGTCATGGATAACGAATATTGCAATGATGAGGGCTTGCCGATTAAGCTTTATTCAGTTATTTCCTCTAATGCAGAGTTTACACACAGAGATATTCTTGGCTCACTTATGGGACTTGGAATAAAGCGTGAGATGATAGGTGATATAATTATAAATGAAGATAAAGCACAATTTTTCTGTCATAATTCCATTTCAGAATTTGTAGAATTTAATCTGAAAAAGGTCGGCAGATATAATGCTGAAATCCGAGAAAGCGAAAGCTATGAAGTACCTGTTCTGAAAACTCAGGATATAAGCATAAATGTAAGTTCTATGCGTTTAGATAGCATTTCGGCAGAGTGTTTTGGACTTTCAAGGACAAAATCTGCGGAATTTATCACAAAAGGGGCAGTATCGCTTAATTGGCTTGTATGTACAGATACATCAAAAGAGGTTAAAGCAGGCGATAAAATTTCTATGCGTGGCAAGGGCAAAGCAGAAATTGTCGGAATTTCAGGCAAAAGTCGTAAGGGCAGACTTTTCGTAGATGTAAAAAAATATATTTAAAATAAAAACTTCGCTAATTTGTAAGAATAAGCGAAGTCTTTATAATTTAGATACTTATAATATCAAATTATCCTGCTATATCAGCACTGTCATAGTTACCATTTTCATCTATAATTATTTGAATAGTATGACCCCAGAACATATCTCCATCATCATAAAATAATGTTATACTGCCATCTGGTGATATACACAATTCAGACATTTTAATGTTATCTATAAACATTTCTTTTGTGATTTTATCTGGCTTGTCTTCATCTTCGTTATCTTCAAGCCAATCATTTGCCAAATCAAGTAATTCTTTTGCGGCAAACTCACGATTTTTTTGGTCAAAGCCTTGTTTATCCTTTGCATATTTAAGTAAAGTAGCCATAGCTGAATTCGCTGTTTCATCACAGTTTTCATCTACTTCCAAATATATAAGTATATCTGCACCATTCCAGTCTACATTATTACATTCAAACCAAGAAAAATATCTGTTAAGAGTAAAAGTACCCATATCATTTTCAAGAATTACAGGCTTTAAATAATATTCTTTTAATTCTTGCAAATCCTTATTCAAAACATCTTTTTCAAGTAATTTTACTAACATAAATCTGTTATTCAATATTTCTGATTGATATTTGTCCAGTTTAATCGGAATACTTTTTCTAACAAGAACCTTATATATCCCATATTTTTCAAAATCATATCCATAGCCATTTCTAGATTTTTCATCTTTTATAAGCCATGTTAAACGACCTTCAGATTTTATTAGTTTTCCTGTTTTACAATCTATACTCGCAACAAAATCGACAGATGGATTAATGTATTTATTGTCTAACATTATAGCACCTTTACATTCTTCACTTGTGAGTACCAATAATTCAAATTCTTCTTCATAAAATTCTTTTTCAAACTGTTCTTTTACTTTATCTGACATCTCAATTCCTCCTAAAAATTTTATAATAACTAAAAAATAACCACAAAGCTTTCAGTTAAAATTTCTGAGCTTTGTGGCTATTTTTTATAAGTTGAATTTTAGTCTAAGAAAGCTGCACCGATAATGCCGGCATCATTGCCAAGAGTAGCGGCACAAAGTTTTGTCTGCTTTTTATTGTGCTTTGTATAGCGTTCTTTTTCAACGATTGCACGAAGTGGAGCAAGGAGAGTTTCGCCCTCTCTGCTGATACCGCCACCAATGCAAAGAACATCAGGCTGAAATACATTGATAACATTAGTAATACCGCAAGCAAGATAGCTAATATACTTATCAACAACGCTCTTGCCGTATTCATCGCCTTCACGCATAGCGTTGAAAGCAGTAATTCCGTTTACCTTGTTAATATCTCCGCCGACAAGACGAAGCATACAAGCACCCTTTTCGCTATCTGCAAGAATAGCTTCTTTTGTCATCTTGATAAGACCTGAAGCAGAAGCGTAAGCTTCCCAACAGCCATGTCTGCCACAGCCACACTTCCAGCCATTATATACAATAACAGTATGTCCAAGCTCTGCACCTGCGAAGTTTGAACCGCTGTAAATCTTGCCGTCAATTATAATTCCGCCGCCTACACCTGTTCCGAGTGTTATAGCGACAGCGTTTTTAGAGCCTTTTGCTGCACCAGCAAGATATTCACCAAGAGCCGCAGCGTTTGCATCATTTTCAATTTTAACCTTAGTTCCAAGTCTTTCTTCCATCATCTTTACGATAGGCCAGTTATGGAAACCGAGGTTAGCAGCATATTCAATCATACCTGTTTCGCCGTTAACAGCACCGGGAACACCAATACCAACGAAAGAAATATCGTCATTTGTAAGCTTAGCGGCTGCAAGTGCCTTTTTTGCAACAAGAGCCATATCGTCACAGATGTCTTCCTCTGGTCGTGGAACATTTGTCTTACAGCTTTCCTTTGCGATAATTTTGTAGTTTTCGTCAACTACGCCAGCGACAATGTTAGTTCCGCCGAGGTCGATTCCAAGATAATACATCACTAATTCACTCCGATTCTAATGTTTGACATATATACATATGTGTCTAAGCTTTATTATAACATATAGCATAAACTTATAAAAGAGAAAGTTTACAATATTTTATTTTTAGGAGAATATCACAAAAAATTAGCTTATAAATGTTTATTTCGCACAGCGAAATTTATCTGCTGTTGACATAATCGACATATTCATCTAAGGTCATACCAAGTATGCGTATTTTCTTAGCATTTTCTATTCCGACATATCTGAAAAGCGAATTGTCAGCCTTAACCTTTGTTTCCTCCTCACCAGATTTTGTATATCGTTGGATAAAGCCATATTTATAGGCATTTGCCTCAAGCCAAGCATAATTATCATCTGTTGAAAGAGTTATAGAAAGTCCTGTCTGTCTATCGTAATGATTGCCCTTAGGGATAGATTTTTCTGCTTCCGTTTCAGCCTTAACCTGAGAATAATCCTTTTCTTGCATAAGACGCTCTACTTCTGACTTAAATAGCTTATCCTGTTCATTTTTAGAAATGTATCCACCAGTAACTTTAATAGTAACTCCGTCCTCCTTTGCGGCACTGATAAGTGCAGAGAGCGGTTCTTCAAGAGTAGAATCATATTTTATCCCATTATAATTTTCAAGGCTTGGTTTATAATCATCAGAAAGTGGAGAATAAACCGAGGCAAGAGTCAAGAGCTTTTCTTCATCTTCAGAATTGTATGATACAACACTTTGAGTATCATATGAATTATCAATAGAATTTTCAGGGCTTTGCTTTATTTGAGTAAATATAATAAGTACTATAAGCAAAAGTAAAATAATTATAGCAAATGGAATCAAGAATAGATAAATAATAAGTCCACTTGTATCATAACTTCGTTCCATAGTTTCACGAGCGGGAAGAATTTTATTTTTCAAGATAAATCACCTCAAAGCAATCCTATTCTTATAATAACACATTAAGTTGAAAACTCCAACAGATGATATTATTAAATACTGATTAGCATTAAATTTTAAGACATTTCTTGTATGTGCTAAAGTATTTATTCTTAACATAAATGCGATATTCAAAGTGTTCGTAAAAGTTTATGGACATTTTTAGTTGTTTTATGCTATAATTATATTAATTATTGTTTTAGGGTGAGGAAATATGAGTAATGTTGTATTAGAACCAAAAATGCTCTCAGGATTGGTGGCTGTTCCACCGTCAAAAAGTGCTGCCCATAGAGCCGTTATCTGTGCGGCATTGGCTCAGGGAGTAAGCGTAATGGAGCCAGTCGAGCTTTCAAATGATATTCGTGCCACAATAGATTGTGTAAAGGAACTTGGAGCAGCAGTTTCGCTCATTGGTAAAAGACTTACCATTGACGGAAAAATGATGTTTACAAATACCGAAGCAACTCTTGATTGTGGAGAATCAGGCTCTACACTAAGATTTATGATTCCAGTTGTAGGAGCAGGCAATGTAAAAGCAAAATTCATAGGTCACGGCAGACTTCCAGAAAGACCTATTGGCATTTATCTTGAGTGCTTGCCAAAGGCGGGCGTAAATTGTGTAACAGAGGGTGGTTTGCCACTTTCTATAAACGGTCAGCTAAAGCCTGGAATATTTGAAGTGCCTGGAAATGTCAGTTCACAGTTTATAACAGGTTTACTTCTCGCATTACCGCTTTTAAAGGCTGATAGTGAGATTGTAGTTACTTCCTCTCTCGAATCCAAAAGCTATATTGATATGACACTTTCCGCTATGTATAGATTTGGTGTGACAGCGATAGAAACCGAAAATGGCTATAAGGTTTATGGCAATCAAAGCTATAAACCACAGCATTTGAATATAGAGGGCGATTGGTCGCAGGCAGCATTTTTCCTTGCGGCTGGGGCTTTATGTGGAAATGTTTCCATAGAAAATCTTGATACTGCATCTTATCAAGGCGATAAAGCTATATATCAATTACTCCGTCAATTTGGTGCGGATATAACAATAAATGGACAAGTTCTTAGCTGTAAGCATAATAAGCTTAATGGAATAGAAATTGACGCAGAAAATATTCCTGATTTAGTTCCGATTCTTGCAGTTGTAGCAGCACTTGCGGAGGGTACAACTACCATTACAGGTGCAGCAAGACTTCGCATAAAAGAAAGCGACAGACTTCACGCAATTACAGAGGGCTTAAATAAGCTTGGTGCAGATATAACAGAACTGCCAGACGGCTTAAGAATAAACGGTGTTAAGTCACTTCATGGCGGAGCAGTTCAGGGCTATAATGACCATAGAATAGTTATGGCACTTTCTGTGGCGGCAACAAGAGCAACAGAGCCAGTCATCATTACAGACGCAGAAAGTATCAATAAATCATATCCGAGCTTCTTTGAGGACTATAATAATCTTGGAGGTAACGCTAATGTCATCAACATGGGGTAAAAATATAGAAATTTCAATTTTCGGAGAAAGTCATGGCAATGGCATAGGCGTTGTAATAAACGGACTTCCAGCGGGCGAAAAAATTGATATGGATAAGCTTTTAGCACAAATGGCAAGGAGAGCACCAGGCAACGATAAAGCCGCTACTCCGAGAAAAGAAAGTGATTTGCCAGAAATCCTTTCGGGTATGCTTAATGATACAACAACAGGTGCTCCACTTTGTGCTGTAATTCGCAATACAAATACACGCTCTCAAGATTACGGAAATCTTATGACCTCGCCAAGACCATCTCACGCAGACTATACAGGACATATCCGCTATGGCGGTTTTAATGATGTCAGAGGCGGAGGACATTTTTCGGGAAGATTAACAGCACCGCTTGTATTTGCAGGAGCAGTCGCAAGACAAATTCTTGAAAATCGTGGAATTAAAATTGCAGCTCATATAGCAAGTGTTGGAACGGTTGAAGATAAGCTTTTCAATCCAGTAGATATATCAGACAAGCTTTTAGAAAGACTTTCAACAGAAAAATTCTGTCTTATAGATGAAAGTGCAGAAGTGCCTATGCGTGAGCTTATTGAGGATTGCCGTATGTCACAGGATAGCATTGGTGGCGTTGTAGAATGTGCTATAAAAGGTGTACCTGTCGGTATAGGTTCTCCTATGTTTGATGGCGTTGAAAATGTTATTGCGTCTATGATTTTTGGTGTTCCAGCAGTTAAGGGGATAGAGTTCGGTTCAGGCTTTGAGGGTTCTAAGCATAAAGGAAGTGAAAATAATGACCCTTTTGTTTATGACGGAGATACCATAAAGACCGAAACCAACAATCATGGCGGTATTCTCGGCGGAATCACTTCGGGTATGCCAATTATTTTCAGAGTGGCTATTAAACCGACAGCCTCTATATCTCAAAAGCAGAACACAGTAAATCTTGAAACTCACGAAAATACAGAGCTTGAGATAAAGGGCAGACATGACCCTTGTATAGTAGTTCGTGCAGTACCAGTTATAGAGAATGCGACAGCAATTGCAATACTTGACCTTATGATGGATAAGTATACCATATGAATGAAAAATAAAAAGGAAGATTACGGAATGGATTTAAAGGATATAAGAGCAGAAATTGACGAAATAGATAGTCAGCTTGTTGAGTTGCTGCTTCGCAGAATGAGCTGTTCAGAAGAGGTTGCAAGATATAAGGCAGAAAACAATATGCCAATCTTCAATAATGAGAGAGAACAGCAGATTATAGATAAGGTTACTGCAAATTCAGGCAGATATGCCGATTGTACAAGGATTCTTTTCCAAAATATTATGGAGATAAGCCGAGGCTTACAGCACGATATAATAGGTTCAGGAAAAGAGCTAAGAAAGCTTTTTGATTCAGCAGATAGCAAGGCTAAAATCAATGAAACCCACGAAAAAGTAGCTTGCTTTGGAAATGCAGGCTCAAATACACACATAGCCTTGATGAAGCTTTTTCCTGAGAGCGAGCCTGTTTTTTATGGAAAGTTCAGCAGTGTGTTTGAGGCACTGGAAAATAAAGAGGCAGATTATGGTATTATTCCGATAGAAAACTCCTCTGCTGGTTCAGTTATAGATGTATACGACCTTATGCTGCAATACCGTTATTACATAGTAAGTGCAGTCGATTTAAAAATAAATCATTGCATAGCAGGAGTTGAGGGAGCGGAGCTTTCTGATGTTAAGGAAGTATATTCAAAAGACCAAGCATTGGCACAATGCTCTAAATTTATAGATGAGCATAAACTTTCAGCTATGCTTTATGCAAGTACATCAGCCGCCGCCAAAATGGTTGCCGAAAAAGGCGATAAGAGTCTCTCAGCAGTTTGTTCAGCATATGCCGCGAAGGAATATGGCTTAAAGGTATTTGCAGAGGGCATACAAAATGACGAAAATAACTGCACACGCTTTATAATAATATCCAAGAATCCTATAATTTCCGATGATGCGGACAGAATAAGCCTTTGTTTTTCTGTTTCTCATGTTAAAGGTTCGCTTTGCAGTGTGCTTTCACGCTTTTCCTCTCATGGCTTAAATCTTACTAAGATAGAATCTCGTCCTATGGTAGGTAAAAGCTTTGAATATCTTTTCTATCTCGATTTTACAGGAAATGCACAAAGCGAGCATATTAAAAATCTTCTCTGTTCGCTTTCAGAGGAACTTCCGGAATTTTCATTCTTAGGCAACTATAAAGAGCTTCGTTTTTGATTAGCTGACAGACTTCTCAAAATGCTTTATGCTCCACAATATGCAGAGAGTTCATAGAAAAGTTGTTTAAAATTCTAAGTTTGATAGTTTTTTAAAGCTATAAAATGTTTACTTAATTTAGCCTAAAATAAAAAGTGTCGTTCAGTCGGCACTTTTTTTATTTTTCCTATTTAAATTTCATATAAATTATGATACAATAAAATAAGTCTAAGGTTTTTTTAGAATAATAAAATTTTAGAAATGTGAAATAAAAAGAGGTACTAATTATGAAGCGGGAATATGATGTTATTGTTGTTGGAGCAGGTGCTGCTGGACTTTACGGAGCATTGCAGTTTCCTGAGAATGTAAGTGTTTTGCTTATTTCCAAAAGAGAACTTCCACTTTCCAATTCCTCATTGGCACAGGGCGGTGTTGCGGCTGTTCTTGATAAGAGCCATGATAATTTTAAGCTACATATCGCTGATACACTTATTGCGGGTAAGTATAAAAATAATTTAGCTGCAATCGAGGTGCTTGTTTCCGAAGGACCTCAAGATGTTCTCAAGCTTAAAGAGATGGGTGTTGCATTCGACCTTGACGCATCAGGCAAGATGATGATGACCCTTGAGGCGGGACATTCAAGACATAGAATAGTTCACCATAAGGATTCAACAGGCAGAGCTATTGTTGATGCACTTATTGAAAAGGTTAAGGAACATAAGAATGTTGATATTCTTGAGAATACACTTCTTTATTCTCTCGAAAAGGCAGATAATGGATTCTTTGCAGGCTTAATTCTCGATAATGGCGAACAAGCCTTTGTTGGTGCAAAATACTGCATTATGGCGTCTGGCGGTATCGGCAGAGTTTATCAGTATACTACAAACTCAGCTATCGCAACAGGTGACGGTATTACTCTTGCACATATGCTTGGTGCAAGAATTAAGCACCTTAGCTGGATTCAGTTCCACCCAACAGCTTTTGCCGCAGAAGCAGACAGAGAGCGTTTTCTTATAAGTGAGGCTGTTCGTGGTGAAGGAGCAGTTTTGCTCAACTGTGACGGCGAAAGATTTGCCTTTAATTATGATGAGCGTGGAGAGCTTGCTCCAAGAGATGTTGTTTCAAATGCCATAATTCTCGAATCACGCAAAAAGGGCAATGAGAATTTCTATCTTGATATTACCGATAAAGACCCAGAATTTGTAAAGAATCGTTTCCCAATGATTTATGAGCGTTGTCTTGAGGAGGGTATTGATATTACAAAGGATAGAATACCAGTATTCCCATGCCAGCATTACCTTATGGGCGGAATAGATGTTGACCTCAATGCAAGAACTACTGTTGATAGACTTTATGCTGCAGGAGAATGCTCGCATACAGGTGTTCATGGTGCAAATCGTCTTGCAAGTAACTCTTTGCTTGAGGCTTTGGTATTCTCACGCCGTGCCGCACAGGATATTACAGAAAAGCTTAAAAACGATAATGGAGCTTCTGTTGGCGAGCTTCCGCCTAAGGAATCTCTTGAAGGTAATGAACTTCCACACGGACTCAGAACCGAAATCAGAAAGATTATGCAGACATCTCATTTTGTAATTCCAGACCCAAGTGCTGTTCCGGCAGGCTTAAAACGAGCAAAGGAAATCAAAGATTTACTCCTTAACGGACACTACAAAATCGACCATAACTTTGTTGAGGCAAGAAGCCTTGCTTGTGTTGCTTGCATAATTCTTGAGGAGGTTAGCAATGATTCTGAATAAAATTTATGTTGATAATTTAATTAAAACGGCTCTTTTAGAGGACATCAATTATTGCGATGTTACAACGGATTACCTCATTCCTGCTGAACAGATGGGCAAGGGTAAGCTTGTTGCAAAGGCAGAAGGCATACTTTGTGGTGTAGAAGTTGCCGCAAGAGTTTTTGAACTTATAGATAGTGATATTAAAATCGAAATTCTCATCAAAGACGGTGAGAGCGTAAAATATGGCGATGAGATTATGCGTCTTGAGGGCAGAACAGCGTCACTTTTAAAGGGTGAGAGAACTGCACTCAACCTTATTCAGCATATGAGTGGAATTGCTACGGCGGCTAATCAAGCAACAAAGCTTGTTGAGGGTACTAATGCAAGTATTGCTGATACAAGAAAGACACTTCCGGGTATGCGTCCACTTCAGAAGTACGCTGTTATGACAGGCGGTGCAAAGAATCACCGCTATAATCTTTCAGATGCAGCTATGCTCAAGGATAATCATATTGATGCAGCAGGCGGAATTACAGCAGCAGTTACTGCTTTGAGAAAGAAAATCGGTCATATGACAAAGATTGAGGTTGAAACAAGAAACCTTGACGAACTCAAAGAAGCTCTTGCAGTTGGAGCAGATATAATTATGCTCGATAATATGAGTCCTGAACTTATGAAAGAGGCTGTTGAAATTACTAACGGCAGAGCAGTGCTTGAGGCTTCAGGCGGTATCACTAATGAAACCTTGAGAGCGGTTGCCGAAAGTGGTGTTGATATTATTTCCATAGGAGCATTAACACACTCAGTAAAAGCTTTTGATATTTCTATGTATATAAAATAATCAAAGAAAAAGAGAGTCCGAAAGGGTTCTCTTTTTTATGTCTTTATTTTGAAAAATTATTGACAAGATAGATATGCAGTGCTATAATTTCATTAAATAAAAATTCAATGAATAAAGATTCAATAAAATAACTTTTCGTAGGAGCTTATTTATGAACAAACGAGAAGAGCAAAAGGAAGAACGAAGAAATAAAATACTGGAAGTTAGCTTGAATTTATTTGTCGAAAAAGGCTTTGCAGGGACTAAGATAAGTGATATTTCTGCGGCGGCAAATATGAGTGCGGGGCTTTTCTTTCATTATTTTGAATCTAAGGAGCAGGTTTATAAAGAACTTGTAGAGATGGGGCTTGGTGGAACTCAAAACTCTATGCAAATTCAGTTTGATGACCCGATTAACTTTTTTGAATGTGTTACTGATTGGATTTTTTCATCAATAAATTTAAATAGAAATGTTGCAAAGATGTTTGTGCTTATGGCTAATGCACAGATAGACAAAGGAACACCTGAACATATTCGTGAAATTGCATTAAAGGTTAATAACATCTCCGAATCTGTCAAGCTGATTGAAAAAGGTCAGAAATCGGGTTCAATTCGACAAGGAAATCCTATAGAGCTTTCAATAGCTTTTTGGTGTGCGATACAAGGAATTGCAACATTTGCTGCAATAAATCCCGACGCACCTTGTCCAAAGGCTGAATGGATAGTTGATATTTTAAGAGCATAAATTTAATTATAGGAGGAAAACTGCTATGAAAAAGATTGTTATTGTCGGCGGAGGAATTTCGGGCCTTACTTCTGGAATCTTTGCACAGAAATATGGCTTTGAAAGCATAGTGCTTGAAAAAAATTCTGTCGCAGGCGGAGAATGTACAGGCTGGGATAGGCAGGGCAGTCATATAGACGGCTGTATTCATTGGCTTACAGGTACTAAAAAGGATACTGAGCTTTATGATTTGTGGTGCGAGGTTGGCGCTTTAGACGGCATCGATATAATCAATTTAGACTATTATTATATGTTTGAATATGATGGAAAAAAGATATGTTTCTATAATGATTATAATAAGTTAAGAGAGGAACTTTTGTCTGTATCTGCTGAAGATTCTGAACTGATTGATGAATTTATCTCCGCTTGCAAGGCTGTTGAAAGTATTGAAATGCCTACATCAAAGCCTATGGATATGATGAGTATCATTGATATGATGAAGCTCGGCAAAAAGATGATGTCAGGCTTTGGTGCTATGAAAAAATATAGTGCAGTAAGCTGTAAGGAATTTGCAGAGAGGTTCAAAAGTCCTATTCTGCAAAAAGTGTTCAGAAGCTTTATGCCGGATAATTATTCCATTTCACAGGTTATGTTTTCTTATGCTACCATTGTGAGTGGCAACGGCGGTATTCCTGTTGGAGGCTCTAAAGCTATGGCTATGAGAATGGCAGATAAATATAAATCTCTCGGCGGTCAGCTAAGACTTAATACAAGCGTAGATGAAATCATCATAAAGGACGGCAAAGCAGTAGGAGTAAAACTTCAGAATGGGGATATTATTGACGCAGATTATGTTATTTCAGCCTGTGATGCAAATGTCACCCTACAAAAACTACTTCGTGGCAAGTATGTTGATAAACAGCTTCAACCATACTACGATGACCTTGAAAATAATCCCCTGCAATCAAATGTTCTTGTAGCATTTGCTGTTGACGGCGATGTCAGCAATTTGCCGATTTCATTTATATTTGATTCTGAAAAGTATGAAATTGCAGGAAAAACCGAAGATAGAGTTGGTATGAGGGTATACTCATACGATAAATCTCTTGTTAAAAATGGCAAGACAACCATTACATCTTATATTTCTCAAAACACACAACAATTTGATTACTGGAAAAAGCTTTATGAAAATAAAGAAGCCTATAAAGCTGAAAAAACGCGTATTGCTGAGGAAATTCTAAAGCGTATTTTAAAGCATTTTCCAGAGCTTGAGGGCAGAATTAATATTATAGATGTAGCAACGCCTGCAACCTATGAGAGATATTGCGGAGCATATAAAGGCTCTTGGATGTCTTTTATGTCTACGCCTAAATCTAAACAATCTCAAGGTCATAACGGTAAAATTGATGGCATAGATAATTTCCAAATTTCGGGACAGTGGATATATTCACCAGGCGGTTTGCCATGTGCCGTAGCAACCGGTAAATTTGCTGTTCAAAGAATATGCAAGGCAGAGAAAATTAAATTATAAATTCGGAGGACTAAATTGAATATCAGACGAGCAAAAAAAGAAGATATACCACAGATAGAGGAATTGTTATATCAAGTTCATAAAGTACATTCAGATGGCAGACCAGACCTTTTCAAAGCAGGCGAGAAAAAGTATACAACAGAAGAACTTGAAGCCTTAGTTCAAAATGATGAGAAACCAATATTTGTTGCAGAAGATGATGTAATACTTGGTTATGCTTTTTGCGTATTTCAGTATCATGGAAACTCTATGTATAATAAGACTACTCTTTATATAGACGATTTATGCGTTTCCGAAAAATCAAGAGGTCATAAGGTCGGCACAAAGCTTTATGAATTTGTTTTAGATTTCGCTAAGAAAAGTAATTGTTATAATGTCACTCTTAATGTATGGGCTTGTAATGAATCTGCAAAAAGTTTTTATGAAAAGTGCGGATTAAGTATTCAGAAATATGGTATGGAAAAAATTCTTTAAAAATAATGGAATAAGTTTTTTATTGGTTATTTCTACTTGCCTATTGCAGTAATTTATATTAGGATATAATATTATAGCAATAAAAGATACTGCGGAGGGGATTATGCGAAAATCTAACGAAAAAGGTTTGAAGAAAACAGCAAAGCTTACAGGAGCTATCGTATTTATTGTTGTATTTACAGCATTGATGGCTTTATTAGGCTTTCACCTTGCGTCAAGATATAGAGCAACCATAATGGGCTTGTTTGATAATGTTACAGAAAAAATATCAGGCATAGAAAGCGATATACGAGAAGAAGCTGAAATTGTAGTTTCAATGCCAGAATCTAAAAAATGATAATCCTTTTAATAATATAAAGTAAGTAGGTCTTTTAGCTCGTTCGCTTTATATTTAATATAAAATATGGGGAAGTTAAGATGAAAAAAACTTTTTGGGGTGGCAGAAGATACTACTCTTTAGACTATATGCTTAAAGAAAGATACGGCGAAAAGCTTTATAAGCTATCTCTCAATGGTGGAATGACTTGTCCTAATCGTGATGGCAAAATTTCCGAGGGTGGTTGTATTTTTTGTAGTGCTGGAGGTTCGGGAGATTTTGCCGCAAATTTTAATCCTGATATTGCTAAGCAGATTGAGCAAGCAAAAACGCTTGTCAGTAAAAAATATCAGGGCGATAGATTTATAGCATATTTTCAAGCCTATACTAATACATATGCCCCTGTTGAATATCTTCGCAAGCTATTTATGGATACAATTATGCGAGATGATATAGCTATACTTTCGATTGCCACAAGACCCGATTGTCTTGGTGATGATGTTATTGAATTGCTTGCTGAGCTTAATCGCATAAAACCAGTTTGGGTAGAATTAGGCTTACAAACAATAAATGAGTCAACAGCAAGGCTTATAAATCGTGGTTATGAACTTTCGTGTTATGATGAGGCGGTCAGAAGGCTTAGAAATATCGGTGTCGAAATTATAACTCATATGATTATCGGCTTGCCTTATGAAACAAAAGAAGATATTCTCTCTACAGCAGAATATATCGGAAAAACAGCTAATGGCATTAAATTACAGCTTATGCACATTTTAAAGAATACAAAACTTCTTGAAATGTATGAAAAAGGCGAATTTAAAGCACTTGCTGAGGAAGAATATATAGAAATAGTTTGTGAGATTATTGCTATTTTGCCAAGAGAAATGGTTATACACAGATTAACAGGAGATGGAAATCCTGACGAGCTTATAGCTCCGCTTTGGAGCTTGAGAAAGCTGCAAGTGCTTAACGGAATAAATCATAGACTAAAAGAGTTAGATATTATACAAGGAATAAAATCTTAAATATCAAAAAATTCTTTTTGCAATTTTTGTTAAAACTATTTTGTTGCTTTATTCTACAATTTGTTAGTGAATTTTGTTGAAATAGTAGGAATTTTGCGGTTTTTATGCGTTGCTACTATATTTTTTTCGTTTGTTGTGTTAAAATACAATTTGGTATCATTGTTTTTAGTGTGAATCTTTTGGCGAATAAATCATAAGGGTTGATTGGATAATGAAGCATATCACATTCAAAAAAAAACTTATAGCTATACTTTCGGCGATGGTTCTTGCAGTTTCTTGTCCGATAATCGCTATGGCTGAAGATGATTATAGCAGTGCAAGCACAATTAAAACTGAAGCTTCTAAAGAAACCTCAAGAATGACTTCTTCCGACTGGGCAGAGCTTCAAAGTCAGGCGGAAGCAGAGCTTAGCTCACAGAATGCAGAGCGTAGCAGTAAATCACCAAGTAATGAAAATTCTAAGGGCGGAAGCTTTAAAGATTTTAAAGATGGCAAATATGTCGGAAACGGCGAATGGCTTTTAGTCATAGGCATAATTTTGATAGTGCTTGGAATTGCAGGAATTGGCTTTGTAGTATTTATGATGTTGAGAAGAAAGAAAATGTCACAGAAGGCTAACAGTAGAACAGCTAATAACCCAAGACGCCAAGCTAATGGAGGCAATGGTTCTTCTGGCAGAAGAATTGCACCAAAAAAATAACAGTGATAATAATTACGCAATGGATTTCGCATAAAGCGAAAGTCTAAATATATTTCTTATTCATTTTACGGGAGGAATATGATCCATGGACAAAAGAGAAAAAGCAGAGCTGAAAATTACTGCTAACAAAGTACGACAGCTTATAATTGAGGGAGTTTTTAATGCTAAATCGGGTCATCCGGGCGGTTCACTTTCTGCCGCAGACATTTTTACATACCTCTATTTTAAGGAGCTTAATGTAGACCCGAAGAATCCTAAGTGGGCAGACAGGGATAGATTTGTACTTTCTAAGGGTCATTGCTGCCCTGGTCTTTATGCAGCACTTGCAATTAAAGGCTACTTCCCTGAGAAAGAGATAAAATCTCTCCGCCATATAGGTGCAATGCTTCAGGGTCACCCTGATATGAAAGGAACTCCTGGTGTTGATATGAGTTCAGGCTCACTCGGACAAGGCGTTTCTGCTGCTTGTGGTATGGCTCTTGCAGCTAAGATGGATAATGCCTCCTATCGTGTATACGCAATGCTCGGTGACGGTGAGTGTGAAGAAGGACAGGTTTGGGAGTCTGCAATGTTTGCAGCACATCACAATCTCGATAATCTCTGCTATATCGTAGATTATAACGGCTTGCAGATTGATGGTAAGGTCAGCGAAGTTGCTGGTCTTGAGCCTCTTGATAAGAAGTTTGAGAGCTTTGGCTTTGAGGTTATAAAGATTTGCGGTCACTGCTTCAACCAGATTGAGGAAGCTTTTGAAAAGGCTAAATCCATAAAGGGTAAGCCAACTGTTATCATTGCAGAAACAGTTAAGGGCAAGGGCGTTTCTTATATGGAAGACCAGGTGGGCTGGCACGGAAAAGCTCCTAACCAAGAGCAGTATGAGCTTGCACTTAACGAACTCAGAGAACAGCAAAAGGTTCTTGAAGCACAGCTTGCAGAAATTAAAGATTAATTTTAAATAAAACCCTTTATTATTGAAAGGAATGGTTATAAATGGCAGAGAGTGTTAAAATAGCAACCAGAGAGAGCTTCGGAAAGGCTCTTTGTGAACTTGCAAAGACACATTCAGATATAGTCGTTCTTGATGCAGACCTTTCCGCTGCAACAAAAACAGACATCTTCGCAAAAGAATATCCAGATAAGTTTATCGACTGCGGTATCGCAGAATGTAATATGATAGGCGTTGCAGCAGGTCTTGCAGCAGCAGGCAAAGTCCCATTTGCTGCATCATTTGCAATGTTTGCAACAGGTCGTGCATACGAGCAAATCAGAAATACAGTAGCTTATCCTGCACTTAATGTTAAGATTGCAGGTTCACACGCAGGTATTTCTGTTGGTGAAGATGGTGCAACTCACCAGTGTCTTGAGGATATTGCTCTTATGAGAACTATTCCAGGAATGGTTATCCTCAATCCTGCTGACCACTATGAGATGGTAGCAGCTACAAAGGCGGCATATGAGCATAATGGCCCAGTTTATATCAGACTTGGCAGACTTGCTATTGATAGCTTTAACGACCCTGATAACTATAAGTTTGAAATTGGTAAGGGTATTACTCTCCACGAAGGCAACGATGTTACTGTTATTGCAACTGGTCTTGTTGTTTATGAATCACTCAAGGCAGTTAAGGCACTTGAGGCAGAGGGTATCAATGTAAGACTTATCAATATGCACACAATCAAGCCTATTGATAAGGATATTATAATTAAGGCAGCAAAGGAAACAGGCAGAATTATCACTGTCGAGGAGCATAATGTCATTGGTGGCCTTGGCGAGGCTGTTACATCTGCTGTATGCGAAGAATATCCAGTACCAGTTACAAGAATTGGTATCAACGATACATACGGTCATTCAGGTCCAGCAGTTGGACTTATTGCTGAATACGGTCTTGATTCTGTTTCTCTTGCAAAGAGATTTAAGGAAATCATCGGCAAATAATAGCTTTCAATTTATTAAATAACATGAGTTCGACAGAAATTAAAAGTTTCGCTCAAGCCTTTTTAAAGGCTTGCAGGGTCAAGGGACGGAGTCCCTTGTGGGTTTTAAGGGCAAAGCCCTTAACATTCTTTACCTAACGGGCGAACGCAGTTCGCCTCTACTTTTATAAATTATTATTAACTAAGGAAATTCATCGAACTCACATTAAATAATTTCAAAAGAACGGTTCTATCAAGAGCCGTTCTTTTTTGTTGATTTTTTATTGATACCTCTTGACACGATATACTGTGTATGATATAGTATACCACATAAGGCAGTATATTTCAGAAAGGAGCTTAACATTTGGATTCACAGCTAAAAAAAGGTATGCTTGAAGTTTGTGTGCTAAAGGTTTTGACTAAGGGAGAAAGCTATGGCTATAAAATCATTAGTGACTTATCGCCAAATATTGAAATCTCCGAATCAACGCTTTATCCGATTTTAAAGCGTTTGCAGTCATCAGGTTGTTTGACAGTAGATTCAAGAGAGCATAATGGTAGATTGAGAAAATATTATAGAATAACAGAACTTGGCTTTGAGCGTATCAATGAATTTTTGAAGGATTGGGAACAAATCGACAAAATATATAAATTTATTGCGGAGGTAAACGATGAATCAATATGAATATCTTAAAGAACTAAGACTCTATCTTTCGCCGCTTGGCAGAACAGAAGAAGATAGAGTAATCGAATATTATGCTGAACTTATTGGCGATAAAATCGAGTCAGGAATACCAGAAAATGGGGTACTCTCACAGCTTGGAACACCTCGTGAACTTGCAGATAAAATTCTTGCAGAAACACAGGAATATGGAGAAGAACCAAAGCATATTAAAGAGCCTGAAAAATTAAGCGTAGGTCGTATAGTCGGATTTTCGATTTTAATTCCATTTGTGATTACTGCCTTAGCAATTTTATATTCAGTAGCAGTTTCATTTGTGGCAGCATCTGTTGGAATGCAGTTAGGCGGAGTCCTTACAATAATAGGTTCGTTTATTGTTATGTTTACATCTATTGGAGCAGGTATATGCCAGCTTGGAGTAGCAATATTTGTTTCAGCTTTGGGACTTTTTGCAGCCTATGGTTCGTGGAAATTTATACTTCTCTGCATAAAAATCACACAAAAAATATTTAAGGCATATGTAAGAACATACACAAAGGAGGCTTAAAAATGACAAAGAAATTTTTAGCTATTACAGGAATTGTCTGTGCAGTCGGTTTAATCATAGCTTTAATAGGTTTTGCTATGGTTGGTTTTGATTTTGTTAAATTAGATTTAGATGAAGACTATACAGAAAAAGTTTTTACTGTCAGTGACAGTGAAATTTCATCTGTTAAGGTAGATATAGACTTAATGAAAGTAAAAATTTGCTATCATCAAGACGATAAAAACGAAATTCGCATAACCTATTACGAAAATAATAAACATAAGCCTACCGTTACAACTGAGGACGGACAAATCACTTTAAAAGATAAAACCGATTTTTTCAGCAATATTTTCAATACTGGAATGGTTAACATAAAGCGTGGTAAGCTTGAAACAGTAGTAGAAATTCCTAAAAACAACAAAACTCTTAAAATAAATATTGAAACAAGCAATGCAAAAATTACTGCCAATAACCTTAATGCAGATAGTCTTTATCTTGAAACATCAAATGCAGATATAGATATTAGCGGAGAATTTACAGATGATGTTTACTGCAAGACATCTAATGCAAGCATTAACGGAGAAAATATAAAGGCTCATACTGTGAACTTTGATACAAGCAATGGTTCTTGCAATGCGGAAACTGTTTTAAGCCATAGTCTTGAATTTGGTACTTCCAACGCAAGTATCAATATCAGTAGTATAAATTCCGATTCTGTAAGACTTGATACTTCAAATAATTCAATAAATCTTGGTGATACTATTGCTAATGATTCTTTCTATGCACAAACAAGCAATGGAAACATCAATACAAAAGGCATTGATTCCGATAAAATTGAGCTTGATACCAGCAATGGCAGTATTATTGCAACTATTATCGGAAAAGAAAAAGATTTCAGAATAGAGAGCGGAACATCTAATGGCAACGATAATATTTCAGGCCGTGGCAACAGTTCCGCAAGTAAAAGCCTTTCAGCATATACCTCAAACGGTAATATAAATGTTTACTTTGACGATGAATATACCGTTACCGAGGGTTTGCAGAAAATACTTGATTAGGTTTTAGAAGTTTATGATAAAAGTGGGTTCCGAAAGGATTCCCACTTTATTTTTATGCACTTGCAAAACATAAAAAAAGGTTATATACTATTATACGCACGGTAAATGTGCTTATGGAGGTTATAATGGACTATTCTCAATCAATTCAAAAGGTAAACTCTTTGCTTAAATTTGGTATAAAACCAGGTCTTGAGCGAATTGGCGAACTTCTTAATCGCCTTGGCAATCCACAGGATAAGCTAAAATTTGTCCATGTTGCAGGAACAAACGGCAAAGGTACAGCTTGTACATTGATTTCAAATGTTCTTACTGCGGCTGGTTATAAGACTGGGCTTTATACTTCACCGTATATAATGGATTTTCGTGAACGCTTTCGTATAAATGGAGAAATGATTCCAAAGGACGAACTTTCTAAGCTCACAGAAAGAGTTTCAAAAATTGTTGACGAGATGAAACAGGAAGATTTAATCATAACTGAATTTGAATTTATTACAGCTTTAGCTTTTTTGTGGTATTTTGAGCAGAAATGTGATATAGTGGTATTAGAGGTTGGTTTAGGCGGTCGCTTTGATGCTACCAATATAATAAATACCTCGATTGTGTCAGTTATTATGTCAATTTCACTCGACCACACAGCCATTCTTGGCGATACAGTCGAAAAGATAGCTTATGAAAAGTGTGGAATAATAAAGCCTTATGGTCAGGCGGTAGTCTATGCTAACCAGCCGGACGGAGTTATACCTGTTGTTGAAAACTCTGTCAAAGATAATAAAGCAAGCTTGACTATTGCAGACGATTCCGCAGTAAAGCTGATTAAAACTGATATAAAGGGCTCAGAATTTATATATTCCGCAAAAGGTAGATTCGGCATTGATAGCGAGAAGAAGTTGTTTATCCCATTTATCGGAGAACATCAACTGCGAAATGCCTCAACTGCTCTTGAAGCCTTAAATATTCTTTATAAACAAGGATATAAGATTACAGCGGAAGCTATTGAAAAGGGTTTCCGCACAGCGTCATTCTTTGCACGACTTGAGCTTATCGGCGAAAATCCTATTGTATTGCTTGATGGAGCTCATAACCCAGGTGGTGCAAAGGCTCTCGCAAATGCGATTAAAGCATATCTTTCTGGCAAGAAAAAAATACTTATTATGGGAATGTTGGCTGATAAAGATGTAGAAACAGCGGTTTCATATATTGCACCGAATTTCGATAAAGCATATACTCTTTCACCTGATAATCCAAGAGCTATGTCATCAGAAGAGCTTGCAAAAGTTGTCAGCAAATATTGCCAAGATGTTACACCTCTTGAGGATTATCGCAAAGCCTATGAACTTGCTATATCAGATGCAGAAAGCGATGGTGCGGTAGTTATCTGTGGTTCTTTATATCTTGCAGGAAAGATGCGACACATTATTTTTGAAAATTAATTTTTTAATATATTTTATCAAGGGAGATTTTATAAATGGAGAAGCTTGGAAGAAATGAACCGTGTTGGTGCGGAAGTGGCAAGAAATATAAAAAATGCCATGAAGAATTTGATAACAAGATAGAAGAATTTGAAGTTATGGGACACGAAGTTCCAGACCATAGCATTATTAAAACACCGGCTCAGATTGAAGCTATAAAGGAAAGCTGTAAGATAAATATAGCTGTTCTTGATGAGGTTGCTGCAAAGATTCACGCAGGAATGACAACTCAGGAAATTGATGATATTGTCTATAAAAAGACAACAGAAATGGGCGGTATACCTGCAACATTGAACTATGAAGGCTATCCTAAGAGTGTCTGCACATCAATAAATGAGGTCGTTTGCCACGGTATTCCGTCAGATGATGTTGTGCTTAAAGATGGCGATATTGTAAATGTTGATTGCTCAACTATACTAAATGGATATTTTTCAGATTCCTCAAGAATGTTCTGCATAGGTGATGTCAGCGAAGAAAAACGCAAGCTTGTTGAGGTTACAAAGGAAGCTGTTGAGTTAGGACTTAAAGAAGTAAAGCCTTGGGGATTTCTTGGAGATATGGGCGAAGCTGTACATGAACACGCTGTCAAAAATGGCTATTCAGTTGTAAGGCAAATAGGCGGTCATGGTGTTGGTTTGGAATTTCACGAAGACCCATGGGTAGGATATTGCTCAAAGAGGGGAGAAGACATGCTTCTTGTTCCTGGAATGATATTCACAATAGAACCTATGATAAATATGGGTACAGATAAGATTTTCCAAGATGAAAATGACGGTTGGACTATTTATACAGCCGATAAGAAACCGTCTGCACAGTGGGAGATTATGGTTCTCGTCACTGAAGACGGTGCAGAGGTTCTTTCATACTAATTTTTAGATATTTTAAAGCGTTGGCAAGAAATTTTGCCAACGCTTTTTGTTACTCAATCCTTAGTTTCTGAACAGAAAATCTCTTATCATTTCGCCTTGTTATGTATAACAATAAAATATATCCAATGCACGAAAGTAAAATTTTTATGATTAAGCCTAATATGCTATCTTGCTTGAACGGTAACATTATAATCAATAAACAAGGTAAGGCAACACAAAGCAAAGGACGAATTATCCACTCAAATATTTTAAGTCTTAATTGCACAACTTTAAGAAATCTCCAGATACTAAGGCTTGTATTAAGTGATTCGCTGACAAATATTACTATTATAAAACCCTTAATTCCCATAATTGGTAGTAAGAAATATGTCAATATAACTCTTATTACAGAATCTATGAAATTAAATATCAAATAGCTTACTTGTTCGTTAAGTCCTTTTAGTATGCCGTCAACTACACTGTCGAGATACATAAGCGGGATTACTGGTGCAAGAATTGCTATATATATGCCTACATCGCTTGAATTATAAATTACTGTTCCTAATTCATTTGATAAAAATATCATTATTGCCATAACCGGAATGGAGTATAAAAGGCCGATTCTGAAAAGCCGTTCGGATATTCGTCTGACGGAGTTTTCTTTATTTTGTGCTTTAGCTTGGGATATTTCTGGAATAATCAGCGTTGAAAGTGGCATTATAAAAATCGCTGGGAAAGTTATTATCGGCATAACCATTCCGCTTATTGTTCCATAGGTTGAAAGTGCATTTGTATAGTTTGAACCATTCTTGCGAAGTCCTGTAGGAATAAGCGAATTTTCGATAGCCGATAATCCTGAACGCAGACAAGAACTTCCTGTAACGGGTAGGGCTATTGAGGTGAATTTGCTTAGAAAATGTGGAACTCTTTTTGCTTTGCCTTTGATTTTTGAAATGCTTATTCTGTAAAGTATATAGGAATATATGCACGAAATTATTTCTGCACCTGTTGTGCCAATTACGATTGAACAGCAGGCATATTCAAGCCCCATAGGAGCAAGCTTGCCAACAAGAATTGCAAAAACGGCTATTTCTGCAAGCTGTTCTAAAAGCTGTTCAAAGGAGGTTGTTATTACACTTCTTCTTGCAAGAAAGTATCCCCTTAAACAAGCTGAAACAGCCATAAAAGGCAGACTTGGTGCAAGAATTTTAATTGATAAAACCGTTCTTGAATCGCCTAAAAAAACGCTTCCCAGTTCATTGGAAAATGCAAACATCATAATTCCAAACGCTATACTTATGCCTACCGAAATTATCAGACAAAGGGTTACACAGCGTTTGGCAATACCATTTTTACCTCTTGCAAGATAATCTGTTACTAACCTTGTTACAAATAGGCTTATTCCTGCGGTTGTTACCGAGGCAAAGAACATATAAACTGTTAAAATAAGCTGATAAAGTCCGATTCCCTCTGCACCTATCGTATTTGACATATATACACGAAATGCAAGTCCCATACTTCTTATTATTAAGGCTGTTGCTACAAGAAGTATTGAATTTACGAGAAATTTTTTCTTATTCATATCAGTCCGCCTTTCGCAAAAGCTATGATATACATTTATATGCGGACAAGATTGAATTTAAGAATAAATTATGGATTAGATAAAAATTAAAAGTTTCGCTCGAGCCTTTTCTACACCAGCTTTGCTGGTGAAAGCTGCTCGCAGGGTCGAGGGACGGAGTCCCTCGTGGGTTTTAAGGGCAAAGCCCTTAATATCTCTTTGATTCTTAATCGGTAGACTAAGTCCACCGATTTTATTTTTAGGAAAATTTATTAGCTAAAAAAGGGAACGAAAATATTTTCGTTCCCTTTAAATTTACAATAAATTATTCAATAACATTACTTAAAACCTTACCTATAGAATCGTGTATGACTATATCAGCCTTGCGGTCAACAGGTGTTTCAGATTTATTTATAAGCACAAGATATTTTCCATTGAAATACTGAATTAAACCAGCCGCCGGATAAACATTAAGCGAAGTTCCGCCAATGATAAGCATATCACAATTAGCAATAAGCTTTACAGATTCATTTATGGTACGGTCGTTAAGACCTTCTTCATATAAAACAACATCGGGCTTAATTATACCACCACAAGTACAGTGTGGAACACCAGTACTTTCAGCAATATATTCTGCTGGATAAAATTTATGGCACTTCATACAGTAGTTTCTTAAAACAGAACCATGAAGTTCATATACATTTTTAGAGCCTGCCGCCTGATGAAGTCCATCTATATTTTGAGTAACTATGCCTTTTAACTTGCCTTCTTTTTCAAGCTTTGTAAGGGCAAGATGTGCTTTGTTTGGTTTGACATCAAGACAGAGCATTTTTTCTCTATAAAAATCATAGAAATCCTTAGTATTACGCATAAAGAAAGTATGGCTTAGAATTGTTTCGGGTGGAAATTTATATTTTTGGTTATAGAGTCCGTCAACACTTCTGAAATCGGGAATACCGCTCTCAGTAGAAACTCCAGCTCCACCAAAGAAAACTATACTTTTGCTTTCATCTATGGCTTTTTTCAATTCATCATACATTTGATTCGCCCCTTAGTTTTAACATGAGTTCGATTATAGATATTATTTCATAATAATTTCTAAAAAATTATCAAATTCAAGGTTTTAGTCAGAATTTGTCTTTTAGGGAACCCCCTGCGAGGGTTCCCTACGAAAAACATTCCACTGGAATGTTTTTCTACCCTCCTGCGCTTTGTGAGGCATAAAGTGTTTCGCTCTCTGCGGAGAGCGACCAAAGGCTCTGCCTTTGGAAACTGCAAGCTTTTGAAAAAGCTTGAGCAAAACTTTTGATTTTAGAAACTTTATTTAAAAATTTTGCGAATTTCTTTTTCAATAGCTGTGGCAAGCTTTTTGTGTTCGGCTGCGGTCATATGTTCACAATCCACATCAGATGCTACTGCATAATTTTCTGCTGCAAGAAAATAACAATTCTTTTTCTTTGCAAGATTTTCAAATTCTTTTGCAAGCGAGTGTGATGTTTTTACAGACTGTGCATTATATGTTGAATTTATTGAAAGAATGTTCTCACCAAGCAGTATAGGGGAGATAAGCAAAATCTGTATAGAATCTGGATTTTCACAGGAAGAAATAGCTTTATCAATAAGCTTTCCGCAGTTTTCTGTGATTTTTTCTGCGGTCATTCTGTAAAAGTATTTGAGGTCATTTGTGCCAAGCATAATTATGAGTAAATCTATCGGAGAATTACTGCGAATAGAATTTTCTATGCTTTTTAGTCCGTTTCTGCCTACAAACATAGGGTCATCAAGTGCAAGAGTTCTTCCGCATACGCCGTGCTCGATTATTGTAAAATCATCTCCAAGCGATTTTGAAAGCAAGCCTGTCCAGCGAATGTTTTCATTGAATTGCCCTGAACGGTCGGGTTTATACCCATATGTATTTGAATCGCCAAAGCAAAGTATACGCTTCATCAGCCGTCAGTCCTCTCTTTTATATCTCTTGCCCTTGAGAGAAGTTCTGCAACTGCATCATTATTACCATCTGCAACAGCGTTTCTTATGCTTGTCATATTTTCAATAAATTCATCAAGCTCACTTACAAGAGAATTTTTGTTTTCGGAGAAAAGTTCTGTCCAAAGTGGAACATTTATCCTTGCTACTCTTGATACATCACGATAGCTTCCCGCGGAAAAACCTTTATGATTTGTACAGCTTTCGTTCAGAACATAAGCACAAGCAATAACATGAGGAAGCTGTGAAGTATAAGCTATCATTCGGTCATGTTCTTCAGGAGTTGCAACTTTTATTATTCCAAAACCGATTTTTTTCATAAGTGTGGAAATAAAGCTTATGTCCTTTTCATCAGCACCACAAGGAACTATTATATAGCTGGCATTTTGGAATAAATCAGCGTCAGAGGAGGCAAATCCGTTTGTTTCCTTGCCTGCCATAGGGTGACCGCCGATAAATTTAAAGCCGTATTCTTTTGAAAGCTGAACAAGTTCGGGGCATATCTGTCCTTTAATTCCTGATGTATCGGTGACTATACAGGATTTCGGGATAATATCGGCATTATCACGCACGAACTTTACAGCAGCTTCTGGGAAAGTTCCGAGTATAATCATATCAGCAGTTTTGATAGATTCACTTGTGCCAATTTCGTGTATTGCACCGCAGGCAAGAGCATCTTGCAGAGGTTTTTCGCTTCGATTTATGCCGATTATATGGTGGTCAGTGTATTTTGCCAAAGCCTTAGCAAAAGAACCGCCTATTATTCCAAGTCCTGATATGATGATATTCATAAGATAGTCACTCCAAATAAAGATTTATTTTTGATAAAATACAAGCGTTAGTTTATCGTTTATTATCTTAGTTTTTCCTGTAGTTCGATAACCCATCTTTTCATATAAATGGCAGTTTCCCTTTTCCTGTATAATTGTGTCAAGTTCCCAATTTTTACTGCCATGGATTTTCTCGGCAAGTATAATTGCTTTTTGAGCAATACCCATATTGCGAAATTTAGGTAATATAAATATAGGACTTATTCTCTTTCGGTTATTATTTCCTGAATCAACCACACGCACTGCACCAACAGTTTGTTTATTAAGCTGTATCATATAAAAGTATGTTTCCGGCTGTTTTAATCTGAATATTGTCTTTTCAAGCGGTTCTACCGCAGGACTTGTTTCAAAATCCTGATATTTTTCAAAAAGCTCTGTAAAGGCTTCTTTTTGCATATTCCAGATTTTCTTGGCGTCAGCAAGTGAAGCCCTCACTAAGCATATATCAAAATTATTCAATAGTCATAGCCTCATCGTAAGCTTTTTTCATAGCGAATACACGCTTTGCGACTAAATCGAACTGCTCAGGTGTAAGTGATTGAGCACCATCAGAAAGTGCGTGAGGTGGGTCATTGTGTACTTCAATCATTAGGCCGTCTACACCGGCTGCAACTGCTGCCATAGCAAGTGGTTCTACGAGCCAAGATTTTCCTGAAGCATGGCTTGGGTCAACGATAATAGGAAGATGTGTCAGCTTTCTCAAGACAGGAACAGCGGAAATATCGAGTGTGTTCCTTGTTGCGGTTTCGTATGTGCGGATACCTCTTTCGCAGAGAATAACCTTATCATTACCGCCAGCCATAATATATTCGGCACTCATAAGAAATTCTTCGATTGTTGCTGCAAGTCCTCTTTTAAGAAGTATAGGCTTATCAATCTTACCAAGCTCTTTAAGAAGCTCGAAATTCTGCATATTTCTCGCACCAACTTGAATTATATCAACATTCTCGAACATATCAATATGAGAAACTCTCATAATCTCTGTTACAATCGGTAAGCCTGTTACTCGTCTTGCTTCTTTGAGGAGGTCAAGTCCCTCTGCTTTTAAGCCTTGGAAAGCGTATGGAGAAGTTCTTGGTTTGAATGCTCCACCACGCAAGAAGGTAGCACCTGACTTTTTGACCTTTTCTGCGATACCGTTAAGCTGTTCTTCGCTCTCAACTGAGCAAGGACCTGCCATAATGCAAAGACTGCCATCACCGATTTTTTGTCCGCCATCGAATGAAATTACTGTATTATCCGGGTGGAATTTTCTATTAGCTTTTTTGTATGGCTCTTGAACACGCTTTACGCTTTCGACTATATCTTGTGCAGAAATGTAGTCGATGTCGATTTTAGTTGTGTCACCAATTAAGCCGAGAACAGTAGATTCAACACCTGTCCATTCGTTTACTTTAACGCCGTATTCCTGCTCAAGCTTATTTTTGAACAAAAGAGAATCTTCTTTTGTAGCTGTGCTTTTAAGTACTATAATCATTATAATCTTTCCTTTCAAAAATTCAATTTATATTTTGTGATTTAAGAATATTTTCTTGTGAATTTTGTTTTTAGTATAAGCCGGCAATAATACTTCAAAAACAAAAAGGACAAAGCCCGAAAGAGCTTTGTCCTGAAAATTCACCTTATAATTGAGAAAACATAGAGTTTAAGGCTTTTAGACAACACTTTTCGGTACAGCAAAATAAACCGTCTTAAAGTAACGGTGATAATAATAGCTGTTAAATCGCATTGTGTAAGCCGAGAATGTCATTCAGACTTTCCTCCTTTTTCCTCTATAAATTAACAATAACATATTTGTTTTTTATTGTCAAGCTGTAAATTAATAACTGACTTAATTAATTTTATCACTTAAAATTGTTTTTTACTACGAATTAGCTAAAGTAAGAGCGATTTGTTCTGTGAGCGGAATTAAATAGAAGGTCATAAGAATTAACCAACAGATATGGAATATATTGATTATGGCATATATTCCAATGGTGCAGTCTAAGATATATTTTATAGGTTTAATTTGTCGTTCAGCTGCATTTCGGAATCTATGACGAATATATAGTAACAGTATGAATGGAACGATACATTTTAAAATAAAGCCACTAAAGTTATTTATAGGCATTGAAAGAATGGGATTAATTTCTTGAAATATTCCGCTTTGGATTAATATCAAAGTAAAAATATAGTCGCTGACATTCAGTGCATAGATTATTATAATTCTGCTATCAAATATAGTCCATACTGCAAATTTTTGTAAAATATCTTTCAAAAATATCACCTCGAAAAGAGCATTGACTACTTTTCGGGGTGATATTCATATATTGGATATTTTTGTTTAATGCTATTTATGAAAGCTTTATCTGCTGCCCTGGATAAATAACATTTGGTGTTGTTATTTTATTGAGGTTTATAAGTTCACTTACTGTTGTATCGAATCTTTTTGCAATAGAATAAAGTGTATCACCAGGTTTTACTGTATAAATATTTGGTAATGATTGTATCTTAACAGGTATACGCAAAACCTGATTTATAGCTATCGTTTCAGGGTCTTCAAGCTCATTTGCATTGGCAAGTTCACCGACCGTTGTGCCAAAATATTCTGCAAGAGAATATAGAGTATCTCCCGGCTGAACTGTATATGTTATAAAATTTGATTCCTCAAAAACGGGTATTCTTAAACTTTGGTCTGGATAAATTTTGAATGGTGCTACTATGCCATTGGCACGGGCAATAGCATTAACAGATGAGCCGAATTTTTCGGCAATATTATGAAGTGTATCTCCCTTATTTACAGTATATACTATTATATCCAATTGAAATCCTCCTTGAAATGTTTTCCTCATACATTATATGTTTAGGACTTGAATAATGTTCTTATTTGATGGCAAATATCCTTATATATCACTACTCTGAAAGAGAATTATTGTATAAGTATAAAAATTCATTTTTGAATTATTTCTATTCCTTGCGGATAGTGTCGAAATGTGCTATTATAATGACTAATGAATGACTTAGTAGATTAATGCGTTTTTGATATAAAGGAATGATTAAAATAATGAGAAAATCTAAACGAATTTTTTCGTTTGCAGTAGCCTTTTCATTGGTTGCTTCATTGGCAGTATATGCTCCGACAGTATTTTCAGATAGCTCAAGCAGTAATGAGGCTTTTGAGTATGAGATTAATGAGGACGGCGAGAGCATAACTATAACTTCTTATCGAGGACTTGGTGGAAGCGTAAAGATTCCGTCAGATATAGATGGTAAGGAAGTTACAGGCGTAGGCAAGGCGGCTTTTGCTTCTTGCTCACAGATTGAAGTACTTTCTATACCAGTAAGTGTTGATAAAATTGACGAACTTGCTTTTTCGGGCTGTTCTAAGATAAAGGAAATTTCTATACCAGATGAGGTAATAGAAATCGGCAAAATGGCTTTTGCAAACTGTACAAGTCTTGAGATTGTTAATTTGGGAGATAAGCTGCAAAAGGTTGGAGATTATGCTTTTATGGGCTGTACCTCACTTAACAAGATGACTTTGCCAGATAATACCGAAAGCATAGGTCAATATGCTTTTTATAATTGCAAATCTCTCGAAAAGCTTGGTGAACTTCCAAATATTAAAAATATCGGAGGTCACGCTTTTGAAAATACAGCGTGGATAAATAATTATAAAGATGATTATATTATACTTGGCGATGGAATGCTTATAAGCTATTGTGGTAAGGCCGAAAACCTTACCTTACAAGAAAATATAAAGACAGTTGGTGCAAGTGCTTTTCTTGATAATAAAACTGTTAAAAATCTTAAAACCACAAAAAATACAAAGTCTATTCAAGAGGGAGCATTTGAAAGTTCCGCAATAGAAACCGCCGACCTTTCAGCTTCAGGAGTAAGCATTGCTGACAAAGCTTTTTCAGATTGTATTAAGCTTAAAGAAGTGAAATTCTCAGATAGTACATCTAAGATAGGCAAAAATGCCTTTAAAAATTGCAATTTATTGAAAAGTATAAGCTTGCCAAAGGCTTTGAAAACTGTTGAAAGTAATACTTTTAATTTATGTTCATCGCTTAAAAATGTAAATCTTGGAGTTGGTGTTACAGTAATTGAAGAAAATGCATTTGATAGTTGTATATCATTGGGCATGATTGAAATTCCTGAAAATGTCAGCAAGATTGAAGATGATGCTTTTGATAATTGCATAAGTCTTACAAGGGTAGTTGTAAAGGGAGGCCCTAAGATAGGTTCAGCTTTTAAAATTTGTGAAAACCTTGAAGAAGTTGCATTTTATGCTGGAACAGTTTCTATAAATGACGATGCTTTCAAAGATTCAAAAAACCTTACTATTTATTCAAGTAGTGAAAGCAGTGCTGAAAAATTCGCCAATGAAAAGCATTTTGAATTTAAACTGCTCTCAGATTTTGAAAAGAAGTCATATGTATATAAGGGTAGGTTAGATGTTGAAGAGGAGGAAAATTTCTCTGGTGGATATACATTTATTGTAATTTTAATAATTGTTGTTGATTGTATTGTTGCCTTTTCAGTTAGTGCTTATGTACTTTTGAAAGGACCTGGAAAAAAGAGTATGCGTCATGTTAAAAAATCAGATGGCAGACATTCATCAAAATGATTTTTTGAATTACAATATTGTAATTGAAATATATGTCGAGGTTTGTTGACAATTATATGGAATAAGTTTAACATAATAAGAGGTTTGTGAGATATTGAGATGGTAGCTTTACATAGTTTTTGTGGTATTAACAAGCCTTTTAATTTTGGAGGTAAAGTATGAAACGTATAGGAATTTTATTTATAATAACCGCTTTGGCAACAACTATTATTTTTAGTGGCTGTGGAGAAAATAATTCAGATAAATCTGAAAGTTCTACTGTTGAAAGTTCAAAGGCTGAAATTTCACAACCAGTATCTAAAGACAATGTATCTTCTAAAGAAGATGAATCTTCTAAAAACGATGAATCTTCTAAAAACGATGAGTCTTCTAAAAACGATGAGTCTTCTAAAGATGCATCAAAAGCTTCAGAAAAATCTACCGAATCTAAAACTGAGGTAGAATCAAGCTGGTTTGATGATGCAGTGTTTGTGGGGGATAGTGTAACACTTAAATTATCATATTATGCAGATAATGGCTCTCTTGGAAAGGCAGAATTTCTCTGTGCTGGAAGCTTGGGCTATGGTGCGGCATTGCAGGATATAGACGCTGATGGAAATGTTCACCCTACATATGAGGGCGAAAAATATACTGTTGATGACGGTGTTCAAATGCTTGGTTCAAAAAAGGTCTTTATTATGTTTGGTATGAATGATATAGGTCTTTATGGCATAGATGATACTATTGAAAATATGAAAACTCTGACTTCAAAAATTAAAGAAAAAAGTCCTGATGTTGAGATTTATATTCAGTCTGTAACACCTATGCTTGAGAATATGCAGTTAAAGGATTTGAACAATAAATCTATTGATGAGTTTAATATTAAGCTTAAAGCAGAGGCGGAAAAGCTTGGATATAAATATCTTGATGTTGCCTCTGTTATGAAAGATGAAAAGGGAAATTTAATTCCAGAATATTGCAGTGACCCTGAGGCTATGGGAATACATTTCTCTGATGATGGCTGTAAAGTATGGGTTGAATATCTGAAACAGAATGTTGAGTAATTTATGGAAAAGAGAGGATTTTGAAAATGAAAAAGGTTTTTGCAATAATTTTATCAGCTATGATAGTTATGTCATTTGCTGCTTGTGGAAATTCCAATAGCGGAACAGATTCAAAGGCAGAAGGTACATCTTCTGTGGCAAGCACAGAAAGCTCTAAAGTTGAATCAAGTCAAAGCGAATCTAAAAATGAAAGCTCAAATACTTCAAACACTGAAAGCTCTGTGTTGTCTACTGCTCTTGAAAAGGTAAAGGCAGAAGTAGAGCTTCCAAGCGATATGGCTGATTTTGATGAGAGAAGATTAAAGCGTGTTTTCGGGATAACTGATGAACAGGCAGAGGATTTTTCTGGTGCTATATGCACTGATGGTCTTAGACAAGATGAATTTATATATGTTAAGGCCAAAGATGAGGCTGCTGCAAAGGAAGTTGCTGATAAGCTTCAAAATGATTGGCAGTCAAAGTATAATGTTATAAAGAACTATGACCCAGACCAAGTTAAAATTATTGAGAGTGCAAAGGTTGAAACAAATGGTCTTTATGTTTCTCTTGTAATATCTGAAAAAGCAGATCAGATTAAGCAAATTTATAATGATGCCATTGGCGCTTGATTTTGAGTATTAGAGAAATGCGGTGATGGTTCGATTTGGTTTTTTCAAGCTTAATATTTTTATTTGTGTTCTTGCCATTTGTATTGACACTTTATTATATCACTCCAAGAAGATTTAGAAATCTTACGCTTTTCATAGTCGATTTAGTCTTTTATGCGTGGGGTGAGCCTTGGCTTGTTATACTTATGCTGTTTTCAATATTACTGAATTATACATCTGGTATATTGATAGGCATAAATAGAGAGAAAAAAGGTTTAGCAAGATTTATTTTTATACTATCTGTAATATTAAATCTCGGATTACTTGGTTTCTTTAAGTATGCAGGCTTTATAGGAGAAACGCTTAATATGGTTATGCCGTTTCTTAATATTCCGATTTTGGAGATTGCCTTGCCTATCGGAATTTCGTTCTATACATTTCAGACTATGTCATATACTATTGATGTATATAAAAACACTGTAAAGGTACAAAAGAATATTATTACCTTTGGTACATATGTATCGCTTTTTCCGCAGCTTATTGCTGGCCCGATAGTAAGATATGAAGATGTTGCCGAACAGCTTATGCACCGAAAGGAAACTTTACAAGGATTTACTGATGGTGTTAAGCTATTTTTAATTGGTTTATCTAAAAAGGTTTTACTTGCAAATGAAATGGGCAATCTTTGGGACGCTGTTCGTGAGAGCGGTACGCAAAGTGGTGCTTTAGGTTCTTGGGTTGGAATAATCGCATATACATTTCAGATATACTTTGATTTCTGTGGATATTCAGAGATGGCAATGGGACTTGGCAAGATGTTCGGTTTTGACTTCTTGAAAAACTTTGATTATCCGTATATTTCAAAGAGTATTACAGAGTTCTGGAGAAGATGGCATATTTCACTCGGAACTTGGTTCAGAGAATATGTTTATATTCCGCTTGGCGGCAACAGAAAAGGACTTTATCGACAGATTATAAATATAGCTGTGGTGTGGTTTTTAACTGGCTTATGGCATGGTGCAAGCTGGAATTTTATCTTATGGGGACTTTATTTCGGTGTATTGCTGATGATAGAAAAGCTCTTTATGTTGAAAGTTCTGAAAAAAGCTCCTGCTATTATTTCACATATCTATTCGATAATAATAATACTATTCGGTTGGGTACTTTTCTACTTTGAAAATCTTAACGAGATGGGAATATTCCTCGCAAGAATGTTTGGCTCTGATGGCTTTATGATGTCGGGCGATATTTCTGTAAAGATTATTTCGTATATTCCGTTGCTTATAGTTTCTGCTATAACTTCTACTCCGCTTATAAGTAAGCTTTATCATAAGATTAAGAGCAAACCTATTCTTTATGTTATTGATAATGCTGGCTGTGTGCTTGCTTTATTATTATGCACAGCAGCTCTTGTAAGCAGTGATTATAATCCATTCTTATACTATAAATTCTAAAGTGATGTGTTATGAAAATAAAAAACATTATTAAATATTTGCCAACAGTGATTTTCTGTGGATTTATCTTTGCATTTGCGTTATTTTATTTTGTATCGCCAAAATCAGATTATTCCGCTCAGGAAAAAAGAAAGCTCTCAGATTTTCCAGAGTTTACATTAGAAAAACTTGCTGACGGAACTTTTCAGAGTGGAATAGACGATTACCTCTCTGACCATATAACTGCAAGAAACTTCTTTGTTGGTTTTAGTGCAGACTATGAACTTGTTACAGGCAGAAATGGTTCTAAGGGAATTTATCTTGGCAGTGACGGTTATTTATTTCCTAAGCCAACAAAAGACAGCGAGATACTTTCTCAAAATGCCGAATATATAAATGAATATGCTGAGTATTCAAGCATACCCGTATATATGACAGTTATTCCATCAACGGGATATATAAACAGCGATAAATTGCCATTTAATCACGAGGAATATAAGGATAATGAGCTGATTTCTTCATTTAAGAACAAGCTAAGTGAGAATATTAAGTTTATTGATGTAACAGAGGCTTTTAAGGAAAAAGCTAAATCTGAACAGCTTTATTACAAAACAGACCACCACTGGACAAGTAAGGGTGCATTTGAATGTTATAAGCTTTTAGGTAATGCTATGGGCTATGAGCCTGTTGATGAAAGTGAATTTTCTGTTGAAACGATTGATGGCTTTTATGGAACTTCATATTCCAAAAGTGCTTTATGGACTCTTCCGCCTGATAAAATAGAGCTTTGGAGCAGAAAAAATCAGCCAGAGGATTCCGTTAGCGTTGAAATCTCAGACGGCGGAGAAGCTATAAGCTCTGATAGCTATTTCTTTCGTGAACAGCTTAAGAATGATGACAAATACCCTGTTTTCCTTGATGGAAACCATAGCTTAGTTAGAATTAAAAACAGCAATGCAAAAGGTGGAAGGCTGATTGTTGTTAAGGATTCATATGCACACGCAGCAGTACCTTTTTTATCGCAGAATTATAGCGAGATAATTATGGTAGACCTGCGTTATTATAAAAAAGATGTTTCAGCACTTGTTGAGGACGAAAAAGCAGATGCAATTTTGTTGCTTTATTCAATAGATAATCTTGCAACAGATAAAAATCTTGCATACTTATACTAAGAGGTTTTAAATATGAAAACAAGCGATTTTTATTATGACTTGCCAGAAGAATTGATTGCACAAACTCCATTAGAGCCAAGAGATAGTTCTCGACTTATGATTTTGCATAAAAAAACAGGCGAGATTGAGCATAGGCATTTTTATGATATTCTTGATTATCTGAATGAGGGCGATTGCCTTATTATGAATGATTCAAGAGTTTTGCCAGCGAGAATTTATGGCGTTAAGGACGAAACTAATGCAAATGTTGAATTTTTGCTTTTAAACTGTATTGAGGGCAAAAAGTGGGAGGCTCTTGCAAAGCCCGGAAAGCGTGCTAAAATAGGTACAAGCTTTAGTTTTGGCGATGGTCTTATGCATTGTAAGGTTATTGATATACTTGATGACGGTAATAGGATACTTGAATTTGAGTGTGAGGGCAGTTTTTACGAAAATCTTGATAAGCTTGGTCAGATGCCTTTACCACCATATATCCACGAAAAGTTGAAAGATAAAGAACGCTATCAAACTGTTTATAGCCGAGAAATAGGTTCAGCCGCTGCACCAACAGCAGGTTTGCACTTTACAAAAGAGCTTATGAAAAAAGCACAAGAAAAGGGCGTTAAAATTGGTTTTGTTACACTCCATGTAGGTTTGGGAACATTCCGCCCAGTAAAGGTTGACGATGTAACAAAGCACAAGATGCACTCAGAGCATTATGATATGAGTGAAGAAACAGCTACTCTTATCAATGAAACCCATAGAAATGGTGGCAGAGTTTTTTGTGTTGGTACTACAAGCTGCAGAACTGTTGAATCTGTTGCAAAGCGTGAGGGCGAAATTAAGGCAAGTGACGGTATGACGGATATTTTTATTTATCCTGGCTTTGAATTTAAGGCTATGGATTGCCTTATTACAAATTTCCATTTGCCTGAAAGCACCTTGATTATGCTTGTTTCAGCTTTTGCAGGCTATGACAATATTATGAATGCGTATAAGACCGCTGTTGCTGAAAAATACAGATTTTTCAGCTTTGGCGATGCTATGCTTATTGTTGATTGATTGCAGAGGTGATATAATGGTATTTCTTTATGCATCAACAACGATTGTTTATTATTTGTTATTGGTTCTAACAGCTACAGCCTTGGCTTTTAGTGTAACTACTAATGAAAGCTATATTTTTCTTATTTCTATTGGAGTAGTGGCTATAGCAATTTTGGGACTTGTAATAACAAATAAATTTGCACATAATAAATATAAAAAATCACTCGCCAAGCTTAATTATGATGTGCATAGTTATCTTGATGAACAGTATAAATTTCTTAATAAACTACTTATAGGTAAAAATGTCCGCAATACAATAAATTTTAATATTGCAAGTGGTTATATAAATAATGAGCAATATAATGATGCACTGGATATTTTTTCTCAGTTTGCGGCTAACGGCTATCAGGGCTTAAGCCTTGATATGAGATTTTTAATTTTTCTGAAGCAAGCAGAATGTTATATGAATTTAAATAGATTCGATATGGTATCTTCATATATTAGCAATAGTGAAATGATACTTCGCACAGCAAGATTTCCTGTAAATATATACTATGAATTGAAACTATTGCTTGAATATACTGTTGCAGAATATAATTTTAGATTAAATTCTAATCAGCAAAATGTACAGGAGCTTATAAATCGAACAAATGCTGTTTTAAACAATAATTTAACAAAAAATAGGTTTAAATCTATTTTTGTAAGATATCAGCTTGGTGCTTTATATATGCTTATTGGTGACACAAATAGTGCAGATAATGAGTTTTATAATATCTTACAGACTGGCTCTATGCTTCCTTGTGTCAATAGAATTAAAGCGTATAATCAAACTGGTGATATGAGTGTACTGAAAATATAACATTAATAAAGCAAAGGGACTGTGAAGAAATGAAGTTTAAGACTTCATTCTTCGCAGCCCCTTTCAATTTTTGCAAAAAAGTAAGGCGATTTTTTAAAAAAGGGCATACTTCCCTTTACCCCAAACAGCGTAATGTTGAAAACTCAAGCAACTTTTTTTGCAGTCTGATTTGTTTTGTATAAAATTTGTGGAGATTATGAAAATGTCAATAGTTCCGTTAACATTATACCTTATGAAGTATCGTGCTGGCAAGTGTACAGGAATAAATTTTATTGATTCTACAACACTTGATGTATGTGATACACATAGGAAACTTTTTGAAAATCTTCTCATAATTATCTGAAATCATACGAAGTGGCCTAAGTTCCCTTTCTCTTGTTTCGGGGCTTTGCATACTTTCAGTGACTTGAATATATAACTTATCATCAGGTTTTTCTGCTATAAAATCAACTTCTGTTTCTCTAACCTTTCCGATATAGACATGATAATCTCGACGAAGAAGCTCCAAGAAGACAGTATTTTCAATTATGTGACCTCGGCCTGTATCACGGTACCCCAGAAGCATATTTCTAAATCCCATATCTATTATATAATTTTTGTTCAAGTGTTTTTAGTAATTGCTTTCCTTTTGTATCATAATATAGTATACTTATGATATTGGTAGAAATCTAACAAATATTAGTAAACCATATACAAGTACAAGCCATTCAAAATCATATTAATAGAAATTTATAGATCTACTTATCGAGGAGATAATGTATATTTGAATAGAGAAACTTGGTTAGGTGTATATGTTGATATATAAAAAGATTACATTGTAAGTTGGAAATTTAGTGAAAATCAAATTTTAAATAACGGAAAAAAGATTAAAGAGTTCCGTGAAGCACAGGATATAGATTTCAAGCCTTTAGAAGAACAATGGACACAGATAGGAAAGGACGAATAACATAATGGTTATAGATACAAAAAAAGAACAAGAACGTGATGAACTTCATCGTGCTATATGGGCGATTGCAGATGAACTGCGTGGTGCGGTAGATGGTTGGGACTTCAAGAACTATGTTCTTGGTACAATGTTCTATCGTTACATATCAGAGAATATAACTGACTACATTAATGTAGGTGAAATTGAAGCAGGCAACACTGACTTTGATTACGCACAAATGTCTGATAAGGATGCAGAAGAAGCTAGACAGGGTCTTGTTGAAGAAAAAGGCTTCTTTATCCTGCCTTCAGAATTATTCTGCAATGTAAGAGCAAAGGCTAAAGACGATGAAAACCTTAACGAAACACTTGAAAAGGTATTCCGCCACATTGAAGAATCTGCAAAAGGCAGTGAATCGGAATCAGACTTTGCAGGTCTTTTCGACGATTTTGATGTAAATAGTAATAAGCTTGGTTCAACAGTTGCTAAAAGAAATGAAAAACTTTGCAAACTTCTTGACGGTGTGGCTGATATGAATCTTGGTGATGTAAAGAACCATGATATTGATGCATTCGGCGATGCCTATGAATACCTTATGACAATGTATGCATCAAATGCAGGTAAATCTGGCGGTGAGTTCTTCACTCCTGCTGATGTATCAGAACTTCTTACAAGACTTGGTACAGTCGGAAAGACTGAAATTAACAAGGTCTATGACCCTGCGTGCGGTTCGGGTTCACTTCTTTTAAAGGCTGAAAAAGTACTTGGACGAGATAAGGTTCGCAATGGCTTCTATGGACAGGAAATCAATATCACTACCTACAATCTTTGCCGTATCAATATGTTCTTGCATGACATCGGCTTTGATAAATTCAATATTGCTTGTGAAGATACTCTTATTAGCCCTAAGCATTGGGATGATGAGCCTTTTGAGCTTATTGTTTCAAATCCGCCGTATTCAATTAAGTGGGCCGGTGATGATAACCCATTACTTATAAATGACCCTCGTTTTGCACCTGCAGGTGTGCTTGCACCGAAAAGCAAGGCAGACCTTGCTTTCATCATGCATAGTCTTTCGTGGCTTGCATCAAACGGAACTGCCGCAATCGTATGCTTTCCTGGTATTATGTACCGTGGTGGTGCTGAACAGAAAATCCGTAAATATTTGATTGATAACAACTATGTTGACTGTATAATTCAGTTACCTTCTAACCTGTTCTTTGGCACTTCGATTGCGACTTGTATTATGGTAATGAAGAAGAATAAAACGGATAATAAGACGCTGTTTATTGATGCAACAAACGAATGTATTAAGGTGACAAATAACAATAAGCTTACACAAGAAAATATGGATAAGATTGTTGACTGTTTTGCTAATCGTATTGAAACCCCACATTTCTCACACCTTGCCACATATGATGAAGTTGCAGAAAACAATTATAATCTTTCTGTTTCTACTTATGTTGAGGCAGAGGATACAAGAGAAAAGATTGATATTGTAAAGCTTAATGCAGAAATCAAAGAAATTGTTGCTCGTGAGCAGGTATTGCGTGATGAGATTGATAAAATCATCGCAGAAATCGAGGTGAAAGCATGAGTAAGTTAGATGAATTGATTGCAGAACTTTGTCCGAATGGGGTGCAGTATAAAAATGTGAGTGATATCTGTGAAACAATCACTGATTATACTGCTGCAGGGTCATTTGCAGATGTGGCAAAAAACGTCAAATATATAAATAATAGAATTGGCTATGCTCAATTAATAAGAACTACCGATTTAAAGAGTAAATTTGAAAATCCAGACAAATTCATTTATGTCGACGAACACGCATTCAATTATTTATGGAGAGTTAACCTAAATGTAGAAGGATTGGTTTTACCTAATGTTGGTAATTGTGGAGAAGTGTATTACGTGACACCAGATATGCTTCCGCACGAAAAAAATGTATTAGGCCCAAATGCCATTTGGGTGAGAAGTAATAATGTTGATAACAGATATTTGTATCATGTTTTTTCAGCAGCAGAATTTCAGAAAAAACTAACAAAAATTATATCCCCAACAGGACAAACTAAGTTTAACAAAACGAACTTTAAAGCGTTAACTATTCCCGTTCCCCCTCTACCAGTACAGCGTGAAATTGTCCGTATATTGGACAATTTCACAGAGCTTACAGCAGAGCTTACAGCAGAGCTTACAGCGAGAAAGAAACAGTATGAGTATTACAGAGATGAGTTGTTGAAACTCAAAGTAGATATTCCAATGGTTAAATTAAAAGATATTGCTACGGATATTTACAGAGGTTCAGGTATCAAGCGTGACCAAGTAACCGAAAAAGGAGTACCATGTGTTCGTTATGGAGAAATCTATACTACATACAATACATGGTTTGATGAATGCGTATCTCATACCAAAGAAGAATATGTTCCAAATCCAAAATATTTCGAGCATGGTGATATTCTGTTCGCTATCACAGGTGAGAGTGTTGAGGATATTGCAAAATCAATAGCTTACATTGGAAATGAAAAGTGCCTTGCAGGCGGAGATATTGTTGTAATGAAGCATCAGCAGAATCCAAGGTATCTTGCTCATGTTTTAAACACAACAATAGCAAGAGAACAGAAAAGCAAAGGTAAGGTTAAGAGCAAGGTTGTTCACTCAAATGTTCCGTCTATTGAACAGATTACTATACCGCTGCCACCTCTTGATGTACAAAAACGTTATGCAGATGTCCTCGACAACTTTGAGAAAATCTGCACCGACCTTAATATCGGTTTGCCAGCAGAGATAAATTTACGCAAAAAACAATATGAATTTTATAGAAATTGCCTATTGACATTTGCTGAAACAGGCGACACAATTTTGACAGACAGACAGACAGACAGACAGACAGACAGACAGACAGACAGACAGACAGACAGACAGACAGACAGACAGACAGACAGACAGACAGACAGACAGACAGACAGACAGACAGACAGACAGACAGACAAGTAATAATTAGGCTTATTCAGTATGTTTTTGGTTATGCTCCTGTCAAGCTGAAAGAGATTGCTACAATAATTCGTGGTGGCAACTTCCAGAAAAAAGATTTTGTCGAAAATGGAAGACCTTGCATTCATTATGGACAGATGTACACACACTTCGGTGTTTATGCAAATAAAACATTGACTTTTGTAAATGATGAGGTGTTTGCTAAGTCGAAAACTGCAAAGCCGGGGGATATTGTTATGGCAGTTACAAGCGAAAATGTAGAAGATGTTTGCTCTTGTACTGCGTGGCTTGGTAACGAAGAAATTGCAATCGGCGGACACACTGCAATTATCAGTCATAATCAGAATGCAAAATATATGTCTTACTTCTTTCATTCGGCATCTTTTTTTGAACAGAAGAAACGATTAGCACACGGTACAAAGGTAATAGAAGTAACACCAAGCAAATTAGGTGATGTTCAAATCATGTTGCCTACTATAGAAGAGCAAGAAAGAATTGTGTCTATTCTTGACCGATTCGATTCATTATGTAATGATATTTCAAAGGGCTTGCCTGCCGAGATTGAGGCAAGACAAAAGCAATATGAGTATTACAGAGATAAATTACTCAGCTTTGAGTAAATAAGTAAAGGAGGCGAATGCTGTGCCATATTTCAATATTGTTGCACAGACAACAGAAAATACAGTTGTTACAGAATATGAGCCGGTAAAAACACGCTCTAGTAACTATCAGTCTGAAGATGCCTTAGAAAAAGAATTTATTCGTATGCTTACAGAGCAAGGTTATGAATATCTTGCAATACATCACGAAAAGGATTTGATAGATAATCTTCGCACACAGCTTGAAAAACTTAACGGCTATCGTTTTTCCGAAACTGAATGGGATAGATTCTTCAAGGATTCTTTAGCAAACCAGAACGAAGGAATAGTTGAAAAGACCCGTAAGATTCAAGAGGATAATGTTCAAGTCTTGAAGCGTGATGACGGAAGTACAAAGAATATTGCTCTTATTGATAAGAAAAATATACATAATAATTTTTTGCAGGTTATCAATCAGTATGTTGTCGGTACTGCAGACGGTGCAAAGCATGATAACCGTTATGATGTGACTATACTTGTGAATGGTTTTCCTCTTGTTCATGTGGAGTTAAAACGCAGAGGTGTTGCCATTCGTGAGGCATTCAATCAGATTAACAGGTATCAGCGTGATTCATTTTGGGCAGGAAGCGGACTATTTGAATACACTCAGATTTTCGTAATCTCAAACGGAACTAATACAAAGTATTATTCAAATAGCACCCGTTTTAACGCAATTAAGGATGCGAATGCCACTGCAACGGCAAAGAAAGGTAAAACAAGCAATAGCTTTGAATTTACATCATTTTGGGCAGATGCAAACAATCGTGTCATTCCTGACTTAATTGACTTTACAAGAACATTCTTTGCAAAGCATACGATTCTTAATATCATTACCAAGTACTGTATATTTACATCTGAAAATATGCTTATGGTAATGCGTCCGTATCAGATTACTGCAACCGAGCGTATTTTAAATCGTATTGAGATTGCCAATAATTATAAAAAATACGGTGATGTTGCAGGTGGTGGTTATATTTGGCATACAACAGGTTCGGGCAAAACGCTTACATCATTTAAAACCGCACGATTGGCTTCACTCTTGCCTTATATCGATAAGGTGCTGTTTGTGGTTGACCGTAAAGATCTCGACTACCAGACGATGAAAGAATATGACCGTTTTGAAAAAGATGCTGCAAACAGCAACACCTCAACGGCAGTTCTTAAAAAACAGTTAGAAAATAGTAATGCCCATATCATAATCACAACGATTCAGAAACTTGCAACATTTATTAAGAAAAACAAAGAACACGAAGTATATAATAAGCAGGTTGTAATCATATTTGACGAATGTCATAGAAGCCAGTTCGGTGATATGCACGCAGCTATTGTAAAAAGCTTTAAGAAATATCACTTGTTCGGTTTTACAGGAACACCGATTTTTCCTACAAATACAGGAAGTATGCGTAAGCCACAGTTCTTTACAACAGAGCAGACCTTTGGTGACCAACTTCATACATATACTATTGTCGATGCAATCAATGACAAGAATGTTCTTCCTTTCAGAGTTGATTATATTAAAACAATGGATATGGGTGAAGATATAGACGATGAAAAGGTGTGGGACATCGCTCGTGAAAAGGCTATGATGGCACCTGAAAGAATCAGGAAGGTAACCGAATATATTCTTAATAACTTTGATAGAAAGACCTATCGTGGAGATAAAACATATATCTATAACACTCTTACCAACATTTCAGAAGTTGCATCTGGAAAGAATGGTGCAGTAGAAGAAATTAAACAGAAACAGCGTATAAGTGGATTTAACTCTATCTTTGCAGTTGCCTCTGTTCCAATGGCGAAATTGTACTATCAAGAATTTAAAAAGCAGATGGAGGCCAATCCTACCAAGAAACTTCGTATTGCAACCATTTATAGCTATGGTGCAAATGAAGCGGAATACGATGAAAGTACAAGCGGTATTCTTGATGAAGAAAATTCAGAGGATACATCTGCACTTGACCAGTCTTCAAGAGATTTCCTTGACGCTGCTATTAAAGATTATAACGAAATGTTCCATACTAACTACGATACATCTAATGATAAATTTCAAAATTACTATAAAGATGTGTCGCTGCGTATGAAGAATAAGGAGCTTGATTTACTTATCGTTGTAAATATGTTCCTGACGGGCTTTGATGCTACAACACTTAATACCTTGTGGGTTGATAAAAATCTTAAGATGCATGGACTTATTCAGGCATTTTCAAGAACCAACCGAATCCTTAATTCAATTAAAACTTTCGGTAATATAGTTTGTTTCAGAAATCTTCAAAAGCGAGTTGCTACTGCTATTTCACTTTTTGGTGATAAGAATGCAGGTGGTATTGTTCTGATGAAGGGGTTTAAAGATTACTACTATGGCTATAAAGATATTGATGGCAAAAATCATCCAGGATATATGGATATGATGGATGACCTTACATCAAAGTTCCCACTTTCAGAGCCACAGATTATAGGCGAACAGAATCAGAAAGACTTCATTTCACTCTTCGGTGCAATTCTTCGTATGAGAAATCTTTTATCCGCTTTTGATGAATTTGCAGGAAAAGAATTGATTACAGAACGTGATTTACAGGATTATCTTGGCAGATATCAGGATTTGCGTGATGAATGGAATGAAAAACGCAAGAAATGTGAAAGCACAGATATTATTGATGATATCGTTTTTGAAGTTGAACTTATCAAACAGATAGAAATCAATATCGACTATATCCTTATGCTTGTAAAAAAGTATCATGATAGCCATTGCGAAGATAAAGAGATACTTGTCACAATCAATAAGGCTATAGATGCAAGTCCGGAGCTTCGTAGCAAAAAGGCACTTATTGAAACCTTTATTGCTGGAATAAATGATGTAGAAGATGTTATGACCGAATGGCATGACTATGTTGTCGAAAGACGAGAAGAAGAACTTATAAAGATTATTAGGAAAGAAAAGTTGAAAGAACCTGAAACAAGAAAGTTTATTGAGAATGCATTTCGTGACGGTGAAATCAAAACCACAGGTACAGACATTGATAAACTTATGCCTCCTGTATCTCGTTTTGGTGGTAGAAACAGAGTTATAAAAAAGCAATGTGTTATTGATAAACTGAAAACATTCTTTGAGAAGTTCTTCGGTGTCGGTGGTTCGTTCTATGCTGATGAATCTAAGGCTGTAAATTATACTAATATGGTTTCTCAGTAATTATTAATTATGGTAGCAGAAGACTAAAGGAATATCAGCTTGGTACAAATCCAACTAATGAAGACAGCGATAGTGATGGGCTTAAAGATGGAGAAGAGATTACTTTAAAGAAAACTAAAATTTTTAAATATCAAAAAAATGATAAAAATGAATTTTATGAAACGGAATGCTATGGCTACCAGTTCTTTATGAATTCTGATCCTAATAACAATTTAGATCCATTGCCTTTATACGAGAAAGACAAAAGATATTTATCTAATGAAGAATATGCCAAAATTATTGCATTAGGATATATTTATTCACAGTATATAGATGATGATTATGTTAGCGATAACATAAAATCTGAAATAGCTAAATTACGAAGTGAAAATAAAAACAACAACATATATAAAGAAAATGAAAAAATATATAATTTAAAACAAAAAACAACCAAGATTACATATAATAATTATATAGAATATTCTAAAAGTGTTATACAACAATTACATAGAAGAGATTCATTTATGATTAAATTAGGAGTTTTAATTTTTTCCTCTGCTCATTTTGGTGAATTAGGTTTGGCCTTATCTACATTGATGGAGATTTGCGAATCGGTAGAACAAAATAGATATATAAATAATAAATCTTTACTTATTACTTTAGGTGGAATAATAGCTGATAAATCACAAAATAAATATTTAATTACATTATTCGATTGCTTATCGTATAACGAGGACATAAATGGATTATTAGATGAAAATAGGGAAACTTGTGTGACATC